>TARA_B110000977_G_scaffold174668_1_pt1 | contig 23704 bp, 34 predicted proteins | sample TARA_B110000977 | Tara Oceans TARA_B110000977 (sample SAMEA4397798) | marine metagenome | biome: Polar Biome; feature: [SRF] surface water layer (ENVO:00010504); material: water (ENVO:00002006), including particulate matter (ENVO:01000060) such as... | depth 5 m | reverse complement strand
GCCACGTGCTCTAGTCCACTGAGCTACAAGCCCAAATTCTATTATTACGATAATATATAACGTAATTCGAAATTTAGTAAAGTTTTTAAATTCCGATAAAAATTTTTATTTATTTATTCGTATTTTTAATTTTTTACATTTATGTCAAAAAAAATTTTATATCAAGAAGATGCTCGCCGTGCATTAGAGCGTGGCATGGAAATTATGGTAGAAGCTGTTTCTGTAACTTTGGGTCCAAAAGGCCGTAACGTTGTTCTTGAGAAACAATATGGAAACCCGCAAATTGTAAATGATGGTGTTACTATTGCAAAAGAAATTCATCTAGAAGATCACATTGAAAATACAGGAGTTTCTTTAATTCGTCAAGCAGCCTCAAAAACAAATGATGTGGCAGGTGATGGGACAACAACGGCTACAGTATTAGCATATTCAATTGTTAAAGAAGGGCTAAAAAATGTTGCTGCAGGTGCTAATCCTATCTCTATTAAATTTGGGATTGAAAAAGCAACTCAATATCTTATTAATCAGATTAATGAATTTGCTAAACCTGTTGAAGATTTAGAATCTATTAAACAAGTCGCTACAATATCTGCAGGAAATGATGAAGAGATTGGCAAATTAATTGCAAGTGCGTTGGATAAAGTTGGTAAAGAAGGTGTGATTTCTTTGGAAGAAGGTAATTCAATTTCTACAGAATTAGAAATTACTGAAGGTATGAAAATTGAAAAAGGATTCATTTCACCCTATTTCATAACTAATACAGATAAAATGGAAGTTAGATATGAAAATCCTTTAATTTTATTAACTGATAAAAGAATTACTTTAGTACAGCAAGATTTACTTCCGATTTTAGAATTAGCGACAAAAACCAAACGACCTCTATTAATAATTGCAGAAGATGTTGAAAAAGAAGCATTAGCTACTTTAATATTGAATAAATTAAGAAATATAGTTAATGTTGTAGCAATTCGGGCCCCAGGATTTGGCGAGTTAAAAAAATTAATGTTAAGCGATATAGCTACATTAACAGGTTCCACAATTATCAGCGAAGATGCCGGTTTAACTTTAAATAATATCCAACTTGATTTTTTAGGCCAAGCACGTCGTGTTATTATTGATAAAGAAAGTACAACAATTATTAGTGATGGTAATGAAGATGCTATCAAAACTCGTTGTATTCAATTAAGAAAGCAGCTTAATAGTGCTGATACAAGTTATGATAAAGAAAAATTACAAGACCGAATTGCAAAATTATCAGGTGGTATTGCTGTAATAAAAGTTGGTGCAATAACAGAAACAGAAATGAAGGATAAAAAACTACGCTTAGAAGATGCAATTAATGCTACTCGTGCTGCAGTAGAAGAAGGTATTGTTCCTGGTGGTGGTTCAACATTAGTTCATTTATCTAGTAATCTTATAACATGGGCTAAAAATAATTTAAAAGAAGATGAATTAATTGGAGCGTTAATAATAGCAAGAGGTGTTTTAGGTCCCTTAAAACGAATAGCAGAAAATGCTGGGGTAAATGGTCCAGTAATTGTTGAAAGAATTCTTCAAAATGAATTTGAAATTGGTTATAATGCATCTAACAATTCATTCGGGAATATGTATGATTTAGGTATTATTGATCCAGCTAAAGTTACGCGTTCAGCTTTACAAAATGCGTCATCTATTGCAAGTATGATTTTAACTACTGAATGTATTGTTGTTGATGAAAATTAAAAAAAAATTACCGACCATTAATTTTAATGGTCGGTAATTTTTTTTTAATTTTCAATGTCAACATCGACAGTAGAGTCATTAGTTGAATCAGTTGAACTTTCGCTTGTTGGTGAATTTGAAATGTTTTCTGGGTCGTATAAATCTTTTCCAATTTCATCCATTATTTTGGATAAATCTTCAAGTTTTGATTCCACTGAATCATAATTCGAATCATTTAAGTCTGTTTTAATAGCTGCAATTAGTGAATTAATTTCAGTTTGTTTCGATTCGTCAATTTTGTCTCCTAATTCTTTTAATTTTTTCTGAATTGTAAAACAGTAAGCATCTGCTTTATTTTTAATTTCAACTTGGTTTCGTTTTTCTTTATCAATTTCTTCATATTTTTCTGCATCTGATACCATTTTATCAATTTCTGTATCGTCAAGAGTAGATGCATTTTCGATCGTTATTGATTGTTCAATATTTGTTGCTTTATCTTTAGCTGTAACAGATAAAATACCATTAACATCGATATCAAAACTAACTTCAATCTGCGGAACCCCTCTAGGTGCTAAAGGAATTCCATCAAGTCTAAATTTACCTAAACTCTTATTATCTACAGCCATTTCCCGCTCACCCTGTAACACTTGAATCTCAACATTCTCTTGGTTATCAATAGCCGTTGAAAATATTTCTGACTTTTTAGTAGGGATAGTAGTATTTCTGGCAATAATTTTTGTTGTTACGCCCCCTAATGTTTCAACACCAAGAGATAACGGAGTAACATCCAATAATAAAATATCTTTTACTTCACCAGCTAAAATACCTGCCTGAACAGCTGCTCCAATTGCAACAACTTCATCTGGGTTTACTGTTTGATTAGGATCTTTGTTAATTATTTTTTCAACAAGTTTTTTAATTGCTGGAATTCTACTTGAGCCACCAACTAGAACAACTTCATTAATTTTAGTTTTATCAATTCTAGCATCTTGAATTGCATTTTCAACCGGAATTCTACATTTATTGATTAAATCATCAGCTAAATCTTCAAATTTAGCTCGAGTTAAAGTTGTATTAATATGTTTTGGTCCTGTTGAATCTGCGGTAATAAAAGGTAAATCAATTCGTGTTTCTAAAAGGTTCGACAATTCAATTTTTACTTTTTCTGCTGTTTCTGTTAAACGTTGTAATGCTTGATTATCTTTTGATAGATCAATTCCTTCTACTTGTTTAAAATCTTGAACCAACCAATCAACGATAACTTTATCAAAATCATCACCACCCAATTTTGTATCACCTGATGTTGAAAGAACTTCAAATACGCCGTCCCCAACTTCTAAAATAGAAACATCAAAAGTACCACCACCTAAATCAAAAACTAAAATAGTTTCATTTTCACGTTTTCCTAACCCATAAGCTAATGCTGCTGCTGTAGGCTCATTAATGATACGTAAAACATCAATCCCTGCAATTTTTCCAGCATCTTTTGTTGCTTGCCTTTGTGAATCATTAAAATAAGCGGGTACCGTTATAACGGCTTGTGTTACAGGTTCTCCTAAATATGTACTAGCATCTTGAACTAATTTTTTTAATACTTGGGCTGAAATTTCTTCAGGACTAAATTCTTTATTTAATGTACTGCAATTAATTTTAATATTACCTTTTTGATCAGTAATAATTTTATAAGGTAGTTGTTTTGATTCATCTTTAATTTCGTTAGATTTAGATCCGATAAAACGTTTTACTGAGAAAAATGTATTCTCAGCATTCATAACAGCCTGACGTTTTGCCATTTGACCTACTAGTAGCTCTTCGTTTTTAGTGTAAGCTACAATTGATGGTGTGGTTCTTAAACCTTCTGCATTTGCGATGACTGCTGGCGTTCCAGCTTCCATTACTGCGACAACTGAATTTGTCGTTCCTAAATCAATCCCTACAATTTTATTCATAATTATTTAAAAATTAATAAACTATCACTACTAAATAATTATCACCCATATATATCTTTTAATTTTAGTGTGTTAGCCTACCCCGGTTCGCTTTTATAGCTAGACAAAAATAATAATCTTAAATTAAAGTAGTTAATGTTTATAAGATTATTAATTTAAATTAATAAATTCTTAAAAATTAGTGTTGCATTTGTTATAAATTTAATAAAAGAAGTGGAGAAAATTGTGTCTTTAGGAATTTTAGGTAATAAAATTGGGATGACCCAAATATTTGATGAATTAGGTAATATAATACCTGTCACAATTATAAAAGCAGGTCCTTGTTTTGTCACTCAAATTAAAACAAAATTTACAGATGGTTACGATGCCATTCAAATAGGTTATGGAAATGTAAAATTAAAGAAATTAAACCAACCAAAAATAGGACATTTCGACAAATCAAATATTAAACCATTAAAGTATTTAAAAGAATACCGAATTGATAACCCGGAAGATTTCAATATTGGACAAGAAATAAGTTTAGATCTATTTAATGAAACTAAGTTTATAGATATTTCAGGAAAAACCTGCGGAAAAGGGTTTTCTGGTCTTCAAAAACGACATAATTTTTCAATTGGTCCAATGAGCCACGGTTCTAAAAATCATAGGGCACCTGGTTCTATAGGTATGGGGACTTCACCAGGTCGTGTTTTACCAGGTAAAAAAATGGCTGGGCAATTAGGAAATAAAAATTTAAAGGTTAAAAATTTAAGAGTTGTGCAGATAAATAAAGATGAAAATATTTTAATTATAAAAGGCTCAATTCCTGGAAAACCCGGTAATTTATTAAACATTACAATGGTTAAATAAAAAATTATGGCAATTCAAAAATTGGTTAAATATGATGTTTTAAATTTTAATACACGTGAATCAAGCCAGAATCATGAAATTAAATACAGTGTTCTTGAAACAACAGGTAATTACTTAGTTCATAAAGATATTTTAAGACACCAAAATTTAAACAAACAAGGAAGTGTTTCTACTAAAACACGAAAAGAAGTACGAGGTGGTGGCCGAAAACCCTGGAGACAAAAAGGTACTGGGCGTGCCCGAGCAGGGTCAAATTGTTCACCGTTATGGAAAGGTGGTGGTGTAATTTTTGGACCGAAACAACGTGTTTTTAACTATAAATTGAACAAGAAAGAACGGAAATTAGCTTTACAAACACTTTTATACAACACACAAAAACAAACAATTATTATTGATGATCTTGAAGAATCTGTAACAGCGATAAAAACAAATGAATTTTCAAAATTATTAAAAAATTTAAATCTTTCTTTAAATGAGAAGATATTAATTGTAGTTTCAAAAAAAACCGATGCTTTATTTTTGTCATCTAAAAATTTAAAAAACATTGAATTAATAGCGGCATCAAATTTAAATACTTTAAGTTTACTAAAAGCAAAACAAATTTTAATAACACTTAAAGGATTAGAAGACATTAAGGAGATTTATTGTGATTAAGCTTTTATCAGATCTTTCAACTATTATCAGATATCCAATTATTACTGATAAAGCGACACGGTTATTAGAAAATAACAAATATAGTTTTATTGTTACACCAAAATCAAATAAAATTGAAATTAAAAAATCGATCGAGTATTTATTTGATGTGAAAGTCAAAAAAGTAAATACAGTTCATTTACCTAAAAAACAAAAACGGGTAGGTAAGTATATCGGTTCTAAATCACATTATAAAAAAGCAATTGTAACTTTAGAAAAAGGTTCAACAATTAATTTATTTGATGATAAATAAATAATTATTAATTAATAAAGTTTATGGGTATTCGACTTTATAAAGCATATACACCAGGTACTAGAAATCGTGTTCTTTCAACGTTTGATGAAATAACTACTAACAAACCTGAAAAAAGTTTGACTAAAAATAATCACCGTAACAAAGGACGTAATAACCGTGGGGTAATTACTATTCGTCACCGAGGCGGTGGACATAAAAAATTATATCGATCAATTGATTTTAAAAGAAATAAAATAAATGTTGAGGCTACTGTTGCTTCAATCGAATATGATCCAAACCGTAACGCGAATATAGCTCTATTACATTACAAAGATGGTGAAAAAAGATATATTATACAACCAAATTCTCTAATATTAGGTAGTTCTGTAATTTCTGGGCCTAATGCACCTTTAAAAATAGGGAATGCTTTACCTTTAGATTTAATTCCATTAGGAACATCTGTTCACAATATTGAATTAATTCCTAATCGAGGCGGTAAAATTGTCCGAGCAGCTGGTACTTCGGCTAAAATTTTAGCAAAAGAAAATAATTATGTAACTATAAGACTACCGTCTAAAGAAGTTAGGTTAATTCAAAAGGATTGTTTTGCTACTATAGGTCAGGTTAGTAATAGCGATTCGGTCCTTATTCAAAGTGGTAAAGCTGGTCGTACAAGATGGTTAGGTAAACGACCTACAGTTCGTGGATCTGTTATGAATCCTTGTGATCACCCACATGGTGGTGGTGAAGGCCGAACTCCAATTGGACTTAAAAAACCCTTAACACCGTGGGGTAAAGCAGCTTTAGGTGTGAAAACCAGAAAGAAAAATAAATTAAGTAATGTTTATATTGTTAGACGCCGTAGTTAAACGTATTAAACTTTAAAAAAAAATTATGTCTAGATCAATTAAAAAAGGACCCTTTATAGCTTATCATTTATTAAATAAAATTAATAAAATGAATTCGGAAAATAAGTATGAGCCTATTAAAACATGGTCACGTGCTTCAACTATATTACCAAATATGGTAGGTCACACAATTGCTGTCTACAATGGTAAACAACATGTCCCGGTTTTTATTTCTGACCAATTAGTTGGTCATAAATTAGGTGAATTTGTTGCAACAAGAACATTTCGATCTCATATTAAAACCGATAGAAAATCTAAACGTTAAGGAAAATTATGTCAGAGAGTAATTCTGCAAGAGCAACTGCTAAATATATTCGGATGTCACCATTTAAAGTCCGAAAAGTGTTAAATCAAATACGAGGTCGTTCATACCAAGAAGCTTTAATTATGCTTGAATTTATGCCTTATAGAGCATGTGCTCCAATATGGCAAATATTACATTCAGCGGCAGCTAATGCTAAAAATAATTTAAATTTACAAAAAAAGAATTTAATTATTGATACAGCATTTGTAAATGAAGGACCGAAATTAAAAAGAATTCGGCCTCGTGCGCAAGGAAGAGCTTATAAAATTTTAAAACCTACATGTCATATAACAATTATTGTTAAATCAACTATTTAAAAAAAGGATTTATCTGTGGGACAAAAAACACATCCATTAGGTTTTAGGTTAGGTATTACACAAAAACATAAATCTGCTTGGTTTAGTAATTTAAATCAATATGCAGATTTACTAAAAGAAGATGACATGATTCGGACTTATTTAAATACTTTAGCGAAAAGTGCAAGTATTTCAAATATTTATATAAATCGTAATAGTCGTGGTGACCAGATTGAATTAAGTATAGAAACAGCAAGACCTGGTATTCTTGTAGGCCAAAACGGTGCTGGAATACAAAAATTATCTGCTACGTTGAAAAAAATATTACCAGTAGATAAACAAATTCGAATCAACATTATTGAAGTTGAAAATGCTGATTTAAATGCAGCTCTAATTGCTGACTATGTAGTTGAGCAACTTGAACAACGTATTGCTTTCAGACGTGCTATTCGAAAAGCAATTCAACGAGTTCAGAATGCAAATGCTAAAGGAATTAAAATTCAAGTTTCAGGACGATTAAATGGTGCTGAAATGGCAAGAACAGAATGGAATCGGGAAGGAAGAGTACCGTTACAAACATTAAGGGCTGATATTGATTATTCTGCAAAAGAAGCTAGTACAATATACGGCATTTTAGGAATAAAAGTTTGGTTATTTAAAACTGAAATTTTAGGTAAAAATTAAATCAATAAAGGTAAAATTAATATGATGATTCCAAAACGTACTAAATATCGTAAATTTCACCGTGGGCGTATGCGTGGTACTGCTACACGTGGTAACACTGTAGCATTTGGTGATTACGGACTTCAAGCGTTAGAACCAGTTTGGATAACGTCTCGTCAAATTGAAGCAACACGACGAACAATTACACGGTATACAAAAAGGGGTGCAAAACTTTGGATAAAAATTTTCCCAGATAAAAGTGTTACAGCCCGAGCTGCTGAATCTAGAATGGGATCAGGAAAAGGAAGTGTTGATTATTGGGTCGCGGTAGTTAAACCTGGAACTGTTTTATTTGAGCTTGCCGGAGTGTCTGATGAAGTTGCAAAGGAAGCATTAAAATTAGCAGCTTATAAACTACCTATTAAAACAAAAATTATTAAAAAACAATAAATGAGTTTATCTGATATTAAAACAATAAAAAAATTAACAGATGATGAAATAGTTTACGAAATTAAAAAAACAAAAAAACAATTGTTTGATATACGTTTTAAAAAAGCAACATCACAAATGTACAAATCAAATGAAATAATGAATTTTAAACGTAAATTGCGCCAACTTTTAACAGTTCAAAATGAAAACAAAAAACCAACTTCAATTAGTTCAAATTAAGGAGTTTTAATGGCAATAAAAGAAAAAATTGGAATTGTTATTAGTACTAAAATGAATAAAACGGCTGTAGTTAATGTTGAAAGTCGCTATTCACATCCTATGTATTCGAAAATTATGCTAAAAACAAAAAAATATTTAGTTCATGATGAAATAGAAGAATGTAAGGCTGGGGATAAAGTTTTAATTCAAGAATGTCGCCCATTAAGTAAGAAAAAACGATGGAAATTAGTCGATGTTATAGTGAAATCGTCTTTGAGTTAATGAAAAATAAATAATTATGATTCAACCACAAACTATTTTGACAGTTGCGGATAATACAGGTGCAAAAAAAATTATGTGCATTCGTGTTTTAGGAGGAAGTAAAAAATATGCTAGTGTTGGAGATACTATTGTAGGAGTTGTTAAAGAATCATTACCAAACATGGCTATTAAAAGATCAGAGATTGTTCGTGCAATAGTTGTTAGGACAAAAAAAACAATACGCCGTAAAGATGGAATGTTTATTAGATTTGATGACAATGCAGCGGTAATAGTAAATTTAGACTCTAATCCTCGAGGAACAAGGGTTTTTGGTCCTGTCGCTCGGGAAATAAGAGATAAGAACTTTTCAAAAATTGTATCATTAGCTCCGGAGGTACTGTAAAATATGAAAAAAAAATTACCTATAAAAATGGGAGATAAAGTTAAAATTATTTCTGGTTTTTATAAAGATAAAGAAGGTGAAGTTATTAAGTTATTTCGAAATAATGGAAAAATTATTGTTAAAGGAATTAATTTAAAAATTAAACATATTAAACCAAATAAACAAAATGAAGTTGGTGAAATTAAACAAATTGAATCGCCAATTCACCATTCAAATGTCAAAATTTTAAAAAATTAAATTACAAATCAATTTTAATAATGATTCAACGACTTAAAACTTATTATAGTGAAACAGTTACTCCATTATTGGTAAAAAAATTGGAATATAAAAATTGCCATCAAATACCAAAAGTTGAAAAAATTCAAGTAAATCGATGTTTAGGATTAGCAGCTCAAAATACAAATATTCTAAAAAAATCAATTGAAGAATTTACAGCAATTACAGGTCAAAAACCTATAATAACTAAATCTAAAAAGGCAATTGCTGGTTTTAAAATTCGAGAAGATATGAATTTGGGAATTACGGTAACATTACGAAATGAGAAAATGTACGCATTTTTAGATAAATTAATTAATGTAACATTACCACAAATTCGAGATTTTAGAGGGATTTCCTCTGACAAATTTGATAAAAATGGAAACTTTAATCTTGGGTTAACTGAACAATTAGTTTTTCCGGAAATTAACTATGATGATGTTGATCAAACTCGTGGTTTTAATATTAGCATAGTAACATCAGCGAAAACAAAAAACGAAGGAAAAGCTCTTTTAGAAGCTTTTAATTTTCCTTTTAATGATTAAATTATAAAGATTGAATTAAATAAATATGGTAACAGATACAATTTCGGATGTTTTGACACGGATTCGAAATGCTAACATGGTAAAACATCAAATTGTTGAAATTCCGTCAACAAAAATGTCTATTAACATTATCAGAATTCTTAAAGAAGAAGGCTTTATTAAAGATTTCGAAACTTATGAGAATGATGCCAAAGTTTATCTTTTAGTTTCTTTAAAATATAAAGGTCCAAACAATGAACCAGTTATTTCAAAACTAAAACGTATTAGTAAACCTGGGTTAAGAGTTTATTCTAATAGACAACAATTGCCGAATGTATTGGGTAATTTAGGAATTGCAATTATTTCAACTTCACAAGGCTTAATGAGTAATTTAAAAGCAAAAAAATTAGGCATTGGTGGTGAAGTTTTATGTTATATTTGGTAAAAAAATAAAGTTATGTCACGTATAGGTAAATTACCGATTAAAATTGTAGATGGTTTAAAAGTTGATTATAATTCGCCAAATTTAACGGTTAAAGGTAAATTTGGCGAATTATCAAAAATAATTCCAGAATCAATTACGGTTGAACAAAAAGATGGTTTTTTAGTAGTAATCCCAAAAATAAAAAACCGAACGACTCAAGCACTACATGGATTATACCGGTCTTTAATAAACAACATGGTTATTGGGGTAAGTGAAAATTTTGAAAAGAAATTAATTTTACAAGGTGTCGGATATAGAGCTTCGGTGCAAGGAAAAAAATTAATTTTAAACTTAGGTTACAGTCATCAAGTTGAACTAGATATACCAAATGACATTAATATCAATGTTATAAAAAATAGTACGTTAATTTTAACTGGTTGTGATAAAGAAAATATAGGACTGTTTAGCGCAAAAATCAGAGCATGGAGACCACCTGAACCTTATAAAGGAAAAGGAATTCTTTATGATGGTGAAATTGTTAAACGTAAAGCAGGTAAATCTGGTAAAAAATAATTATGTTAATATCAAAAAAAAAGATTAAAAAAAGAAATAATTTACGCGGTTCGGTAAAAGGGAATTCAACTATCCCTAGATTATCTGTTTTTCGATCAAATAATCATATTTACGCACAAATAATTGATGATTCAAATTTTAAAACATTAGTTTCATGTTCAAGCTTAGATAATGAAATTAAATTAGATATAGAAAAAGGTAATAGTTGTGATGTATCACGTAAAATTGGTAAAAAATTAGCGGAACGCACATTAGCAAAAAATATAACTCAAATTATTTTTGATCGAGGTTTGTACATCTACCACGGAAGAGTTAAAGCTTTAGCTGAAGGTGCTCGTGAAGGTGGTTTAAAATTTTAAAACTATAATTAAAAATTATGAGTGATAATTTAAAGAAAACTAATAAATATAATAAAAATTCTCGAAGAAATACACAACCTGCCCTAATAGAAAAGTTAATTCAAATAAGTCGGGTTTCAAAGGTAACAAAAGGTGGAAAAGTTTTAAGTTTTCGGGCAATTGTTGTTATTGGCGATGAAAAAGGAAATGTGGGTGTAGGTGTTGCAAAAGCTGATGATGTTGTTAATGCTTTTAAAAAAGCAAAAACAAATGGTCAAAAAAACCTTATATCTATTCCTTTAACAAAAACACTAACAATCCCACATAATGTTTCTGGTAAATTTGGAGCTTGTAAGATAATTATGAGACCTTCAATTGAAGGTTCTGGCGTTATTGCTGGAGGTGCCGTTCGAACAGTTATTGAAGTTGCAGGTATTAAAAATATTATAGCAAAACAATTAGGCTCTAATAACCTTCTAAATAATGCGCGTGCAACAATTTGTGCATTTAAAAATTTAACAACAGCATCCCAAGTTGCAAAAAAACGGGATTTAGTAATTGAAAATTTAACATAATTGTACAAGATTTTAAGTTATGCAAAGAGAAGTTAAAGAAATCTTAAGAACAAGCGGGTTATCACGTAAAATTCGTCGGTGGCCTAAAAAAAAAGGATTTAACCGTGCTTTTTTAAAAAAATGTATCATTACTTTAAGCATTTTAACTTTCATAAGACTCGGAACTTTTATTCCAGTTCCAGGAATAGATCATTTATACGTAGCTAATTATATACAAAATAGTCCAATTGCAAATTTTGTAAATACTTTCTCAGGTGGTGGTATTTTTGTTATTGGTTTGTTTACTCTAAACATATTTCCTTACATAAATGCGTCAATTTTAATGCAGGTTCTTGTAAGTGCTTTACCCAATTTGGAAAAAATGCAAAAAGAAGAAGGAGCAAGTGGGAAAAAAAAAATTACACAAATAACTCGCTTAATTTGTTTAATTTGGGCACTTATTCAAAGTACTACTATAGCATTATTTTTAAAAACAATTTTATTTGATTGGAGTTATAGTTTAGCTACTGAAATTATTATTTCATTAACAACTGGTGCGATGATTGTTTTATGGCTAAGCGAAATCATAACAGAAAGTGGTATTGGAAATGGACCCTCATTGTTAATTTTTATGAATATTGTTTCTAATTTACCTAACCTGAGCCGCAGTCTTTTTGAAGGTCAAGAAAATATTTGGGTTTTAAAAAGTATTGTTACTACTATTCTTTTTATAGCAATTAGCGGTATTATATATTTACAGGAAGGAACACGTATGGTTCCACTATTATCTGCAAAACAATTAAACCAAGAAAATAGTAATTTAAGTAGTAATTATTTACCTTTACGATTAAATCAAGCTGGTGTAATGCCGATAATTTTTACAGCAACAATTTTAGTTCTTCCTGCTTATTTAGTTAACTTAAATCTTTTTACAGTCCCAACAATTTTATTAAATTCAAAATTTTCAAAAATTTTTTATTGGATAGCTTATTTTGGGTTGACGCTTGTTTTTAGCTCTTTTTATTCAACAATTGTTTTAAATCCTCAAGATGTATCAAATAACTTACGGAAACAAGCTGTTACAATTCCAGGAATTAGACCTGGTAAACAAACAACTTACTTTTTAAAACAAACAATGAAAAGAGTCAATTATATTGGTGCTATTTTATTAGCAATTCTAACAACATTACCTAATGTGTTAGGTATTGTAGGAAATAATTCAAACCTTAAGGGTTTAGGGACTACGTCTTTACTTATTATTATTGGTGTTATAATTGAAACATTACGTGAAATTAGAAGTTTACTTCTAACAAATAGATATGAGAATATCAAATAAAAACCAATATTATGGTAAGATTTAGGTAATTAATAATAATTTAAAATATAAATAATATGAAAGTTAGACCATCTGTAAAAAAAATGTGTGATAAATGTCGAGTAATAAAACGAAAAGGACGTGTTATGGTCATCTGTGAAAATCCAAAACATAAACAAAGACAAGGTTAAAGGAGTTTTTTATGGTCCGTTTAATTGGTGTTGATTTACCAAGAAATAAAAGAATTGAATATGCACTAACTTATATTCATGGAATTGGTATAAATTCAGCAAGAAAGATTATTGCAACTGCAAACATAGATTCAACTACACGAACAGATAATTTAACAACTGAACAAACTATAGCATTACGTGAAGCTTTAGATAATATTCCATTAAAATTAGAAGGGGATCTGCGTCGTTTTAATGGTTTAAACATAAAACGATTAAATGACATTAATTGTTATCGTGGCCGTCGGCATAGAACTAGTTTACCAGTTAGAGGCCAACGAACACGTACAAATGCTCGATCACGACGAGGGTCTAAAAAAACTGTATCCAGTAAAAAGCAATAATTTAATTTAAAACTTAAAAGATGGTTCAAAAAGTTAAAAATTCAAATTTAAAAAAAGAAAAACGACAAATCTCTTCTGGTATTATTCATATACAATCAACATTTAATAATACAATTGTTACTTCAACAGACCCTAATGGTAACACATTAGCATGGTCTTCGGCTGGCAGTACTGGATTTAAAGGGGCACGTAAAGGAACACCTTTTGCAGCACAAACTGCTGCTGAAAAAGTTACTTTAGATTCAATATCAATAGGACTTAAAAAAGTCGATGTAATTGTAAAAGGACAAGGTTCTGGGCGTGAGACAGCAATTCGAGCAATTCAAGCATCAGGTTTAGAAATTAGTTCAATTCGTGATATCACACCTGTTCCACATAATGGTTGCCGACCACCGAAACGTAGACGGGTTTAAAAATAAATGTTTAATTGAATTTGTATTAAAATATGACAAATCTTTGTATGAAGTGCCTTACATCTAAAAAAAAAGATTCAGGAGCTATATATGGTCAATTTCTATTAGATTCATTGAGCCCTGGACAAGGTATTACAATTGGGAATGTTTTACGTCGCGTTTTACTTGGTGATTTAGGTGGAACGGCAATTACAGCAGTTCGTATTGCGGGAACAACGCACGAATTCTCAACAATTGAAGGGGTTCGGGAAGATATTTTAGAAATAATTTTAAATTTAAAAGGATTAGTCCTAAAAAATTTAGATAATTATGATAAAAATGCAAAATTTGGGCGTTTAAAAATACAAGGTCCTGCAATTATCACAGCAAATTCAATTGAATTACCCCCAGGTTTAGAATTGGTTAACCCAAATCATTACATCGCTACAATTTCAACTTCTAATATTTTAGAAATGGAATTTAAATTTGAATATGGGCAAGGGTACAAATTACTAGACAATACCAATAATGAAAAATCTTTAGATTTTCTTCAAATTGATGCGATTTTTATGCCTATTCAAAAAGTTGACTTTAAAATTGAAAATCTTTATGATATAAATAATGAAAATCAAGAAAGGTTATTACTTGATGTCTGGACAAACGGGAGTATAACACCAAAAGACGCAATTTTTAAATCTTCCGAATTAATTATTCATATATTTAAAGGGTTAATTGAAAATAAAAATAATGTTGAAACAAGTCTATTAAATCATGAAATATCTTCTATTTCATCTGACACGCATATAAATATTTCAATAGAAGAGTTACAATTATCGGTTCGAGCATACAATTGTTTAAAACGATCTCAAATTAATTCAGTTTCAGATTTATTAAAATATTCACCAGAAAAGTTACAAGAAATTAAAAATTTTGGTCAAAAATCTGCCGAAGAAGTTTACGCTGCATTAAAAAATAAATTAGGAATAACACTAACGTAATTAAATAAACTTTTATGAATAAAACTTTTATCCCTAATATAACTTTAGGTCAACGAAAATGGTATCTTATAGATGCTAATGATCAAAAATTAGGACGTATTTCAACTCAAATTACAAATATCTTAAGGGGAAAAAATAAAATAAATTTTTACCCTTCTCTTGATACTGGTGATTATGTTGTTATTATAAATGCTGAAAAGATTTTAGTAACGGGGAAAAAATTTGAACAAAAACTATATTATCGTCATTCAGGCCGCCCTGGTGGTATGAAAATTGAAAATTTTAAATCATTACAATCTAGAATACCAGAAAGAATTTTAGAAAAATCTGTTAAGGGAATGTTACCAAAAGGTAAATTAGGAAGACAAATGTATAAACGCTTAAAAGTTTTCAAAGGAACCCAACATCTACATGCTGCGCAAAATCCAGAATTTATTAATCTTTAAATAAAATAAAAAACAATGGAAAATTTTGAATATAATTTTCAAAAAGATAAAATTGGTATTGGTCGAAGAAAACAATCAACTGCTCGTGTGTTTTTTAAACCAGGAGAAGGCAAACTTTTTATTAATAATTTATCTGGTGAGTTTTATTTGCAATATAATACCCTTTATATTGAAAAAATTTTAAGCCCACTTAAAATTTTTGGGTTAGATAAGAAATATGATATTATAGCTTTAGTTAAAGGCGGTGGGTTAACTGGACAATCAGATTCTATTAAATTAGGAATAGCACGGTTATTATGTAAAATGGACCCTGAAAAACGCCCAGCTTTAAAAGCTTGCGGTCTTTTAACTCGAGATGCTAGAATAAAAGAAAGAAAGAAATATGGTTTGAAAAAAGCCCGAAAAGCGCCTCAATTTTCAAAACGTTAAATTACTTATAACTAAATATTTAAAATTATGGCAAAAATTGATATACATCCAACATGGTATCCAGACGCAAAAGTCTATTGTGATGGAAAAGTTGTATTTATAACCGGTTCTACAAAACCAGAACTACAAATTGATGTTTGGTCTGGAAATCATCCATTTTATACAGGTTCACAACAAATGATCGACAGTGAAGGTCGAGTTGATAGATTTATGAAAAAATATGGTCTAAAAGAAACATAATATTACAAATTTTTATATTTACACAAAATTAAAATATGCCAACTATTCAACAATTAGTAAGAAAACGACGGTCACAAGCATCAAAAAAAACAAAATGTCCTGCATTAGTAAATTGTCCTCAACGAAGAGGAGTTTGTACTCGAGTCTATACAACAACACCAAAAAAACCTAATTCAGCTATACGAAAAGTCGCACGTGTTAGGTTAACTTCTGGTTTTGAAGTTACAGCTTATATACCAGGAATTGGTCATAATTTACAGGAACATTCTGTTGTATTAATTCGGGGTGGAAGGGTTAAAGATTTACCAGGTGTACGTTATCATATAATCAGAGGCGCTCTAGATAGTGGTGGTGTTAAAGATAGAACGCAAGGTCGTTCAAAATATGGAGTAAAAAAACCAAAAACTGATAATTAAATAACAATAATTTTATGTCACGTAGAAATATTTCAAAAAAACGATTTCCCCAAGCGGATCCCATCTATGATAGTTATCTTGTAAGTTTATTAATTTCTCGAATTTTAAAATCTGGTAAAAAAACATTAGCGGAAAAAATTGTTCACGAATCTTTTGAAATTATAAAAAAAAGAACTAACAGTGAACCTTTAGAAATTTTTGAAAAAGCTGTTAAAAACGCAAGTCCTATCGTTGAAGTAAAAGCTAGACGTATTGGGGGTTCGACTTACCAAGTTCCTATTGAAGTAAGTGGTTTTAGAGCAACAAATTTATCATTACGCTGGATTATTAATTATGCCCGCACTCGTACTGGTAGGACAATGTCAATAAAATTAGCTAACGAAATCATAGATGCTTCAAATGAAGTTGGTAATACTATAAAAAAGAAAGAAGAAACTCATCGAATGGCTGAGGCTAACAAGGCATTTGCACATTTTAGATATTAATTTTAAAAATCTCGCTAAAAGTTATTAATACAAAAAAATTATTAAATAAGGAATTCATAAAATGGCACGTGAAAAATTTGAACGTAACAAACCGCATGTAAATATTGGAACTATTGGTCATGTTGATCATGGTAAAACAACACTAACAGCTGCAATTACAGCAACTTTATCATTAGGTACAGACATAGTTGGTAAAAAATATGATGAAATTGACGCGGCTCCGGAAGAAAGAGCACGTGGGATTACTATTAATACAGCACATGTTGAATATGAAACAGAAAATCGTCATTACGCACATGTAGATTGTCCAGGACACGCTGATTATGTCAAAAATATGATCACTGGAGCTGCTCAAATGGATGGTGCGATTCTAGTTGTATCAGCTGCAGATGGGCCAATGCCTCAAACACGTGAACATATTTTACTATCTAAACAAGTCGGTGTTCCAGATATGGTTGTTTTCTTAAATAAAGAAGATCAAGTTGATGATGCAGAATTACTAGAATTAGTAGAATTAGAAGTCCGTGAATTATTATCAAATTATGATTTCCCTGGTGATGATATACCAATTCGTGCAGGTTCAGCATTGCAAGCGATTGAAGCTATTTCAGCTGATGACAGTTTAGCGAAAGGCGATAACCCATGGGTTGATAAAATTTATGCTCTAATGGAAGCTGTTGATGAGTATATACCAACTCCGGAGCGTGATATTGAAAAAACATTCTTAATGGCTATTGAAGATGTATTTTCGATTACTGGACGTGGTACTGTAGCAACAGGGCGTATTGAACGTGGAGTAATCAAAATTGGTGATAGTGTTGAAATAGTAGGTATTAGTGAGACACAAACAACAACTATTACTGGTATCGAGATGTTCCAAAAAACCTTAGAGGAAGGGTTTGCAGGTGATAATTGTGGTATTTTAATTCGTGGTATTACTCGTGAAGAAATTGAACGTGGTATGGTAATGGCTCAACCAGGAACAATAACACCACATACAAATTTTGAATCAGAAGTATATGTTTTAACAAAAGAAGAAGGCGGTCGTCACACACCATTCTTTACAGGTTATCGCCCTCAATTTTATGTAAGAACAACTGATGTTACAGGTTCAATTACTCAATTTACTGCTGATGACGGCACTGTTGTAGAAATGGTTATGCCTGGTGACCGAATAAAAATGACGGCTGAATTAATTTATCCAGTTGCTATTGAATCAGGAATGCGTTTTGCTATACGAGAAGGTGGAAGAACAATTGGAGCGGGTGTTGTTTCAAAAATTTCGAAATAAATAAATAAGCATATATGTTAACAAAACAAAAACTTCGAATTCGGCTTAAATCGTTTAACCATAAACTTTTAACTGAATCATGTGATAAAATAATTCAAAATTTACAAGCAGTACAAGCTGAAGCAATAGGTCCTATTCCTTTACCTGTTAATAAACGAATCTATTGTATTTTAAGATCACCGCATGTAGATAAAGATTCTCGAGAACATTTTGAAATTCGAATTCATAAACGAATTCTAGATATGTATTATGACTCATCAGTCAATATAATGGAATTACTATCAAAATTAGATTTACCAGCTGGTGTACTGTATCAAATTAATTTAGAGAATTAAAAAAGATCTTTTGTAATATAATAGACATATTACAAAAGATCTTTTTTTGAATAAATAGTTAATAATTATGAAAAATACTTTATCAGTTCTAGTTGAAGATGAATCTGGTGTTTTAACAAGAATAGCTGGGCTATTTGCAAGGCGAGGTTTTAATATTCAAAGTTTAGCTGTTGGGCCAGCTGAACAAGAAGGAATTTCAAGAATCACAATGGTTTTGCCGGGGGATAATAAAATTATAGAGCAGCTAACAAAACAATTATATAAATTGATAAATGTTTTGAAAGTTCAAGATATTACAAGTCTCCCTTGTGTCGAGAGAGAATTAATGCTTTTAAAAGTACAAACAAATAATTCAACAAGATCTGAAATTTTAGAAATTTCCTCGATATTTAGAGCAAAAGTTGTTGATTTAGCAGAGCATACTTTAACGCTAGAAGTTACTGGTGATCCTGGAAAAATGGTTGCTATTGAACAATTATTAAAAGAATATGGAATTTTAGAAATTGCCCGAACTGGTAAAATTTCATTAATTAGAGAATCTAATGTTGATACAGAATATTTGAGAAAATCAAATTTACTTTTATGATAAACTTAACTGGGGACAGAGGGACTTGAACCCTCACGCACTATCACTAGGCAACGGATTTTAAGTCCGTCGTGTCTACCAATTCCACCACGTCCCCATAGTTACTAATCTTATTATATCCTATAATTTTAATAAAAGCAACATTTTTTATTTAGGTGGTACCCAGATTCGAACTGGGGATAAAGGTTTTGCAAACCTCTGCCTTACCACTTGGCCATACCACCATTTACATTTTATCTATGAACTATACTTTATTTATACAAAAATTACAATTATAAATTTTTTATTCTAAACCCAGAACCAAAAAAACTGCCTATTTTACAATGTTAATAGAAGATAATCTTTATTTTAAAATAAATAATATCATTAAGTATGTTTGAACGTTTTACTGAAAAAGCAATCAAAGTTGTTATGTTAGCCCAAGAAGAATCAAGACGTTTAGGGCACAATTTTGTAGGAACAGAACAAATCTTGTTAGGTTTAATAGGTGAAGGTGCCGGCGTTGCCACAAAAGTTCTAAAATCAATGGGTGTAAATTTAAAAGATGCTCGTATGGAAGTTGAGCGGATTATTGGCCGTGGTTCAGGCTTTGTAGCTGTTGAAATTCCTTTTACTCCAAGGGCAAAAAGAGTTTTAGAAATGGCTATAGAGGAAGCTCGTGACTTAGGTCATAGTTATATTGGAACCGAACATATCATTTTAGCTTTATTAGAAGAAGAAGATGGTGTAGCAACTCGGGTCTTAGAAAATTTAGGTGTTGAATTATCAAAAGTCCGCTCAGAAATTTTAGGCCAAATTGGTGAAACAGTTGAAATAACAATTTCAGGGAATAATTCTGAGAGTAGTGGGATGTTTGACCCTAATTCAAAAACACCAACACTTGAAGAATTTACAACAAATATTACAGAAACGGCATCAGAAGGAAAATTAGACCCTGTAATCGGACGTCAAAAAGAAATTGAAAGAGTAATTCAAATATTAGCAAGAAGAACAAAAAATAACCCTGTATTGATTGGAGAGCCTGGAGTTGGTAAAACTGCTGTTGCAGAAGGGTTAGCTCAACGTATTGTTGCAATGGATGTACCTGATTTATTAGAAGATAAAATAGTTATTTCATTAGATATAGGTCTTTTATTAGCTGGAACAAAATATCGGGGCGAATTTGAAGAACGTCTAAAGCGTATTATGGATGAAGTTCAAGCAGCCAATAATATTATTTTAGTTATTGATGAAGTCCATACTTTAATTGGTGCCGGTGCTGCAGAAGGTGCTATTGATGCAGCAAATATTTTAAAACCAGCTCTAGCAAGGGGTGAATTACAGTGTATTGGTGCGACAACAATTGAAGAGTATAGAAAATATATTGAACGTGATGCTGCATTAGAAAGACGTTTTCAACCTGTTCATGTAAATGAGCCAAGTGTGAAAGATACAATTGAAATTTTACGAGGTTTACGTGAAAAATATGAACGTCATCACAATTTACGAATTAGTGATGATGCTTTAGCTGCAGCCGCGAAAATGGGTGCACAATTTATTGCAGATCGTTTTTTACCTGATAAAGCTATTGATTTAATTGATGAAGCAGGTTCACGGGTAAGATTAATGAATTATAGGTTACCTGATGCTGCTTTAGAATTAGACCAAGAATTACGTGAATTATTAAAAGAAAAGGATGCTGCAGTTCGTTTACAAAATTTTGAACAAGCTGGTGAATTTCGTGATCGAGAAATGGAGATTCGAGCGCAAATCAGCGCTATTGTTCAAAGTACAAAACGACAATCAAAATCAAAAAAAGATAGACCTGTTGTATCAGAAGAAGATGTTGCACAAGTAGTTGCAGCTTGGACAGGTATTCCCGTTAATAAAATTTCAAAATCTGAATCTGAAAAATTATTAAAAATGGAAGATACGTTACATGAACGTATCATTGGGCAACATAAAGCAGTTGTTTCAGTTTCAAAAGCTATAAGACGTGCTAGGGTTGGGTTACGTAATCCTGACCGTCCAATAGCAAGTTTTATTTTTGCTGGTCCAACTGGTGTCGGAAAAACTGAGTTAACAAAAGCACTAGCATCTTATTTTTTTGGTGCAGAAGACAGTATGGTTCGCCTAGATATGTCTGAGTTTATGGAACGTCATACTGTAGCTAAACTAATTGGTTCACCGCCAGGATATGTGGGTTATAGTGAAGGCGGACAATTAACTGAAGCCGTTAGGAGAAAACCGTATACTGTTGTATTATTTGATGAAATTGAGAAAGCACATCCAGATGTATTTAATTTATTATTACAAATTTTGGAAGATGGTCGCTTAACAGATTCAAAAGGTCGGACAATTGATTTTAAAAATACCTTAATCATTATGACATCAAATGTTGGTGCAAAAGTAATCGAAAAAGGAACTGTTAATGGTTCATTAGGGTTCGAAGTTTCAGATAACAAAGAAAACACAGCATACGAACGTATTTCAACTCTTGTAAATGAAGAATTAAAAAATTACTTCCGACCTGAGTTTTTAAATCGATTAGATGAAATTATTATTTTTAGTCAATTAACTAAAGATGATGTTAGTCAAATTGCAACAATTATGGTTAAACAATTAGCAGATCGAATTTTAGAACAAGGTATTCGTTTACAAGTAACAGAACGAGTTAAAGAAAAATTAACAGATGAAGGTTTTAATCCTATTTATGGTGCAAGACCTTTACGCCGTGCTGTTATGCGATTATTAGAAGATAATTTAGCAGGTGAATTTTTAGCGGGTGAGTCGTTAACACCAGGAACAACATTAATTGTTGATTTAGATAACGAGAAAAAAATTAGTATTTTTGTTGATCGTAATAGTGAAGAGTTAAAAGAAGATATTAATTCAGAAATTATTAATAATTAATATTTTATTAAATAATTAAAAAATTTTTAGTTGATAAAAACTAACTAAAAATTTTTTAATTGTTAATTTTTATTTTATTCATTTATAATATAACTATAACTGACTATTTTTATATAGTTTTTTAGTAAAAAAGTTAAAATTTATTTGTTATATAAAGGAATCTAATTACTATGGCACTTCCATGGTATCGTGTTCATACAGTTGTATTAAATGACCCCGGCCGTTTAATTGCAGTTCATTTAATGCATACTGCATTAGTATCAGGTTGGGCTGGATCAATGGCTCTTTATGAATTAGCTGTATTTGATCCGTCTGACCCTGTTTTAAACCCTATGTGGCGACAAGGTATGTTTGTTATGCCTTTCATGACTAGATTAGGAATTACAGATTCTTGGGGTGGCTGGAGTATTACTGGTGAAAGTGTTTCAAACCCCGGTCTTTGGAGTTTTGAAGGTGTAGCATTATCACATATTGTATTATCAGGTATGTGCTTTTTAGCTGCAATCTGGCATTGGGTTTACTGGGATTTAGAATTATTCCGAGATCCAAGAACAGGTGAACCTGCATTAGATTTACCAAAAATATTTGGTATTCATTTATTTTTATCTGGTTTAGTTTGTTTCGGCTTTGGTGCATTTCATGTAACAGGATTATTTGGACCAGGAATTTGGGTTTCAGATGCTTATGGTATAACAGGAAAAGTACAACCAGTTGCACCATCATGGGGTGCTGATGGATTTAATCCATTCAACCCTGGTGGTATTGCAGCGCACCATATTGCTGCAGGTATTTTTGGTATTTTTGCTGGTATTTTTCATTTAACTGTTCGACCTCCACAAAGATTATATAGAGGTTTACGTATGGGTAATATTGAAACAGTATTATCTAGTAGTATTGCTGCTGTATTCTTTGCAGCATTTGTTACATCTGGAACAATGTGGTACGGTGCAGCAGCTACACCAATTGAACTATTTGGCCCAACTCGTTACCAATGGGATAGTGGATATTTTCAACAAGAAATAGACAGACAAGTAGAAATTTCTGTAAACGAAGGTGTTAGCGAAAGTGAAGCGTGGTCACGTATTCCTGATAAACTAGCATTTTACGATTATATTGGAAATAATCCTGCTAAAGGCGGTCTATTCCGTGCGGGGCCTATGGATAAAGGTGATGGAATCGCTGAAGCTTGGTTAGGCCACCCAATATTCCGAGATAAAGAAGGTCGTGAATTAACAGTACGTCGAATGCCGGCGTTTTTTGAAACTTTCCCTGTTATCTTAGTTGATAAAAATGGTATTATCCGAGCAGATATACCTTTCCGTCGTGCAGAATCTAAATTCAGTATTGAACAAGTTGGTGTTACTGTTGATTTCTATGGTGGTAAATTAAATGGACAAACATTTAAAGATGCTCCAACAGTTAAAAAATTTGCACGTAAAGCTCAATTAGGTGAAGTTTTTGAATTTGACCGAATTAGTTTAGAATCTGATGGTGTATTTAGAAGTAGTCCAAGAGGTTGGTACACGTTTGGACATGCAGTTTTTGCATTATTGTTCTTCTTAGGTCATTTATGGCATGGTGGACGAACAATTTTCCGAGATGTTTTTACTGGTATTGGTGCAGAAGTAACAGAACAAGTAGAATTTGGTGCATTTGAGAAACTTGGTGATAGATCAACTAAAAAACAAGGTGCTGTGTAAAACAATTTTAAGTACTTTACTATATAT
>TARA_B110000977_G_scaffold38406_2_pt1 | contig 23723 bp, 10 predicted proteins | sample TARA_B110000977 | Tara Oceans TARA_B110000977 (sample SAMEA4397798) | marine metagenome | biome: Polar Biome; feature: [SRF] surface water layer (ENVO:00010504); material: water (ENVO:00002006), including particulate matter (ENVO:01000060) such as... | depth 5 m | reverse complement strand
CCCCCCCCCGCGTGCTACGTTCATCGATGAGGTTGAGCTCGACCTTAAGCACCCCTCCAACTGGTTCACGCACCTCCCAACCACGAGCCCCAACGAGTTTGCGAAGAAGTATAAGCCGACACGAGTTGACTCAAAACCAATCGTTGTAAATGGAGTTCAGTACCACACCATTCCGTGGGTATACGCATACTCGACGAACCCAATCGGGCCTCCCGCCCCTCCAAGAGAAACGTCGAATTTCTCAGGCAAGTGGATGGTCATGAACGTGCCTTGTGAATATATGGACGAGCGGTGTTACAGGCGTGCGCCGCGGTGGAGGCGGGCGAGGTGAGCGCGGCGAAGGTCATGCCGGGTGGCTACACAGACGGCCGGCCAGGTGGACAAGTGGACACGGCACGCCCGTTATTTGCTACACCAGGGACTTCAGAGACCAAGCGGATGTGTTACGCGCAGGCTTGACCTTAAGGAAAGCGGCTCAGGGGGGGCACGAAGCTGCTGTATAAAACAGACGTGTTCACGCTGTGCGAACCGGAAAGGCTGTTAGCGAGAGGCAAGAAGGGGCGAGTTCTGAAAACTAAAATAAAAACGTCGAGTTACATTCTCGAAGTCGGCGAAAGCACTTTGAAAGTCAGTAAAGACTGTGAGCAGGCACTGAGATTGTCGAACCAGATAGCGGTGGAGCCGTGGGCTAGGGGAGTGAGCGAAGGGCCGGAGGTGGAGGACGAACCAGTGACAAACAATGCGCACCAGGGTGAAGGCTCCAAGGAGCAGCCGATACTTGTGAATTAAAACGAAACGAAATCACGACGACGACGACAACTTCGATTGAACAGTTGTCACATATGCATCACAAGGTATGTCATTTCAGCGAGCGCTCCGCGACTACATGGCTTCTCTCGCGCGCGCTTCGTTGTGCGCCCCCTTTGGTGTGCGCTCGCGCGTGCCCTGCCGCCGCCGCACCTCGGGCATATGCCGCGCCTCCGCGCTGAGCGAGCGTGTGGTGCAGGATGCCACCGCGGCGTTCGCCGTCCCTGGCTCCGTTTCGTTCGCGCTTGGAAAGGGCGGGCTCCCGAAGTGCGTGTTGACGCACAAGAACGGCTCATCCGCGGAGGTGTACCTGTTCGGCGCGAATTGCACGTCCTGGTGCTTACCGAGTGGAGACGACGTGCTTTACGTACGACCGGATGCGGTGTTCGACAGAAGCAAGCCGATCAGCGGAGGCATCCCTTTGTGTTTCCCCCGGTTCGGCCCTTCGGATGAAATGCAGCAGCACGGGTTCGCGCGCAACTTGGATTGGAGCGTGATTTCGAGTTCCGCGGACCCTAACCCCGATGACCCCGAACCGTCAGTCATGCTGATGCTCAAGGACAACGAGTACACCAGGGGAATGTGGGACCACGCGTTCCAAGCGACGTACGAAGTGACGCTTCGCCGGGATAAATTAAAAGTGGAGTTTTGCGTGCTGAACCCCGAGAAAGACAAAAAAGGCCGCGGCAACGACGGACCGATTGAATTCACCGCGGCTTTGCACACTTATGTTGAGGTTGTGGATGCGGGGGATCAAAGGAAGGTGTTCGTCAAAGGCTTGGAGGGTAAAAAGTTCATCGACAAGGCGATTGATGTGGACAACGTGCAAGAAAAAGTAGCGAGCAATACGTTGTTATTCGGTCCATCCGTCGGTCTTTTCGATCGCGTTTACTTCGACACCGAGCCGGAAGCGCTTCTGCACGTCGGCACAGGTGCCGCGGTGGCGGTGGAAAACACCGCGGGGTGGAGCGATACGGTGGTGTGGAACCCGCACGAAACGCTGGATGGGGAGATGTGGAAACACTTTGTTTGTGTTGAATCAGCGGCGGTGTCGAAGCGCGTGAAAATCGAAACGGAGAAAGTGTGGAAAGCAGAGACGAACTTGAGTATCGTGAACTTGTAATTCAAAAAAGCTGTTTCCTTGGAAGCGTCCGCGGCGTTCGCGCAGTCTCGCCCGCACGTGAGCCATGGCGGCGTCGACCCCGACGGTACCGTCGGTGGCCGGAGATGATGGCATGAAGATGGGCTCTTTCAATGTCACCCCCGCCGGTCCCCTGGACGCGGCGTACGCGCTTTCCCCCGTTTCTACCGGTGCATTCGCGTCCTCCGAGTCGTCTCCGAGCAAGCGCTTCTGGGAGGCTCGCGCGAGGGCGTGGACCAGCGGCGAGGAGGAATCAACGACGGGGGCGTTCGGCTCCGTCGCGCCGTCCACGAAGACCGCGGCGGGCGCTGAGGACACTTCGCGAGGTGCGGGCGTGCTTTCTCGACGTGTGGAACACGACCAAGTTTCAACGCCTCGCGAAGTCACAGTAATCGACGCTGAGACCATCTTGGGTGTCGTCGCGTCCGCCGCAGCGCGAGCCACGAAGGCCACGAACGCGGGTGTTGATTACGCTGATGATGCCGCGACACATGACGGTGACCGTGGTGAAAAAGCCGACACTAAACTCGACACACGCACCCCTCTGCGCGCCACCGCCAGGGCGCTGGATTTTGACCCAAACCTTGAAATCCAAATCGCAACCCACGATGATCTGATGAACGTTTCTTCAGCGCACAACCGCAAACTGCAATCCTCAACGCACGCACACTTAAACGACAAAAACCAATCAAACGACCAGAGACGCGCGCGTGATGCGTTACTTGCCTTTCTGGAACGCAAAACGTACGTGCTACGCGAACGACGAGCGACGAGGGAAGTGTTTATGCGGTGGCGGGATGTAAACGTTGAGACGCGTGCAGATAAAACAAGCCAAACCTCCGCTGTTCAAACCGTGTACAATCTGTCTCCCTCGCGCACCTTGGGTCTCGCGTTTCGCACGTGGCACCTTGTCATGTCTGGAGACAAAGCCAAGAGGGAAGCTTGCGCGTTGCATCAGCGGTTGGCGGACATCGCGGTGGCACGGGCGTTGGCGGAGGCGTCAATTTCGGATGTGAAAGAGACGCGTGATTTTTCAAACGCCTATGCGGACGTCGACTCTGACTCGGGAAACGCAAATTCAAAGCACACAACAAACAGCTCTAAGTCTGTACAGCGGTACTCCAAAACTCACCCTTTGTACGGCCAGATGGACGACTCTCTGGCGCGTTGGTTGGGCGTGGATAGAACCCCAGGGTTGCCTCAGGAGTACTCTTCAAAGTTGGATGATGAGGTGTCCTCCATCATGGGCGGGTTATCTCCGTCCAAGCCGAGGGCTATGGAGAACACGTCCACGGTCGGAAAGCACCACTCCATGAAGACTTCTACAGTGTCCACTCTGCACGCGCGCGGCCGCCTGGATGCCATGGAAGCGCTGATGGAGGAAACTCGTGAGGCTACGAACCGGTCGAGAATTCTCGAAAGTCAAAACGAAACGCTTGAGAGCGACTTGTACGCGGCGGCGGTTGTGTGGGAAGAAACTGAGCGGGAAAACCGGCTGCTCACGGAACAGCTGCAGGCGATGCGATTAGATGCCGAGCGAATGCGTGAGGATGCTGACCGACTGCATCAGCAACTTAAAGAGGCTGAGGAGCACGCAGTGGAGGCGGCGCACATGGCTACTGCTACTCGGGTCGAGAGGACATCCAAAATGACGGAGAGGGGTGAGCGTGAAAATAGTACGTACCCACGGAACCGTGACTCCTTTGACCGCGAACCAATTGTGGGTTACTCTAAATCCGCCGTAGGTGACGAAGTTGAGGAGCTAGAAGCGTGCGCTGCGGCGTTGCGAATGGCCATGTCCACGCGTCGACACGGCGACAGGCGCGGTGAAGACCAGTGGCGACGCGAAGAGTGGGAAAGAGACGCGTGGCGACGGGGGCGATAACGTATTGATAATCGAAAAATTAAAATGCACACTCACCGTTACCTACCCTACGTTCACCACCAGCGCGGTGATGTCATCCTTCTTCCCTCCGCTGTACACCATGTCGAAGTTCTCCGTCGCAGCGAGCGAGTACGGCGTCGTGCGTCGCTTGTCCATTGATGCGGCGTACGCGGCGGACACCACGGCGCCCGACGCTTTCGCCACAGCTTGTCTGGACTCAGCGCCCATGCCTCTTTGGTACCCCGTCCCTCTGAATGACTTCTCCACCACCTTGAGGATTTCGCTCTCGCTCAAGTTGTCCCACAGCCCGTCGGAACCCATGACGATCACGTCGCCTGGTTCTAATGGGAAGGTGGTGAGCATCGCGTCATTAGGACTGTCGCTGGCGTCGTGGTGTCCGAGCTGAAACGGCCTTCCGAACTCGTGTTCCTGGTGCGGTGATCGGTGCGCGACTTCCCTGTGTCCTGGGTCGCCCCTCACTAACATGAACCCGGAGTCCCCGACGTTTGCAGTTCGCATCACGCCATGTGCCGCATCGATCGTGGCGATGCACGCGGTGGTGCTTCCTTTGATATTCTCGGACGTGACGCCTGCGTATGCGGCGGACAACAACTGCTCGGGCGCTCCGATTTTCTTCGCTTCGCCGTCGCTCTCAAGCGTCTCCTCTCCGGTTTCGCCCCCAAACACCTCCGATGCGACGCCCATCAGCCGTCTACTGAACATCCCCGCATCGATACCAATCTTGCGCCACATGAAGACGCCATCCGCGACGCCGAAGGCGACGAAGGAATCGGTCGTGGGTTTATTTTTCTTGTCTCCTTTTTCTGGTTCTGTTCTGACAACCTCCCTACGCTTGACGAAGTACGCGTCCTCACCCGCGAACCCGTACTCGCGTTGCATCTTCGCTTTCATGCCCTCCTTGGTCTTGTCCGCGTGCGGGACACAAGCCACGCCGGTAACGATTTGCAGGTTCATGCGCGGTCGGTTCTTCAACCCGTCCGCGACGGCGGCGCTCTTTTTAGCTTCGTCCTCGGTTGTTTTTTTTAAAAGCTGCTGCAAAGGGCCGCTGATCCCCCCGCAGTCGGATTCCCCGAACCACCTCCTGGATCGAAACACCTGCGTTGTGTTCTTCTCTTCAGACGTCAGGGAAATTGTCTCCAGCATCCACCCATGCCCCACTTGCGATAGCTCAGGAATCAACCGAACCTCAACGGAACTCACCTTGCCGACGTCGTTGAAATTGACGACTCGAAACGGAAGTGTCGCGCCGCGCATGAACCCTGGCCCGGAGCCCTGATCGTACTCTAGGGGAATGGGCTTCGAAACCCCTTTGTCGCCAATTAATGTTAATTCAACTCGGCCACTCGTGCCGGCGCCCCTCACAGCAGCAGTAGTGACCTCCACCCTGTAATGACATACTTTGTCGAAATCGATGCTCGCCCAGTCCACGTCGCCGTCGTCGCGATCTTTTCTCTGGTTTACCGGGGATTGGGTGCTCGTTTTCGCGAGGCCCACGGACGAAAAATCAACCTCCACGAAACCCATGTCGTCATCCTTGGTGTCCGCAAAGCCTTTGTACGCTGGTTTCTTACTCAAAGGGGTCTTGTACTCGTACTGGTACGGGGACCAGCCTTGGGAGGATGGGTCGGATTTGGACGAATGGGAACGCGTTTGTCTTGACGTCCCCAGAGTCTGGCTGGAACGCCAGCTGTGCAGTTGTAGGTTTAGGCCTACACTGATACTCGGTACCGCATCGCGAATGTTTCCAATGCACGACGTGGAGGCGCACGCGCTGGTCAAAGTGCGCGCGATGGCGAACGCGCGCGAAGACCCGCGCCACATATCTTTGGATGCCTTTTCCGGCGCCGATCCTCGAACCGTCGGCGTTCGACCGGAGAGATGTGTGTTGGCACGCGATACGAGTATCAGTCCAGAGGCGTACACAAGGTGTATCCACGCACTCACGTGAATCGTCCGAGGATACGCTCTGTTCCACTAGCCGCCGCGAACTGTGTGTCGCACCCACTGCGCATAGGGCCGGCGATCGGCGGACGACGCTTTTTGGCGCGAGGACGTGTCTTTCGGGAAGGTCGGCGTCGAAAGCGAGAGACGGAGGTTGATTTGGCTCTCGGTTTCTCACAAGTGCGAATTTTTCTAATGTCTATCTCAGTGAAAGTTGTCCTCTATCCCCACATCCCTGCTACCCCCCGAATCCCTGGAGCACTGCACTTAGTTCCCGTTCCACCGAATTTCCCAACCCATGGTTCGCGTCCGATTTAATTGTCACGAACACCTTTCGCGCCGCCGGGTGGACTACGAGTTCTGCGAGGAAAACGCACTGGCCGCCTAAATTAGTCAGATCATCGCACGCGGCGTGCGCGAATATCTTGATCCCGTTCGTTGGGTCGCCGCCGCTGGCGATCGTCGTGAACCGTTTTGAGGCTAAACACTCGACTAAAGGCGCAGGGGACGTGAGTGATACGGCGCCTTGGCCCAGTACTAGTGTAATAGCCCCGTTGGCACACCCAGGCGTCGCCGCCAACGATCCCCAACGGGTTTGGAACACGCCCGGGTCCATTTGAGGCGCTTGGTGTAACGTAAGGGGAGTGGGCGTTTGTGCAATAGGAGCAGTAGGTGCCATGCCCTCCAGCCCGGCAAGCTGATATATGCCCGACATGCCCGACGCCTGGGGCACGTCCATCAAGTCCAGCAAGTTTGCGTCGCGGTCACCCGGAGCACGGCTTGCGACAACATTCTCGCCTCCAAAGTCAATCAGCGAGTCGCTGGCGAAACCCGCAGTGCTCGCGCCTTGAGTCGCGGACCCCCCACTGACGCCACTGACTCCAACCAGATCCGCAGCGGAAGGCGCTCTAACCATCACGTCCTTCTCATCCACTGCGAACATAAATGCGGGTTTGCGGTACACCACCGATAACGTGTTGAACTCGTCGAAAATTTGCGACGAAAACTTTTCCGAAAGGTCGTTTGCGTCGTAGAAGCGTGCGATTTCAGGGCGTTTATTTTCGTTTCCTTGTCCGACACCTGACACCACTCGCTCCGCCGCGTGCACGTCTTTTAGTAATAGCCTCGTATACAACAAACTCAGGTCGTGCACGTCCTGGTCCGTGTCGATTTGCGCCGTTTGTAAAACCTTGCCCAGCATTGTTTTCATTTCAGGCGGGCGCTTGAAGAAAAGTTTCATCGCCGACGTCAGCAGCTCGCACTTCACGTTGCAGCTGGATTCTTCCTGAAACGCGTCGAGCGCGGGTTCCAACAGGTACGGCGCGTGCGGGATGAACTCCCCGAACGTACCGAGCATATACAATAGCGATTGCTTGCCGTCACTGTCCTCAATATCATCCAGTTCTAGGTTAGCGATGGAAGACACGACGTGGTCGATGAAGTTTGAAAATTTTCGCGTCACTAAAACCAGCGAAACTAAAGTCTCGGCGACGACGTACGGCGCGCCGTGGTGTACGAACTGGGTTAGGCGGTCCACGATCGGACCGGTAGCGTCTCGATCGCCATCCAACGCGATATTCGCAATCGCCCTTATTGAACACCGCGATATGCTGACATCCACATCCCCGACGTACTCGGATAATTCGTCGCAAATCTCGTACGTGTTTTTGAAATCAGCCACCGCGGTGAGCATTTCGATCTTCAGCTTTTTTACCGAAGGCGGGTCGCTTACTCGGATGTAGAAGGATTTGTACTCGTTCGCGAACAGGGGTGGTGCGCGTAACGTCAGTAAGTGCAGGTGTGCCCACACCACACTCCCAGGTTCTACTTGGTCCGTCTGCGCCAGCGTCAGCAACGGGGCTTTCATGCGCTCGAAGACTTGCTGGTGCACGTCGGGGAGATCAGTCGTGGCACGCAAAAAACACTTCACCGTCGCGAGAACGACGGCGGAATTACTATGACTGAGCCGATCTTCAAGCGCGTTCATCACGTCGAACGTTTCCGTTTTGTCTTTGCACTTATATAACGAAGTGACCTCAAGAATTGTGACTTGGCTCCATTCAGTAAAATCCTTAATTCGGTTTATCAATCCGTAAACAATCTTTTTCGTCGCGAGACTGTTTGCTCCGTCGATCTCGATCAACGTCGTGACGCAATTCGCGACGGTCGCCGCGTTTTGATCCGTCAAGACCATTTTGCGTATCGTGGGGAGAATCTCGGTTTCGAATAGCGATTCTTTATCGAGGTCGTAGATTTTTAACACGCCAAGCGCGGCTGTTTTCCGGGGGTACGGGTGCGGGTCGTTCAGGCCGTTTGTCACGGCGCCGATCTGTAAGGGGGAGGGTGAGACGAGGCGGTCAGAGATTTGTTGCATTTAGGGCAGAAAAACAGTTCGTCGCAAAAAGATGTCAGATTTAGATTTGCTTGCCTCCCGAGGTGCATCGGGCTGGGTCCGAAGGTAGCAGGCATGGTAAAAAGTGTTGGGCGTGGTCACGTCTAGTAGTATAGCACCATGCGTGCGTGTGCTGCTGGTAAAAACTCACCAGGTACTCCACCAAATCAGGCACCCTCATTGATGCCATCGATCGCACCGCGAGTCCTCGCACCACCGGGTCCTCATCCGCGCAATCTTTCTGTAGCGTGTTCACGGTGAGCAGCGCTATCTCGGGCTTCGCCTGTGCGTAGAAGGTTAGGTAATGATAAAGCATCTTCTTCGTGGCCATGTCCTTGGTGTGCGCGTTCATAATCACGTCGCTGAACAGGGGCGACATGTCTATTCCGATGGTGAGGTACTGGATTATGCGCTGGAAAAGGCCTCGTCGCGATTGTTGCTGGTCCTTCGTCGGGTTCGCCTTCGAGGCGTGCGCGCGTAGCGCGGAGCTCATCTCAGCGAGCTCATTGCCCCGCCGAGACTCTGACATTGTGTCCGAACGGGGACGACCGGAACCAAACACGATCCGGCGTCTCCGACTGCGCGGCACAATCTGATGGCAAGACGGTCATGTCACCGAATTAAATGAAACGACTTGAGATGAAAATGGCTTGCGACTATTTTTACACGAATGTGGATGCTTCATAACACGCATCTAATAACTTCAAGTCAACCTTACTACAAATACTCCGGCATATCGTCCAGAATCTCATCTAACTCTGTCTTAAACTCCTCCTTGGCGCGGTTGGACCGGCCACCGACGTGTAACAACTCACTGCCCACCTCCTCCACCGCCCAGACTTGCGAATGGCTTAGTAACGACAAAAAGCTCGTCACCATCAGCCCCGCGAAGCCGGCGTACACCCATGGCACGCCCGGGTCGGTTTTCAATTCCAAGCCAGTGCTGCCCTTCATGTCCTCGATGATGAACTGCAAGCCGTCTACGGTGATTGGTCGGCCGGAGCCGGGCCTTCGGACGCCCACAAATTCGCCATCTGATGAATAAATCGCGACGCTCTGAAAATCCCGCGCCAACAAACTCACGCCCTTCTTTTTCAATTGTTGATCCTCAGACCCAGGATTCAGGGGCAAAAACGTTCCCCAAATCCGTCCCTGGAAGTTTCCCTGGCCCTCTAGGTTGGCCATGGGGAGGAACAGGGAGTCGCCGGATGGGGTGTCATCGGCTTTAGTGTCACCTGCTAGAGTATCATCGCTCGAGTTTTCTGAATCAGGCGCGGGTCCTTTGTCGCCTGAAGTTTGCGCATTCGCCTCCCCCACTTTGACCCTCATGGAGGCGATTTCCCAGTCCGTCTGGTACATGGTTACCCCCCCTTGTCGCAGTGGGACGTTTACCGAAATCGTTTTCCGCTGTTTTTCACGGCCAGACTCGCCGTCCACCACGGAGAGGTCGCTAAAGAATTGAGAGACCTGGCCGTTCGGCAGGTACTCGATGGTGAAGTCGTTGACTAAAACTTTGTCGCGAGCAGCCGCTGGAGTCGGCGCGAACGGAGCACCTCTGCGTAACCCCTGGCCGATTTCAAACGAAGATCCTTCCGGGACCATCACAGATCCGCCTAATCCGCCCAGCCCAGAGTACGCCGCGCCTCCTAGGGTCAACAGCAATCCAGCGTGCACGCCAATCGGCGCTAACCTCCCAATCAACCCCTTGAACGCATACATGGCCTTTCCCTTTCGAAACACCTGGTACCCTTTGGAGGCTAATCGCTCTGCTAAATCCTCGGATCGCGCCCTAGGCAGACTCTCCGCTTCCTCCATTTTTAACAACGTTTGTGGCTTGTCCATGAATTTCCAGTCAGCGCTGACTCGCCACACCGGTAGCTGGCGCGTGAACGTGCACGCCGTCAACGACGCTGCCAACGCGGCCAATAGAGTCAAAAAATACCACTCAGTGTATATGTGGTCCAGCCCCAGGTTCAAAATGAACGGGTAGTCGATGAACCCGAACGCGGGGGTTTCCGTGGGGTAGTTTCGAACGTACCAAGAAGTGCCTTTGTTCTGCTCGATTACCGTGCCCAGCGCGGAGAAGCCGGCGATTGAGAGGAATTCGGAAATCGCAAGAGGGAGGGAGGACAACTGCCGGGCTACTTTTTTGCCAGACTTTCCAATCGACAGGTCCTCACGTAACCAAGTCATGAACGCATCTTCGTTGTTGTCTTTTTCCGGTCTGTTGGCATTAGGGTCAGGGGCGCCGTCCGGCTGGTTCGTCCCGCCGGGGAGACGCGCCGCGACCGACACTGGGCGGCGGCGGGAGGACACACCGACGGATTTCGAAGCCGCCGTGTTTGTCCGAACGAAACATCGCGTTGGACGGGTGGCACGACAAGTGCGAGCCCGTAGCCGCGATCCCGTGGCCGCGCCGCCGATCGCACCGCGCGGGGGGAGGACCACTGACGGCATCGACCTCTATCGCCAACCGCGGAGCGCTTTCAGCCGCGCGCGCCTATTTGTGTCGTTGCCCTAAAACCTGAAAATAATGACGTCAGCCAGTTTTCTTTCGGGAACTTTTTGTCTTCACCTGTGCTGCGTCCGCCAGACGACCGCGCGCTGCACACGCACGCGCCGGGCCTTACACCCGTGCGTTACCTCGTTTCGGCGGACACACACAATGACGGGCCCGATGTTCGTGGGCGGAAGGGGCGGAAGGGGGGGACGCAGTGGAGGCCGTGGATTCCATTCGGGCGGCGGCGGCGGTCGCTCATCATTCGGGGGCCGTGATGGAGGTCGTGGTGGGGGCGGAGGAAGAGGCTCCGGTTCCCCTCACAAGCGCCAGCGCGAGCTAAAGGATGACGAGCTCGGTGAGGGTCACGACGGGTTCGCGGTGGATGACGCGTTCGACCAATCCAAGGTGGCAAACTTACGGAACGAAAAGTTTGAGTCCTATTACCAGACGCAAGGGATTGTTGCTGATGAGGAATGGCAGACCATGTTACAGTCGTTCCAAACCCCATTACCATTAACGTTCAGGGTGAACATGAGCGGCAAGTTCAGGGAGAGCACCAAACGCAAGCTAGTAGACGAGCTGTTTCCCCAAGTCACAAGGGACAACGTACACATGAGGCCCCCGAAGTGTTTGAAGTGGTACCCCGATTCGTTAGCTTGGCAGATCGACATCCCGAAAGACGCCTTAAAAGGATCCGAGGGGTTACAAACCCTACGCAACTTCATAGTCCGGGCGAATGAAGTGGGCGCGATTACGCGGCAAGAAGCGGTTTCCATGATCCCGCCGTTGCTGCTTGACGTGGAACCAGAACACAGGGTGCTGGACATGTGCGCCGCTCCTGGGAGCAAAACGTTTCAGCTGCTCGAAATGTTGCACGCGAAGAGTAATTCTAGTGGATCCGGCTCTTCGTCTTCCGTTAAAAATATACCAACCGGCGTCGTGGTGGCGAACGACGCGTCGCTTCAGCGCGCGAACCTTTTGACGCACCAGACGAAGCGGAGCAACTCTCCGTGTTTACTAGTCACCAACCACCAGGCGCAGAAGTTTCCCTTTTTACGGGAAACGCAAAAGAGTGATGATGGACAAAATAACGATACTTCCGATGGAAAGAACAATAAAAATGATACCAACAACTCTGTGTACCGCTTCGACCGCATTTTAGCCGACGTGCCGTGTTCCGGCGACGGCACTCTGCGCAAAAGTCCTGATTTGTGGAAGAAGTGGACCCCCGCGTCGGGGGTTGATCTGCACACGCTGCAGCTGTCAATCGCGGAACACGCGGCGCGGCTGTTGAAAGTCGGCGGGCGGCTCGTGTACAGCACGTGTAGTTTGAACCCCCTTGAGAACGAAGCCGTGGTGAGCGCTTTGTTGAAGGGTTCAAAAGGCGCGTTGAAGCTGGTTGACGTGTGTAAAAAACTGCCCGGGCTGGAACGCCGACCAGGCATGCACAACTGGAGAGTGGGTGATGTTTTCGGGTGGCACGACGATCCTTCCGTGAGTAACCAGTCTCGAAAACAAAAAGGGTTAGCTGATTCGATGTGGCCTCCTTCTAATTCAACAGCCAAAGAACAAAAACTCGAGCGGTGCGTTCGAATCATGCCCCATTTAGACGACACCGGGGGTTTTTTCATCGTGGCTATTGAAAAGATAAAAGAGATGCCTGGGGACGAAAACGGAATCACAATCTCATCAGAGATGGAACAAAAGGAAGCCAAGAACAACCGGGACGGCGGGTGGGACGGCGGGGATTGGCACAAAAGTAACCGAGTCGCGCCCGTGGTTGCGGTTGAGAGCCTTGAGATATTAGAATCTATGAGCAGGCAGTACGGCCTTGATGTCAAACAGTCTGGATTGAAGCACGGGCTCATGACACGCGCGCAAGGCAGCGGAGACAAGAAGAACCCGAAGCGGCTGTACTACCTCTCGCCCGGGGCGCGGGCGCTCGTGATGGGCGGTGCATCTGGAAGCGATGAGTCATCTAATTCACCAGACTCATCAAGTTCATCAGGGCAGCTTCAAATCGTCGCGGCGGGGGTCAAGGCTTTTGAGCGCCAGCACGCGCTCGGGTCTAAGTGCGCGTACAGGTTGACTCAGGAAGGGTTGGACTCGCTGTTGCCCGCGTTGCAATCTCAAGTTGTTCGCGCGAGCTTAGCCGAAATAGAGTACGTCCTGAAAAGGCAACAGGGCGAGCCGCAGAGCGCGGAGGCGCAGCGCCTTGATCTGTTACGAGACCCGGACGCACCAGAGGGGTGCTGGGAGAAGGACACGGTACGTGCGATGCGGAAAGTCACACCAGGGTGCGTGATTTTGGTGACGCAGATCAGGGACGAGGGGGAGCAGGGTGACGACGAGCGCAAGTCGAAAAAGCAAAAGAAGGAGAAGAAGGGGAAAAAAGACAAAGGGGACAAAGACGAAAAGAGCGCGGGGTGGGCTGGCATCGCCACGCCCAACGACCTCGCCGTGGCGTGCTGGCTGGGAGAGGGGGAGAAGGGAAAATCGCTCTCAGTGCTCGCCACGAAAGCAGAGGGGGGACACCTGTTACACCAGCTCAAGGAAAGAGCGGGGTGCGCGTAGACTGTAATTTATCCGTTTTCTGAAACGCCCGACTGTCGATTTTCTCGGCACTGCCGCTGGGGACGAGTTTTTTGAATCGTCCAAGACAGCTTCACTCACCCGAGGAGCATGAGGCCCTCGGCACGCACCGCGGCCCTAGTGGCGGCCGTGGTGGCGAGCCTCGCGTTTGGCGCGGCTGCGACGTCGCGGGGTGTCACGCACGGTGACCCGGGTGGCGAACCCGTGGGGTCCAAGGACGACGCATTCGGCGAGTCGTTGTCGCGGCCTACAGATGGCGTGGAGACGACGGCTCCATCCACATCTACATCCACACGCGCGTTGCTTCAGTTCAGCGGCGGTTGCGCCCCCGGAAGAGCGGGACCCATAAACAGCGCCGACCGCGACGACCTGTGTACCGCGTGTCAGGCGGGGACGTTCGCGAGCGGACAAGAGGCGTACTGCATCTTCCCTGATGTTGACGTGACGTGCAAGCCCACGTTCAACAGCGCGGTTGATGGTTGGAATGCTATTCTAGACCCCGTGTTCGGGGATTTCACCGCCGCGTTGACGATAGCCGCGCGGTGTGACTTCGGGAAGGACGACCCCGCGCTGTTATCGGGCGACCAGGCGCAGTGCCACTTCGCGCAGCTCGGCCAGGCGGCTTCGAATCCCACGACGTGCGTGCCGAGCGTTTCGATCGACGCGGAGGGGACGATCGTGAACACGTTCACGTGTTCCATCGACGCATCCGATGCGATTGATGCGGCGGTGTTCGAGACGTGCATAAACCAAGGCCTGACACAAGGCACCACGGTGCAGTGCGTGTGGGGAGGGGACCAAACGCAATGCGCCACTTGCCCAGCCGGTTCTCTGTGCGACTCGACAAACTCAATAGAACCGCCGCCGTGCCCGCTCGGGGAGGCGTGTTCTGACGGTGCCACCTCCACGATGTGCCTGGAAGGAACGTACGCGGGGGGCGGGTTCGACACGTGTTTGAACTGCCCGAACGGAACGAAGTGCCCGGACCAAGGCACGGGGGTGCCGACTTTGTGTCTCTCCACCACGTATTCGGGCGAAGGCGCGACGGCGTGCGAAGAGTGTTGGGCCGGTCACTTCTGCGGGGGGCAAGGCGTGGAGTGGCCCGTGCCTTGTGACGCGGGGTCGTACGCCGTGGCATCCAGTGACTCGTGCGCGTTGTGCAACCCTGGCGAAACGTCTACCGCGGCGGCGGATACGTGTACCGATTGTCCAGCCGGGACGATGTGTCCCAACTCAGGGACCGCGATCCCTGTGGCGTGCGACGTCGGCACGGCGGCGGTGGCGGGATCCGCGCTGTGCATCTCGTGCGTGGAAGGCACGTACCAAGGCGAAACGAGCGCCAGCGAGTGTATTGACTGCCCCGCGGGTACCTCCTGTGCGTTCACTGGGATGTCCTCGCCCACCACGTGCTGGGCGGGGGCGTATTCTGGGTATGATGTAAAGGACAACGCGATCGCGTTCGCGCTGCCTTACGACGAAACCGATACAGACCGGTTCCCAACAAACGCCACGACAGGCTCGACGCAGTGCTTAACGTGTCCTTCAGGGTACACGTGTGCCACTGTGGACGCCGCGCCCGTGCTGTGCCCCGAAGGCACCACGCGGCTGGTCGCGGGGGGGAACTGGACGCACTGCACGACGTGCCCCGCCGGGTACTCGTGCGCCACGCCCAACGTCGACCCCACGGCGTGCGACCCAGGGTACTACACCACCGGGGGCGCCGCGGAGTGCACCGCGTGCGCCGCTGGGTACTACTGTCCAAGCACAGATCAAGACCTGCTGCTGCGGTGCGCCTCGGGGTACTACGCCCTTGGTGGCAACGCGACGTGCACGGTGTGCCCGGCGGGGACGGCGTGCTCGAACGCCGACGGCACGGAGATGGAGATATGCGCATCTGGTACTTTCGCCGAGGTGGGCTCCACGCAGTGCACGCCGTGCCCTCCCGGTTTCTCCTGTCCCTCAACGTTGACATCCTCCACGATGACATCATGCGTAGCAGGCACCTACTCCGCAGGCGGCGCTGCGGAGTGCGTTGAGTGCCCCACCGGTACGTTCGGAACGGACACCGGCGCGTACTCAGCGGATTTGTGTTCGACGTGCCCCGCTGGGACGTTTAGTAATAACACCGGGGCGACGAGTGACACGACGTGCACTGCGTGCCCTGCCGATACGTACTGTGTAGCTGCAGGAACGACTTTGCCCACGGCGTGTCCAACAGGAACCGGGACGTTCGGGGAGACGAACGTGATAGACGCGTCTGCGTGCCAGCAACCGTCGCCGCCGCCGCCGCCGCCCGCGCCTTTCCCTCCGCCGCCCTCGCCGCCGCCGCCGCCTTTGCCTCCCGCCCTCGCAGCTGAGGCGGACTCCACGCCCACAATGACACTGCGGCTGGACGGTACCCCGGACACGTTCGACCAAGACTTGTTCGCAGCTGGGGTTGCGACGGCGGTTGGGGGCGGCGCAACCACGGCGGACGTCGTCGTCGAGGACGTTCGTTCCGGATCAGTGGTCGTGGACTTCTATGTAAACGTCCCGGGCCGGCTGTACCCAGTGGCGCTGGGCGGGGCGTGGGACGTGGAGGAGGCGACGCGTGTGGTGTCCACCCTAAACGCCGCGATAACGACCGGGTCCTTGGCCACCGCTATAGGCGCGACGGTGCTATCCAACGCGCTGGAGTCCACGTGTTCGCCCGGATCGAGAATCGCCGTGACGACTGCGGAGGGCACCAAGGTTTGCGAAATATGCGGCGTCGGGACGTTCTCGTCTGATGCAGACGCGACAACTTGCGTACCATGCGCGGTGGGCACCGCTGCAGGCGCCAGGGGCATGACCTCGTGTGACACGTGCGCAGCAGGGTCGGTGGCGCAAGTGGAAGGCACCGCGGTGTGCGCTGCGTGCGTCCCGGGGACGATCGCCCCAGATGAGGGGAGCGCTGTTTGCGACGCATGTGACGAATTTTTCTTCGCTGCGACCTCCGGGTCGACTGTATGTGAACCTTGCCCGGCCGGTTACCTCTCCGGCCCCACCGCGTGGCAGGCGGAGACGGCGCGCATGCGTGCAGACGGTGCACTCAGTGCTGACGTGCGCGCCGCGGTGGACAGAGCCGGGTGCCTTCTCAATGAAACTGCGTATATATACGTCTTAAACGACGATTCGCAAACCGAGGTCGGGTTGCTTTTGTCGCACGTAATCACCGCGGCCGCGACGCTCGTCGCATCCGTCGGCGGCATGGTCTTGTTGGGATACAAGCAATGGGCACGCCAACGGCTGCTGGTGAAGTACGCGGGAGGCGAGACGTTTTACGAGGAGCTTTTGGTGCCTGGAAGCGAGGGGAAAGACAGAAACGGCGAGAAGGGAAATTCGTCGAAACACGAGCAGGAGGATCTTTTCGGAGCGGTGGAAAGTATAAAAGCCATGGTGCTGGACGACGCCGAACAAGTGCTCGATTTAATTTTGAAGCGCAACGGGAAACACGCAGAGGCGATGCACGCGAAGGCGATTATTCATTTGTTGTACGGCGAGCTAGATTCCGCGAAGCAGGTGAACCAAAAAGCGATGAAACTGGTTACGGAAAGTCCGAAAAATGACAGCCCTATGCCTCACTTTTTAGCCACCGCGGGGGTTATCGAAACTCGTTTAGGCGATTTGCTGGAAGCCACGAAGTGGTTGGAGCGTGCCACGCGAAGCGACCCGACGTTAGCCGTGGCGCACTACAACTTGGGCTTGACAAAAATGAAACTGAACGATTATGAAAACGCGAAAGAGAGCTTCACAACCGCGTTGGACAAAGAACCGGGGTATTACAAAGCGCTGTACATGCTCGGTTTAGTGGAAGCCACGATCGGACGGGCAAGCGACGCGAAGCGGTGGTTCAAAGCATCGGTCGCCGCGAAACACCGCGCGCTTGATTCGCACTTCAATTTAGGGATGTTGTATGCCAGGGAGGGGGACACAGCAGAAGCGGAGAACTGCTTTAATAGATGTCTAGCCGTGCACGCCAAGCACGCGCCGTCGATCGTTAAGTTAGGCAACCTTCACACGAACAAAGGGTTCCCTAAGAGAGCGGTCGAGAAATACTTGCTCGCGCTGGAAATCGACCCCGACAACGTCGAGGCCATTTGCAACATTGGCGTCGTGGAGTGGAGTTTGGAACACGCCGCTGAGGCGGAGCAGCACTTTTTACTCGCGCTGAAGTTCGATAAACAGTACCTGCCCGCGCTGTACAACATGGGTCTGCTGTGCGCGGAGCAGGGGAGGGTGGAAGAGGCGGCGACGTGGTACCGGCGCGCGTTGGCGACTCGGCCGACGAGTGGCCGCGCGCAGGATTCGCTGTTCCGCCTGGGCACGGCACTGCGACGGCTGGGCGAGCTGGACGGCGAGTCCCCGCGTCGCGTTGAGAAGACGGCGAGGGAGCGCGAGATCGAAGCTGAGGAGGCAGCGAGGGAGGCGGAGGAGGCTGAGGCGCGGGCGCAGGAAGCGGTTGCGGCGGAGCTCAGAGGCGAGATTGACGGCAGGGCGCGTCGCAGGGAAGAACGCCGGTCCAACGAACCGAAAACGTTCGCGAGCGACGAGGATAGACACAAAAACCAAAACCAAATGTCGACGTCCGGGCGGATCATCCCCTCGGGACCGACCCGTGATTTCATCGGATCTAGACGCAGGTGCCAGCGTTTGATGCTGATCAGCAGTGCAGTAAAGGGTGTTGATATGTTAACGTGGTGCGCCTTGAACGACATAGGCGTGGTGACGTACGACCACTCGAGCGCGACGGCTGGTGACATTCTAAAAAAACTAAAAGCGAAAATCTCAGACAAGGACGGGTTGAAAAAAGTCGACTCGATAGCGATTTTATCGCCATGCGGCGACGGGTGGTGTGCGTTGAGTGAGAGTCTGGTGTTAACGCAGGACTCGCTGCTGGACGCAGACACGTCATATTTTGTACAACAGCTCGTGAACCTCGTTGAGAAGAAGGAAAACGTCAACGCGTTCCGTGAGGGGTCGCGGTTTGACTTTTTGACCTTGGACGCGTCGCTGCCCTCGAACCATTCGTTGGCGGAAAACGTCAAGTCGCTGTTCGGGATAAACGTCGTGAACGCTTCTAATGACATATCACGCCTAGAATCGTTCGCCATGACCGCTGAGTTCATCCGCACCGAACCCGCCGCGGCTGGGATGCGGTCCGCGCAAGCCTACTTCGACCTATCAAGGTTAGAGAAGTGGACGCTTCTCCCTGACGTACCGGCGAGCCACGCGCCGCCGCCGGAGGAAATAAAAGCAGATCCAGTGACCCGACGCGTATCGACGTTCCGAGAATCAAAAGCAGATATTGCCGCGGAGACTAGTGCAGCTGAGGTCGCTGCTAATGCAGCTAGAAAGCTCCAAACCGTGGGGCGGACCTACGCCGCGTACTTCAGGATGCGCGCCATCGCCAAGGGGGACAAAACGGGAGAGGAGGAGGAGGAGGAGAAACGGAACGCGGAGGAAGCGGCGGCGGCGGCGAGGGAAAAGCTTTTCCAAAACGACAAAGTTTCCGAAAAAGACGACGACTCGAGTCTTTCTGAAACTAACTCAGGCCTTTCCTCCGCGGCGGCGCGCGTGCTCGGGGGGATATACACGCCCGCCTCCGCGGTGTTCGACGCGGGAAAAATCAAGCAGTCTAGTTTGAAAGACGGTGCGAAACTAGAGCGTTCTTCAACGCCTTCAAAATCCCCGAAGAAATCGAAATCGAAACTGAAAAAGGCGGTTCACAAAATTAACAAAATACCGAAATCGAGCACGGCGACGACGGAGCGCGACCGGCGGAGTTTGTCCGTCGATTTGCTCATAGAGATGAGCGGCGATGAATTCAAGGAGCTGAACACGCAGCGTTATTTCTGTTCCGAGTTGAGTAACGAATTAGGCGCGCGTGGTGACCGGTTCCGCGTGAAAATGTTTGACCAGACTAGCGGCGCCGCCACCGTGCTGGTCGACGAGGCGCCCGGTGACGTTTCGTTGCCGGATTTGGTGTCTAGCTTACGAACGAAGCTGGATTCCGATTCGCTGTTGATTGATCCTGTGTTTGGCGCGGTGGTCTTGTCACAAGTCATTTGGCCGGAAGGGTGGGACAATAGGGGGAGTAAACTCACGGATAACAAGAAGATGGGTAAACAGGAGGAAGAGGTTGGTGACGACTCTGTGGAAGTACCTGACGAACTTGCGCTTTCTTCCGTGGAGTCCTCCACATCTGCCCAGCAGCCTCCTACTCGTTTGGTGTTGATTTCAAGTCGAGTCAAGTTCGCGGAGACGCTTGTGAGTTCAACAAAGCATGGCGTCCTCGCCGTGTACTTCGACTGGCGATTCGGGTCCCTCCAAGCCCTGGCGCACGACTGCGCCGTTGCTTGCGGTAACTTGGAAACGTTCAAAGGGTTGAAATCTATTGGTTTGGTTACGCACCACAAACCGGGCGCCGTGGGTCTTGTCAAAGGATTGCGATTAACTCGAAGAAACCTAGCCAGGGCTGAGCTGCGCAACTTCTGGTTATCGTTACAGAAACTGTTACGTCCAGATGGAGAAATCGAGATGCTCGCGTACGACGCGAACACGTGTTCTGCCACTCGCCGTCTCCTTGAAGAGCTGGAAGATTTACTTCGCGCGCCGATACGAAGTACAGATACCTCCGCGATGGCCAACAAAGGCTTGCTCGATGACGATGATACTGTCGATGAGGATTCGGTTTCAAATACAGACACTGAACCGGTCAAATATATCAACCCTGCTTCTAACTACTTCAAAGCGAAGCGGTTCCTGGCGTGGGCCACCGCGGCGCCGGAGAAGTACGTGCTCGGGAGCGGGAAATACTTCGCGGACAATAATAATAATAGGGATGCGCCTGTTCCGTACGCCAACACCGCGGGCTTACCAGAGGGACTTGCAGACGATTCTACTGTGTCGAAAAATCAAGCTCTTGCGTTCAAAGTGGACCCTCACGTTGATGACTCTGTGGCTGAAGCGACGAGAGTAGCCAGAGCGGAGCAAATAAAGCAAGAGGCGGAGGCGAAGCGTTTGGCCTCGATGCGGCGCAACCCGAATGACATTTTGAAAGAAACCACGATGGCGGGCGGCGTGGAGTACGACCCGATGACGTTGAAGCCGTATGAATCAGCTATGGGGAGTGCTTCAACATCTGCTTCAACATCTGAACGTAGGTTTCAAATCGAGCTCCACCGGGAACGATTCGACGCGGACGCGGAACGGGCTAGGGTGCGTCGACTGGTGCCGAAGTTCGCGGCGGATAAGTTAGCCGCGGCGAGGGATGAATCGAACGCGTATGACGCGCGCTTAGACACACGGGCGATGGAAACCAGGGAACGAACGCAACACCGAGCCTTGCTATCGGACGCAGCGCTGGACGCGGAAGAACGCAGAGCCCGGAACGAAGCCAGGGTGGAAGACATGTCGCTGGTGCCTACGCTGAGGTTTGGAGGAGATAGGGGAACTGCTTCTTCGATGAATACTTCCAGAAGCGTGACTCACCGGGAAAAATCAAAGTCACCGTCAAGGGGCGCACTCGCGAACGTCTCGAACGTGTGGGACCCTGAGAACGACGCCCCGAAAGAGAGCGATTTCGTCAACGTACACGAAACAAGTGGTGTCACATCGAGAAGGCCGCAGTTCGTGGACGAACATCTGGAGAAGCTGCGAAGGTACGAGAACACCGGGCTGGGAGGTGATAGGCGCGAGTGATGGCGAGCGTTAAATTTTAGTCGAGAGATTTTGAATCAAATTCAAATCAGTTTTCTTAGTGTTGTCTTGATGCCTCGCACCTCGACTCATACATCTCTGTGCACCCCGCTATGTCGGGCGGACAGAAGAGCATAGCCAGCTTTTTCGGCTCGGGGACGGCGGCGAAAGCCAATGCCCCCGCGGCGAAAAGAGTCGTCGATGACGTCGAGAAAGGTACGCGCGCGGCGACTTAAAGCCATTGGCCATGTCCGGATCTTGACCGCCCCGATTCGCAGCTGTCAACTCCCAGATTCGAACGTCCCCACCGCGCCTCACTCACCACCCTTCCCCACCCCTTTGCCTCCCCTACCAGCCCCCGTCGTGGCTCAAGGCGGTTCCCCCGGCTCGACCGAAAACGTCCCGCCCGCTACGAAGAAGCCGCGGCTGAAGCGTAAGTCCGACGTCGAGGCTACGGAGCCCAAAGAATCTGAGTCGGCGAAATCTGAGTCGGCTCCCGAGCCCACTCCCATGGATGATTCTACTGCCGAGGCGGAGGAAAAGGAAGGGCCCAAAGCTGCGCCCAAAGCTGTCCCCTCACCCAAGCCCACCCCCGCGCCCGCACCGAAAGCCGCGCCCAAGCCCGTGGTGATTGCGAAACCAGACGCTAAGGATGCCAAGGATGCCAAAAAGGATGCGGATTACGAAGAGGACGACGCCTCCTCCTCCGACGACGACATTGAAGACACCGAGGAAGGCCCTCCCGTGGACGGCCTTGCGAAGGTGATGGCGGGCAAAGGAGGTGACGGCAAGAAGGAAAAGCCCGTGAAACGCGAGCAGAAGATCGACCCGAACGGCGTTGGAAATGGCTCCGTGGATGCCGCAGGAAGGTTGCTTTCGTACGACCCGGCCACAAACGCGACTTGGGAAAAAGGAAAACCCGCGCCGTACCTGTACCTGGCGAACGTGTTCGAGAACATCAGCGAGACGACGAAGCGCCTTGAGATCGCGGAGATGCTCACGAACGCATTCAGAACCATCCTATACAACTCAGAAGGGAAGCATGACGATTTGTTGGCCGCGGTTTATTTAGCGAGTAACTCAATCGCGCCGCAACACACCGGCATTGATTTAGGAATAGGCGACGCTACGTTGATCAAAGCGTTGGGGGAAGCCACCGGGCGCAAGGAATCCGCGATAAAAGAGGATTACCGGAACGAAGGGGATCTTGGTATCGTGGCGATGATGTCACGGAGCACGCAAAAGACGATGTTCGCGCCGCCTAAGTTGACGATTAAGGGCGTGTTACAAGAGTTCAAAGCCATCGCGACGACGGAAGGAAAGTCTTCGGTTGATTTGAAAAAATCGAAAATAAAAAAACTTCTTGTCGGCGCGAGGGAGTGCGAAGCAGGGTACATCGTGCGTTCGTTACAGGGGAAATTGAGGATCGGTTTAGCTCAACAGACCGTGACGTGTGCGTTGGCACACGCCGTCGTTTTACACTCCCCAGCCGCGAAAGAAGCCAATAAGAAAGGAGGCCAAGTCGCTGTGGCTGATTTGTTGGGAAACGCGTTCGATATTCTGAAGCAGGTTTTCTCGGAGTGCCCGAGTTTCGACGAAATCGTGCCCGCTTTACTTATGGACGGGGGTATCGATAAGCTTCAAGAGCGGTGCCACTTCCGCCCAGGCGTACCCGTGAAACCCATGCTCGCCAAACCAACAAACGGCGTCCGTGAAGTGCTTCACCGGTTCGAGAAGGTGGAATTCACGTGTGAGTACAAGTACGACGGCGAACGCGCACAGATCCATCTTCTTCCCGACGGGAGCGTAAAGATTTTCTCACGGAACCAGGAGGACAACACGCCGAAGTTTCCCGATGTGATCAAGGCGTTGCCCGGGTACTTGAAGCCAGGAGTCGAATCAGTGGTGATTGACGCCGAGGCGGTGGCTTTTGACCGAGTAACGGGCAAGATTTTACCCTTTCAAATTCTATCCACGCGAGGCCGCAAAAACATCGACGAGGCGGATATCAAAGTCAACGTCGCAATTTACGCGTTTGACTGTTTGTTTCTGAACGGGAAGAACCTTCTTCAAGAGCCTCTGACGAAGCGGAGGGAGGCGTTGTACAGCGCGTTCAAAGAGGTCCCGGGGGAGTTCATCTTCGTCACCGCGAAGATTTCCAGGGACGTCGACGAGCTTCAGGTGTTTTTGGAAGACTCGATCGCCGAGAATACCGAGGGGCTGATCGTGAAAACCATGGACGCGACGTACGAACCGTCGAAGCGTTCCCTGAACTGGCTCAAGCTGAAAAAGGACTACATGGAGGGCTGTGGTGATTCCCTGGACTTGGTGCCCATGGGAGGGTTCTACGGCAAGGGAAAACGCACCGGAGTTTTCGGCGCGTACCTCCTCGCTTGTTACGACGAAAGCACCGAGGAGCTTCAATCGATTTGCAAAATCGGCACCGGTTTCTCGGACGAGGACCTGAACACCCTGAATGACTTGACCAAAGCAACTGTCATCGAGCAGCCCCGAAGTTACTTCAAGTACGGCGAGTCCGTGAAGCCTGACGTGTGGTTCGACCCTAAGTTCGTGTGGGAAGTGAAGGCGGCGGATCTTTCCGTGTCGCCCACGCACCAAGCCGCGCACGGGCTGGTGGATCCGCAGAAAGGCATCGCGCTGCGGTTTCCGCGGTTCCTTCGCGTCCGGGACGACAAAACCGTCGAGACAAGCACCAGCGCGGAAC
>TARA_B110000977_G_scaffold37055_2_pt1 | contig 23751 bp, 24 predicted proteins | sample TARA_B110000977 | Tara Oceans TARA_B110000977 (sample SAMEA4397798) | marine metagenome | biome: Polar Biome; feature: [SRF] surface water layer (ENVO:00010504); material: water (ENVO:00002006), including particulate matter (ENVO:01000060) such as... | depth 5 m | reverse complement strand
TAATCATATTGACGAGACTTCCAAGTTTCTGAAAAACGATCGATACCTGAATCGCGTCGCAGCGCCTGCGTGCTTGATGCCGTTGATTCATCCAACGGCAATCCCGTCGCATTTGCTATCTTTGTAATACCATTAAATGCCGCAGCAACACCGATTGCATCGACGGTCGCACGAGCCCCAATAATTGCGATCGCTTCATCACGGCAGCGCGTCATTTGCTCCGGGTTAGACTTATAAACCGCCTCGGCAATCTTGAGCAATACCGTTTCATTTTCAACACCTAAATTTTTCGCCTCTGCTGTAATCGAATCAAGCGCCAAATTCAGGTTTTGTTGCTCGCCACTTTCACGAAGTAGCATGGCATGGGAAGAGGTTCAGTAAAAGCAGTCGTTGTAGGATGAGACTCGCGCGGCGATAAGTTCAATTTGGGGTCGACTAATCTGAACGTCCATATCCTGCAAGCCATAGTGACTACGCATAATTTGAAAAAACTGTGCAACCGCCAGGGGCACTATACCCATGGCCCGGACAATGTTCGGCACTTCAGGCAGGCCTGATGTTATTTCTGACTGGCCTTCCGATTTTGGCGCCACCATTAATGGCACCCAGGCACCTTCGTCGACGACGGCTGCATTCGATTGACGAGTCGGTTCGCCCGTGTGCGCTGCATCACCAGTGAACTGAACCGTATCGATTTCGATCGACGTTATACCCAGCCCGTGTGCGTAGCTATCGAGGATAACTAACATCGCTAGCATGCCGGTGATCTCGATATACTCCTGCGCGCTAGCAGTCGCTGTCACCTCCTGGAACCACTTCTGTGTTAAACGACCTGAGTCCGTTGCAATACGATGAATGATTTCGACGAAATGTTTCGGTAGTTCGGTGGCCGCATCGTGCTCACCCTGAACCCAATTGGGGGACGCAGCTTCACGTCGCTGCAGACACAGCTTGCACGCTTGCGCCCGCCTGATTTCTCGCAGAATAGATTGACGCTGTTGCGCCGTAAACCAGGTGCCCGTATCGAGTAACGCGACAAGCGCGGTACAATGGCTTGCAACAACGTTATCGGCAATCGGCAATCCGCAGGATTGGTAGCAATGCTTTAGGTCTAACAGCAGCTGTTGGACGGAAGCATTCGGCCCATGCTCTGGTAGACCACTTGATTCTGTCGTTAGTTCCATCGTTGCTCGCTCCTCGATTATTCAACCATGCAGCTCATTCGGCCCGAGCCTACGGACATACATTCAATAAAAAGCAGGTTGTTAGTAGGCCGACATCAATAAATACTATCCTCTTACAACCGAAAAATACTCTTCAATTCGTTTTAAATGACCATCAACATCGGTGTCTCCCGCATTATGCGTGGCAACAGCGATCTTCGTCGCACCAATTTCCTGCCATTTTGAGGAATGTGATAACCAACGCTCTGGGGTACCGCCGGCATATTGCGCCTGCGCAAGTATTTCAAAACCGTCCCAGGACTTCCCGGCAGCCGTTCGCTCTGACTTCAACAGTGCGACAGCTGCTTTTGCTGCGTCATTTGCGCCCATCAGCGGGATCCAGCCGTCACCTAATCTGGCACAACGTTTTAGCGCCGCTGGCGCCGCTCCACCGAACCATATGGGGATGTGCTGATCCGGTCTTGGATTAATACTCGCCATATCGACTCGATGAAACTTACCCGTGTAGTCTAGTGAGTCTTCTTGCCAAAGTGCTCTTAACAATTCGACCTGCTCGGCTTGCCTAGCACCTCTGCGTTCGAAGGGTACATTGAGAGATTCATACTCTACCTTGTTCCAGCCTGTACCGATGCCAAGCCTGAAACGATTATTCGATAGCATGGCAATCTCAGCAACCTGTTTCGCTACCAACGCGGTTTGGCGTTGAGGCAAAATCAAGATGGTTGTAACCAACTCGATGGTCTCAGTAACACCGGCAATATAGGCAAACGTGGTCAGTGGTTCATGAAACGCAACATCTTTATCATAGGGCCCTTTGAAACCGCCCGGCCGGCTTCTATCTGCTCCCAATACGTGATCGTAGATCAATAGCTGCTTTGCACCCAATGCTTCTGCACCTTGCACAAATGCTTTCATTGCGCCTGGATCACGACCTATTTCGTTATGTGGAAGAACAACCCCGTACTCCATTTACTACCATCCTGTTTTCTTGAATATTCAGTATTAAGCCATTACTGTTGGGTTTTCTACAAATAAAACCTGGGCGATCAAATAGGCCCCCATCAGTTTGCTTGAAAAAGATCGCAACCCAGATGTTCACGGCAACAGGACTCGTGGTGCGGGTACCGCGTTCTGTGCCGGTTCTGATCTGAACTTCAACGATGCCGAAGATGCGCAAATAGGCTATCGGGTTGTTCGCTCAATAAACCCGCCGGACAATCAATTCTTTCCTTAGTAATTAGGCATGCGCGATGCAATGGAAATGATGTTAACGGGCACCGCGACCCAAGCACTGGCGCTGCAGATCAAATCAACGCGTGCGCATTTCAAAGGACTCGCCGCAGGGCTCAGCCACGCCCTAATTAAAAAAGACGGCAAGTCCGGCGGCTATCGAACGAAAGGCAAGTGTTCTGAAGATAGCGGCGCTGAAAGCAGCACAAGTAGCAAGCCTACCGATCAAAGCTAGTCTTTTTTCTTAGCTTGAGCACGAATAATTTCCGCACCGGCAGGGTCGATCAGCATGCCATGCACCTGCTGGTTATTCGAATGACCAAGCTGTTGCAAGGACATCGCTGCTTGCAGTGCAGTCCAGATACCTTGGGCATCCTGCATTTGATTCACTGACTGTTTCGCCAACTTCAGGCCCATACTGGGGCGTTTTGCAATGTGCTCTGCCATATCTCGCGTGAAGTCAGTCAGCTCGCCATTAGGGACGACGTGATTAACCATACCGAGCGCCTTGGCTTCTTCTGAGCTCAAGGCCTCACCGGTAAAGAGCATTTCTTTTGCCTTTCTTACGCCAACTTCCCAGGGATGCGCAAAATATTCAACACCATTAACACCAAACGCGACAACTGGATCAGAGAAACTGGCATCCTCGCTGGCAATAATCATGTCGCAAACCCATATCAACATGAGCCCACCGGCAATCACTTTTCCTTGCACCTCCGCGATCGTCGGTTTTGGCAAGTTGCGCCAGCGCCAACAGAAACCTAAGTATATTTCCTGTTCCTGAGCCATGTAGCCCTCCGCACCCGGAAGATCAAAGCCGCCCCAATTGCTGACGGTATCGAAATCAGCCAGCGAGCTACGATCCCGCAGATCGTGACCCGACGAAAAGTGGGGCCCGTCCGCAGCAAGCACGATGACGTTGGCATCATTATCCGCAGCAGCCAAATCAAATGCATCGTTTAGCTCATAGAGCATCTGTTTATCTTGCGCATTACGCGCGTCGGGTCTTGCCAGTACAATTCTGGCGACGCCGTTGGTCACACCTTCATAACGAATATGTTGAAAGTCGTTAGCCATTTAATTCTCCCCTTATACAGTCATCATCAATCGACGCGCTTAGCCTTTCATTTTTTCTAACATTTCACCCATTTGCTGATGCATGGCATTGACCGCCTGCAATGGTCTGATCATGACCTTAAACTCGACAATTTTGCCGGCATCATTCCACGTCAGGATATCCACACCGTTGACGTATTTACCGTCTACCTCTGACTCAAATTCAAGCACGGCCTGATTACCCGACATGATTTCTTTACTGTATCTAAACTTTGATTTCGGCATCTTCGCCAATGTTGCTTGCGGCTCGGAGTCATTTTTCGCGCTGTCTTTGTCTTTGTCTTTGCCTTTGTCATCGTTGAATGTACCGCCAGCCGCGTTTAGGTACATCTTAGTCAACGCCTTACCTTTCTGCGCTGTGAACACGACCGGGGAGTAGAAAACACAATCCTCATCAATCAACTCATCAAGCCCGCCAGGTAATTGCCCCTTTAGGTGTAAGTGCCACTTCTTCATGTTTTCTTCGATCATGTCTATCTACCTTTAAAAAATACTTATTATGATTATGTTCTTGGCTATCGGATATCCGGCAAAGCAAGGGTAATGATGCCAGAGGTTTGTGTTTGCCCAACAGCTACACTGATGTATTGCTTGCCGTCCACGCTATAACTCATCGGCGTTCCATAGGGCTTTAGCGGCAATTCAATCTCTGCCAACTTCTCTCCATTGGCTTTATTATAAGCGCGCATCACAGCAGGTTCCTCACCTTCATCGCCGAGGAACAACAACGTCTTGGTCAGCAAAGGCCCTCCCAATCCGCCGCTAACATTGCCCACAGGGCCAGGATCTTCAATCCCTAACGCTTTGAGTTTGGCGCGTATTTTCTTTCCTTCGCCGTTGACCGCAACCCAGACATGCTCGCCCGTATCGAGGTCAATTGCCGTGATTCGCGCATAGGGCGGCTTTGTCAGAGGCAAGCCTTCTGGGCCGGCAATGCGGTTACGCGCATAGCTCCTCACATATTTAAAATTAGACTCTTTAGGGTCCGCTGCCTTTAACTGAACAACTATCGGAAATGTCCTGGAGGGAATATAGAGCATATGCGTTTCTGGGTCGAAAGCGGCGCCGGACCAATTACCGCCGCCGCCCCAACCCGGCAAATTGATCGTACCCTGCAGCGAGGGGGGCGTGTAAAGCGGTCCGTATTTGTATTGCTTGACGATTTCCCAAGCGGCTGCCTTAAGCTCTGGCGTATAGCTAATCAGATTTTCATCCGAGATACCTTGTAAATCAAAGGGTGCAGGTAGGCTGGGAATAGGCTGAGTGGGCGATGTCCGCTCACCCGGCACATCACTGGCAGGCACTGCCGTTTCGATGATCGGCCAAACCGGTTCGCCTGTAACCCGATCGAAGACATAAACAAAACCTTGTTTGGATATTTGTGCGACGGCGCGAATATCTTTGCCATCGACAGTGATGTCAACCAGGGTTGGTGCTGCTGGCAGATCGTAATCCCAAACGCCATGGTGGACCATCTGAAAATGCCAAACGCGTTTACCCGTTTTTGCATCAACACAAACAAGGCTCTCCGCAAATAGGTTGTCGCCCAACCTATCGCCGCCATACCAATCGTTAGTGGGCGTGCCGATTGGCAAGTAAACATAACCCAATTCTGGATCAGCACTCATCAGGGTCCAGACGTTGGTATTACCGGAGTACATCCAAGCATTGTTCTCCCAGCTCTCGACGCCAACTTCACCTTTTTGAGGAATGGTATGGAATATCCATTGTTGGCGACCCGTTTTAACGTTGAAACCTCTGACATGGCCTGGTGCCATCTCTTTTGTTTTTGGACCATCTTGTATTGATGAACCAACAACCACGATGTCGCCGACTATCGTGGGCGCTGAAATGACCGAATAGCTTTTACGATCGACCCCGCGGCCTAATCCGATCGTCAGATCAGTCTTGCCCCCATCACCAAACTCTACATCTGGCTCACCGGTCTTGGCATCAATCGACCAAAGATGGGCATCGTTCGTTGGCATTAAGATTCGCTCTTGTTCTCCATCCGTCCAGTAAGCGACGCCCCGATGATTAAAACCTAAATTCGTCGGGCGCCCTTGTTTCCAGGAACCGGTATCGAACGCCCACAATTGTTGGCCTGTTATTGCGTCAAGCGCAACGACTTGGCCAAGAGATGTACTAGCATACATAACACCATCAACAACGATTGGCGTTACCTTGTAGCCATAAGGTAGAACGCCCTGTTCTTCCACTAGGGCGTTGTCGACAGAGTCCCACTGCCAAGCGATCTGCAGCTTATGGACATTTTTCGGTGTAACTTGATCCAGTGGCGTATATTTACTGGAACCTAGATCGGAACCATAACTCGCCCAATCTTTGGAACCGGTCATCGGCGCCCCCTGGCTCAACTTCGCTAAAGCGCTGTTCGGCTCTATGCCAGACTGCTGCTCGGCGGCGACGGAATTGGCGACAAGGCTCGTTAATAAAAACAGTGCGACTTGTGCAGCTCGAAAAACTCGGCCGACAAAAGCCAACAACGGCTCAAGCCCGCCTGCACAGAATACTGACCGCAGCTTGCTGCTGATGCAGGTACCATTAATCTGGTTCTCATCTGTCCGCTTGTCACTAAACCGCTTGCAACCAACCCGAGTATGCATAGTCGTGTCTTTTCATTATTATAATTGAACTTCAAGAGTCGCCTACCTGCACAATTTATGCAATGCTCTCGGCGTTGCCAAAGCTGGAATAAGCACATTGTTAACACGGTGGTTTTTTATTATCTGCCATTGTCGCAGCGACATAGGCAACATAAGTCATTTAGTCAGCAGATGTCTTTCTGCCGTTTTACCGCTAGGGGCCCGCGAAGGCTAAAGGGTAAACTCAAGTAACTTGTAAAGGCGCCACAATAGTGCGATTCAATTTCAAACTACGCTACCTGCTCGGTTTACTCTTGATCCTGTCGCCGCTGGCTTTGGGCCACAATATCTCCGCCAGCAATGCACAGTTTGTTCAAGGTTTAGTTGGCCCAGCAATCGCTCCCTTTATGTATTTAGGCGCAAAGCACATGGTCACGGGCATTGATCATCTGCTCTTTATTGTTGGCGTCATTTTCTTTCTGCATCAAACACGCGATATTTTGATCTACGTCACACTCTTTACGCTAGGACATAGTCTTACCCTGATTATGGGTGTACTACTCAACATGCAAGCAAATGCCTCGATTATCGATGCCATCATAGGCTTTTCAATTGTCTACAAAGCCTTCGAGAACATCGGCGGATTCCGCTCCGCCATGCCGTTTAGATTGGACACAAGGGTTGCTGTTTTTATTTTTGGACTCTGTCACGGCTTGGGGCTCGCAACGAAACTCACGAGTTTCTCCCTCTCTGAAGCAGGCCTGTTAACGAATTTGATTAGCTTTAACGTCGGGGTAGAGGTTGGTCAGTTTTCAGCGCTGGCGGTTATGCTCGTTGTACTTGGCAGCTGGCGAAGATTACCCAGCTTTGAGCGATATGCATTCTCCGCCAACGTCGTATTAATGATCGGTGGTTTTCTATTAATGGGGTATCACACGATGGACTACTTACTGACATGAAAAACACGAGATCTACAATGAAGATAGTCAGTGCAGCACTCACATCTGGCGTCATCGCCATCGCTGTCCTTTTCACGGTGGTGCTACCCGCCGAGTTTAGTTATGACCCCTTAGGCACGGGTAAGGCTTTGGGTATTTTTGGCTTGTCTGAAGCATCAACTTTTACGCTCACAAAGGGTGAACTAAACAGTGATCAGGTCGAATACACCCTAGCGCCTTATGGCTCGGTTGAGTACAAGTACCACCTGCAACAGGGCAGTCCATTAATGTTTGAATGGCAGGCAACAGACAGGGTGACCTCCGAATTTCATGGTGAGCCAGAAAGCGGACCGCCGGGGTATTCTGATTCTTACGAAATCGGAAAATTTACCCAACGCAGCGGCATCTTTACTGCGCCGACAACGGGTATACATGGTTGGTTCTGGGAGAATAGAACGCCTGCTGATGTAACGGTGACATTGAGGACAGCAGGCTTTTACGTCAAAGCCTATGAGTTCAGAGATGGATTCAAGAACGAGCTGTTACTGAGTAAGGCTAGCAAAAGTAACGAGTCAAAATGAAGCCGTCGGTGATTAAATAGCTACTTCAGAGGGTTAGTCTTCTCGTCACCTTGAATATAGAGTTGATGGCAACTTAAACAAACGCGATATAACTCGCCGCCTAAATCAAACAGCTTATCGGCATCTTTTTCCTCAGCTGCCGCACTGGTGCGTATACCCACATCAACTAACGCTAGCGATATCTCTTGCCAATCGCCGTTATCTTTCGAGCGACCCGGCATCATCAATAGATTGCCAGATTCAGCAACAACCATTGCGCTATGCTGCACAGCTAACCAGCCAGCTTCGGTCGTGGGCGCTAAATCCTCAGTGCCAGCTTCAGTAAGTATGAAACCTGAAGAACCCCAGATCACATCTGCGGCGGGGTCTAGCACTAAGTTCATCGTATGCTTTACATCGCCAGTGGGTCGATAAGGGGCTTGCTCAGGCGGTTGCGCGCATGACGCTAACAGCCCAAGGATTACCACGAATGCCGGATACATTATCGCCTTCATGTTTTAACTAGTTTCTCGCGTTAGGGTCACGGCCATCCCTCGGAGCACCTGTACCGGAGGAGCCCATAAAGAGTTTCTGGCCGTCAGCAAAGGTAATATCCCGCCCATTGGCTCGGTTAGACCGATCCTTGCTTTGGTAACCATCAACCACAATGTAGGTCCCGATCTTTAACGAGTTTTTGTTAATGCCCCTGCGTAAAAGCGTATTTGGCGTACCGCCTTCAACCATCCAACTTTCAGTCGTGCCATCTTCTTTTTCAACCGCTAGGTGAATCCATGCATGGGGGTTAACCCACTCAACTTTCGTTACCGGACCTCGCAGTACCAATGGTCGATTCGGATCGAACTCGGCACCAAATGCATGATGCGCCACTAGCTGGCCGGGCATGCTCATCGCGACTAACGCAAAGGTAATGCTCAATAAATATTTCATCGACTGTTCCTCTTGTTTGTTCTTTTTGTTTGTTCTCGATTGCCCGTCTTGTTCATTCGCCATCAGAGACTGAGGTCTCAGCTTCTAAAATTCTTGCGCCTCGCAGAATATTTCCCATCGCATAATTAGACTCATGGCAGGCGTACTCAAACACTTGTCCCGTTGATACAGGCCAAGGAAACTCGCCGCTCCAAGGCGCCGTCCAAACGCTTGGGTCTTCAACGGTGAAGCCATAAACTAAATCACCGTCTGCCGACATGGTGAATCGCTCAACCACGTGAAGATCTCGACTCGCGCCACCCAACGCCGGTCGATCAGTGAAGTTAGTTGTATCAACAACGAGCGTGCTGCCTTCCCAATGGCCGATCGAATCGCCCATCCACTTTCTAACATCTGATGGCAAATGTTCACTATTAAGCCTAATGATTCTTGAATCATGCACCATCTCATTCAAGATCATCACGTGATCAGATGTTTGAACGATTCGTTTCAGGTTGTTGTACAGTACGGGCAACATAGGTGGGCCTGCAGTAGAGCCGAACCCAAGCAGACATCGCTCTGCTAAGGGTCGCAGTTCTGGATCATCGTAGGGACCTTGGCCGCCAGATTTGACCCACCAAGCTTCACCTTTGTTGGTTCGAAACTGAGCGTAGTAAGCCATCAGCCGCTTTCTGGCCTCTGGTGTCATCGCTGGGCGACGACCATCAGCAGGCTCATAGATAATTGAAGTGCGGAATTTACCGTCTATCTCAAACGCGGTATCGCCATTATCAATCCAAAAGGCATTGTAACCACCTACGTTACCGGCTGCGCCTTCGGAACCATCACCACCCTCTGGCGGTGCTTCGCGATCTGGATCGCTTTGAACAGAACTTGCACTGAGTAGATCTTCTTTGTCCGTTCTGATTTTATCCGCGGCTTCTTTCGTTAAAAATTTATTGTCGCCAAACATCTTAGGCCGTTGCAGCGGTGTCAAGGTCGCGATGTCATAGACACCGCTAAGGTCCGGCACGGCTGCAACTTTAGCTTCAGTCATCGCGGTGCATCCTGATAACCCTAGGATTGCAGCCAACGTAATTGATGCTGTTGCTATTGATTTTTTAGCTGACGACTTTAGTAAATTGCTCGATGTTTTCTGCATTATTGTCACCTTGATGATTCACACTATCTTAATCAAGTGGATATCTGCGCCATTGCCCGTACATCATCTCCTCCACAAACTCGACACATTTAAAATCCAGCAGCTGGGCATTGGCTTCCATGCGCCGATATATAGGCATACTGATCACCCAAGGTTCAGTAAAAGTGGCTGGGTCCGTAATGGTCGCTTCATAGTGCAGATGGTTATCACTCATAGGCGTGAAACGTTCCACGACATTAAGCAGCTCACTATGATGATTGCCGGCCCTATCAAACCAAGTTTCGGCATTTTGACCCGTGACTTCCAGCACTAGTGTGTCGCCATCCCAACTTGCCAGCGTCTGCCCCATCCATGAATCGACTGGCGCGGGGCCAGGGTCTTTGGTAAAAATATCTCGCACTGCGCCGGCATATTGGTAAGCAATAAATAACGTGTCATCGCCTTGAAAAATCTGAAAAGGTTGTGGCATATAGGTCGCTCTCGGCACACCGGGCAGGTAACACTTTACCTCGGGGTCTTTGTCTGCCCAATTCAAGGCATTGTCATCGCGCTTTGCCAACGCTTCTGGCGTGTAGGGTATTTTACCACCTTGCACCACACCTAGGCTTGGCGGCACAGAGCCGACAGCACCCAAGGCCAATACATTCTTTGCAGGTACGGGTCCTTGTGGACCTTCACGAACTTGCATAGCGGGTTTAGCCATGTGCATTTCTAGATCGTAGTTGGCTTCATTTATCACCTGCCAAATACCATTCAGATCAGGGTGAACCCCACCCGGACCGCGCGGTGCCTTGTATTCATCTGCATACACATCGATCGCCAGCAAGGCGGTGCTGCCTGCTATTAGCGTCATTGAAACAGCTACTTTCTTCCAAAGTGAGCGCATTTTATTATTATCCTTATTCGCCAGTCCGATAGAGATTAGCGCATCTTCTAACTAATTGGCACCAGCGACACGTTAGTATTAATCTTCTAGATAATTGACTATGGCGCGCAACTTTCATCAAAATAGACTCTATGATGCGCAGTAATATGATCTGTGTGAGGTTCACATGCCGATAGGTAAGCCCTGGATCAAAACCTTTGAAGCCCTGCAGGTTAATCGGTTCTGTCTGAGATCGGAGAATCTTGTGACGATTGCCGTGTTCACTGTCATCTTCAGCTATGTGGCTAGAATCCTATTCACAATGGGTCCGGCAGCCCTCGCGGCCAGTATCATGCTCATTTATGTCAGCAGTCTGCTGTATCTCGGCTACCTATTTGTTATCACAGAACAAACAGCCTACGGCCATCAGCGTATTCCACCCTTATCGGCACAAGTGCTCCAGCAGGAAAAGGGGCGAATCTTCAAACTTATCATTCTCGTCACTATGTTCTTTTCCTGCGGTTATGTACTACAGGCACCTTTGCTGCAAATCATCTTCGCCCTAACCTCATTAATTCTTTTTCCGGTTTCGATGTCAGTGCTCATTTTGACGGCCAGCCTCATCGCAGCCATAAACCCAGTAAAATGGATCGCGGCAATACGGGCAATTCGAATGGACTTCAAGTTAGTCAATTACCTCGGCTGGCAACTGGCGACCATGGGCCTGATTTACGTCTTGCTGACACGAGACATGGGATGGACAAATGTACTCGTGACCCTTGCTTTTGTTTCGGCTTCTATCACCATGTTCCGAAGCCTGGGGGTTGTGCTGCATAGCAATGCTGACGAACTCGGCATTGATGTCCTGTTCAGTCTGGATATTACCGCTAGCAAAGTAGCCCGAGCTTTTGACAATGAGTTATCCGTTTTAAGCGACAAGTTATATCAGCTCAGTAACGCCGGTGAGCACAGCAAAGCGCAGGAAACCTACCAACAACATCTCGAAACAGATGCTTACGCGTCTGAAGCCTTAATGTTTGAACGATTTCGTAAGTGGGAGAACGCCAGCTTCGCCATCAACGCAGGTCGAGGTTATATTGGTCGACTCGTCTCCGCTGGCAAAAATGACGAGGCCTGGAGTGTATTACTATTTTGTTTTAACGCTAATCAGAATCAGTATCGCCTGTTAACACCAGAGACTGTCTTGTCTCTCTCAATGGGTACTTTATCCTTGCAACAAAAAGCCGTCATCGCACATCTATTTAACCATTTCCCTGAAGACTTTCCGCAACATCAAGCAGCGGCAAATTGCCTACTGCAGGCCGCTGAGTATTATGCACAGGACCTTGCGGAGCCAGCCTTGGCTCAACAGGCCCTGACACAATTCAGACAACGATTTGCCAACGGCACATCCAACAAAACTTATTTGGTTTTGAAAAAAATTCTCGACGATGAGCTTAACTAATGGCCATCAGCGTGGAAGACTATTCTTCACAAGAACAAAGCTAAGGTAGTGCTTTTGCTAGCAACTTCCAGAAGTGAGGTTCGAATGGCGGCGGTCTGGAAACCTTGGTCGTTGATGTCTTTGGCGGCACTTTTGCGGTTCTGGCAACCACCAGCTGTAAACTCGGCACAACGTTTAGGAAATTCTGAAACGCACCTCTAGCGGAAATCATATCGGCGGGCGCGTTAGGGTTTGGCACACCAGCAATCAGCTTTTCTTCATGCATCGGCCATCGAAAGTTATCCTGATTGTTGTTCCACCAGAACCAACCCCAGGCGGGATTCTCTTTTGAGCTGGGTTTGGCGATATCATCAATATAGTAAGCTGGCACTAAACCGTCGCCACGCTTTAGAACAAGCTCACCTAGCTTAGCCATATCTTTTGCGGTCGACATAAGTCCGGTTAGTTTGCGTCCATCAGGTAATACCTGCTCACGCTCAATCCAATGGGTCTGATTCATTTCGATACTATCGAGTAGCCATGCATTCGAGATTGCCTGCAGCGACTGGCTGGTCTGTTCTTCTAAAATCCGTTTCAAATAATTATAAGCAACATTGTTGTAGCGCCAGGTTTCACCGATAACCCCTTGCGGGCCCAACTCATCACTCATACCTGTCGTCATGCTAAGCAACGTCTCGATGGTGAGCTTTGCCTCATCCCACCGAGAGAGTTTGGTCCATTCGGGATCCATCAAGTGATTAACACAATCGCAGGTCTCAATGAGATACTTATCCTCGGCGATACCAATCATAAGAGACAAAAGACCTTTTTGAACCGCGTAGACATCAATCGCTTCCTCTGATGTCGCATCATCTATTAAGGTTTCACCCTTATACTGAACAACAAGTTGATGCGTGCCGCCCTGTCGAGAATAGGCAAGTGCAGCAGCCAATGCCTCAGTATCGATGCCAAGATGCTGTAGTTTAAATTGATCGATGGACATGTCTATCTGGACCTCTTCCTTATCAGATTGAACGATAGTTCATGGGATAGAAACTAAGCAACTCAACTTTTTAACAATTCGTATCTGTTAGTGACCAAGCGGTTTAATTTAAAGACATGAATCTTTATTGTTAGGCCTATATAGTCGGTTTCATAAAAATAAAAAAAGATAAGGGAGACAAGACCATGGCAACACTCATCGCACCGTTCGCAGCGAAGAAACCGGACCAGGCCGCACTCACCGATGAATTTGGGCAGACGAGCTGGACTCAGTTCAACAGCCGGGTTAATCAATTGATTAGCTATCTACGACAAGCGGGACTGCAAGTCGGCGATGCCTTCGCCGTCGTGTCAGGCAATCGCCGCGAGTTCTTGGAAGCCTACGCCGCAGCTGCTCATGGCGGTTGGTTGATAGCGCCGGTCAACTGGCACCTTGTCGCAGAAGAAATTGCCTACGTATTAGAGGACTCCGGATCCAAAGCACTTTTTGTTGATGCACGCTTTACTGACCTTGGTCTTGAAACCCTAAAACATCCTAGCTGCCCGACACTGAATGCAACACTGCTACTGGGTGCCTCAGACCCTGCAGCCGCAGGCCAATTTGAAGATTACGAGACGGCGCTCGCAACACAGTCAACTGACGAACCCGCGGATCAATGTCTGGGTGGACCAATGTTTTACACCTCTGGCACCACAGGCAAACCCAAAGGCGTAAAGAGCGGTTTGTCGCAAACCGGCGCACCGATCGAGACGCTACAGATGATTGGTGAAGGCTTGTCGAACATGTTGCAGATGCCAACCCAAGGCAACACCTTACTCGTTGGACCGATCTATCATTCCGCGCAATGGGCATTTTCATTCCTCCCATTGATCGCTGGCAGCAGCATGGTTATTCGTCATAAATTCGACGCCGAAGAAATGCTGCAACTCATTGATGATCACCAAATCACTAACGTTCACCTTGTGCCGACGCAATTCATTCGCGCACTACGGCTCGACGATTCAATCAAATCAAAATTCAAAGGTGACAGTTTAAGCATTGCTTGGCACGGCGCTGCGCCTTGCCCACCCGATGTAAAACGCAGCATGATCGATTGGTGGGGCCCAGTTATTTCTGAATACTACGGATCAACCGAAGGATCGATTGTAACCACCGTAGATTCAAACGATTGGCTCAACAAACCCGGCACACTAGGTAAACCCACGGCTATTATGGAAGTGATGGTCATTAAAGAAGACGGCAGCAAAGCTAAAACAGGCGAGTCTGGCACACTGTATGTGAAGAACCTGATGGGAAGCGATTTTGAATACCACAATGATCCCGAAAAAACCTCAGAGGCGCACCTAGAACCGGGCGTCTTTACCTTCGGTGATATTGGCTACCTAGACGAAGAGGGTTACCTGTACATGAGCGATCGAAAGATCGACATGATTATCTCTGGCGGTGTGAACATCTATCCTGCTGAAATTGAAGCCGTATTGATCAACCATCCCAGCGTGATTGACGCAGCCGTTTTCGGTATTCCAAACGAAGAGTTCGGCGAAGAAGTTAAAGGCGCAGTTGAACTCACTGAAGGGTTTAATGCAGACGACAGTCTTGCGGAAGAAATCATGGAACATTGCCGAGCCCATCTTGCGAAGTTCAAAGTGCCAAGATCGATCGACTTCGTTGAAACCATGCCGAGACATCCAACAGGTAAATTGCTAAAGCGATTGCTGCGTGATGAGTATTGGAAGGATAGCGGACGGAGGATTTAGTTATCACTTAAAGGGGTGGGAAATTGGCAAACCGTTTCTGGTACACACGACTAGGATCAAAATTGTCGGACTGTTCAAATCAGCCAAAGGTCACGACAAAATCGAATCGCTTCGCGACAGAGCGTCCTTGAAGCCCCACCTAGAAGGCCTGGCCAAAGTTAAGGTATAAGCCGGATGTACCACCTTTACCCATGGCGTACTCAAACCTTAGAATCATTTTTTCTTCCGGTCGGATAACGTACCTTACACCAGCACCAATGTTTGGGTACCAGTTATCACCGTCGCCACAATCACTCAGACCATCATAGAGGCAAGCCGCTCCCATAAAATACGCGGCGCCCCATCGACTCGAAAAGGACAAGCGTTCTTCAATTTCTATCGATGTCACGTTTGGTGCAAGAAACTGTCCCGCTGTATAGCCGCGTAAACTAACCGAGGAAAAACCGCCGGGGGGTGCATCTTGAGTCCAACGGCCCCTCACTTGATAAGCTAGCACTTTACCAGCACGAGACAAAAAGTTGGCGGACCTCGCCGGCTCGTTAGAATTCGAGTCGCCATGCGAGATATAACCTTTATATTTCATCGTGTAGGAATCAAAACTCACGTCACCTCCAAGACCCTCGCGGTAGGCGATATTGTTGAATTCAAAAACACGTCCAGCCATCGGAGAATTCTGATTATCACGACTATCAAAGCTCAGTGCGACGCCGACGCCATTTGAATCAAAGCCTGTTAAACCAATTTGCTTCAACACCTCGCTTACAAGGGCGTTTTCCGCGCCGATAACATAGTTCGTCGTAATGGCCTGAAAACCTAGGTACCAGTTTTCTGCGACGCGTGTTTGATAGCGCAACACCGCAAGCCTAAGCTCATCAGTCGTCTGAACAGAAAGCCCGGTGCCAAGAAAGTCAGAGAAATCATTATTTATCTCGCCTGTAACGAAGGCAGCCTTTATACGGTGCTTATCATCAGAAAAATAGGTTTTTGCAAACAGCGCCAGCACCTGGGAATCGGTACTACTGTATGTGCCACCTATTCCAAAAGTAGATACGGGGGATGTTTCATCAAAGTTCTTAAGATAGGCACCGACAAACCCTAGCGACGTACCAAGCTTCGGGTCGCTGCTAAGTGTTGGGGTCAGCAGCCAAGGTGATTGTTTTTTGTCTTGCGACGCTGTTTCACTTCCTGTTTGATTTTCAATCTGCGTTAACGTTTGTTCACCACCCAGCTCTTTAGACTCTTTAGGCAGCTCTTTCGGCACTTCTTGGGTCTGCGCTAAAGCTTGGTTGTGGACCTCACTCGCCGCTTTCGCATCGTCGGTCGCCGTTGCAAAGAACGGCGAGAGCAACAAGCTCAACATCAGCTGGCGTTTGTCGATTGTTAGCGTCGTCACAATCATTGGGGAATATTCACTTTAGGAATGTTGCGGTTAACAAAGCGTCGACGTTAACGCTCGCCACCCAATTGACGATGTCACTTACAGCGGCGAGTGTCCATTTTTAATCCCGCTCGACAATGCTCGATATTTGACTCGCGCGAGGCTTGCGACCAAGCGCATATTCAGGTGCACAAATTTCCTTGCCTTGCCCTGCTGCCACCGGTTCAGTGAAGTAACCGCAGGCAACACTACCCATGGTGTAACCCAGCAATTCCTGCAACGCAGCCGGTAGATCTTTTGCAATATGCGGCGGACAGGATAAATATTGGTTCTCTTCCTGGCGTAACCAGCCCAAGGCATAGGTAATGTTGATGCCAATACGGTCTGACGTTGCGTTATTTTTGCCACCACTGTGGATCACCGAACCTGAATAAATGAGCACCGAGCCTTTCGACATGACCGCCTGCGCTACTTCTTCAGGTTTAGCCTTACGATCCCAATCCCACTTGTGACTGCCAGGGACAACTCGAGTCGCGCCATTTTCTATGCTGAAGTCTGTTAATGCCCAAATGGTGTTCAGTTGCGGTTCAATTTCTTTAGGTAGAAAAAGACCCCATGCTTGGCGATCTCGATGCAGCGGTTGCGCACCCTGCTCGGGTCGAAGCCGAATCACCTGGGTTAGATGTAATTGAATTCTTTCACAGAAGGGCGCAAGAAATGTTTCAACGGCGCTCAGCACGCGGCTGTCCAACGTCAATTGTTGACAACCTTCGGACCGGGCGATTAATGCCCCCGTTCGAGTCGTTAAACTACCCGTGAAAGATGGATCACCATTCGGCGTGGCGTCAATGTAGGGGCCAAGTTCCGCCGCGACCTGCGTCAATTGGGCTTCGCTCATAGCGCCACTGAGAATCACCGCACCATCTTTTTCTACTGCTTCGAGTATTCGATCGGTACTTGTATCAATTTCAAACGTTTGCAATAACGGCATAGTTTTCTCCTCAGAGAGCGTTAGTTTTTCCTATTGATAATTAATAAGCAGTGCAGAGTGACTCTCAATCGGTTTCTAACTTCTTCTAGGCATTTTTGAATGCTTCACTTCGAGTCAATCTTGCGAACTCAACATCTCTTCGACTTCCCACAACTTGTCCTTGCCAAAGAAAATCTCGCCATCGACGAAGAAGGTCGGAGAACCGAACGCGCCCATCTCGACCGATCTATTCGTATTGGCTATCAGTGCCTGTTTGGTCTCCGGTAGTACCATGCCAGCAAAGATTTCATCAACGGGCAAAGCAGCGCTTTCGAGTGCTTGTCGAATCACATCGGGTTCATCCATTTTTTTAGGTTCTGCCCACATGTGGCGATAGACCTCGTCCACATACTGTTTGAAGTAAGGTTGCTGTTGAGCAAACACAGCGCCGCGCATTATTTGTAGGGTGTTGACGGGGAAAAACGGATTCGACTGGTAATTTGTAATCTTATGTTTCTTTAGGAATCGTTCTGTTTCAAGCGCTTGATACTCAGGCTTGTTCAGCACCCCCGCCATTGTCACCATTGGGCTGGCGTTGTTAGTCGCCTTAAAAACTCCACCGATAAGTGCAGGGATATAGTCAAATGTCACACCTGTTCGTTGCTCAATCCCAGGAATAATCAGATGGCTGAGATATGCGTTAGGGCTACCAAAATCAAAGTGAAATTGAACGTTCATTTATCCATCCTATGAAGTTTTCTTATAAAGGGTCGCTGCAACTCGCTGAGCCTATCTTTATTTGTCTAGAGAGATATTGCAACTATCAAGTTCTCACTCAAATCTAGGCTTTATCAATCCAGAAACCATCTTGCTGTTAGATGTGCTCTAGCGATACAGTGAGTATTATTAGCGTAAATACATTCATGCGAGTTTCGTCAGCATTCTATCGTTGACGCAACAATCGCGTGATTTTCACCACTTTAAGGCGGATACAAAAGATGGCTCAACAAAATTCAATAATTGAGTTAGATACTGGCACAGATGAATTACTCTGCCGAATTGAATCACGTGTCGCGGTCATTACGTTGAACAAACCGCAGAAGAAAAATGCCCTAGGCGATATTCTTACCCCGGCGCTCAGGCGCACCCTGCTTATGGTAGAAGATGACGATCGCGTTGGTTGTGTCATGATTACCGGTGCAGGCAATGCGTTTTGTGCCGGTGGCGATGTTTCTGAAATGGGTGGTGGACCAACTACGCCCGAACCTTCTTCAGAACATTCTTCAGAACCTTCTCCAAAACCTTCTCCAAAACATCGCGAGGAGAGAATTGCAGAGCTCACGATGAAACAGGCCACCTTGACACAACGTCTATTTGAACTCGACAAAGTTACCATTGCCGCGCTACCCGGCGCCGCAGCCGGTGCGGGCGTCTCAATCGCATTAGCCTGTGATCTGCGGGTGGCTTCAACAAATGCATTTATCACGACTGCATTTCGCAATATCGGGCTTTCTGGCGATTACGGCGGCAGCTGGTTTTTACCTCGACTTATCGGCCTTGCGAAAGCGAAAGAGCTCTACTACACCAGCCCTCGCGTCGATGCATCAACTTGTCTTGCGCTCGGTATTTTCAATCAGGTATTTGCAGAGGATGAATTCCAATCCGCCGCCTTTGAGTACGCAAAGTTAATTGCCCAAGGGCCAACACAAGCCTTGGGCAGGATGAAGAAAAATTTGAACGCGAGTCTACAGAACAATTTGAGCGAGAGCCTCGAGATGGAAGCGAGACATCTCATCGCATCAGCAGGCACCCAAGAATCAAAAGAAGCAGTCACCGCTTTTATGGAGAAACGTCAGCCCAAGTTTCACGACTGATTTTGGCACGACACTAGTTTGTCGAGAGCATAAACTCGATCAATCAGTCAGCCCCGGCGATTTAAGGCTCTGCGCACTTATCTTCGACAGGAACTCGCTAACCAAATCTCGGTTCGCACCATGCAGGAACTCACCGGCACTCAACTTGATATTAGGTCCTTTGTCGCAATGACCCATGCAAACTGAGGACTCTACGTCTATATCTAGATCCCGCAGGCTAACTTCTGACTTAAGGAAATCTAACAGTAATTCGCTGCCGCGTGCTGCGCAAGAAGGCTGGTCGGAAAACTTTCGATGATTGGTACAAACAAAAACTTTTTTCATCAGCGCAATTTAGCATCCTTGCTCTATCAGAAGAAGTCAGCACTAATTTTGCGATGCAGCAACTAAACCTGAGCCGCCTAGCTCGACTAAGCAACATCAAGCCATGTTGAAGTTAAGCGAAATATAATGCTTACTCCTAACATTACTCGATCATGACCCACACCACTTCTTACTCAGGAACACCGATGTCAACAATACTCATTACCGGTGCCAACAAAGGCATTGGACTACAGATTACAGCCCAATACGCTAATCAAGGCCACCAGGTCATCGCCTGTTGCCGCCAGCCGGATTCGGCAACTGAACTGCATAAACTGAAGGAATCGCACCAAATTCAGATCATGGAGTTAGCCGTGGGCGAAACAGAATCGGTCGCAAACCTTGCCAAGGCGCTCAAAGGCAAGCCTATTGATATTCTCATCAACAATGCAGGCACCTCTGGTCCGTCGTTCGAGAATCAAACCGCTATGCAAATGGACTTTGAGGGCTGGGCGGATGCCTTCAATATCAATGCTATGGCGCCTGTTCGCGTCATGCATGCGTTAACCGATAATGTCAAAGCCTCTTCTGCGGGTAAAATCGCAACGATCACAAGCCAGATGGGGGCACTTTCACTCGATATGGCTGTAGCCTATGCCTACTGCAGTTCAAAGGCCGCGCTCAACAAGTACATGAAGATGGCGGCGTTAGAATACGTCAAAGAAGGTGTTGCCTTGTGCGTGATACACCCAGGTTGGGTACAGACAGATATGGGTGGCCCAAGCGCCGACATTACCGCCGAGCAAAGTGCGGCAGGTATCATCGATGTGATCGACAAGCTGGACATGTCGAATGCCGGAGGCTTCTTCAAGTGGGATGGCGACACACACGAATGGTAAGCCCTAGGCGCTAACAATGGACGGCGTGTTCGCCTTGCGACACGCAAAACGAACGCGGTACTCTTGCAACCTTATTTCGGAGGAAAGAAAATGACATACGCACCTAACCACCGGCCTTTCTATGATGCAGACAGTCACATCATGGAGAAACCTGACTTTCTAAAAGCCTACGCTGATCCTTCGATTCGAGATGACATTGCTGAAGTTAGCTATAGCGCGTCTTTAGTGACTGACGAAGAAGTCGCGCAGATTATGGCTCAAGGCGGCAAGCACTCGGATGAACATATAAAAGAGATGGTCGCCTTGGGCGATGATCTGATTGCGAAATCCAAAGAGATCCAGGCGCTTGGTGCGTTCAACAAGGATGATCGCAAAGTCGCGATGGACATGTTGGGGTTCAAAAAGCAGCTTGTCTTTGCAACCCACAGCGTTGCACAGCCTTTTCATCCTAGCTCAAAAATTAGCCCAAAACTTCGCTACGGTGCAACCCGAGCACACAACAGGCACATGATTGATTTTTGTTCCGATGACGACCGCTTGATGGGCGTCGGTGTTATTCCTCTAGACTCGCCTGCGGATGCAATGAAGGAACTTGAGTTTGCATTGGAAGGTAACCTTGAAGCCATCTGGGTGCCGCATCGTTCACCGATTAATATCGCACCCGGGCATATCGAGCTTGAACCCTTCTGGAAACTGCTCGCTGACTCCGGTACACCCTTCGTTATCCACGTAGGCGGTTCGCCTTTACAAGCACTGAAGTCCTGGAGCAACAATGGCCGAGGTGCTGTGAAGGATTGGATGGGCGGCGGCGAGAATGTCCGCACCAAGGACGCTGCCGTCATGCACCAACCGCCAGAAACCTTCATTAGCATGCTATTACTCGACGGCGTTTTCGATCGTCATCCCAACCTTCGCGGCGCCGCGGTTGAATTAGGTGCAGGCTGGGTACCTGAATTATTGAAACGTCTTGATTGGGTTTCAAAGATTTACGGACGAGTCGATGAATCCGTCAGATTTGAAAGAACACCCACTCAGCAACTCACCGAGCAAATGGGTTTTACGCCTTTTCCACATGAAGATGTTGCAAACTTGATTCAACAATCAAATGAAGATTTGTATCTGTTTTCAAGTGACTACCCACATGTTGAGGGCGGCAGGGATCCAATTGGTAAGTTTACAAAAGCACTAGAAGCTGAATCTGAGAAGACGAACGAGAATTTCTTTAGCGAGAACTTCCTGCGTATTTGGCCAGAATCGAGAGTCGGATAACTCGTCGCAATAGATTCGAATTGGCAAAATGAAACTCTGATCGCAGTGCATCAGAGTTTCATAGCGCAAGAAGTTACGTTTGTTTCGCAGTAACCAAGATCTAGTGTTTAAAATGAAAAATTTTCAGTGCGCGATCAGGGTACTTGTCTTCAAACTCCTCACTGGCGGGGAATTCGCCCAGTAAGCGAAACTTTGATTGGTAGCGCTGCATCAGATTCGGCAAATGATCGAGTCCCAGATAGGGGCTATTGAGTGTTGCGATAACTTCGCTATTTTTTGACGTTAGCCGATCAAGTTTCTTTAGAACCTGCACATAATCCTTTTCCGCGTCAAAGCTGCCTCGTTGGCGCGTTGGTGGATCAATGATGACTAAGTCATAGGGCGCGCCCTTCTCAATTTTCTTCCAGGCCTTGAACACATTTAACGGCAAAGACCTCACGGCATTCGGGTTGTGATTATTTAACTCATGATTTCGCTTTCCCCAATTGATACTGGGCTTGCTCATATCGACGCTGACAACCTGCCTCGCACCACCGGCTAACGCAGCAACGGATAGAGAACATGTATAAGAAAACAGGTTCAGAACGTTTTTGCCTTCACTGTACTTTTTCAACCATGTTCGAAGCGGCCGCATATCAAGAAACAAACCAGCGTTTTGGTGCTGACCAGGCTGAACTTCAAACTTCAAACCATTTTCTTCAACGGTAAGCACTTCGTATTTCTCACCCCACATCCATTCAGCCGGCGCACCTTTGCTGGAACGCTGTTGACAGACCACAGACTTTATTTGATTGGAAACGTCTAAGGCTTTAATAGCGTCGATTAATGCTTGAAGCTCGACTATTGGCTTGTAGCCGGTAATTAATAGTACAGGCGGGAAGAAGTCGATATTGACATGTTCTAACCCTTCAAACATATGACCTCGGCCATGAAACAATCGACGCGGTTCCAGCAATGGCTTTTGCAGCGAGGTGGCCAAACGGCTAAGGATCTGTTGATACATATGGCGCTTCAACCGGTAAAAGAGGGTGCCACTATACGGCAGGCTATAGGTCTTAGGCTATAAAGCCACGCGCCTATAGTCGATAGATGAAGTCTCTAAGCAGAATAAACGCGAGTGAAACGCTGGAGGTTGTTATGACGAATCATCGACTGAACTTCGCGCACATAAGCTAAGCCACGTTCAGAGTAGCGAAGTAGCCCATTGGCAAGAAGTTCGCCGGGGGATTGCTCATCAGATCGTCGAGCATCCGCTCGCAGTTGTCTTAGATCATTGTATGCGCTGTGCGTATTGATCGTTCTGACATAGTATCGAACGCCTTGCTCGACGGATTCGAAGGTCGCAACTTCGTGAGTAAAGCCTTCCGTTCTTTGCAACGGTGTTAGTCCGCAGCCTTGATAGAAACACCATATGCCGAAGAAGTTGTTACCCTGCGTGGCAAAACGTGATGTGCCCCAACCTGACTCTTTTGCAGCTTGTGCGACAATAAGAGAAGCGGGTACGACATCGACTCGCTTTATGAGTACCCCTACTCGTCGAGCCGAAGCCAAAATGCTGCGGTCTTCAGAATCGATTTTCGCGCGACCCCGCCCGCCCAAATCGTAACGCTTTTCAACGCGGCTCAAAGCCTGAAATTGGTTTGCGGTAAGCGGTACACCGGCAAGTAGCAGGTCACCCATCGCGTTTAACCATGCTCGCTCTTGCGTAACTTCCTGATTTGCTTTGTGAATCATCGGCAGCAAGTAGTTGTAAAATGCTTCTTTCTTCTCACTGCTATCAAGGTAACGATTGAAATCGGGCGGGGAATAGCGCGAAGCATTACCGAGGCGAACAGAGTCAGGATGATAGGCTGCCCGAAGCAGTGTAGAGGTTGTGTCGGCGGATGCTGAAAGCTTCTGTACAGCTTGAGAAGTGACTTCAATCGAGGAATCTGACATTGCAGAGACTGTAGACTGGCCGTTAAGTGAAACCCGATCAATAACGAGGCCATCAATCTTCGTTACCGCAATATCATTCAACGCAATATCCGTTGAATTGCCAAGGCATATGACCATGGCTAAAAGCACTATTGTCACTTTAAAAAGCTTCATATAGAAAAATCAGTAGGTTAGATGCGGCGCATTGTAGTCACAAAGTGAAGTTTTCTCCATATTTAATCGAGAAAATGTGCCAGGAAGTCGATATTCTTCACGGATTAATGAATATTATTCAGCAAATACAGCGACTTATGATCTTACGTGACTCGACCCAATAGTGGAGATAATCGCA
>TARA_B110000977_G_scaffold178456_1_pt1 | contig 23945 bp, 20 predicted proteins | sample TARA_B110000977 | Tara Oceans TARA_B110000977 (sample SAMEA4397798) | marine metagenome | biome: Polar Biome; feature: [SRF] surface water layer (ENVO:00010504); material: water (ENVO:00002006), including particulate matter (ENVO:01000060) such as... | depth 5 m | reverse complement strand
ACCTGGGTGTTGGCAAAAGCCTCCATATCTATGAGCTGCAAAAGTTCACGGGTGCGTTTTTCTAGTGCTTCTGGCTCAAAAACAGATAAGTGCTGGCTTATATTTTCAGCGACAGAAGTAAATGGCATGAGGTCAAAATCCTGGGCAAGATACCTCAAAAAAGGCGCTCCAGGGAGTAGGTTGTATTCAGGGCCTAATAAAGCTTCTTTTTTCCACTGTATATGCCCTTTTTCAGGGGTTAAACTCCCATAAATTAGTTTTAATAAGGTGCTTTTTCCACTCCCGCTAGCGCCTGTTAAAGCCATAAGCTTTCCAGGAGCTAGACGCAAGTGTATGTTTTGAAGAAGGGGTTCTTTATATTTAAAATGAATGTTTTCCAGTACAAGCATACCGTAAAGTTACACCAAACCGTTCGCAATTAAGTACTCTCCAATTTGAACCGCATTGGTGGCAGCTCCTTTTCTAAGATTGTCTGCTACAATCCACATATTTAAGGTGTTTTCTGCACTCTCATCTCTTCTGATACGACCTACAAAAACATCGTCTTTGTCATGGGCATAGACCGGCATTGGATAGGTATTTGTGTCTGTGTTATCTTGAACGATTACACCAGGCGTTTCATTTAGAATGGTTCTTACTGCAGACAACTCAAAGTCTTTTTCAAAGCTGACATTGACAGATTCTGAATGACCTCCAGCGGTAGGTATTCTCACGGCAGTGGCGGTAATATTAAAAGAATGGTCTCCTAATATTTTTTTAGGTTCATTGGCCAATTTCATTTCTTCTTTGGTGTATCCGTTTTCTAAAAACACATCGCAATGGGGGATGGCGTTTCTGTGAATAGGATAGTGATAAGCCATTTCTCCTTGAATGCCCTTTGTTTCGTTTTCCATCTGTTCCACCGCTTTTAACCCAGTTCCTGAAACAGATTGATAGGTAGACACCACAACGCGTTTCATCTTATAGGCTTCATGTAAAGGGGCTAAAACCAATACCATTTGAATGGTAGAACAATTAGGGTTTGCTATAATCTTATCTTCTTTTGTTAGGGTGTTGGCGTTAATTTCAGGAACAATTAATTTGTGATTAGGGTGCATTCTCCATGCAGAAGAATTGTCAATGACTGTAGTACCTGCAGCTGCAAATTTTGGCGCCCATTCCAAAGAAGCGTCCCCTCCTGCAGAAAAGATGGCTATATCAGGTTTTGCTTCAACCGCAGTTTGTAAGCCTATCACAGTATGTGTTTTTCCAAGGTATTCCAAGGTTTTCCCTACAGATCGTTCAGAGGCGACTAATAGCAATTCACTTATTGGAAATTTTCGTTCTGCCAATACTTTTAACATGACTTCACCTACCATACCGGTAGCGCCTACAACAGCTACTTTCATTTTTTAAAACTTTAGTAAAACAAAAGTAATCATTCTGAAGTGTTCCTTCTTATAACTTTTTGATTTGTTATAAAAATTTAACAAAAAGTTATTTTTACAACAATCTTTTCTTTGTCTTTTGGTTTTAGTGGTTGTATCTAAAAGCAAGGTTTCTTGAAATAAGGGCCATTACCATTCTATAAAAAGCTTGTTTTAACCGATAATCACCCTTTTTACTCGCGCACCAATTCCTGTTAATAGTTCGTATGAAATGGTTTTAGCTCCACTGGCAAAAGTTTCTGCAGAAGCGCCTTTTCCAAATATTACCACGGTGTCTCCTTCTTTAGCAGCTTGGTTTTCTAGGTCTATCATAAGTACATCCATACAAACATTCCCTATAATAGGGCAGGGTTTACCGCCTACAAAAACCACCCCTTTACCTTGGCCATAAACCCTTGAAATACCGTCTGCATGTCCAATAGTTAAGGTGGCCACTCGCATTTTTTTTCCCGCTACAAAACCTTTGTTATAACCGACCCAATCTCCTTTTTCAATGAAATGAATTTGAGAAACTTTAGTGGTTAAGGTGGCTACAGGCTTTAATAAGGCGTCTATTTTTGAGTCGTTTCCATAGCCGTAGAGCGCTATACCGCTTCTGACCATATTGAATGCAGCCTCCGGGAAATTTAATATTCCCGAACTATTGCTGAGGTGCTTTATAGCCACAGGACCAATGTGTTTTTCAATGAAGGCCGCTTCTCCTTTAAATCGTTGGATTTGTAATTCGGTAAAAGTCCTTTCTTTTAAATCGTCTGTAGCTGCTAAGTGAGACAATATGGCTTTCACTTTAACATTGGATTGATTCAAAAGGGCGCTACAAACAGCGTCTAGTGTGCCTGTAGAAAAACCCAAACGGTTTAGGCCCGTATTTAATTTAATATGAATGGGATAATGACTGTCTAATGGCGCAATTTGAATAAAAGCCTCCAATGTTCTTATGGAGTAAATGCTTGGCTCTAGGCAGTGATTGACAATACCATGGAACTCTTCTGGTTGAGGGTGTAGTACTAAAATGGGCGTTTTTATACCAGCCAATCTTAAAGCAATCCCTTCATGGGTGTAAGCCACCCCCAAATAATCCACCCCTAAAGCTGCAAGTTTTTGAGCTATAGCAATCGATTCAGATCCATATCCATTGGCTTTTACCACTCCTAAAAGCTTTGTTTCTGAGGCTATTTTAGACCTCATATAGCGGTAGTTGTGGGCCAGAGCGGCTAGGTCAATTTCTAAAATTGAAGGTCCCATTTAGGAAATTATAAGTTGGATTGCTTTAGGTCAGTAGTCGGAATTGGATTTAAATTACCCTCCGTTTTTGATGGATCTGTTAAGGCAATAGCTTCTTTTACCTCTAAGTCTTTTACGCTTTCTTTTAACATGGCTTTAAAATAAGCTGCCCTACTCAAAGGCTCGTATTCAGTAGTTTCTCCTAACAAAACAAGGTTTTCATTGGAAGATTTTCTGAAGCTATAATTGGCCAAGTTTCCTGTTCTAGTACACACAGCATGTACCTTGGTCACATATTCTGCCGTGGCCATGAGTGCTGGCATTGGTCCAAAGGGGTTGCCTTTAAAGTCCATGTCTAAACCAGCGACAATGACCCGTTTTCCTTTATTGGCAAGATCGTTACACACATGAATAATTTCAGAATCAAAAAATTGCGCTTCATCTATACCTACTACATCACATTGATCTGCTAAGATTCTAATGTTTGCTGCTGCTGGAACTGGGGTAGACCTAATTTGATTTTCATCATGAGAGACCACCATTTCATCGTGGTAACGGGTGTCTATTTGAGGCTTAAAAATTTCTATGCGTTGCTTGGCAAATTGGGCCCTTTTTAAGCGCCTTATGAGCTCCTCTGTTTTTCCAGAAAACATAGAACCACAAATCACTTCTATCCATCCAAAAGGCTCTTCATGATTTACGGTATTTTCTAGAAACATAGGTTTTGATTTTTGGTCTTGATGTAGGCATTTACCTGGACCATAAAAATATAAAATTAGGAGCAAAGCAAATGGATTTTTATCTAAAAAACCCGATATTAGCTTCACTATGAAAGAAAAACTTCACCAAGAACTTCAGCGCCTGGCAAAACATATCATAGACGCCAATCATAGCAGTGAATTGGCGCCCCTTTATGAGACGGCCAAGACACTCTATGAGAAGCTCGCGGTATTGAAATTTATTTCACAAAATATAGGGGACCCTCATTTAGATGCAGAAGAGAATCAAATAGCACAGAAGTTCCAGGAAATGGCCCATGAGGTATTGTCTTCTGGAGAAGAAATCCCTGAGTCTAATCCCCATGAATCAGATATTATGACGCCAGGCATGGACACGATTATTGACATGGTGTCTCATATGCCTAAAAAAGAGTCCCAACCACCTGAATCAATATCTGAGACCGAGCTACCACAAGAACCCCATAGTGATAAACAAGCACATTATGCTAGGGGCATAAATACGGCAACAACTTTAAACGGACGTTATGGCCAGCAAATCATCTTTGGTTTAAATGATCAGATTGCCTTTGTAAAAGAGTTGTTTAACGGGGAAGAAGACAGTTTTAAAAGGGTTGTTTCTCAACTGAACACCATTGAGTCGCAGGAGCGCGCAATGTCTTTTATTGACCATTTAGTAAAGCCAGAGTTCAACGACTGGAAGGGCAAAGAGGCTTATGAAAATAGGTTCATTGACCTAATCTCTCAGAAATACCATTAACCATATTGATTAGAAAGACCTTATGTCTAAACTGTACTTAGTTCCTACGCCTATTGGCAATTTAGAAGACATGACCATTAGAGGCATAAGGGTTTTAAAAGAGGTTTCACTCATTTTAGCAGAAGACACCAGGACGAGTGGTAAGCTGCTCAAGCATTTTGAGATAGAGACGCCTATGTTTTCTCACCACATGCACAATGAACACAAGACAGTGGCTGTTTTGGTCAACAGAATGAAAGCAGGAGAACTTATGGCGCTTATTTCAGACGCAGGCACTCCAGCCATTTCTGATCCAGGATTTTTACTCTCTAGGGCATGTATAGAAGCAGGGGTTCCTATTGATTGTTTGCCGGGAGCCACCGCCTTTGTTCCTGCACTTGTGAACAGTGGTTTGCCTAATGATAAATTCATCTTTGAGGGTTTTTTACCTGTTAAAAAAGGAAGACAAACTCGTTTGACTTTTCTTCAAGAAGAATCGCGAACGATCATTTTTTATGAATCGCCCCACAAATTACTCAAGACCTTGCAAGATTTTTGCACTTATTTTGGCCCAGAGAGACCCCTGAGCGTGTCTAGAGAAATTACCAAGCTATTTGAAGAGACCACTCGAGGCACTGCGCAAGAAGTTTTAGACCACTATACCAACCACCCCGCCAAAGGAGAAATAGTGATTGTAGTAGGAGGCAAGCCAAACACTAAAACTTTCAAAAAGTGAGTGCTGCAGGGGTTATTTCTCTCTTCACTATTGTCGCAGTTTATTTTTTAGACAAGTCCAAGAACAAAGTTCTTGCGGCGGTATTTGACTGGATCCCTGCAGTGCTTTTGGCCTATGTAATACCAGCTTTAATTTCGTATTTTTTCTCTGTAGATTACAGCGCAGATGCCATTCATGGCTTTAGTAAAACATGGGTCATTCCCATGGCTATTGTCGCAGTGATGAGCAGCCTTTCTTTTTCTCAATTAAAGGCAATTGGCTTTAAACCTATTGTTTTGTTTGTGATTGGTTCCGCCATTATTGCCTTATTTCCCGTGGCTTTTGCTTGGGCTTTTTTAGATTCTGACCTGGTACAAAATCAATGGATTAAAGCCGGTTATTGGAAAGGCATTCCACCCATTGTAGGCAGTTGGATAGGGGGTAGCACCAGCCAATTGGTCTTAAAGGAATTGGCAAAAACCTCTGAGAGTCTTTTTTTACAAGTATTAGTCATAGATACTGTTTTAGTCAATGTTTGGACCATATTCATGTTTCAGATTATTAAAAAGAGTCCTAAACTGAATGCCTTTTTTAACATTTCAGACAGGACTATTCCTATGCCCATCCCTGAAAAGAATCAAAAGAGCCTTCCCTGGTATTGGGTGCTAGCCCTACTGACTTTAGGCGTCTTTTTTATAGAACTCCTCTTGGATGTTTTTGTGATTAAAGTGATTGCCTTATCTATAGTAGGATTGTTGGTGAGCCATTTTATTCCACGATGGAATTTCCCCTTTGCCCTTCGATTAGGGGGCGTTTTAATCATAGTGGTCATGGCCATATTAGGACTTAAATTACAATTTACCGCTCTATCAATGCCAATAGAATTTATAGGGTTTTTGGTTTTTTGGATTTTCGTTCATTTTATAGGAATGGTATTGGCTGCCAAAGCTTTAAACCTTCATTTTGCTTGGGTGCCTATTGCGAGTATGGCCAATGTAGGCGGCATAGCTACAGCACCAGCAGTGACAGCGGCTTATGAAAAAAAATGGATGCCCCACGCCATAGTTTTGGCTATTCTAAGTATGGCCACAGGCACCTTTTGGGGCATGATCACCATTTTTCTTTTTCAACGCCTTTTTAACGCTTAAAAGCGCAGGGTTTTTTGTACTTTTAAGTCTTCATAAAAAACAGCAAAAATGAAAAATTTAGTGACCACAAAGTGGCTGGGAGGCATGGCTTTTGAAAGCGACAACCCTTCAGGACACACTTTAAAAATAGACGTAGATACTGAAAATGGCGGAGAGAATTCGGGCCTAAGACCTAAGGCGCTTATGCTATCTTCCCTGGCGGGATGTTCCGGTTTGGACATAGCGTCATTAATGAAAAAAATGAAATTAGAGGTGCGTGCTTTTGAGATTCAAACAGAAGCCAATTTAACAGATGAGCACCCCAAATTCTATGATGCCGTGACTATTTCGTATCATTTTTTTGGCATTAATTTAGTAGAAGACAAGCTTCAAAAAACAGTAGACCTTTCTGTGGAGCGTTACTGTGGTGTTATGGAAATGTTCAGACAGTTTGCCAAATTAGAGATAAAGACCGTTTTTCATCACGAATAAGTCCCTTTTTAAAAAGGATTAACTTAAAATGTGTATTCTGCAGCTTTAAAGCGCGGTCATGCATTAATCCTGCCTTACATCATTATGAATTGGATCGAAATACCCCTTAGGGCCCCTAAAGAAATAAAGGAGCTAAGCGAATCGCTTGGTATTTCTAACGTATTGTCCCGTCTTTTAATCCAAAGAGGCGTTTTAGACTTTGATGCTGCCAAAACTTTTTTTAGGCCCCAAATGTCTCAGCTCCATTCTCCCCTTCTCATGAAGGATATGGAGCTTGCTGTAGCGCGAATCATACTTGCTATGGAACGCGAAGAGGCTATTTTAGTCTATGGAGATTACGATGTAGATGGAACCACAGCGGTGGCTTTGGTCGCAGATTACTTACAACAGTATTACCATAAAGTAGCCACTTATATTCCAGACCGTTATCAGGAAGGCTATGGGGTGTCTTACCAAGGCATAGATTTCGCTAGTGAAAATGACATAGGGCTTATCATTGCATTAGATTGCGGCGTAAAAGCGATAGACAAAGTAGCCTATGCCAAGGAAAAAGGGATTGATTTTATAATTTGTGACCACCATACGCCTGGCGCCATTTTACCAGATGCTATAGCCGTGTTAGACCCCAAAAGATCAGATTGTAATTATCCCTATAAAGGGCTTTGTGGCTGCGGCATTGGATTTAAACTTATACAGGCTATTTCCATGGTTTTGGAAGCCCCAGAAGAAGCGGTTTATCCATACTTAGACCTTGTAGCTACTGCTATTGGAGCAGATATTGTTCCTTTGGACGGTGAAAATCGGACCCTGGCATTTTTAGGCTTATTACAAATAAACAGCCACCCAAGACCGGGCTTTAAAGCATTTTTAGAGACATTTAAAAAGCCTGTTGTCACCCTTACCGACCTTAATTTTACCGTTTCTCCGAGAATTAATGCCGCTGGTAGAATGGTTCACGGCGCACATGCAGTAGCTCTTTTACAAACAAAAGACATGGCACAAGCCAAGCAAATGGCCGCAGCTATTGAAGACAACAACACAGAGAGAAGAAGTTTAGACCAACATATCACAGAAAACGCTTTGAAGCAGATCGCTGGAGATTTGGAAACCACCAATGCTACCACGGTAGTTTACAAGCCAGATTGGCACAAAGGTGTTATTGGTATTGTAGCCTCTAGACTTATAGAAACCCACTATAGACCCACCCTTGTTTTTACCAAAAGTGGCGATGTATTGGCGGGCTCAGCAAGGTCCATTAAAGGATACGATGTATACAAAGCCATTGAAGCTTGTAGCGAGCACCTCATTCAATTTGGGGGCCATATGTATGCCGCTGGGCTTACGCTGGCTCCTGAAAAATATGAGGATTTTAAAAATGCCTTTGAAAGGCATGTGTCTAGTACTTTAGATCCCGCTTTAAAAACCCCTCAAATCATTATAGATAGCCCGCTCTCCTTTTCAGAGATTAGTCCTAAATTTATCAGAATCTTAAAACAAATGGCTCCTTTTGGTCCTGAAAATCCTATTCCGATATTTAAAGCTACGGGTGTTTGCGACACTGGCTACGCAAAAGTAATTGGGGCAGATCAGACCCATCTCAAGGGAACGCTAACCCAAGATGGCGTACTAAAGATTAATTTTGTGGCCTTTAAAAAGGCCGATGCCTTAGCCCTCATATCTCACCAAAAAAAGGTGGACATTGTTTTTAATATATCGGAAAATTTTTGGCAAGGGCAAACAACCATACAATTACAATTGTTGGATATAAAGCCTCAAGAAATTTAAAAGGAAGTCCTTTATTTTACTTTTGTAAGCGTAAGTGTTTCTCCATTAAATACAGCATAGGTATAATGTCGTATCCAGTCTCCAGTATTGACATAAGTGGCATTTTCTCCTACTTTTATTTGTAGCGGGAGATGTCTGTGCCCAAAAACAAAGAAATCATAGTGTTGTTTTGTGAGCTTTTTCTTAGCGTATTGTACCAGCCATTCTTGATCTTCTCCAAGAAACACCACACCTTCTTCTCCAGAAATTAGTTTATTTTTAACCGAGAGGTAGTGGCCTAAAGCCACACCAATATCTGGATGTAGCCACCTGAAAAACCATTTGGCTACAGGGTGGACAAAGACCTTCTTCATTCTTTTAAAACCTTTGTCTCCAGGGCCTAGTCCGTCTCCATGACCAATTAAAAAAGTTTTATTTTCAATAATAAATTCTTGGGGTTTATGGAATACTTGAATCCCCAATTCGTCTTCAAAATACCCATGCATCCATAAATCATGATTTCCCACAAAGTAATAAACAGGAATTCCAGCATCTGAAAGTTCCGCTAGTTTTCCAAGTGTTCGGGTAAACCCTTTAGGAACGACTGTCTTATATTCAAACCAAAAATCAAAAAGATCTCCTAAAAGAAAAATTGCAGCAGCAGAGTCTTTAATAGTATCTAGCCAAGAAATAAATTTCTTTTCCCTAGGCAAACTTTCGACTGCGGAGGGTGCTCCGAGATGATTGTCACTGGCAAAATAGATTTTTTTGCCGTTTGTAAGAGGTATTTCTTGTTTCATAAAGCCTAAAGATAGTAAACAGCTAGTTATCTGAGGCAAACCATTCCGCAAACGAGCTGTCTGTTTCTTGAAGTTTCAAAGAGAACAAAGCAATGTTTTTTGGCAACCTGGCTTTAATTTTATCTGCAAAATCTAGCACCATATTTTCTGAGGTAGGTTGGTAGTTTGCTAAAATCACAGAGTGTCCTCTGTCTATAAGCTCTTTTGCCAACTCTACATGAGGGGTGTTTTTATTAAATACTGTAGCGTGGTCAAATGCATCTACCACTTCTTCTTTGACAATTTTTTTTAAGTCAGAAAAATCAATCACCATTCCCAGTTTTACGGCACCATCTTCTTCGATAGGACTTCCAATGACTGTCACAGATAGCTTATAGCTGTGGCCGTGAACATTTCTACATTTTCCGTCGTAGCCAAATAAGGCATGGCCAGTTTCAAAACTAAACTGTTTGGTAATTCTAATTTTGCTCATGAGAAAAGTTTAAGGCACAAAGGTATTCTTTTTGCAAAACCAACGCTTAAATGAACTAAATTAATCTGTTATTTAAATATTGTAAGCGGCTGTATTGTATCGCGAAATGGACTTTGAACTAGACCCTTTGTTCAAAACCATTATTTTAGATTTAATGACCCAAGGCTATAGTGTTGTGGATCATTTTATAGGCCCTAAAACGGTTTCTCTATTAAGGTATTCTTCAGATAGAATTTCATTACGCACTGTATCCTCCAGGCACAGATTACAAAAGGCATTTAGACACCTTTCAAAACGACGACAAGATAAAGTCTTCTATTGCATTTTATTTAAATCCTGAAGATTGGACGGAAATAGATGGAGGCGCACAGGCCCTTTACTTAGAAGGCGCTCAAAGTGAGGAGGATATAATAATAGCACATCCTACAGGGGGTAGGATGGTTATTTTTGACTGCCAAAAAACACCTCACGAGGTATTAAAAACCCCAAAAGACAGGCCTAGTAATGCCGGACGGCTTAAAATGAGTTAATTATTTTCGCTTAAACTTTTTGTTGTTTCTGAATTTATTGAAAAAATATATTACACCTACGACTAAAGCGAGCGCCGCGAATAGAAAGTTTTGATTCATGACCTTATTTTATAAATGATTTAAATGCAGCCTGCGCATGGTCTGTTAAAGCTAGCACTGCTGTTTCTGTAGCATTGGCATCTAATAGATCACCCCAATGATCGGTGCCTTGCCAAGCGGTTTTTTTTATTTGATGAAGGGCTTTTTCACTGTATTGGGTCAGGGCTAAAACCCATGTGTTTGTTTCTGTAGTTAAACTCTCTTGGGTTTTGGAAATTTTGTTGAATAAGCCGTTTTCTAATCCCCACTGTGGGTTTTTCCACAGGCTTGGCTCAAGGCTTAAATCGGTGAATTTGCTTATGCCTACTTTTCTAATCACAGCAGGCGCAATCACCAAAGGGCCAATGCCAATGGATAATTCAGAAAGCCTTAGACCGCTATTTGGACCAGCAATCACATAGTCACTCGCCGCTATTATTCCAAGGCCACCTCCAACAGCTTTCCCCTGAACTTTGGTTGTGATTATTTTGTTAGACGTCTTCATTTCAAGGATTAAACGGCCAAATCCTTTGAAAAATTCCGTAGCATTTTTCAGGTCTTTTAATGCAGACAAATGCGCTATGGATGCACCTGCACAAAAGGCTTTTTCTCCTCCAGATTGTAGTAGGATTAATTTAACCCCTGAATGCGAATTAAGATTTTTTATACTGCCAGCCATTTCCGCTAACATTTTTGGATCACAAGCATTACTCGCCGGGTGTTGGAAAGTAATGGTGGCAATGGCATTTTCTATTTGAGTGTGAACAGTCCCTTTCATAATTGTTTTTAAATGTAGGTGTTTTGTTTTAGGGGTAAAAATTTTCTTCGAAATTTCCAGATTAAGGCAAGCCCCCTTGCGACCATCCAACAACCAAATGCAACCCATATTCCTGTGAGTCCCCAATTCATTTTATTACTCCAGAAAACCAAGGGAACAAAGACACCAAAAGAAGTGAGCAACAATACATTTCTCAAAAATTTCATTTCCCCCAAGCCTTTAAACATTCCGTCTAAAACAAAAGCAACACCATTGGTGGGTAAGCAGATTAACAAAATAAAAAAGACCCCTTCAAAAGCCAGTAAAGTGCCTTCGTTTTCCGAAAACAGCCCCCCTATATTTCTGTAAAATATTGTTCCAATCACCAATAAAATACTTCCCATCACGAAACCAAAAAAAGCCACTTTTTTACCTAATTCCCAGAGCTGGGTATAATTTTTTGCCCCTAATAATTTACCGCCTATACTATTTCCTGCGGTCCCATATCCCTCTATAAAAAAGGCAGAAAACAACCACAGATTAAGCAAAATAGTATGGGCACCAATATAAGTAGTTCCCATAGCAGTAGCCTCTCTGACAGATAAAATAAGGGCTGTATTTAAAGCCAAAGAGCGCACGAAAAGATGGGCGCTCATGCCAATAATATTTTTTAATTCAGGGTGTATGGGCCCTTTTACAATCAGCGGAAAATCAGTCTTTAAAAACAGCAAGCTTAAGGCAAATACAGCCATTACTATTTGCGCAATAAGGCTGGCCCAAGCGGCCCCTTCTAAAAACATAGGTTCAATAAATCCCTCTATTCCGTAAACTAAAATAAAGTCTAATCCAATATTTAAAAAAGCGCCAGTAAGCGCCACGGCCATAGGCCATAAAGTATTTTGTAGTCCCCTAAAAACACCAAAAACGCCAAAGGTGAAAAGGGTTAATGGAAACCCCCAGATTCTAATACTAAAATATTGCTCACACATATCAAGCAAAGGACCCGAGGCGTTCATTAGTGTAAATATCTCTGTTTTAAAAGCCAAGCTTGTAACGAGCACCAAAATACTTATAGAAACATTCACATACATGGCCTGCATGGGCAGTGCTTTAATTCCCTCTAAATTGTCCTTACCCAAATATTGAGAAACCAAAGCAGAAATGGCACTTTGGGTTTGCCCCAATACCCAAACCAACATGGATAAAAAAGAACCTACTATTCCAGCAGCAGCCAATGCTTGAGCACCTTGAACAGGTATATTTCCAACAATAGCGGTATCCGTTAAAGACAGAAAGGGTTCTGCCACACCAGCAATGGTAGCGGGAATGGCCAAGCGATGAATTCTTTTAAGCGGATTTTCTGTAACACTCATTATTTTAAATAGTATATAATGGGCAGTTCAAAACAATGAAAAGGAGCTTTACTCTTAATAGGGAAATAAATATCTCCTAGTTTAGAGTAACCTCTTTTGATGTAGAAAGCCACATTTTTTTCATTTAAACTAAAAGTGTCTAGGCGTACAGAAATAAAGCCTTCTTTTTTCGCTTTGTTTTCTGCAAAACCCATAAGTGCTTTGGCGTATCCTTTGCCTTGTTCAATTGGGTGCACACAAAGCCTATGGATATACATGTTTTTCCCTGTAGGGCATTTCCATTGAATGGGTTCGTAAACACGGTCCTTAAAATCGCTTATTACAACCGCTCCTAATACCCTTTCTTCTTGTTCAAAAACATATAATTCTTCGCGATCTAGGTCTTTCTGAAATGCCTCTAGATTAGGATAATGTTCGTTCCATTGAAATATGCCGCTGTCTGTCATATGTCTTGCACACGATTGGGTGACTTCTAAAATGAAAGGCAGGTCTTTTGCTTTTGCGGGTCTAATCATATATATAAGGGGGTCAGTTCTTATTGGCATATTATTAATCACAAAAATATAGTATATTCATGGTAGTTTAATACCTAATTCTAAATATACCTAACATCTCTTTATGAATCATATTCTCGTTCCCATAGGAAGTAGTCCTGATATTCACGAAACCCTTCAATATGCGGTAGATTTTGCAGCGGCATTACAATCTAAAATATTTGTGATGGAAGTATTTAATGCTCCCTCAGCTCCAGGAACATTGGTGAATGTTTCTGAAAAAGTAGCCCAGCAAAACAAAGCACATTTGCTTGAAGTTATAGGCAAAGTAGACCCAAAAGGCTTAGAAATTAAAATAGTCACTTATAACGGAAGTGTGGTAGAGGGTGTTAAAGCCATTGACAAAGAGCTGGGTATAGATCTAATCATCATGGCCCCTAGACACAATGATATACAAGACATATACTATTTAGGCCCTACTTCTGGAAGCATCATTAAACGCACCAATATTCCGACCCTAATTGTACCTAAAAAAGCTCAATTCAAGCCATTTAAAAATGTATTAACTGCTTTTAAATCCGGCATTCTTAAAACAAATAGAATTTTAACACCACTTTTGGAGATTCAAAAAAACCACCAATCAAAGGTGTCTCTTTTATTGGTTAAAACACCTGGATATACAGAGGAAGATTTAAAAATAAACACGGCATTAATGGACATGAGCAGTCAGGTAAATATGACCCAAAATGGCACAACCTATTTAGGCGTTTTAGAGCATTTTAGAGACCAAAAACCAGACCTTTTGTGTGTTTTTAGAAGAAAAAGAGGATTTTTCACCAATTTATTGGAAAAAAGCACCATTTTAAAATCTGAATTTCACGTGCCTATTCCTGTGTTGGTATTAAGCGTGAAAAAGGACTGATGGAATAGATTTAATTTAACCCATTCTAAGGATTTTCGCTTTAAAAAATTTCACACACAATACCACACAAAAAGATGCATTCCACGGAAAACAACAATCAATATGAATCAATAGATGAAGAACAATTACCAGTAGCTAAGCATAGACTTCACGATTGGACTCATTTTGCGGGCCTATATGCTGCTGAACATGTTGCGGCAACAGAATTTGTTATTGGCGCTACTTTTGTAGCGCTAGGGGCTAAGACAATTGACATTATCTTTGGCCTTTTGATTGGTAATATTCTTGCCGTTTTGAGTTGGAGATTTATCACATCTCCTATTGCGGTAGACACCCGATTAAGTCTTTACACTTATTTAAATAAGATTGCAGGAGACTCCATGACTAGGCTATACAATTGGGCTAATGTCATTATTTTTTCAGTTATTTCTGCAGCAATGATAACCGTATCTTCTACCGCTGTTCGGTTTGCTTTTAATATTCCAGCCCAGCTCAATTGGTATCCCACCAATGCCTGGTTTATTTTAATTGTTATTGCAGTAGGGATAGTAGTAGTATCCATAGCCCTTTATGGCTTTAATGCAGTCTCTGATTTCTCTAGCTTATGCGCCCCTTGGCTTTTTGTGATGTTTACAAGTGGAGCAATGGTTCTTTTGCCTGCTCTGTCACTGGATATTTTAGGCAAAACCCTACCTGCAGGGCTGTCAGATTTAATGTCACTAGGAGATCAAAGTGTATGGACCGGTATAAATAGTGAGGGAAATGCTGGAATTGGATTGGTAGAAGTTATTGGTTTTGGCTGGGCTGCTAATACGATTACTCATTTTGGATTAGTGGACATGGCCCTACTCAGGTTCGCTAAAAAGAAGAATTATGCATACGCATCGAGTACAGGCATGATGTTTGGCCATTATGTGGCTTGGATAGCTGCCGGAATTATGGGGGCAGGTGCTGCCGTTATTTTAGGAAAGTCTATTGTATCGCTTGACCCAGGAGATGTAGCATATTACGCCCTTGGCTTATCTGGATTTGTGATTGTAATTGTAGCTGGATGGACAACAGCTATTACAAATTTATACCGAGCAGGTTTAGCTGCTCAGGCTATTTTCTATAATCATTCTCGAAAAACAACAACAATTATAGTTGGATTGGTTACCGTTGTTATTGCCTGTTTTCCCTTTGTGTTTTCACAAATATTACCTTTATTAACCTATGCAGGACTACTTGTAGTTCCTGTCGGGGCAATTGTATTTGCAGAGCATCAAATTTTCCCCAGAATAGGCTATACCAGATATTGGTCTTTTTATCGAGGACTTAGTTTTAGTATGCCTGCAGTTGCTTCATGGGGATTAGGTTTATTTTTTGGTTTTGGACTGAACGCTTTGGACGTCATTTCTTTTTATTACCTGTTTATCCCTACTTGGTTTTTTACAATCGTAGTGTATACCTTTCTTGCCTCTAGGTATGGCGCTAAGAAGAAGTATGTAGCACAAGAGAAAGAGGAGGAGCTACGAAGTCTGGCCATAGAAAGCTTTCAAAAGCAACAAGAAAAAGAACAGCCACACTTAATCAAGGATATTTCTATGTTGTCCAAGAGTTTAAAATTTCTCGCAATAACAACATTAGTCATTACTTTTGGATTGGCATGTAATGTGTTATTTGGGAGTGATCTAGAGATAGATTATATAAAAAACAGAGATTTATTTTATGACTATGGATTTATTTGTACCGTCACTTACTTTGCATCAGCATATTGGGCATTAAAACGCGGAAAACAAACTACAGATACCTAAGGATGAGGACAGTAATTAAACTAAATCAGCTAAACCTAAATGAGGTAGAAAATCGAATGCCTGCACCATCTTATTCTAGAACGAATAAGGATATAGACATAATACATATTGGTGTAGGAGGGTTTCATAGAGCACACTTAGCGTACTACGTACATTTGCTAAAAAAAGAAGGAGCAAGCGCTTCAATTTGTGGAATAGGCTTACGTGAAGGGGACCGTAAAATACAAGATGTTCTTATAAGCCAAGACCATCTATATACCTTAATTGTGAAACATCCTAATGGAAAAATAGTCCCAGAAGTCATAGGGTCCATTGTAGATTTTGAACTAGGCGTGGAGGACTCTGAAGCCGTTATTGAACGCATGGCGTTTAGTAACATAAAAATTATTTCTCTCACAATCACCGAAGGAGGCTATAACTTTGATCCTGCCACTGGAGAATTCAACTTTGATAATTTAGAGACACAACACGAACTTCATAACCCTCAAGAACCCAAAACCATATTTGGGTTTTTAACGGCAGCCTTAAAGAGACGTCGTGATCGAGGTTTGCCTGCATTAACCATTTTATCTTGTGATAATATTGAGCACAATGGAGATATGACCCGTAAGATGCTTCTCTCTTTTGCAGAAGCACAGGATCCTGAATTAGCCAAATGGATTGCTAAAGAGGTTTGTTTTCCAAATAGTATGGTAGACCGTATTACACCTATTACTACTCCCTCAGACATTGATATGCTTGAACAAGATTATCACCTAAAAGACGCATGGCCGGTTACCTGTGAGCCCTTCATTCAATGGGTTGTAGAGGATAAGTTTTCTACGGGTCGTCCTGAATTTGAAAAGGTAGGCGTACAATTTGTTTCTGATGTAGCACCTTATGAGAAAATGAAGTTGAGAATGCTTAACGCAGGGCACTCAGTTTTGGGACTTTTAGGCATCCTACACGGCCACCTAACTATTAATTCATGTGTAGAAGACGAACTTTTTGCGTCTTATTTGCAAACATTCCTAGATAAGGAAGCAGCCCCTATTTTAGGCACCATAGAGGGTATTGACATAATAGCATATAGAAAAAGTCTTTTAAAGCGCTTTGGCAATCCAAATATTAAGGATAGTGTAAACCGAATATGTATGGAAAGCTCTGCCAAGCTTCCTAAGTTCTTAATTTCTACGATTCATGAAAATTTAGCCGTCGGGGGAAGTATAAAATTAGCCACCTTAGTAATTGCCGCTTGGTGTTACTCCTGTGACAAAAAAATCAACCAAAATGGGCAACCTATTGAAATTACAGATGTCCTTAGTGAAGAACTCCACTTAGCCGCAAAACAAACTAAATTTGATCCATTGGCATTTATTAAGCAAGAGACTATTTTTGGAGATCTATATAAAAGTGAATTTTTCACTAGTTGTTACCAAGAACAGATACAGAAAATTTATCTAGACAACACTATAAAAAAGCACATGAAAGAGATCTTATCCAACAAGCAGTTCTAATTAAAACAAATTAGCTGAATCAATTAAATTTATTTTTACTTGAATATTATCTTTATAATTCTAAAGGTATTTTTGATCAAATTAAAGGTTTGAGATTATAAAAAAAAGTAGTTTCTTTGCTTCGCTTTGGGGGATTAGCTCAGTTGGCTAGAGCGCTTGCCTGGCAGGCAAGAGGTCAGCGGTTCGAATCCGCTATTCTCCACTTCAAGAAACAAGCCTAAAAGCCTTTTAAAATAAAACCTTCATAGCAATGTGAGGGTTTTTTTGTGATGCTTTAGCGCCGTACAAGTTATCCGTATAGATACAGCTAATAATAGATGCTTGTGAAAATTCTATAAGTAAGATATATTCCAGACGCAGTCCATATCCACCATCTATTTTTCATATACCATTCCATATATAATTTTTTTTAGTCCTTATCTAAAGATAAGGTTTTTTAATCCCTCAATTTTAAGGTTTAACAATATATTGTAAAAGTTGATTTTTTTTACTAATTTAATGTTTTTATAAATTTATATTAAATTGAGAATAGCCATTGAAAATACCTTTAATACTGTGTTCTCGGATACATCAAGGAGGGTAATAGAGAAAATAACGTTATGGCTTTCTATAACGGGGTTTATTGTTCATCTATTATTGATTTATCTGAACAATCTAAACGTATTAAATATTGCGGCAGATTATAAGTTATTATCTAATCCAATTTCAGCGATATACACGCCTTTTACTTTTATTTTAATTTATGAAATATATCTTTTGGTCCTTTATCTACCAAGATCTTTCACAACCTCATTATCCAAGCAATTTGAAATAATATCCCTCATATTAATTAGAAGAATTTTTGGAGACATACCAAAAGTAAATTTAGAAGCAGATTGGATTTCGACCCAAGTAAATCTTAATTTAATTTATGATTTATTGGGTGTTTTGATTTTGTATTTTTTAATCTATCTTTTTAATAAAGACAGAGAAGGAATCATTAAAAAACCGCTAAGTAAAAAAATTGAAAGATTTGTGGTTTCTAAAAAAGCCATTAGCTTGGTTTTATTGTTCTGCTTAATATTAATTTCCGGCTATAGTTTTTTTAATTGGTTGTTTCAAATAGCTAATAACTTAATACCAGGAAACATAAATACCATATTTTACAACGACTTCTTTGAGCTTTTAATTTTAGCAGACGTATTTATTTTATTAATTTCTTTTCAATACACTGAGAAATACACTCAAATAATAAGAAACACAGGCTTTATTATATGCACCATATTAATGAGACTTTCTTTTGGAACTGTAGGATTAGCAAATGTGTTATTGATCATATCTAGTGTTGTTTTTGGATTAATAATCCTTAAAATATTTAATTTATCAGAAAGAATCACTTTATAATTTATTGCAAACGCTTTTTTTCTTAAATTAATAAAAAATTAATTTTCATGAAATTTCTAGAAAAATATTATCCGATAATATTGGCTTTCTTTAGTTTCCTTTACTCCATTTATTTGTGGTTTTCCGGAAATGAATTAGAAGGTATTTACGTAGGCCTTTGGCCCGTTACTATTTTAGCTTTTGCAGTTGCGATAAGACAAAGAAGAAGAGACGATAAATAAAAAACTATGAAAAATCAATTAATGTTTATTATTGGTATTGTAGTTTTTGTGGTCTATGTTTTTTTCTATTTTAAGATTGTTTTAAAAAATCACAAAAAAGACAAGAGAAATTAACAGCCAAGATTGTTTTGTGAATTCAAAGATAAATTTTGGAATGTAGTCTTAATTTCTTCTTGATTTTAAACCCTAAATTTCCTTTTCCACAAAAGGCTTATTAATATTAAAGAGCTCTTTAAGTATGCCAGTAAGCACTTCTTTAAATTCACCGCAAGCTTCTTCTTCCACGGTGCTTTTGTCTGAGGGTTTAAGGCTGTCTTCAAAGAACATATAACCATCTTGGGTGTTTTTAAAACTATAGATACCTGTTTTAACAGGAGTGTTTCCATGATTTTGGGAATATAAAAGGGCGTAGGAGAGTAGCTGAAGGACCTTGGCTTTCTCTGGGGTGTCATTTAAACCGTCCCAGTCCTTGAGTTTTAAATCAGTGGGTTTTACCGCGCCTGTTTTAAAATCAATAATATGGGTCACGCCATTTCTTTTGTCTACCCGATCTAGACTTCCTTTAAATAAAACTTCTTCAGAAACACCTGGAATATGGAGTGTCATTTGGTATTCTTTCTCGAGGCTTTCAATATAAATTTCTTCTTTTTTAGCACATCCTTGGTCGTATTCCAGGAAATCCTTTAGATATTGAAGCAATACAGAAAAAGCGATCAGGTTTTTCCCCTTGAGTGATTTTGTGGAACTGTGGTGTTTTTCAAAAAAGTGCGTCAGGGTATTGGGCAGTTGCTTATTAATTTCTTTAAAGTGGTTTTCAGTCAATATTTGACCGATACAAGGAGTGTAAAGCGCTTCTAAGCTATCGTGAACAATAGTTCCAAAGGTGTTATAAGCGATTAGTTCCTCCAGGATTTCAGGTTCTTTTAGCTTTAAAATATAGCGTTTATAAAAATCTATGGGGTTCCTTATATAAGTATTTAATGCCGAGGGAGAAAAGCCACTTTTTGCTTTTTCCAATAATTTTTCAATAACACTTGGGTCTTTTTCAATCTCCATTAGCGTAGCAGTAACAGCATCTAAAACAGGCATGGCCAATTGGTCCACCACCTGTACCTTGTCAATTCCTTGTGTTTTTAATTGATGTACAAACCTACTGGGTTCTCCTCCCTCCAAAACATCTGTTGCCGTGTTGTAAAGCAGGTATACGTTTTTTGCCCTTTGCAATAATCTGTAAAAATGATAGGCATACACCGCATCTTTTTCTTTGAAACTGGGCAGTCCAAATATCTTTTTTAAGGAAAGTGGTATGTATGAATTACTAGATTTTCCTCCAGGAAGAATCCCTTCGTTTACATGAGAGATAACAACCGTTTCAAAATCCAAGTTCCTACTCTCCAACATACCCATTAATTGAAGACCCTCTAAGGCGTCTCCACTAAAAGAAAGCCTTTTTTTAGAAAGGGTTTCTAGATAAATTTTCTTTAAACCAGATAGGTTGTCAATGAAAGGGAAAGCAATTAACTGCTGGTTAAGTCCTTCAAAAATCTCTTTAAAATACAAAACTTCAGAGCTTATTTGAGGCAGCTTGTTTTTTTCAGAGAAATCGAACAGCACATTAAGTAGCGCTTGAAACCTAGCGACAAAGACCACTGGATCATGGGCTTTGTCTTTAAAAAGAAGGCTTATTTCTACCTCACTTTTTTCAAAGGAGGCTATGATATAATCCGTATTTAAGCTTGAAATATTTTGTTTCTGACAGTGGTAGATGAATGTGGTCACCGCATTGTATTGTTTCGCTTCTACTAAAAGTTTTATGTAGGGATGGGTTAAAACATCCTGAACCTGTTTTATATGCCAACCATTCGAATAGTTGCTGGTGTGTAAATCAAAAAAATGTGCTACCAAAGAAGCCATAGAAACTCCAGACAAAGGCGCCCCCATGGTAATATTAGCTTTTAGCCCATTAGGGATAGCGTGTATGGTAGGATTTAAAAGTTCCTCATCTCCTAAAATAATAGCCGTTTTTAACACTTGTTCTTGGGGTAAATCATGTAAAATTTCTCCAATCAATTGTGCTTGGGAAACACTCTTTGGGACACCATATATAGTGATTTTCTTTTCTGTTGATAGGTATTCACGAGAGACCCCATCAGGTTTGTTTTCTTTAAAATAGGGCCAGTTTTTTAAGTGCTGCCTCATAAAATAGCCCGCTTCATGGAGGGGGTTCTCTAAGAAGTACTGGTCTAAGTCCCAATAAATAGCCCCTCTTTTTTTGAATAAGATATATTGTATAATATCAGACTCAGATGTGTTTAAAGCATTAAAACCAATGAAATAAAATGTTGTGTCTGGCACATCTTTTAAAAATTGAGCCATATTTTCTTTCGCTTTTTTATACAATAAGCCTTGGTGCCCAATATCTTGTGCCAACATTTTTTTAGTAAAACGCTCATACAGCTCCGGAAGGATTTCCCAAAACTTTAAATACGCTTGAACCATCTCTGTCTTGTCTTCCTCAAGGGCCCAATGAGATACTTCTTGTAGGTTTTGGATGTGTGTGTATAGTTTTTTAGCGGCTACACCGTAGCGGTCTATCTCATTAAAGTCTTGAAGTATGGTAGTACCCCAACCTATAAAACTTGAAAAAGATTCTTTTTCTTTTATATCGGTCTCTAAATAACTTTCGTAGAGTAGGCAAAGGGCGATTTCAGTACTTGCCGGTTCAATTACCGCAAGTTTACCAATAAATTCCTCGATACTTAGAAATTCGGGGGCAAAAATGGTTTTTGAGTTGTTTTTTTTGAGGTAGTTTGCCGCAAATACCCCTGCCCTTTTACTTGGAAATATCCAAATAGTATTCGAAAAATCAGGGTTTTCTTGAATTATTTTATCTGTGATTTGTGCTAGAAAAGGAATCATTTAACCGAGGGCTTAGCTTACTTAAAAATATAAAAAGCGCCGTTAAAACGGCGCTTAATACAATATTTTATTTGGTATACATTAGTTTACCACAACTTCTACCCTTCTATTGCGCTTCCTTCCCGCCCTATTGGCGTTAGTGGCTGTAGGTTTTGTTTCTCCGTAGCCTACTACTTGAAACCGATTGGCCGAAATGCCTTTATTTACCATATAATCTACAATAGACTGAGCCCTTTCTTCGGAAAGTTTTTGATTAAATGCATTAGTACCTCTACTATCTGCATGGCCGGAAACGGTAAATGTTGCTTCAGGATATTCTTGGACAATTTCCAGAATATGATTTAGGGCAGGATAAGATTCCGCTAAAATCTCCGCTTTTTCTAAGACAAATAAGATGGTCTTTGAATAGTCGTCTAATTGTTTCTGTACCGCTGGGCACCCATTGTTTTCAAGAACCCCTGCTACTTCTGGACATTGGTCTTGGGCGTCTTTTATACCATCTCCATCGGTGTCAGGACAACCGTTAAAAGCCAATACTCCAGGAGTATTTGGACACTGGTCTTTGGGATCTATAACACCATCTCCATCACTGTCTGCACAGCCATTAAATTCTGCCAATCCAGGCGTATTTGGACATTGGTCTTTGGAATCGATAATACCGTCTCCATCACTGTCTGGGCAGCCATTAAATTGAGCCAATCCTGCAACATCTGGACACTCGTCTTGGTTGTCATAGACACCGTCGTTGTCTCTGTCGGAACCGCCTCCTTTTATGGAGATACCAAAACTGTGTTGAATGTGGGCCACTCCTGAGCTGTTTTTTGTGTGCTTGTATACACTCTCATAGCTTAAGCCTATAAAGTCATTAAACCAGTAATTTAATCCAAGTCCAACATTAGCAGTCGCAGAAGAATTTTCTTCCATCCAATAATGACCTATACCTGCAGATACAAATGGATCTATTTTGGTGTTTTCCAAAAAGGCGTATTGTACGCTGGCATCTAGGGCATAATACATTTTGTTGGTCGGGGTATTACCCAATGTGGTTATTTTATTTAAAGACCCGCTAAGTCCAACGGAAAATCCGTTGTCCAAATACATTGATCCAGATACAAAGTTAGCTGCAGACATAAAATTCCAATGGTCTTTAACATTGAAAAATTCCTCGAACAGCTTTCCTGTTTCGAATGGATTTACTGCGTTGGTTGGAAATGCATCAATGGCATTGGTTCCCACAGTAATTTTAAAAGGATTGTTTTGGTCTTGGGCTTGAAGACTAAAAGAAAATAGTCCCAAACAGCCCATTACGAGATACATGAAATTTTTGCGCATAAGGTTATTTTTTAGATTCATAGGCTAAGATATAAAACACGGTTAAACAGGCACAATAATTGCAGTTTAACCGCAATTCATGACCTTTAAACGACTCCAAGGTTTTTACCAACCTTTTCAAAGGCTCTAAGCGCCTGGTCTAAGTCTGATTGATTGAGTGCCGCAGAGAGTTGTACCCTAATCCTTGCCTTTCCTTTAGAAACTACCGGATAAAAGAATCCAATTACATAAACCCCCTCTTTTAAAAGCTCTGAGGCCATTTTCTGAGCCAAAGGTGCGTCGTAAAGCATAATAGGAACAATAGCAGAGTCTCCGTCCACAATGTCAAAGCCAAGGGCTTTAATGCCTTTTTTAAAATAATGGGTATTGGCCTCTAGTTGGTCTCTAAAGGAAGTGTCATTTTCAATAATGTCAAATACTTTAATAGAAGCACCTACAATGGCTGGAGCCAAAGAGTTTGAAAATAAATAAGGCCTTGATCTTTGGCGGAGCATTTCAATGATTTCTTTTTTACCAGTAGTGTATCCGCCCATGGCGCCACCAAGGGCCTTTCCAAGGGTTCCAGTAATAATATCTACCCTTCCCATCACGCCTTTTGCCTCGAGAGACCCCCTTCCGGTAGCCCCTAAAAACCCTGCAGCATGACACTCATCTACCATAACCAGCGCATTGTACTGATCTGCTAAATCGCAAATTTGATCCAATGGTGCTACTAAGCCGTCCATTGAAAACACCCCATCAGTTACGATAATTTTAAATCTAGCACCGTCTGCTTGGGCTTGCTTTAATTGGGTTTCTAAATCTGCCATATCACTATTGGCGTACCTATATCTTTTGGCCTTACAAAGCCGCACCCCGTCAATGATTGAAGCGTGGTTTAAAGCATCTGAAATAATAGCATCTTCAGCGCCAAACAAAGGCTCAAAGAGCCCTCCGTTTGCATCAAAAGCAGCTGCGTATAGAATGGTGTCTTCTGTTTGGTAAAAGGAGGCAATTTTTTGCTCTAATGTTTTATGAATATCTTGGGTGCCACAGATAAATCTTACGGAAGACATTCCAAAGCCATGAGAATCAAGGGTGTCTTTAGCAGCTTTTATTACCTCAGGATGTGCAGAAAGCCCTAGGTAGTTGTTAGAACAAAGGTTAATGA
>TARA_B110000977_G_scaffold201788_1_pt1 | contig 23973 bp, 21 predicted proteins | sample TARA_B110000977 | Tara Oceans TARA_B110000977 (sample SAMEA4397798) | marine metagenome | biome: Polar Biome; feature: [SRF] surface water layer (ENVO:00010504); material: water (ENVO:00002006), including particulate matter (ENVO:01000060) such as... | depth 5 m | reverse complement strand
CCTGATAAGAAAACGCCAATTGGAACATCTGAAATCATTCTTAGCTTTATAGAATCTTTAAGTAGAAATTCTAAATCCTTAGTTAATAAATCAAAATCCTCATATTGGTTTGATTGGTTTTCTATGGATATTTTTTTAAAATCCCAGTAGCACTTAATCTCTGATTTATTAAGACCAGAATTTGAAATTTTTATAAAGTGGCCTGGCTGTAATTTTTTTATATCTTCATAAATACTGTTAGGACATGGGATATACCCGTGCCTCATAAATAAAGCTAATGATTCTGAATCAATTTTCTTATCCCACTGGGGATGAGATTTTAAAGCCTTGATTTGAGATCCAAATAATAATGTATTATTACATTCTCCATAATATAAAGGCTTTTCTCCCACCCTGTCTCTAGCTAGATATAAGTCCTTATCTAATGAGTCCCATAGAGCAAAAGAAAACATACCATTTAGTTTTTTTAGTGTGTCTTCCACACCCCATTTTGATATAGCGATAATTAAAACTTCTGTATCTGAATGACCCAACCAACGAACATCACTATAATTTTTTTGTATTTCTTTCTTAATTTCAAGATAGTTATAAATCTCTCCATTGTAGACAATTGTGAAGCGCCCGCATGGAGAGGACATTGGTTGATGGCCTGCACTAGAAAGATCTAATATTGACAACCTCCTGTGTGACATATGTATGTTAGACGAGTCTTCTGACCAAGTCCCTATATCATCAGGCCCTCTCGAGGTTAATGTATCAGCCATTTTTTTAACTATGACTGTTTGGTCTAGGTTAGATTCTAGACCTGAGTAGTTCCAAAAGCCTGCAACACCACACATAGTTCAACCTTATATTATTTATTCTTATCTCATTAAATTAATAAGAATTTTGAAAGTATCTTTTTGGTACATATGCATATTAATATTTTTAACGATTAGACTCAAATATTATCAATATACCAGGGGATGGCCTTGCTAATGCCATCTAAAATACGGTACCTTGGATTATAACCCAACATCTCACTGGCTTTAGTAATATCAGCAAGCGAATGGCGAACATCTCCTTCTCGAAAATCTCTATAACATGGATTTTTATTATATGAATGATGGTTATTTTTCAAACTTAATCTTAATGCATTAAATAGATCATTGAGAGAAGTTCTTTCTCCTACAGCAACATTATAAATCTCATTTTTTCTATTTTCTGGTGCAGTAGCTGCCAAGATATTCATTTGAATAACATTTTCAATAAAGCAAAAATCTCGACTAGTTTCTCCATCGCCATTAATAATTATGTCTTCGTCATTTAACATTGCAGCAACCCATTTAGGAATAACTGCAGCATAAGCCCCATCTGGATCTTGTCTTTTACCAAAAACATTAAAATACCTAAGGCCGATGCATTTAAAATCATAGGTTTTTGAAAAAATATCAGCATATAACTCATTAACAAATTTTGTTATTGCGTATGGTGAGAGTGGTTTGCCTATATTATCCTCTAATTTGGGCAAGGCAGGATGGTCTCCATATGTAGAGCTACTTGCAGCATAAGTAAAACTCTCAACGCCTTCATCACGAGCTGCTACAAGCATATTTAAAAAACCTCCAATATTTGTTTCATTTGTTGCAATTGGATTAGCAATTGAGCGAGGAACTGATCCAAGTGCAGCTTGGTGCAATACATAATCAATGCCGGAACATGCAAGGTGACAATCATCTATGTTTCGAATATCACCCTCTATAAATTTAAAGTTAGTCCATTGATCTGTATGAACTAATTTTTTTACTTCATCTAGATTGCGTAAATGGCCAGTGGCAAAACTATCAAGACCTACAACATGCTGATTTAATTTTAATAGATGTTCTAAAAGATTTGATCCAATAAAACCTGCAACGCCTGTAATTAACCAAGTTTTGGGTGTTTCGTTCAATAGATCAAGTCTTTCAGCATAATCAATCATTTTATAATCTAAGATCACTCTCTTGAATAGGCAGTAAATACTTTAAATCATAAATTATATTGATATCTTTAGTAAAACTTCTTAATTCATCTACTCCCATTGCAATAAAATCATCATGAGATACTGCAAGAATAATAGCATCATATTTTTTACGCTCAGGATAGTTTGAAATAGCCAAACCAAACATATTTTCTGCCTCTACTGGATCAACTCTAGGGTCGTAACAATCTACAACAGCTCCATACTCACAGAGTTCATCAATAATATCAACCACCTTGGTGTTTCTGATATCGGGACAATTTTCTTTAAAAGCCAAGCCCATAACCAGTATATGAGAACCATCAACATGAATGCGTTTTTTTAACATTGCTTTTACAAGTTGTTTTGCAGTGTATGCACCCATTGAATCATTAACTCTTCGACCTGCTAAGATAATTTCAGGATGATAGCCAACAGATTGCGCTTTATGAGTAAGATAGTATGGATCAACACCTATACAATGACCTCCAACCAATCCTGGTCTAAATGGAAGAAAATTCCATTTACTTCCAGCAGCCTCAAGGACCTCCAGAGTGTCAATATTAAGTTTATCAAAAATAATAGCTAGCTCATTAATCAATCCAATATTGACATCTCTTTGGGTATTCTCAATCACCTTAGCCGCCTCAGCAACTTTTATAGAACTTGCTTGAAACGTTCCAGCTATGATGATGCTGCTATATAATTCATCAATAATACAAGCGACCTCAGGTGTTGAACCTGATGTGACTTTTAATATATTAGCAATGCGATGTTCCTTATCTCCTGGGTTTATTCTTTCAGGACTATAACCAACAAAAAAATCTTTATTAAAAACAAGTCCCGATATTTTCTCTAAAATAGGTACACAGATTTCTTCTGTAGCTCCAGGGAAAACTGTCGATTCATAAATTACAATTCCTCCTTTCTGCAGAATGCCGCCAATCATATTAGATGCACTTATAAGAGGACCTAAATCAGGTTGTTTGTGCTTATTAATAGGGGTTGGGACTGTGACAATAAAAAAATTACAGCCTTGTAAGTCGCCTATCTCGTTACTAAACGATAGGGCTTTTGATTCCTGGAGCTCTTCTGAGGAAACTTCAAGAGTTGAATCATAGCCATCACCAAGTTCTCCAAGTCTTTTAATATTAATATCAAACCCAATAGTTTGATATTTTTTTCCAAACTCCACAGCGAGAGGAAGGCCAACATAACCAAGTCCAATAATAGCAATTCTAGTAATTTGAGGATCTAATAACATTAAAACACCAAGAAAATATTAATAAAAAAGCAATCTTAACATTTTAAAACAATATCAAGACCAAGAAAAAAAGAAATCTATATATTTTAGTTTTTATTAATTGTTATAAAAAATTATGATAAAACGATATTATACAATTTTTGTGAATTCATGCGATTGATAGTTTAGTCGAAGTAACTTTAGATATTTCTATAGATGCCAATGAAATTAGTCATAGAATAACTATCACTTACATGTTCATGCATGTTTTTGACAGCTGAATACCTGTTGTCTTCCGGTGTATCAATAAACTTTATGATATTGGATGCTAGCATATCAGCATTTCCAACAGGGCAGATGTGATTGCTATTATTAATAATAGTTTTTGCGTCTCCAACATCTGTTGAGAAAACAGGCTTAGATTCACCTATTGCCTCCACTAAAACATTGGGAAAGCCCTCAGTCTTAGATGATAGAATAAAAATATCTAGGCTTGAATAGAAAGAACTCATATCAGCAACTTCTCCTAAAAAAGTAATATTATTAAGGCTTAGGCCAGAATTATCTATTAACCTTAAAAGAGTTGCATTGTCTTTTGTTATTCCTCGACCACATATTTTCAACCTGCATGGAATGCCCTTTGATAACAAAATATTCACTGTTCTAAATAGTGTTGATAAATCCTTAGCTTCATGAAATCTACCTGCATAACCAATAACCAAGTTTGAGCGTAATTTCTTATAATTAAAAACAGCAAAATTATAACCATTAGGAACAAAAATAGATGATGCTTTACTAGAATATCTATATTTAATATGTTGTTTAAGTGAGGAGTATGAGCAATAAATTACTTTATAGGTTGTAAAATTTAGAAATCTTCCTAAATAGACAAGTATTTTAATTGATGTTTTCTCTCCTTGAAAATCATCCAGGGAATGGCGAACGCCCCATATAACCTTAGCTTTCTGAAAAGAGAATATTTTTGCAATACTAACAAAGAAATTAGCATGATACATCCAGGAGTATATGTGGGTTGGCTTTTTTTTATGCAAAGCGCAAATAAACTTAAAGCATCCATAAGTCAAAGATCTAAATGATGATATGTTTAAAGATTGATATGTTATGTTCTGATTTGTAATAATATTTAAAATTCCTGGTGAAACAGACTTCATGGAAAAAACCATAACTGAACTCGTTTTGTATGAATTTAAGAGCTTGATTAGTGTTGCTTCAGCACCCCCAACCTCCTCAAAATTTGTAATTACATGAAAAATCACTTTAAAATCTTAAGTAAAACAAACTTTTAATCACCCGATCTAAAAAATTATAAGGCCTATAGTTAAGATCTTTGAATTCAGAGTAATTAAAAATATTATTTTTATAATTAATGCAATAATCTGATAATTCTTTAATAAGCGTGTCATGAATAGTGTTTGGATGAATGCATATTGTCTGGACTGGAAGTATAGGCCTGTATAGACTTCCAAATTGCTGAGGAATAAAATTTAAATTATCAATGTTTACTGCGGAAATATAGTAACCATCTGTGATATATTTAATGCCCAAATCAGAGAGGCACCTAAGTGTTACTTGATCATAGCTATGACTTGGAGCCATAAAAATCTCTGGACTAAGATTCATGCCTTTAAAAAGTTCAAGGGACTTTGAAAGTTTTCTAAATTGAGTTGGATAGTCTAGTCCAACGAATTCACTCTGATTGTTTACAGGAATAATACTTTCATTCTTTTTTATCACATGATATTCATGAGTATATCCATGCAAGGCAATTTCATGACCATTAGAATGGAGTTCAGAAACTCCTTCCCAAAAAGCAGAGGATGATTCACCCTCATATTGAAGAAGCTTTTTATCCTTGTTATTAGGAATAACTCCGATGCAAACCTTGATATTATATTTATCAAATACTTTGAGGACGCTTTCCCAACCTACGAAATTTCTATTAGCAGCATAGTCGTCGAGACGAAATAACACACGAGAGTTTTTATATTTCATAAGGTATTGGATTTTCTATTAAGTATATTATAAGACAGAATTAGGCAAATAATCATTGGTGGTTGAGTTGAGGAATTCGATATTATAAATAAAACTAAGAACATGCTGTATAACAATCCCATCCTTAAATTATCTATATTCTTTAAAAAGAAATATGCAAAGTGCAGTAACAATGTAAATGGTATTAAAAAACCAATATCAATAATCATATCTAATAAAGAGCTCTCGACCCATACCCTAGAAGCTTCAAAAGCTGATGACCCTATAAAGAATGACTGAAGGCTAAGGCTTTCAAAATATTCAAAGAACAATTTAATTTTTAAATTTAAGGAGTCAATTTTTCTAAAAAATCCTCCCATCATCAATAGGGATATTCCAATAAAGCTCGAGAACCAAAATATGTTTGTTAGTTTTATTTGAGAAATTAAAATAAAGGTGGCTAACATCACTAAAACAGATGTTGCGGAAAAGGCAGATAATCCTAAAAATAAAAATGCTAGAAAAATAGATACACTAAATTTGATATATTTAACATATACCAAAGAGGAATATACCAAAAACAAACAAGCGACTGCAGAACCTGCAGCGTTGCGCTGACCAAAAACAATTGAATTCGAGAATCTTAAAACTCCGTCAGAAGCCAAATAATCATATCTAATATCGGTAAATGGAAGAATATTAAATCCAAAAAAACCAGATAAAATTTTGATAAAAGTATAAATGAACATAAATATCAGACTAAAAATAACAAACTTACGTATAGTAAAAAAACTCATTGAACCAATGTAATAAGAGGAAATCAAGAGAAAAGAAGCAAAGAAATAAGATAGATTTCCACCAAATAAAAATGAAAATAAATTAAAAAACAACAAATAAATACCACAAATAAAAAAATGAATATTTAGTCTATCAGTGATGTTTCTTTTGCTTAGTAGGTTAAAAAGAAAAAATAATAATAAAAATGAAAGAAATATATAGGTATTAAATATTAAGTCTAAACCATAATTAGCTATTATATACCTGCCACCATTAGTTGATATAACAAAGAAATTAAAGACCCAAAATAAATAAATCATCTAGAACATATCAAAATAATATGGCTCGACATTCTCAAGAACATTACTATTATGAATAGAATATGAAAGAGTACTAAACTCAAGACCTAATCCATTGAAACCTGAATAGGTTGCGCACAAAAGTGGCTTTCGCATAGTGTTAAATAATCTTAAATCTAATTTAGTTTTAAATAAAATTATAGGTATTGAACTCTTGATACGGCAAAGGTACATATAATTGTTATATTGAAAATATTTATAAATAAAATTTGGATGTGAGAGAAACTTCCAATTTATTAATTTTTTACTTGAAGTGGAGTCCTTTAAAATTGTTACATGAGGATTTATATAATTAAATAACGTAAGTTTTGGTTTATATGTATTATTAACTTTCCATCCATACTTTAGATATTGCGGCAAACTTGAACTATTGGGCGCATTATAATAATTAATGTTTAGATTTTCTAAAGCAAATAATGTTGTCTCCTTAAAAATACCCTTCCCTCTGTATGCAGGGTCAACACATGTGTCAACGCATTGAAAATGATTCTCCTTAACTGGAGCATTCCAAAATGCCCGTGAAGCGATAAGTTTATTACCATCACGCGTAAGTAAGTGGAAGCTATCTCCAAATGGATTATCTAAATACTTCCATTGGAAAAAGTTTTTGGATTGAGCTTTGGTTCCAAAGCTAGAATGAAATAAAATATTGATTTCTTCAATCTCAATAGTATTTAATTCAGATGATAGTTTTATAGTATTTTTATAATTCATATAGAACGCCCATAAGTTTTATTAATTGCAAGTCTCTACTAAATTTAGATACATCATGGTTAGTAATAGAAAACGAATCAAGGTTTTGGTATTTGTTTAGGTGAATAAAATTTTTATACTTGACTAAGATATCATATACATCTGAAAGCTCACTACCAATAAATAAAATTGTATTTTTTGTTGAAATATATTCAAATATTTTTGAAGGTATGTTCGCATGAGATTTAGAGTCAATGCCTTCAATCAAAAGTAAAAACTCAGATTGTTGAATAGTTTTAAACATCTTCGATCTTGATACGGGCTGTATATGGTCAATCTCTAAGTCAGTTGGAGGGTTGAATAACAAGGGGTTTTCATTACTTAAGACCTGTAATTTAAATGATGATATTTTTTGTATGTAATTAAGTTTAGATAGGTTTCTTCTTTCAGATAGAGTTCCGATATAAGTTATAGTTTTTTTATTAATAGAAATAGTCTGCTCAAAGGGGTTTATGTTATCAAATCCATTATAAATTACAGTTGAATTAACTCTAAATTTATTCTTGAGAGTTCTGGCCTGTGAAGGGCTAACTACTATTACCCTATCAGCAAAACATAAGAGAATTCTATCAAGCAAACAATCAACTTGATGTATTAAAAAAAATTTTGGTTTATTTTCAAATAAGGACGATAAATCTCTATACTCTATAACTAATTTAGCTCGAAACAAAAACTTACCCATTATTCCTAAAAAAATAACAATAGGAGGTTTATATGAAACAAAAATAATATCAAAATGCTCTTCTCTTAATTTATATAGCTTATGTATTTGTTGATAAAAAAAACTTGAAAATATAGTTTTGTCTAAAGTTCTAATACTACCTTTAAGACTATCAAAAAAAGAGTTAAGGACATTATGTCTTTTTCCAATCCCTGGCGATCTTTTTTTAATTTTAGAAACATCGAAATCATAAACATCAAAAGATTCTTTTAAAAGATATTCTATAGTAGCTCTAGCTCTATTTGACCCCGGGGAGAGGGAGTTTTTTGAGGACTCAGCAATATATAATATCTTCATAATTTTTTATCTTCTCTGACTCGAAATCCATCTCTAACATACTTATCACCGTAAGACTTAGCTACTATTATTTCAGCAGTGAGAATAGATCGAGTTCGCCATATTCCGCCTAGAGGATTTGCTAGGCTCTTTTCTAGGATTGAGACTCTAGGAATTTTTACCTTTTTTAAAAAAAAGAGTCGGAAGATATTATTCAGAATTTTGTACATATTTATCTAAAGCTAAATTAAAATTATTAATATTAATTTTTGAAAACAAAGCGTTATTTAGCTTTTTATTTCTAGGAGAATGCGGAAGAATAATAAATTTAGAGCAATTATTGATAATGATTTGTATAAGAAGTCTCCTTCTATTTATTTTTAAGATATTGTTATCATCACACCATCCAGTAAAAGCAGAAAAGTAGTTTCGTCCAAATTGGATAAATGGCTTGCCTTTAAAAAAAGCCTCAATTGCAACGGTTCCAGTTACTGAAAAAACTTTATCAGATTTTTCAATTATATGATAAATATCATCATCAATTTTTGTAAAAAAAACATTAGGTTTCTTATTAATATTTCTGTAAAAAGCCAATGGTCTTTTGCCATAAAGTGCTGGGTGTTCTCGCAGTAAAAGTGGCTTTGAGTCTAAGAGTACTATTTCATCAATCACCCTTTCCTGATCAATATAAAAAGGAGCTGGAGTATTTATAGATGATTCAGGAGAAAAATGTAAGGGGAAAAAATTATAGTTTTTTGGAAATTTATTTATAGAAAGTGGTTTTAATAACTTTTTTTGTACTATTCTTTGAAGTATATTTTGAAAATATATAAATATCTTATCAAAATATACTTGAAACTTTACCCAGTTAGAAAGGGTCGCATTATGTCTTTCGCTTGTATTTTTGAAATATATATTTTTTAGAAGCCGCTTTATTGGGTTGGGGTAAACAGGTGAATAAATTACATCATCGGCATCTATGGAAAGGATGGTTTCTTTCATCTGATCTTTTATTCTTGAGCTATGTTTTACCAACTTTTCAAGATAGTTATCAGTGGAATTGTTTAAATGATTGTTATCATAAAAATAAGAAGGAAATTCTTCGAACTTATTTGAAGACAAAAAAGAAAAAGGAAGAATCCGAGCATGCGAATATACAATAGTATCAATTCCTTTTTCCCTGGCAAGCTCATATAGAACCATTGCATCCATTGATTCTATAATCGGAAAAAATATGAAATCTGGTTTATCTTTTATTAAAATTTCATTAAAAATATTATAAAAGGTATCAATAATATTTTTCATATCATTTCCATTATAAAGTTTTTTATAATGGGACTTATCGGCTTGAAAGATTACATTGTAATTTAACGTGCATTGGTTTTTTTCTTTTGAGGAATATAATTTATTAAAATTTTCAAATAAATAAAAATAATTAACGTCATTAGCTTTAGACTTAAAAAAATTAAGGCCTTTGAAATTTTGCAAATAAAAAGAAGTTTTATATGGACTTTTTTTAGCAGAGTGATAAAAGAACTCACTAAAATTTCCAATACAATAATATGCAACTTTCATATACTAATCCTAGCTTTTTTTAACAATTTTTTTGTTCTCTAGTTGATAAACCACATCACAAAGCTCCAGCATCTCTATTCTGTGAGTTATGAGTATTATTTTGCTATCTTTACAATACTTAGATAACAAAGATATAACAAATGATTGCGTCATTTTGTCTAGCGCCGAGGTGGATTCATCTAATATTATATATTCCGGCTTGGACAGTATTGTTTTAACAATTAATAATCTTTGCTTTTGGCCCCCAGAGAGATAAAGTCCTTGCTCTCCAATCAACGTATCAAGATTAAATTGAGTCTCTTTAAGCAACTTACCAAGACCAATCGCATCCATAAGCATAAATATATTTTTATCACTAACATTGAGTGATGGGTCAATGTTTAATCTTATAGAGCCAGAAATTAGTGTTGAGTCTTGCTCAAGAATAGCTACATTGGAATATGGAGGAGAGTTTAAACTATTTCCATGAAAGCCTAATATATGACGAATTAATGTTGATTTTCCAGACCCGCTCTCTCCAATAATGCCAATAACTTTATATTTATCAATAATAAATTCTGAATTAGAAATTATCTCATTTCCATTAAAAGCAATATTGATATTCTTAAAATCTTTAAGCTGCAGTTTCATTTTTTGCATATTTGCTTTTTTATTTAGGCCGTCTTTAACCAAGGTGATTACTTTTTGTGCATATTTAAAATTTTGTTGACTTGTAACCATTCTATTAACAGAAGGAACTATCTTCATGAATACTGCCATGATTATAATAAGAGAGACAACGATGTCACTGTAATTACCATTTATATTAACGGCAAACAAAATAACAATACAAATAGAAAACAAGAAAATATATTCAAAATAGATCTTTGGCATGTTATTCAGTAATGCAGTTATGACATAGTTTTTCTTTAGGCTTTGAAGAACTAATGAAAACTTATAAGAGTAACTTTCAGGAAACCCTTCGATTTTGAACTTTAACCTATTTTGTAGAAACTCTTTAACTAATGTCAGTCTTGTAGTTTCATCATCGATTCTCCCTATACCCAACCTAGTCAATCTTTGCCCCACCAAAGATATATATATAAAAGAAGCAATAGAAACTACTATTAAAATAATCATTGTAGATTGAATATCTTGCAATAAAAGATAAGTAATCAATGATATAGAAATAATAAATTCAGATAAAAAACTTAAGAGAGACCTGATCACTCCTCTAGAAAATTGATTTGATTCATCAATTATTATTTTAGTTTTCTCTGCAACACCGCTTTCAGAATCTTCATCATGGTAGATTTCATTTTTAAATAAGCTATATGTTAACTTCTCTTCGACATCATGAATAAACTTTCCTTGCTTAAAATATACAAATAAAGAAAAAAAACTCTTCAATGTAAAAATTACTAAGAAGCAAATTATTGCATAATTAAGAAGATCAACTTGGCTAGATATATTAAATATTTCTTTATATGCTTCTATAAGAGGGTTATTAAGATCGCTGACCAGCAATGTGATGATTGGGATTAGCGCACTAATTCCAACCACCTCTAAAAACCCATTAAAAATAATTAACAAAATAAGGGGTAAAATAGAATTTGAATTTATTTTTCTTAGTACATTAAATATTTCTTTGAAAATAATCATCTAAATACAACCGTTGGCAGAATAAGGTTAGCAAAACCTTCTTTAAAATGGGAAATACTAATCTCTTTTTTTGATGCGCTTTCTTGCTGGCTTTCATAATAACGAATTCCAAGATTATATCTATATATACCGATTTCTTTCATATACTCTATTGCTTTAAATTGCACAACATGTCCGAGGGGTAAGTCAAACTTTTCCCTGTCATATACCCCAACTGCATAAGATGCATTTCTTTCATTTATTTGAAAGAGTCCTGCTCCAAGTAAATTCTTATTTTCATATATACATACCAAAAAAGCCTTGGCATTTTTAATCATTTCATACTGAATATCCCATGACTTATCACTTCTTGTTTTCTTGCCTGAAATAAAAATATGGAAATTTTTAAATTCAAGAAATTTACTCTCAATCTGCTTGGATGTGCTGTCAATTATCTCTGTCTTCCAAAGATCAACTCCTTTGGTAATTAATGGCCTATAGCTTTTCCTGAAGTTAAGTTTAATTAGATCTAAGCTTAGACCTAAATTGATGTATAAATTGTGTTCCAATTCACTAAATTGGTAATTATTAATTAAAGAGATGTACCAATCAGAACAACCATTTTCAGTTATTTCATACTTAAAACTAAATTTAAATGATTCATTCTTAAGAGTGTCAATAAAATGAAATAATGAATTATTTATTTTCTTTTCAACTTTTTTTGATATTCCTTCTGCATATATAGGCTGCAATATATGACTGCCATTACTCGTTAAGAACTTACCCTTGCTGCCAACCTCTAACTCCAAAATTATTACAGCAACAGCTTTTGAATTATGAAATACAACTGATGAAATACTTTCATAGTCTATATTTTGACCTCCAAAGTACTCTATAAAATATTCAATAGATTTAACATCGGCGTGACATCCATTTTGAACGGAAGAACTAACAATATTGTTCCACTCAGACAATGAATCAGTATATTTTTTTATACTTAAGTCATTAGATAGAAATGAGTCATTGAGTTTATTATTCATTGCATGAAGTCCTAAGTGTGCAAATTGATATTTGATTAGATATTTTTTATCTTACCAGCTTAGAAAAAATTTATAAAAAAACTTTGTAAAAATGTTTGCATATAATAAATACAATCTATCCAATGTTTTTCCAACTCATTCGAGCTCCTTTCTTGAGGTCTTTATTCACCCTCAACCCCAGAATGATATCAAAATATTTAGGAGCTAAACCAAAGCCAGGTCTTATAATCTTTACATTATCTTTTGTTATTGATTCTCCCCTTTTAATATCCTGGCAAATATATATTGATCGCCTAAACATCATCGACTTATCTTCAGATTTTTCTTGACCATATTTCACACTACCAATTCCTTGCCAAGCTCTTTCAGTTTCTACTACTAAGTCTTTTAGCTCAGCTGGCTCTAGGGAGAATGCACTATCAACCCCGCCCTCATCCCTTGAAAGAGTGAAATGTTTCTCAATGACCGTTGCTCCAAATGCAATTGATGCGCATGGCACCCCAATACCCATGGTATGGTCAGAAAGACCAACCTCTGTTCCAAATAAATCTCTTAAATGTTCAATTGTTTTTAAATTCGAATCTAGTGGAGATGCTGGATAACTAGATGTACATTTTAATAGAATAATTTGATTATTTCCTACAGATTTCGCAGCTGAAATGGCATCCTGGATATCAGATACAGTTGCCATACCAGTTGAAATGATAATAGGTTTACCTGTTGAGGCAGCTTTTCTTATTAATGGAAGATCTACAATTTCAAATGATGCAATTTTATAGCACGGAACAGACAATTCTTCTAAAAAATCAACAGCTCCCATTTCAAACGGTGAGCTAAATGCAATAATATTCCGCTTTTTACAATGTTCAAAGATTACTTTATGCCATTCCCATGGTGTTACGGCTTCTTGATAGAGATTAAATAACGTTCTTCCATTCCATAAACTATTTTTATCATTAATAACGAAATCTTCTGAACTTAGGTTTAATGTTAAGCCCTCAGGGGTTGCAGTTTGAATTTTTAAAGCGTCAACTCCGGCATCTGCAGCAGCATCTACCAAAGCAATAGCTCTATCAAGATTATTATTATGATTACCTGACATTTCTGCAATAATGAAAGGTTTATAATTTACTCCAATATTTCTTCCAGAAATTTTAATGCTCACAACTTACTCCTATAAATTTTTAAATGTAAGTATATACAATATTTTGAAAGTAAAAATATATGATAAGTTAAAATATTATTCCTTATTTATACCTATTTGTAATTTTCTTGAAAGGTTTTGCTGGATTTCCAATAACCACCTCACCATCCTCAACATCCTTGACAACTACCGCTCCGAGTCCAACTAACGTGTTTTTTCCAATTTTACGCCAATCTCTTATGGTCGAGCTAGGAGAAATCCAACTATTGCTACCTATATGAACACTTCCGCCAATCATAGAAAGAGCAATGATTTTAGATCCCTCTCCTACATAGACGTTATGAGCAATATGACAAAGATTATCTATTTTAACATTATCTTCGATTATAGTATCTCCAATAGACCCTCTATCTATACAAGTGTTAGAGCCTATTGATACATTATCTCCAATATGCACACCTCCAATATGGGGAAACTGCAAACTAACACCACTTTCAATATCATCCTCGAAGCCAAAGCCATTCCCGCCAATTGAAACACCGCTTGCTATCTCAACCTTTGAACCTATTGATGTGTTTTCAATGTGGCAATTTGCACCTATACAACTTCCCGGTCCAATAATCACCCCAGGGCCAATTACAGTAAATGGGCCAATTACAGCATTATCAGAAATAATTGATGATTCGTGAATACTGGAATTATTTTTAAGATTTAAGTTATATTTCTCTTCTTTCCAGAATTTAAGAATAAATTTGAGCATTTCAAGCCTAGGAAACTCGCATAGAAGTAAAATTTTATTTTCTTCATTTAAACTATTTTCCATAGATTGTGGAATAAAAATTAAGCCTGCGTTTGTATTTTGGATATATTTAAGACCCTTATCTCCATCAAATCTACAAAATGCTGCATCATTTTTATCCGCAATATCAATAGGTTTTATATTAGCAATTTTATTAATTTTATCTTCTATATTACCCTGTAAAGCAATACCTCTTTCAGATAAAAATAATTTTAAAAGATCTTTTGTCACCACTAATTTACCACTCATACAATTCCTATAATTTAAATATTTTTCTATGTGAAAAAAATTACTTTATTATTCTACCAACCATAAAAGCTTCAGCAGAATCTAATCCTACAGATGCTCCTCTCCAATGAGCTAGACACTCAACCCCCTTTATGCTTCTTGGATGAGGCCAAGAGCGCATTTCGTGCTCATATTCTTTGAGGCTTTTTATTTTTTTATCTAAAAATTTACCACTAATATCAATAAAGTAATTAGGATTAAAACTCTTGCCTGAAATGGGCAACTGCCATTCGGTACTAGATACCACTTCATAACATAGAATAGTTTCTACAGAATTTCCTGGTTGAGGTCGAGTGGCCACAACAGTTGCTTCATAAACTCTTTGATGATCAATATTAACATCACCAGGATGGTGGGTAAAAATAATTTGAGGACTATGGCTTAAAATTAATAACTCAATAGCTTGAGTTATATCAATAATAGGTATTGTATCCATACGATTATCTGGAAAATCATTAAATGAAACCGAACTTACTCCTAATATTTTTAAGGCCTTCTCAGCTGAGCTCCTTCTGGATTCAAGTTCAGCAATTTGTTCATTTTTATCACCCCTCCTTGAAAAAACACCATCAGCTAGAAATGCCACATGAATAAAATAACCCTCGCTTGAATATTTAGCTATTGCGCCTCCGCAACCCAATACCTCGTCATCTGGATGTGCTGCTAAGATAAGTATATTTTTTTTCATTAGTTAAGTCTCTGGAATCCTGAATGGCACTCACTTCCATCAAGAAGTGATTTAATATCCCTTCCATCCTCGCACTGAGCTATTAAGGAAAAAATTGGATCAAGAGCCTCAAGGTAATTTGAAATTAACTCAGGAGTATGTGCAATAGAAGCATAGGTGCTATTTGAAGCTAAATAGCCTTTTTTAAGCATCTCTTGGGTAACTAAAGTTTTATATGACAGGGCTTTCTTACTACAAAAAGTGTACCCGGTAAGAGCCTTCAATCCCCAGCTTTCAATGTTTAAACTATGGCTATTTGCAAGATCCTGAATTCCATTTCGAATAGTTAGCCCGGTCTTAGTAATAGTTTCCCATGAGCGCTCTCTCTCCATGACCTCTAATGTCTTTAGTGCTGCAGTTGGGCCAATTCTTTCTGTCCAAAAAGTACTACTAATAAATGAAGTTTGCGCAGCCTCCATAACATCTCTTCTTCCCACTACTGAAGTAATGCCATATCCATTTCCCATTGCTTTGCCAAACATTGCTATATCAGGCTCAACTTCAAACTTTTTATGAATCCCGCCAAATGTTTCTCTAAAACCAGATGTGCACTCATCGAATATAAGAACAATTTTTTTTTCAGAAGCAAGTTCACGAACTTTTTTTAAAAAATTATCCTCTGGACCTTGATTTCTAACAACTTCCATTTTTATAACTCCAATATCATTTTTATTGACTATGCCTTGAAGCTCATCGAAATTATTATATGTAAATGGGAAGACTGTTCCCTTAAGATTTTTTGGTACTCCCTTGGGATCAAGCCCAGGTAATAAATGCTCATCCAGTCCGCTGGATTTAGAATCGTTCAAGTTAACTGCCAGATACCAATCATGCCAACCATGATAGCCACAGATAGCAACCTTATCACGCCCAGAGGCTGCTCTTGCTATACGAATGGCTATAGAGTTTGCCTCTCCACCAGAACGCGCAAGCTTGACCATATCAGCCCATGGATGAATTTCTATTAATTTTTCTGCTAAATAGACCTCCTCTGGACAATTTAAGGTAGACATATTTCCATTTTTAACAGTATTTTTTACAGCATTATCAACTTCTTCATTACCATATCCGAGAATGTTTGTACCGATTCCCATTACAGACATATCTGTATACTTATTACCATCCAAATCCCATACATAACAACCTTTAGCCTTGGAAAAATAAGAAGGCCAAAAATCAGGTAAATACATTTCTGGTCTTTTAGAAAGCAGCATATTGCCTCCCGGTATAATTTTTTTAGCTCTTTTATATAATTTCTGGCCAGTCCCCATTTTCTCTCCTTCGTTTCTATCTATTTCTTCATTAATTTTAAACACGTTTGGTGATGTTTGGTGATAATCTAAAACATCTCTCCAGCTAAAAAAGGTATCTGGTGCAAAATTACTAAATATCTTTTCAATCAGCTCTAGATCCTCTGCTTCATCCAATGTCCACCTAAGACTTGATAGGTTCTTATCAAAGATTAATCCATCAATATTAAATTTACCAGAATTACGAATATAGGTTGTTACATGCTCGAGATCGTATGAGTCTGTTGCTTCAAAATAAGATTTTTCTAGAGCTTCTCGAGAAAAAACCTCGACATCTAAACCATCAGGATATGATGAAGGAGCAATATTACTAAAGTAATCTACTTCAGAAGACAGGTAGCCTTGAACTACCTCATCAACCAAAGAAGGATCTGTTAAAGGACAGTCTCCAGTAATTCTAACCACTGTATCTGCATTATATTTTTTAGCAGACTCATAAAAACGTCCTAGAACATTACTTTCACTTCCTACTTCACAATAAAAACCAAGGTCTCTAATATGTTTTCTTAAAATAGCATCATTCTTGTTGGAAGTTGTGGCCACAACTATATGATCAATTAGTTTTGCCTTAAATAACCGTTCTAGTAATAATTGTATTACAGTTTTACCATTTATGAGTTTCATGACCTTCCCTGGGAGTCGCGTTGAGCCCATTCTAGCCTGAACTATAGCCACTACTTTAGTCATAAAGGTTTCCACTTACTTGGATTAATAAGATTATCATCCAAGCTACCGATATTGGGAAATTTTTTTTTATCAATATTTTGAGTTGCTAAAATAATCTCCATAAGTTGTAATTTTGAGTCAACTCCTACGACGAGTCTATTAATGCCTGTATGTGAAAAGACAAATGATATGCAAGCCTCAAGGGACGAAGTATTATTTTTTTCAAGCCATTCATGCCAAATATCCCACAGCCCCTCCCAGTGTTGAAATTGAGCAGGAATTCTATTCCTGGGCATAACAAGAAGTCCTTGGAGGAAACAGGAGCGAACATGGACCTCAACACCCAAGATACTTAATTTTTTTAGCCAGCCTGAATCAGACAACCTTCTATCTATTATATTAAAAGGACATTGCACTATGTCGAATACATGAATTGAAAAAATATCTGAAAGCTGCTCAGGGGAGTAAACAGAAATACCTATTTTTTCTACAACTCCTTTAGATTTTAAATCTTTTAAAGTTTTTAATATTTCCGGTCCTTTATTTCCAAGTAGATCTTCAGGTTGATGGAGCATTAATCCATAAATGCTACTAACCTTTAGTCTTAAAAGAGAAGTTCTAACTTCCTCTAAAACCCATGAATTAATATTTTTACATTCCCTAGGAATACTTGGAAGCTTGGTAATCAAAGAAAAATCATTAACTCCTACCAAACCTAGACACTGCTCACTTTCACCATATGATATTGCTGTATCAAGTGTATTAATTTTCTCTAAACGACAGAGTTCTAAAATTTCATTAGCAGATTGTTGAGAAATCTGTCCCGAAGAATTGGCCACGCCATAAGTTAAACCAAATTGTGCAGTTCCTAGTGCTAGTTGCATTTTTATGAAACCAAAATAGATGTCATGGCACTTACTACTTTATCTTGCTGGTCTTCCGATAGATCAGGATACATGGGTAAAGAGACAGCTTCAGAATAATACTTTTCTGATTCAGGAAAGTCCCCCACATTAAACCCTAAAGATTTGTAAAAGGGGTGCAAATGAACTGGAATATAATGAAGGTTTACGCCTATTCCAGAGGAGCGCAGAGCCTCAAATACATCACGATGTGATATTGATATTTTATCTAACTTCAACCTAATAACATAAAGATGCATTGCTGAGTATGTTTCCTCTAACTGAAAAGGTAGAGTAATAGGTAGTTTTTTAAGTAATGAATTATATCGATTAGCAATTATATGACGCTTAGAAATAAATTTATCCATTCTTAGTATTTGGGAAACTCCAAGAGCTGCTTGAATATCTGTCATTCTATAGTTATAACCAAGTGAAATTTGCTGATAATACCATCCCCCATGAGACGGTTCTGTCATTAGCTCTTGTTCTCTTGTTATGCCGTGGCTGCGAAAAAGATTTATTTTTTTTGCTAATTTGCTATTATTTGTGAGCACAGCGCCCCCTTCGGCTGTTGTAATAATTTTTACTGGATGAAAGCTGTAAACGGTTATATCGGAATATTTACAATTACCAATAGGTTCGGATAAATATAATCCACCGATTGCATGAGAAGCATCTTCGATTATCTTAACGCCATATTTTTTACACAAAATATATATTGCTTTCATATCACATGACTGGCCAGCTAAATGAACAGGAATTAATATCTTAGGCAAAGTTTTTTTTAATTTAGCAGCTTTTAGTTTTTCTTCGAGTTTTTGTGGACACATATTGTATGTACTTGGATCAATATCAACAAAATCAATATTAGCTCCACAATACAATCCTGCATTAGCAGAAGCGACAAAAGTTATAGGAGATGTCCATAGCCAATCTCCCTCCTGCAACCCCAAAGCAAGACAGGAAACATGAAGAGCAGAAGTGGCACTATTTACAGCAAATGCAAACTTGGCCCCAGAATGAGATGATAGAGATTCTTCAAACTCTGGTACTTTTGGCCCTTGAGTTAAAAAATCTGATTTAAGAACTTCTAAGACACTATCAATATCTTGCTGATTAATATTTTGCTTTCCGTATGGAATCATTTTATTTTGCTAGACCTTAAAATTATTATCAACATGCTTTACGATCTGTGATCTTAAAGTATTTATCGTTTCCCATTCAGAATTTGTACCTGAATTATATCTAAAACCAAATGGTACCTTGGTTGCTTTATGATGCTTCATAAAATCTTTTTCAGAATAAGCAAATGATACTGAGGGAAGGATTGCAAAATAACGACCTAAGTCAATAGTATTTAGGGAATCAGTGTCAGTAATCATTTCTTCATGTAATTTTTCGCCTGGTCGAATACCAACAACTGGATTTGAACAATTTGGTCCGATTGCTTTTGCCATATCTAGTATTTTGTATGATGGGATCTTTGGTATAAATATCTCACCGCCTAGATGATTTTCAATAGCATACAGAACCATATCAACTCCGTCATTGAGTGATATGTTAAAACGGGTCATTTCCTCATGTGTAATAGGAAGCACGCCTGAATTTTTCTTTTCTAAAAAAAATGGAATGACAGAACCCCTAGAGCCCATTACGTTACCATATCTAACCACGCTAAATTTAACATTCTTAGAACCGCGGATATTATTTGCAGCAGTAAATAGCTTGTCAGAAACTAACTTGGTTGCTCCATAAAGGTTTATTGGAGCGCATGCTTTATCTGTTGATAATGCAACCACATTTTTTACACCGCAATCTAAAGCAGCATGAATAACATTTTCAGCTCCATCTATGTTAGTTCGAATGCATTCAGTTGGGTTATATTCAGCAGTATCGACCTGTTTGATGGCTGCTGCATGAATAATGACATCTACTCCCTCACAAGCTCTTCTCATTCTACTCTGATCTCTAACATCGCCAATAAAAAAACGTAATTGTGGGAAATTACTATCTTGATATTTATACTTCAAGTCAGATTGCTTTAGCTCATCCCGAGAGTAAACTATAATTTTTTTTACTGATGGATATCTATCTAAAATGGTTTCTATAAACTTCTTACCGAAAGATCCAGTGCCGCCGGTTATGAGAACTACTTTATTATTTAGCATAATTAATTCTTCCTTAATATATCTTTTATTTTAACCTATTTATCATTTCTAGTATTTCTATTTATCAATATTACCAGAATGCCAAATACCTCTAGTGTCTATAATCTCTCCGCTAGAGGGCTTATTATTCTTAAAAAGATCGTGATCTACCAACAACAAATGGATGTCTGCTTTTTTACTTGCATGATCAAAGTCTGACAACCTACCCTCACTTAAGTTAATGGGAAGCTTTGTGATATGAGGTTCAACCAAAAGAACTTCGCCTGGATGCATATCAATTATTTTTTTTGCTATCAAAAGTGCCGGACTTTCGCGTAAGTCATCTATATTTGACTTAAAAGCTAATCCATAACACGCAATAATTAAATCATCAGGAGATATTAGCGGTTTTTTTACTAAAATATTTTCAATAACTGAATTCACTTTATTTAAAACCCATTTTGGTTTATTGTCATTAATGTATCTTGCTTCTTTTATTAACCTTGCATCTTTTGGGAACTGAGAGACTATAAACCATGGATCTACCGCTATGCAGTGACCTCCAACACCCGGACCTGGTTGTAAGATGTTTACTCTCGGATGACGATTTGCAAGAGCTATTAACTCCCAAACATCGACATCCATTTGATCACATAGGATGGAAAGTTCATTAGCAAAAGCGATGTTTACATCTCTTGAAGCATTTTCTGTGAGTTTGGCCATTTCAGCTGTTCGAGCATTTGTTATTATGCAACTTCCCTCTACAAAAATTTCATATAATTTAGCTGCGGCATTGGAACAGCTCTTACTCATGCCTCCTATAAGTCTATCATTGGCTATGAGTTCATAAATAACTTTTCCCGGTAAAACTCTCTCTGGGCAATATGCAATTTTAATATCGGCATTGTTTCCATGAGTTTGAGGAAAGGATAAATCAGGTCTTTCCTCTGACAACCAGCCTGCCATAATCTCTGATGTCCCAACTGGAGAGGTTGATTCAAGAATAACTAAATCACCCTTTTTAAGAACTTGAGAAATGGAACGTGATGCCATTTCAATATACTTTAAATCAGGTTGAGGAATATCAGTATCTTTTTGTGAGGGTATGAATGGAGTAGGAACGGCAATAAGAAAAGCATCTGCAGACTCAACAGATGTTGAGGCTCTTAAATATTTTTCTTTTACTGCATTTTTTACAAAAATATCTAGCTCAGGCTCAACAATATGAATTTTTCCATTATTAATAGTATCAACTATGGATTGGTTTATATCTACTCCAAGAACTTTGATTTTTCTAGATGCAAATATTGCAGCGGTTGGTAAGCCGATATATCCAAGACCGATCACAGAGATAGTTTTAAATGTCATGCTTATGTCTCTCATTAGCTAAAAAATCTACGATTCTTCTGCATGCTTGCCCGTCGCCATATGGATTATTAGCCAAGCTCATTTTTTTATATTCGCCATCATTTATTAAAAGATTATTAGTTTCGGTTACTATTTTATTGATATTAGTTCCTACTAATTTTACTGTCCCGGCCTTAACTGATTCTGGTCGCTCGGTGGTATTACGCATAACTAAAACAGGCTTGCCTAACGATGGAGCCTCCTCTTGAATGCCCCCTGAATCAGTTATGATAATAGATGCTCTATTCATTAAATAGCAAAAAGCTAAATATTGCTGTGGCTCAACTAGGAATATATTGTCGATGCCCTTTAAATACTTATTAACGGGTTTTTGAACATTTGGGTTTGGGTGTATTGGATATATAATTTGAGTTTTTGGGTTCATTACGGCAATTTGGCGCAAAGCTTCACAAATATTTTCAAACCCACTTCCAAAGCTTTCTCGGCGATGCCCAGTAACTAATATTAGTTTTTGAGAGTTATCAAGGTAATTAAATTTTGAATCAAATTTAAAAGAAAGATTTTTATCTTTATTAAGCTTATCTCTTACCCAAAATAGTGAATCAATTACAGTATTACCAGTCACGACAATGTCATTCTCTGATATTCCTTCTTTTAATAAATTATTCTTAGAATCCAAGGTGGGTGCAAAATGGAAACTGGTAATAGCACTTGTAAGTTTTCTATTTGCTTCTTCTGGCCATGGAGAAAATATATTACCCGTTCTTAGACCCGCCTCTACATGACCAACTAAAATTTTTTGGTAATACGCTGCAAGGGCAGCAGCGAAAGTTGTAGCTGTATCTCCATGAACCAAAACAAAATGAGGCTGAAATTCTTCCAATATCGGTTTTAAACCTGAAAGAATTGCAGTGGTAATATCATTGAGAGTTTGTCCAGGCCGCATAATATCTAAATCGAAGTCTGGCTGTATGCCAAATAATGATAATACTTGATCAAGCATTTCTCTGTGTTGTCCTGTAACGCAAACACTTATCTTAAATCGTTTATCGGAGCTTAGTGCATTTACCAGTGGGGCCATTTTTATGGCCTCAGGTCGTGTTCCAAAAACTAATAATATTTTTTTCATAGCTTTAAATAGCTTAAATCCTTAATTTTTTAATCTATCTTTAAAAGAATAAATTGCTATAGATACCATTATGCTCATTATGCTGCCCAGCAAAATACCTAACATAACAATCAATGCTCTCTTTGGTTCAGATTTTTTTTCTGGAGCTACTGGCGAATCAAGAAATTTAAAAATATAATCTTTATTTGACTCAATCATCATCAGATTCTTGATTTGCTCTTGTTGAAGTGAAGATATTATGTTCTTGATCTCAGCATAATTAACCTTTAATGCCAGACCGTTTAGAAATTCTATAGAGTTAGTTGCATCTTTCTTATCCTCCTCTCCCATGCTTTTGTTTATTTCGTTAACTACTATGTAAACCCAGTCTTTGGCTATGTGTGGAGATTTATGCTTAATGGAAATTGATATAAAAGGTGATGCAGTATCTTGACTAATAGAAAGGATACTTTTATAAATACCATACGACTCTTGAAGTGATACTGGGCTAGCTTTAAGATAATTAGAATCTTTTACCCACATATTCTTATCTGAATTAAAAATTTTTAGATCATAGGTCAGTTTATTGGATAAAGGGTCCCATCGCTTAACTGCGACTAAATCTTGTAAAGAAATATTAGGCAAAAAGAAATTTAAGAAAAATTCAAATGATTCAATTCGCTTTATAGCTATAACAGATTTATTGGGAGCGGATGATGGGAGGGATATACCCGTAAAACTTGCGATAGAAGAGTACTGTCCTAACATTCCACCTCCTGCCGCTGATTCATTTCCTTGAGGAAGAAGTATTGCCTCTGATTTGTAGATATTTGGTAAGCTCAAAGCATATTGAACTGAAATAAAACTGGTTAAAGTTACAGATAAAACTATAAATATTTTTTTGTACCAAAGTATAGAAAGTAGTTTAAATATATCTATACCATCATGGTTGAGATTTGAATAGCTGTCTTCTTCAATAGAACTCATAAAAACGTCCCTAATTAATATATTACACTTTCCAATTTCTTTTAAATCACATGAAATGTAATTACATATTGTGGGGTTACTACCAATCAATTGAAAGTAAATTTATTTTAACATATTACTCTTAACAGATAAAACATTGCTTATATTGGTACCCGGAGCCGGACTTGAACCGGCACGCCATTGCTGGCGAGGG
>TARA_B110000977_G_scaffold136659_2_pt1 | contig 24032 bp, 16 predicted proteins | sample TARA_B110000977 | Tara Oceans TARA_B110000977 (sample SAMEA4397798) | marine metagenome | biome: Polar Biome; feature: [SRF] surface water layer (ENVO:00010504); material: water (ENVO:00002006), including particulate matter (ENVO:01000060) such as... | depth 5 m | reverse complement strand
GGCGTGCGTTTCGGCGACGACGACGGCAAAGGGTACGAAGATGAACGAGGGTATGCAACGTCTCGAGGCGATTCACGTTCGTACGGAAACGACAGGTTCGAATCCAGAAACGAACGGGCACCGCCTCGTGATAGGTACGACACCGACTCCAACCGCCGGCAACCGGATTCCGCAGCCTTCATCAGCGTGGAGTGCGCCGGGCAGGAGGGCCGGATCATCGGCAAGGGCGGCGAGAAGATCCGGGAGATTCAGGAACGGACGGGCGCGCACTTGTCGGTGCGTAAGGAGCTTGGTGTTGTGGAAGTGGAGGGGGGAGATGTTCACGCGGCGGAACAGGAAATTCGTAGGTTAGTGGAGGATGGTCGACGGAGCGACTCTACCAGGGGATACAGCGCGAGCGAACGCGAAACGCGAGAAAGTCAAAGAAGTTCTCAACGAGACGAGTACGGAGACGAGTACGGAAGAGACGACGGGTATGGCGGTTCGAGAGGACACCGTGACGATTCATATTACGACGACGACTCCGACGACGACTGGGTTCTCGAGGGTTTGGAGGATGAGTTGGCGGATGCGCGCAATTGGTCTGGCGAAGCCGGTGGTGAGAACGACGCCGGACGGTACCGCCCCGAGGCGATGGCGAAATACGTGGACGACGACTTCGAACCCATGGTGTACACCAGGGAGCCGGATGACGCAGACGAGTACAACTTTTTCGCGGGCTCGCGGTTCAGACAGTTGGGGGCGAATGAAGAGGTGGATGCTGCGTTACAGGAGATGGGCATCGAGCGCCCTTCGCACATTCAAGCCCTCACATACAAGGCGCTCAACGCCGAGTTTGTGCTGGACAACGCGCGGGAAGGTGGTGAGATGTCAGAGGCTTCATCCGAAGAGTCAGATGCACCCGAAACACCTTCAACGGCTTCTTTAGACAGCGAATCGTACGTCCCTTCTCAGAACATTTTGCTCGCGGACCAGGCTGGTTCCGGTAAGACGCTCGCGTATTTACTGCCGCTGCTACAGCGGTTACAGAAGGTGGAAGCCGAAAACGGCCGCGCCAAGCCAAACAAACCTCGATTGTTGATTCTTTGCCCGACCTCAGAGCTGGTGATGCAGGTTTTGGGGGTTGTGAGGCAGCTCGCGCGAGGCGGGTTACGCTGCAGGTCTTTAGCCATGACGGGCGGCAACCAGGGCAAAACGCAAACGCAAGCGCTGAAGGAGGGGATAGACGTGGTGGTCGGTACGCCCGGTCGCGTTTCGCACTTGCTGGACGTGGGAAAGATTGACGTCTCCGAACTGGAAGCCGTGGTGATGGATGAGTGCGACGTGTTACTTGGTGATTCGTTTGAGTTTGCGGAACAGGTCCGGCCTTTGAGGGAAGCTACGCTGGCGGTTACGAACAGCACGACTCGGTTCGTTTTAGTCACGGCTACCATACCGGAGGACGTGTTGCGACAGTTGCGGGAATTCTTCGACGGCGATTTGCGAGTCGTGCAGGGCCCGGGGCTGCACAGACCGGCGGCTGGTCTGTTGGAGCGGCTAGTGGATTGTTCAGGAGGGGACGTGGTGGATGACCAAAGCGGCTTTTACCGCAAGTACAGAGCTCTGGAGCAGTTGCTGGAAGCTGAGCGGGAAAAAGGACAGGGGAAGAAGGGCAAGGGCGGCGCCGCTCGACGCATGTTACTCTTCTGCAACAAAATCGAAACCTGCCGCCGGGTGGAGAACATGTTGCGTAGGGCGGATAAACACGGCGAGCGGTTGGTGCCGGTGCCGTACCACGCCGCGTTGACAGATGAGCGACGGAAACAGTCACTTGAAGAGTTTCTACAGCCACCGAGACCGGGTGAGACACCCATGATGCTGGTGTGCACTGATAGGGCGAGCAGAGGATTAGATGCCTCGCTCGTCTCGCACGTCATTCTCTTCGATTTCCCGAGAGACCCTAGTGAATATGTCAGACGAGTAGGACGAACAGCACGTGGGGCGCTCGGTACGGGAGAGGTGTCTGTGCTTGTGCTGGGGAGACAGGTCCGCTTGGCCAGGGAAATTATGCGCAGGAACACGCGTGGCGACCCGGTAGAGAGCACGCCGCAGTTTTAGAGAGTTGTATGTATGATCAGCTGATTATTTTCTCACAACGAAATCTTCGAATCAGGGAGACGAGCGTTTTCCTTGCCTCGTTTCGTTCGTCGTCTCATCCCATCTAACGCCCGGCGGTCTTCTTGGTCCACATCCACGACGGGTTCCTGCACCCCGCGCGGCAAACCGGCATGCAGTTGCACACGGGGACGTACGCCAGGTTGTTGTACACGGCGTCGCCTTTGCCTTCGTTGCGGTTCTTGCGGCAGTGGTATTCCCTGCGGGAGAGGAGAGTTCGTCAGTCGTTAAAAATCGAGGAGCCGGAAAGGCGAGAATCTCATAAGAAACATCGAGGCGACGAACACGCACCAGTGCGTCTCGGTGATCTCTTCATCAGCCGCAGCCTCGAAGATCGTGGGGCCGGTATCTTCTTCTTCTTCTTCTTCTGTCATGGCGTCCGAGTACAGGGGGTGGCGCAGGGGAGACTGAGCCGTCCGCGGACGCGCGCCGTCCAAAGCGTTCGAGGAGCGTTTTTGTGAGCTTTTTTCGTTTTGTCCGAGGCGAGGAAAAAAAGAACAGCTTTGTTTTTTAAACTGGGCACCACGATCTCGGTGGCCAACAACCACAACACGAGACGCGTCGGGGGCAATTATCAGCGCGCTTCTGGTCCCGATGTCCTCTTCGGAGACTCCGGCTGATGGCGAGCTGATTCTGCATCGTTGGCCGTCCGCCTGGGGCCTCCCCTCGCTGTCCCCAGAGTGCGTCGCCGTGGAGACGTACCTGCGTTTGGCGGGTTTGCGGTTCACGTGCGAGGATTGCAAAACCCCGTACGCGTCACCGTCTGGGCAGCTCCCCGCTTTAGACCAGTGCGACGACATCGTGGGCGACGATGCTGGCGACAAAAAGGATACCTCGAGGGACCACACCGGCGTGTTAGCCGCTCGCAGAATCGCCGATCATCTGTCAAAAAAAGTTGCAAATCTCGATTCGCACGTCGTTTCACAAACTGACCGCGCAAACCTCACCGCGTTCCTGGCGCTCGTGGAGGCCAAGCTCGCCACTGCCACCGCGCACTACACGTGGATCGACCGTGATAGGTTCGCAACGCACACAAGGAAAGCGTACGGCGCAGCGTTTCCAGCGCCGCTGTCGTATATTATTCCGTGGCTGTGGCGGAGTAGGGCGTTAAAGCGGCTTGGCGACGCTGGGGACGGTAGTTCAAACGACGCTCACATCAGAAAAGGCGCGTACGATGCGTACTCCGCTTTATCGCAAAGATTAAAAGATGGCGGCGATCGGTACTTCTTCGGCTCAAAGCCCACTAGTCTGGACGCGATCGCTTTCGCGCATTTAAGCTACCACGCGTTGTCGCCGGTCGGCGATCGGCTGCGGGACGAATTTAGTAAGTTTCCGAACTTGGTGGAGTACGTGGAACGCGTGCGGAAGGTTACGTTTCCTTCTGAAGACGGAACCTCAAGCGGACTCGGGGGAAGTGCCATGCACGCGATCGACTCGTCGAAGTGGCTCGATCCGCCGAGCAGCTCTAATAAGTCACGAAGAAGTTGGTGGGGCTCCAGTACTACTGAGGAGAAGGAAAAGAAAAAGCCGCTGTCGGCGAAGGAAATACGGTTTCGACGGCGTTCGCGATGGAGCGTCGGCATCGCCATCGCCGCCGTCGTTGGGTACCTCCTCACAGGGGAGCTGATTACTTTCGTGTTTTCGGAAGATGAAGAGGGTGGTATTGATGTTGACGGTTCAGATTCCACAGCGCAACCGGTGGAAGAGCTGGAGGAGCCCCTGGACGACGACGACGCCGAGGAGCCGCCGCCCGAGGAGGATGAATAGAGGAGTTGAGTTTTTATAAAGTTATTTTTCAGATGCTTCCATAAACTATGCTTGCCAGTGTACCTAGGCACACTCCGCCTCGTCCTCCTCCGACTTGACTCGAGTCACTCCAGTCTGACGATGGAGGCTCGAGCGTCGCGTCGCCTCGCGGCGTTGGCCGGCCAACTCGTGGACTCCTCGGGGGTTTCGCGAAACTGGCACACGGCGCCGTGCGATCGCGGCGCTTCCCTCGCCTCTGGCGCTGTGGTGGTCCACCCCTCCGTCGCGGCGGCGCTCGCGTCAGGCGGCGCCGTGGTGGCTCTGGAAAGCACCATCGTGTCGCACGGCATGCCGTACCCCCAGAACCTTCAAATGGCCAGGGAGGTTGAGCAAATCGTATGCGAGCGGGGCGCCACCCCAGCGACGGTTGCCATCATCGAAGGCATCCCCAAAATCGGCCTCGACGATTCCGATTTGGAGAAACTCGCCGTGATGGGCACTGCCGCTGCGAAAGTCTCGAGAAGAGACATAGGGTTATGCGTGGCTACCGGAAAAACAGGAGCCACAACAGTGAGTGCCACTGCATTATTAGCCGCACGAGCTGGGATCAAAGTCTTCGTTACTGGGGGTATCGGGGGCGTGCATCGCGATGGAGAAAACTCAATGGACGTCAGCGCGGATCTTACGGAGTTAACGAAAAGCCCAATAGCCGTGATCTCCGCGGGCGCCAAGTCTGTGCTCGATATTCCGAGAACTTTAGAATATCTAGAGACACAAGGGGTAGCGGTAGTGGGTTATGGCGTTACTGAGTTTCCGGCGTTCTTCACGAGATCATCGGGGTGCGAAGCGCCTTGTTCCGTGAACACGCCAAAAGAAGCCGCTTTGTTGATCAAGTCTAATTTACGTCTGGGGCTGGGGGGGTGCGTGTTCGGGGTGCCTATTCCGAAAGAGTTTGAAGCGACTGGGTCGAATGTACAGAAAGCAATTACGAAAGCACTGCAAGAGCTTAAGAGAAATAAAATTAAGGGTCGTGACGTGACTCCTTTTCTGCTGAAGCGTGTGCTGGAGTTATCGGGAGGCGCTTCGTTAGATGCAAATTTAGCGCTGGTGAAAAATAATGCCGCCATTGGAACAGATATCGCCGTGGCACTGGCGAACGTAGCGCAAGAGGAATAACATGAATAATTCATACGTAGTACACAATTCATCAAAGCCCTAAGCCCTAACCCCAAACCCTAAACAATTCAAACTTCTACTTTCTGTTGCGACGCTCTGTCCTCGACAGGTTCTAAAATGCCAGCCGGGATGACGTCGCCCAAGGCGTCGCCGTCTGGGTCTTTTGTTTCAGTTACAGGTACGTTCTCCCCGTCCGAGCCCTTCGTGACGTTGGTGACGTCCTTCATCGGATCCCCTTTTTTCTCGGAAGACTTGCCAGTAGAAGGAGTATCATTCTTTCCCTTTCCACTCTTCACCCCCAGCCCGAGCAGATCAAGAATCTCACCGCCAGTCAGCGTCTCCTTTTGTAGCATTTCGGCGCTCAGCTTATGCAAATCGTTTGTGTGCTTTGTGAGCAGCTTGGTGACCCTGGCGTGCGAATCCCTCAGGAGCTGCACCACTTCCTTGTCCACCAGAGCTTCCGTGGCGCGGCGACCGCCCTTGGACATGGAATCCACGTGCACAGGCCCCACCAGCGACGATAAACCAACCTCCCCGACCATGTACGTCGCGAGCCGCGTGGCTTGCTGCAAATCCGAAAGCGCGCCGGTCGTGACTTCGTCTTTGCCGAAGATCAACTCCTCCGCAACGCGGCCGCCCATGCACACGTCCAGTCTCGCCAATAATTGCTTCCGCGTAATGCTCGTCTCATCTTTGTCCGGCAGCTGCGTGACCATCCCGAGAGCGTTGCCCCTCGGGACGATCGTGGCCTTATGCACGGGCATGGCGCCCGCGGTTCGCAGCGCCACGATCGCGTGCCCGGCTTCGTGGTACGCCGTTAATTTCTTGCTCTCTTCCGTCAACACGGCGGACTTGCGTTCCACGCCCATGATAATCCGGTCCTTGGCCCACTCTAAACGTTGCAGGCTGATGGTTGTTTCGCCCGAAACCGCGGCTTGCACCGCGGCCATGTTCACGAGGTTGAACAGCTCTGCGCCTGAGAAACCCGCCGTCCCTCGCGCAATACCCTCAACCTCCACGTTGTCATCAACCGGTTTGTCTTTCAAGTAGTGCTTTAAAATCTCTCGCCGGCCGCCAACGTCGGGGTTGGGGACGTGCACAAGTCGGTCGAACCGTCCTGGTCGGGTTAACGCAGGGTCCAGCTGCTCAGGAATATTCGTCGCCGCGATGACGATGATGCCTGAGGGTTTTTGGAAATAGAAGTCAGTCTTTTGTATGGGCGATTTATAAAGTACAGTAGTCTGGACAGTGGGCAAACAGTCAGGGGATAAAAAAACAAAGAAAACGTACCTTCGTTCTGTTCGAACCCGTCCATCTCGGTGAGGAGTTGGTTTAGCGTTTTTCGGCTTTGGGTTTCAAACGCTTTTCGCGACGTCCCGACGGCGTCGATTTCGTCGATGAAAATAATGCACGGCATTTTTTGTTTCGCCGCTTTGAACAGCTGACGAACTCGTTTCGAACCAACACCGACGAACATCTCCTCGAATTCCGAACCGGCGCGGTAGAAGAAGGGAACACCGGCTTCGCCCGCTACAGCTCGCGCTAACAGCGTTTTACCCGTCCCAGGCGGTCCGCTCAACAGCACCCCCTTGGGTAGCTTCCCCCCCAGCTTGGTGAACAGACCGGGGTTTTTTAAATACTCGACAATCTCCTGTAACTCAGCCTTCGCCTCGTCGCACCCCTTGACGTCGTCGAAGGTTTTCTTCAAGTTGTCCGACACAGAAGAAGCGTCGTACTCCTTCGGGTCAAAGGAGGACTTTTTGCCATCCTTTTTTGAGTCAGATCCGGGAAGCAATCCAGAAACACTACCGCTACTTCCTAAGTTGGTACTCGTCGATGTTGATGTGCTTGTGGCGCTTGACGTTCCAGATCCTACCGTCACTTTGCTCGCGTGTCGCTGAGCCGCGCCCATCGCGGCAGACCCAACCACCCCCAGCAGCGCCGAGTAAAAAACGAAATTGATCAACCTCCCGCCCTTGGCTTTTCCAGATGAGGCGTTGGAAAACGCGTCGTACCCGTTGTTCTCCGGTACCACGACGACGTGCAGCGGAACATTCGCAGACCGGCCGGGAGCTGTCTTTTTTGAATTCGAAGCGTCACCCGCAATACTTTCAGGCACAGCCCTTTGGCTCAGATCCTCGAGCAACCCGGGGAGCTTGCTCCTCGAAGCGGCGGAGGTAGCCACGGCTTCAGTCACGGCTTGCACGGCTTGCTCTGACGTGACTTTCTCATCCCGCATGATGTTCGCCGCGGCCATGGAGAGCTGCGACGGGGGCATCTGTCGTTCGTCCATACCGTCCAACTGCTCAAGACGTCCAGTCGCTGCCATGGCGCGTAAATACGCCACCACAGAGCCAGGTCCAGATTCGACGGTTCGCGATTCGAATCGAGCCACGATTTCGTCCCACTGCTCGTTCGCCGCTAGCTCGCGCATGTACACATCCTGCTTCACGAAGTTCTCGCGGTCGCTTTCCGCGGCTAGGAGGAGTTGTTCTAAATGCTCCGCACGTCGCTTGGCGGGGATCTGGTCGAACCACTGGCGCACTTTACTCGGGACCAGTTTTGAGAGACCCTTTGGTTGTGTTTGCCCATATTCATCTTTGGTGCTGTCGACGGTGCCGTCCGGGTTTGAAGCATCGTTCACTAGGGACGCTACCACCGACTTCGGGGGGTCAGCCAGGGAGGGTGTTGAACCACTCGTCTCTGTCGTCTCTGTCACATCAACCGTGTCCTCTGTGTCGTCAGCCTTCTCGCCCTCCGTGTTGTCTGCGGTCGCACGAAGGAAGATCTGCGACCGCGCCTTACGCGAGACGTGCGGCGCGGGGGACGCACACGCGGCGCGTCGAGCGCGGGACGTCGCACCGCGTGCGTTAGGCGCCGCCATCACGCACGGGCCGAGCACCAACGACGTCGACGCCGACATCGTGGAGGTGTGCGTGTTCCTTGCGCGCCAATGTATGGCCAGGTTAACGTGATCCAAGGTCAAACTGAGAGAGTCGTCAGTCGTGGTCGAGAAATCGACGTCGCGAATCGCAGATTTGGCGAGGCTCTCATCAAACTCGCAAGGAGCTGGGGAGGCGTTTCTCTCTCGAATCACATCGTGTCGCCTCGGGAGACCCGACCTCCAGACCGCGCCGCACTCCGCCGTTTCAACACAAAACCAGGAGTAGTATGACCGGGAGTGGAATCTCGCGAAAGCCCGAGCGTTTCGGCGGTTCTGTGACGGACGAGCAAAGGGACGCGTTGCGAGCTCAACTCGATGCGTTCCAGTTGCGAGTTGAGGCAACCACAGACCAAACCCAAAAAGAAGCACTAAATGAAGCGCTCGAACAACTCCGCGCCGAGACGAAAGAGCTGGAGCGTCTCAGGGGGGTGTGGCACCAACGCGGGCTACCGGGTGTGGAGAGGGACTGGAATGATATAACAGAACCAAAACAAGCGGTACCCCCGTTGGAAGATACCAGGTACAAAGCGTACTTGGAAGAACGAGACGCGGAAAAACGGCTCGCGTTGAGAGACAATAAAAAATGAAAATGAATGAATGATACCACAAGATGGAGCTCCGCGCGCACTGAACTCCAACTCTCTTTATTGCTGTTATACCTCGCCGCGATTAAATATAAATTTAACGCGCGGGCGCCTTTTCGTACGCGTCCAGCTTGACCATCTGGTCCGGGTCGATCACTAACAGTTCCTTCTCCTCAACATCGGTCATCACTGCCCCGGCGCCGAACGTCACCGCGCTTTCCCCTTCCACCGCACCTACCGGTTCCTTCTCCTTCAAACCCTTCGCCTCGGCAATCACATCGGGCATGATCTTCTTTAAGCCCTTTGTGCTGGCGCCATACACAGCCTTATCAGTGACAACCTCCGCGGCGAGCTTACCCGCCAGAACAGCGCCTTCCATACTTCCTAAAAACTTTTGGCTCGTCCAGTCCCCAGCCAGGGTGAAGTTGGAAATGGGCGTGGCTTGGGACGGGCGGTACTTGTTCCTGCCCGGAATCGCCGCGTACACGGACCGCGGTGTTTTCACCACAGCGTGCTTTAACAGTTTCGCGCCAACCCCATCAGGCGACCCGGGCCCGATTTCAAGCGGAAACAAACGCTCCAGCTCAACCATCGTGGCGTCTACGATTTCCTGGTTGCTCTTCGCGATCCAGTTGGTTTTCCCCCCCGCGATGGGCGAGCACGGCGCAAACACCAGCTCCAGCATGGACTTTTCCTCATCGTAGTACTCCTTACAGGTTGTGCTCATGTCCGCGTACACGGAGAGCAAAGGACTCCTGGAAAAGCAAAGGTGGTCTACGTTCTGTAATTTCCGGTCGAACCACATGTGGATGTTAATCACGGGAATGCCTTCGAGTTCTTGAATCTGGTGGAAGAACGGCATGGTGCCCCATTGTTTGGGCATCATGCGTTTCATGATGTCCACCGGCACGGCGCTGACGTACTCGTCCGCGGTGATTTCCTCGCCGGAGACCATTTTTAAGTGCTTAACTGATCCGTCGTCGTTCAGCACGAACTCCTTGACGCGCTGCTTCATCTTGACGTCGCCGCCCCTGGCTTTGATGTGGTCCACCATGGGCGCGCAGAGTCGGTCGGGCTGGTTCCCGTCTAAAAACGCCATTTGAAGCCCGTCGGTTTCGTTCAGGAAACGGTTCATCGCGGTGAGCACCACGGTCATGGACAGCTTGTCAGGGTCGATAAAATCTAAAGCCTTGGCCATGGAGATGAAAACCTCTTCGTTGATGCGCTCGGGCATCCCGTACTTGCGCATGAAATCCTGCACGGAAAGTTCGTCCTGCTCGTCGATGAAATCCTGGCCCTCGATTAACATGGGGATCAACGGAGGCGCCGTTTGCAGCTTCTCCGGAAGCGTCAGCATCTTTTGGTTCATCAGAATCGCCAGGCCGAAGTTTAACGGGGCGGGGATGCCTTTGATGAAGTTGAACGACGTGAACTCGCCGGGGAGTTCCTGCATCGCGAAGATCATCTTGTGCACTTTCCACTGAAGCCGGTCTTCGATGTCTAACTCAGCGAACAGGTTCATCATGTTCGGGTACGCGCCGAAGAAGATATGCAACCCGGTTTCGATCCAGTCGCCATCCTTGTCCTGCCATGCTGAGACCTTGCCGCCGAGCACGTCTCGGCCTTCAAGCACAATCGGCTCGTGGCCCGCATCGGTGAGGTACTTGGCGCACGCGAGGCCGGACAGACCCCCACCGACGATAACAACCTTCTTCTTCTCGCCCATGTCCTTCAGGTCCTTGAACTTCTGGGACAAAGCGGCGCCTTCCCGGTAGTTGTCCGTGTTGGCGATCTGCGCCGGTTTGGGGAAGTCCTCCGCGACCACCTTGAGCCCGGGGCGACGGGGCGCCACGACGCGAGCCGCCGAGGTGGTCTTCGCCTTGACGCGATTGCCCATCGCGCCGCCGCGGCGGCTCGCGAACGAGGCCGAGGAAACGGAGAAGGCCATGCTGAACGCCATCGCGTACAATGCAATGGAGTGGTCGGGTGGCGTGCGTGCGTGCCGTCCGGTGTGGCACGTCACGCACGCAATCCGCCTCACACTTGTCAAAGTATTATCCACAACCGATTGAAACACGTCGATATCCGTCGATTCGCCGAGATTTTCTGCACGAATGTCCAACTAAAAGGCCATAGGGGGAAATGCATTTCCGCAACTTTCGCTCGAGCGAAACAAAAGCACTTTTTCCTTTCTTTTTTGCTTTCCCCAACAACTTTTAGGGCAGAATTCCGCCGCCGACAGTGCGAGACGCGCGCGTGTGGCCTTGGGCGTGGTGTGGACGCACGAGGCGTCGCGGTGGTCGCTGTCACGCGATGGACCTCTCCGTGGTGGCGCGCCAAAGGGTGAACCCCAGGGTCGAAGCCTCCGCCAGCGCCAGCGCATCCCGTCGGACCGAGGATGATGAGGATGAGGACGATCTGGATGCGGATGAAGCCAAGCAATTGGTCCGCGCGTTCGTGAAGCACGCACTGGACGGGGTACGCTCCGGCGAGAGAGCGCAGTACTACGAGCTGCTAGGAGCTTTAGAAGGCCTGGAGGATGCCGAGGTGTCTCAGGACAAACTTCTAATGCTCACCGTGCTGGTGGAATGCGTGTCGAGTTTAGATGAAAACTCCCACGAGGAGTTGCTGCGGAAAGTGCTCAGCGTGAGCCCGTGGCGAAGCACGGAAGAGGTGGCACATTGGGTCAACGAGTTTTGCGTTAATTTAGTCTCAACGCACACCGGGAGTTTGTTGCAGACGTGCCTTGAGATGCTCGTGGGGAGCTTCGTGCCTCCCCCGGGGTACGACTTGGATTTACTAGAGCGCGACGGACGATGGGACCCGAAAGTACGAGGCGCGAGTCCGACCTACACGGACGCGATTGGACGCAGCGACTCAAGAATAACTCAACAAACTGCAGCCTCACTATCCCAGCCCCCGTTGAGGACACCGGAAGTTGTTACCCAAGGCGTGGTGAAAGCCGTGGAGACGATTTTGACCCTAGTACCGTTAGCCGCGTCGGTTTTGAGACAGATTCTGCTCCAACACGTGCCGCACAAGTCGCAGCACAAAACGGCGCAAACGCAGTATCTACGATGCGCGTTCCAGGTTTGCGAAACGGAAGCGGGAAGGGGGTTACGGGATGTGCTGTTGCGAGGAGTAGCGAGTCATCTATTAGAGCTTGACGTGGAAATAACCTGGGAGCACATCAGAGACCCGGGTCGTGACAGCGACAGTGAAAACAACGAAAGCGACGTGGAGGACGACATGGCCTCTGACGAAAATAACTTGTCCGGCGACGCCGCGGACGCGGTGTTCGAGCTGGACGACATCGAAAAAACGATCGAGATTGAGATGACGCGCCAGGCGGCGGTGTGGGAACGGGATGCTCGAAACCGGGCTGGCGGGCAGTTCGGGCGAAACAGAGGAAACGCAGGCTACGGGACTTCACCCACGAATTCCTCGGGTTTAACCAACCAAAAGCAATTCGCGGTGGACGAAACCGCCGACACGCTTGATTCCATGATGGAAACCGTGCTGGCGCACGTTGATGTACGTATTGACCGGGGAGACGGCGCGAACGTCGCGAACTGCATCTTGCAAATATTCTTCGGCACGTTATTACCCGCGCACACCTCAAAGTTCACGCAGTTCCTGGTGTTCCACGTCTGCGCACGGGACGCGGCGGCGATCGCGACGAACTTTCAAAACAAAAAAGCGCAAGACGTGTTTACGGGAAGTGCTTCTTTCGGGAATCAATTCGGTTTATCCGGAAGAATCGTGGATGCGCTTATTGAGCGGATAACGGACCCACACCACCCTCCAGCTGGCCGGTTAGCCTCCGCAGCTTATTTGGCGTCTTTCCTCTCAAGAGCCGCGTTTCTTCCTCCTGTTTTTTTGACAAAAGCTTTGCGCAGGGTTACGAACTGGTGCGTCTCCGTGTCTGAAGCCGCCGTCACCGGCGCCGGCGTTACTTCCGTCGGACAAGTCAGACAGAATAACATGAAAAAGAGCAACTCGGGCATTGGGTTGACGCGAGGGTTCGGGTCATCGTTCAAGATTCACGAAAGCGGGTCGGAAAGCGGGGGGAGTGAAGGGGGATTGGGGTTGGGTGAAGATCCCAACGATCCCGGAAACTCGGGCGTATCAGAGTTTGCAAACGCCTCAGCCGCAACTTTGGCGGTGTTCGACAGCGCGTGTCAGTGCTTGATGTACGTGCTTGTTTATCGCATGGAGGACGTGCTGCGGTTGGGGGATGAACCGGCTGATCAATTACGCAAATTACCGCTATTACAGGCGCTGTACAACCGGCTAGAGCCGTTGAAAACCTGCTTGCCCTCAGTGGTGCTGGAGTTTCTGCACAGGGCGAGCGACGCCGGGCTCCCCGGGTTCGACGACGAGCTGGTCACGAGGCACAAGGCTGAGCGGAAAGAAGCGAAGAGCAACGTAGAGGGCGTGACTGAAGGTAACACTACTACGAACCCTTCTTTACGTCGTTCAAGCTCCAGCGTCGCCGTTTTGGGCGGCGACCTCGCGGAAGCCGTGCGGCAGCGCCGGCCGCTTCGAATGTTCTTCCCCTTTGACCCGTATCTGTTGCGACGATCAGCGGCGTTGCTGAGGCTTCCAATCACGTACGTCGCGTGGAGAGGCGAGGTGCGCAGAGAGGAGAACGACGAGGAGGAGGACCTCGAGCTTGGTATGGACGATGACGACACGTACAACAACATGGACGACGACGACGACGACAGCGACGGGGACACGGATAGCGACGACGACGAGAGCGAGTCGCACGGCGGGCGCGGCGGGTCGCGGAGCGGGTCGCACTTTGGGAGCCACGGCGTGAATTCGTTTGGCGGGAATAGCTTGCCCAACAGTTTGAATCCGAGACCACGGAAGCTCACCCGGGGGTTACTCGGCCCGACGCCTTTGTTCGGGGGCAATAACAGTGCAGGGAGAAGCGTGTCACCCGGATCCGCGGAGGGCGGAAAGTCAGTCGGGAATTTTGGGTTTGGCCAGGGTATAGGTGGTGCCGCCGCACCTCCGATTGTGGGGTTCGGCGTACCCACCGCGTTCGGCTCAGGGTCTCCCGGGAGTCTAGGTGCGCGAGAAACTCCACCGTCGCCGTCGAGGCTAGGGAATTCGCAAGGGAGCGAAGGGAAGGAACCGCCTGTTGTGCGAGGGCGCCCGCCGCGCCCGAAACGAGGAGCAGCGAGGTAGTGTAAAAATACGAGTTGCTATCAGACTAATATCAGACTACAAATTCCTACTACATCCCTCCTACCCCACCGTCGTGTTCACCCTTTGATCCCCAAAAACGATGTTGAAAAGGTCGTTGTCACGCACGTTCTTCACGTCGTCCTCACGCGGTTCCGGGCGCACCATCGCTCCGTGTTCGTCAACCGCAGTTGCGAACGGGTAGTAGTACACCAGCTGGCCGCACATCTCTTCGCCGTGCCCGACGCCATATGGGATGGGTTTTTTCTGAGGTCCACTTCCTTGAGTTATAGACCCTCCACTACCACCCCCAGTCGACGTGTCGAAGGTACACTTGACATATAAATAATCAGTACCGCGCATGGTGACCTTGTTTTGTTTCGAGTCATCGCTCCAAATTCCCCCGAAAACAGTATCATCATTATCACCTTCACCTACTTCTTTCCTTTCTACCGGAAGCGTTTTGAAGGATTGGTCGTCGCCATACCCGCGGTAGTCGTTAAGCACCCCGGCTTGTAGCTTTATTTTGTCACGAATTATCCCGAACTCGTACCGCGTCAACATCCCGTGGCCGTGCATGTGCGCCGCGACTAGCGTTACTTCGGGTTCGCTTTTATTATTTTCAGACGCCAAAAAATCAGGCGCCATGCGTTTCGCGAACGGGCCGATCGTGTACTCAAAGTCAACCTGTTTTTCGTTCACAGGGAGGGTCATTCTCGTGTGCATCGTGGCTAGGATGCCTAATCTAATTTGTAGGTTCTTTTTCGCAATGTTCTCAGACCCGTGCGTCAAATCGAATCTTACGCCGCTCCGGTCGACCCACGGGGTTGGTTTAGATTGAGATTGTGAATCGATCGGCGTCTCGCCCTTCGGGGCTAAATAATGCACCTGGTACATGATGTGCGTGATTCCTGTCCCTAACCCGGCGTGCACTGCGGTGCCTCCCGGAGCTTCGAACGCCCGGGCGCCTTTGTCGTACGCGTACAGCACCACGCGACACGGCAGCGCTTGTTTATTTTTATCAGCCATCGTGAACTGCCAGGATGCACAGCCGTCTCCGAATGTTACCCCACCCCACCTCTCCTCAACCCTGGCGTCGCACCCGAAAACCGTGATGTGGTGCACTGAATCGGACCGCGTGGTTACTGGTTCGAACCGGGTAATAGCTACCCGTTCCGTCTCCGCGTTTGGAATCGGTGAGGAGAAACACGCGAACCCCAACGTTGAATGGGGGCCGCGGCTCGCAAACACACGCCCATCAGTTGTCACATCAGGAAGAAGCATCGACCATCGTTGTGTTTCGTCGTCGTCTGACGATTCCGACGGTTCCGAAGACCCCGACGCCTCCGACGGCACCGACGGCACCTCACTCGGCCTGACAATCGAATCAACTCCGCCGACATCCACCAGGTCGCCCCGCACGTTCGCGTTCACCAGATTCGGCAAAAACGACGCGCCGTATTCGTGCACCATTACCTCCAGGCCCAGGAAAAGAATACCGAGACCCACCACGGGAACCCACCACACCAACGGTGACCCGCCGCCTCGTCCAACCACCGGGGGGCTCTGAGCCGGGAGGATCCGCTCGAAACCCTCCCCAGAGTCCACCCGCGTCGCCATGCTCCCGCGAGCCCCGCTATGATGATAGAAATCGATTACAATGAGATTGACGAGAAACGATTGGTTTTGTAGAACGCTTTTTGTTACACTTTCCTCGTCCCCCGATTAGACACGTCCCTGCTCCCCGCCCCAGCTTGCATCAGCTTGACGATGTGCGCCCACGTCTCTTGCCACGCCGTTTTCGTCTCCTCGTCCCACTCCTCTAAGTTCGCCTCAAGCTCTTCCAACAAGGCGAGTCCCATGGCATCGTAATGACCAGGCTTCACGCGGTACAAATCCGCGTGCCTGCTTCCCAAATCGAAAAGTTCGCTTTTCAGACTTTTCGCATCGCCCAGCATCGCGATGGTCTTTGAAAGCGTGTCCATGAACAGCTTGCCGTGCAGCCGAACCTTCGCGTTGAGAAACAAGGTCTCGTGAGGCTGGTCCCTGAACGGGAACAGCTGAAGAAACGCGGGGTTCCGCTTTAGGAACCGGCGGAACAAACAGATACCCCTTGTTGTTGCGTCGGAGTTCGGAAGCGATTGAAACTTTTTCCAAGAACCCTGCACCACCTCTGCTTTCCGCGTGCTCCACCGACTAGGCTTGAACGCGGTCAAACGCTGCAATCGGCGAACCGCATCGTTGAGAGGACCCATCGGGGGAGGACACGATACGCGTGCGACGCGCGTCTCAGCTCTGCCAGGCAATGCGCTTTATGGATGCATAAATATCCACGTCAAAATTGCGACAACTTTTTGCAAGGTTTTCCCCACTGCCAAAACAAGTTGCGTGTCGATCGACCGGGTCCCTCATTCTCGAGCGCGGCAACACGCGCGCCCGAGTCTAGTCGCGAGACGACAGGGAAGGACGCGTCGCGCTTGTTTACGTCGGCGGCATGGCTGACCCGAGCGACGGCGTCGCTGCCAGCGAAAACGATCGCGTCCCCTGCGAGTCGATTAAAGTAATCGCGCAGACCGTGGGGATCGAGTCGCTTTCTGATGAAGTCGCGCGCGCGCTGGCGCCTGACGTGGAGTACCGTTTACGCGAAGTGATACAGGACGCGATGAAGTTCGCGAAGCACAGCAAGCGGGGGGCGATCACCACGGAGGACGTCAACGCGAGTTTGAAGCTTCGGGACGTGGACCCGCTGTACGGATTCCCCGCCGGTGCCGGGCCGGTCGCATTTCGGGAAGTACCAGGGCAGCCCGAGTTGTTCTTCACGGAGCAGAAAGAGCTGCAGCTGAAGGACGTGTTAGCGGCGAAGCTCCCGCGACCGCCGGTCGCCACGAACGTCGTGCCGCACTGGCTCGCGGTGGATGGTGTGCAGCCCGTGATTCCCGAAAATCCAAACCCATTAGGTACGAAGAAAAGAGGCGCAGTCGCGGCGAGCGATGGAGATCAATTAAACGCCGGTGTCGCGAAGCTCTTCCGCGCGCCAGTCGCGCCCGACGAAGTAGTACCTCTCGCGAGTAATTCCAAAGACGGGGACACTTCCAATATCGTCGTCGAGCCCACGTTGGCGCACGAGCTTTCCAAGGAGTTGCAGCTTTACTTTGACCGCGTGACGAGTACGATTAGAGGTGGAGGGAGTACATCAACTGAAGCGCCAATTCTACGCGCCGCGTTAGAGTCCCTGGAAACCGATAACGGCCTGCACCAGCTCGTGCCGTACTTCGTCACGTTCGTGCAGACTGAGGTGAGTAATGGGTTGAAAAAAATTCAACGATTGAAAGCAGTTCTCGCATCAGTCAAGGCCATTGTTCAAAACAAAAACCTCAACGTCGAGCTTTATTTGCACCAGCTCATGCCGAGCGTAATGACGTGCATGGTGGCGAAGAAAATCGGGGGGTTGGGTGAGGATGCAGGTTCTAGCGTTGCTTCAGCGGACCACTGGTCTTTACGCGAGCAAGCCGCTGAGACGATTTCGCTGGTGTGCCGGCTTTTCGGCGAACGGTACCCCACAATTCAACCGCGAATCACGCGCACGTTACTGAAAGCGCTTCTGGATGATACCAAGCCTTTAGCCACGCACTTCGGCGCGATTTGCGGGCTATCCGCGCTCGGACCGCGAGTCACACGACTGTTAATTCTGCCGCATTTGAAGCAGTACCTCGCGCAGCTGGAGCCGAAGATGACGCAGGACAAGAAGAAACCGGCCGACGCGAAGGAGGCTGAGAAGGCGTCGCGGCGAGTGAGAGACGCGACCAAGGTGCACGACGCATTGAAGAGAGCGGTGGGGGAGTGTCTGCACGCGGCGTTGACAGTGCCAGCGAGTCGATCTATAGCACAGGACGAACCAGGGAAGCGAGCCAAACGGTTGCAGGGGAAAACGAATGACGACATGGATGTCGAACCGGCAAAGAAGGGCAAGGGCAAAGCGGCGTCGAAAACAAAAAAGACCTCCAAAGACTCATCAGTCGGTTGGAAAATTGGAAAGAGTCCCGGGACGCTTAAAGTCGACGTCGGGGGCAGGGAAGAGTCCATACCGATCGGGGACGATGCCGTGATGACGAGCGAGGACCCTGCGATGGTTGCAAAAGCACTCGCAGCCGCGGCAGCGCTCCTGGGAGACTGCGTCGTGCCCTACGCCGCGGTGCCCGAGGCGGGGATGGCGTTTCTGTGAAGAGAGGTGTGTAGGTTTCGAAATGCAATTCACATTGATAGCAGTACAGTCTGATTTACAATAAGCCCTAACCCTAAACCTCTTAGGGTTTCTGTTTCAACGTGTTACTCAGCCACTCCATGCCCTCCCACAGCCCTTCGCCTTTCAGGGCGGAGGTTTTGAAGATCGCCCACTGTCGGTTTTGAATATCCGCCAATTCCAATTGTTCGGTGATTTCCAACTCTGACAAAGCGTTTGGCAGGTCCTGCTTATTAGCATACACCAGGACAACCGCGTCTTGTAACTCCTCTTCTTCGAGTATGGCGTGAAACTCTTGCTTAGCAGTTGCAATACGCTCTGTATCACTGCTATCGACTACATAAATAACGGCCTGCGTATTGGGATAATAGCATCTCCAATAAGGTCGTATACTAGTCTGCCCGCCGAGATCCCACACCTGAAATTTAATGTTCTTATAGGTGACGGTCTCGACGTTGAACCCGATCGTGGGGATTGTTGATACCACGGTACCTACTTGTAACCGGTACAAAATAGTAGTCTTCCCCGCATTATCCAGGCCCAGGACAAGTATGCGCGCCTCCTTTTCCCCGAACGCGTTCCAAAGGCGCGAAAAGAGAATACCCATTGTTGAGTTTTGGTTTTTTGGTTTCTTTAATCTGTAATAAATGGGATGGTGACAAAAAGAGACGCGTCAGTGAGAGGTTTGCTTTAGGGTTAGGGTTTAGGGCTTATGAAAGGTAGTCATCCATGCGATTCTATCCACGTAACCCACAAAACAATCGGTAGATTCTTCATCTCAGGTCTCCAAACTCAGAATATCGTCACGGGAAATAAGTTGACAGTTTGAATCATTAGAATCGATCGATTGATTTTTGGGATGAAATCTAGAAGTCATGCATGACCTCTCCGACAAAAAAAAACCTTACTCCCCTCAACCTCCGCTATATATTTCCTCAGTTCTCCAAGGTGTGTGGATCCGCATTGTCACGGACCTAGGTAGAACGAAAGTTTAACCTTCATCACTGGAAATTATAGCGAGCGGTTGCGGCAAACGAAAATGGTTGCGGTTGGGGAAAACAGAAAAGCTGCAGCCGCCCTTGGCCTTCGCGATCGCGTAGAGCCGCTCTCGCGAGCCTTCACCCTTCAAAGAGTCAGCAGTTTCTATAGTTTCAAAGCTGAGCCGGCCTGGCCTACTTGATTCAAATACCACAGGAAACATGATCATCGTCCTCTCCAAGGGCGGGCGTGGGGTGGGGCCGGGCTGGGCGGTGCAGAAGAGAGCTTGGGGACGCCCCGAAATGGGGAGGCGAGGGTCCACAGGTCGATCGGGGAGGCGCACGCACCACACGAGGAACCTCCACCGCTTGCGTCACGGATCGGCACGATCGACGCCGCGCGCGAATGACTGACCGCGTCGACGCTTCCAGGGACGAAATCCCTGGGACCTATCGCGTGCGCGAGGAGTGACCTTCTCAAGGCGCGCGCCGTCATTTCACTGAACCTGAAAACGGGCCGCGCCGCTGACGAGGCCGGGATCTCTGACTTTGGCTTTTTGGCAAAAAAGCGCATGATACTCGACACTCGACGCCGCGCGTCGACGTCACGACGTAACCCAGGCGATGTCGACGATGCAATCGTCGGTCGCAGCGCTCACCTCGCGCGGGACAAACCTCCCTCTGTGCTTCGCTCGACGCGCTGGATACACTCCCTGCCCCCAACCCGTACGATGCAATGGAAGAAAAGAAAGGCACTCTCTGAAACAATGGCGTTTGCCCTGCACAGATTCAGATTCACTGTTGGTACCTCCCTCTGAGCTCGAATCCCTGGCGATCTCTTCTCTAGAAACCGTGGACCCCAGCAAACCGCACGTCGATGTGGACGCGAGCGTCTGGTACGTCCCTGCTTTTTTAGACGCGGAGGCGGAGGACGTCGTCGCGATTTGCTGCGAGAAATTGCGAAAGAAAAAGAAGATGAAAAAGGACCACTCCTTCGCCGCCGGCCGCCGAAGCGCCATGGTGCCGGTGATGGACAAGGCGTACGGTGTGTTTTCCGGAGAGCAGGTTATAGAACAGCTGAAACTAATAACCAGCTGTGAATATCTGCGGTGCGGCGACTACCCAGTCGAAGCGCGTTTGTACCTGCCAGGCGCGGAAATGCAATGGCACAGGGACGTGCGACTGTACGAGGTACCGCAGCTCGAGCTGATTTTCACGGTTGATAATGATTCAAACGCGACGACGCAGTGGCTTGGAAGCGACGGGGTAGTCCGGTCTATAACCCCTAAAACTAACTCACTCCTATTATTCACTGCGGACGGAGCCTGGCACCGAGTCGTCCAGGCCACGGAGGGCGAGCGGACCATAATCAAGGCGCTGTACTGCTCTGATGAAACGTTGAAAAAAACAAAGGCGTTCGCAGAGCTGCTCGAGGAAGCGCCGTGGAGACGGTGAAAATTATTTTTAGTTTTTTGTTCTCTCCCTCGTCACACCGACGCACTTCACACTTCGGACGCTCTCTGCTTGTTCGTTTGTCACTTGTTCAGACGCGCCTCTTGCCTTTGCTCCCATGCATCGCCTCGGTTCGCTCCTCGTGTTTGCCCTCGCGGGTGCGGTTTTGGTTCGCGCGCAGGACGTGCTGGACTACGACACGTACGAAGACGGGTCCCTTCTCACGACCGAGGACGACGAGGTTTCTTTGCGTGACCTCGACGACCCGAACGCGTGGCTCGCGCGTCTTAGACGCCAAGCGGAGAACATCGCGTCCGCACGTCCGGTCGTGAACGACGCGTATCGCGGGTGGTTCGACACCCTAGGGGATTCGCAAGTCGAAGCATCCAACCCGTGGCCGCGGTTCTTCGGAAGGGACGACGAGGGCACGGCAGAAACACAAGCTCCTTTTCGTTTTTGGCCAGGACGCGTTGAAGATGAAAGTATCGATGTTCGGCTTGCGGCGCCGGTCGCGGCGGGCGAAGCGGTGCTTGATTCCCTGAGCCTTTCCAATGAGATAATCGCGCGAACATCTGCTGATGCCGTCGATGCAACTGCAAACACAGCCAAAGTGATTCAAGAACAAACCGAGCTCATGAAACGAGCGCTGAACCCGGATGGAAGTTTTTCTGATGGCCAAAACAACAACGTCAACGTAGCGGTGACGTCCCCGTTCGCGAATAGTAATGCCTTCCAGTACCCCTCAAACGGCGCGGGGTCCTTCCCCGACGCGGCTACCGTCGGTCTAATCGCGGACCCGGCGAGTTACGGTACGTTGGACGGGTTCCAAAGTCTTTATGGGCAAACAGGTACGATCCCCGATGGCTTCGGCGGCGTCGCGGGACGCGTCGCCAACGCGGGCGCGCAATTTACGACTAATCTGTACCAAAACACGTTCGACGCAGACGAGCGCAAATCCCATAAAAGTTTACTCGGAACAACCCTGGCGAAACTGATCGATTTGACTCTGGAAGGGCAGGCCAACGCGCCGGTTGGGCGGTACTTCGTGGATCCAGCAAGGGTGGCAAATGCCACGAATTGGATGGACGGGGTCAAGCAGCGCGCGGCGGAGAAAGCCTTTGGGGGCGAAACAGACTTGGCAGACCCTTCCGCGTTGTTCGCAGAAGGCGTGGACTTGGTCACGGCGCTTCAGGACGATGACGTAGAAAAAGCCGCGCGCGTCAGATCCGAGCTCGACCTCGCGGCAGTCCTGGACGGTGACGAGTATTGAAAGGGTGTGGGAGGATGGTAGAAGGCGGGAGGGGAGGCAACTTTGTAAATATTTCATCACAGTTGCGAGAATCTCGCACGCAGCAAAAAGGCAACCCTGACACAGGCACCAAAGTTCGACAGGGAATGGCTGACTCGGCGTGAGGGCGTCCTCTCCGGTGTCCCGCAGCATTCCACACGGCGCTGATTTAATCGCGTTCGCCCGCGCGGGCTTGGCCTGAACCACCGCGCCTTGGCCTGAGCTCCTATGATGTCCGCGTACGGCGATATGGCTCCTCCCCAAGGAGGGGTGGCTCGGTCTCTAGTCGAGCCCCCGTTAGTGGGTCCGGATGGCTCCAGTCGAGCGCACGTCATCGACCTGCTTCGGCAGTCGAAAGCGCGGTGGCTGAAAAACACGGAAGTGTGCGACATCCTGCTCAACTACCGGCAATACGACTTCAACCTCTCGCAAACCGCGCCGGTCACGCCAAACGGTGCGTACATCGCGAGGAGATGGCGCGCCACCAGCCCCCCCTAACTTCAAATTCTTTGTCATAACCTGGCGCCTTTTTTTGTTTTGTTTCAGATTTCAAGGACGCTCGCGAAGACCTTCACCTCTGACCTCGTACTTATCACTCTATCAATCACTTGTCACAACCTCAGCCGGCATTTTGTTCCTGTTCGACCGCAAGACGGTCCGTTTTTTCCGCAAGGACGGGCATAACTGGCAGAAAAAGAAGGATGGCAAGACGGTGAGGGAAACGCACGAAAAGCTAAAAGTTGGAAACGTGGAATTGTTAAATTGCTACTACGCGCACGCCGCGGAGGACACCAAGTTCCAAAGGCGGTGCTACTGGCTGTTGAACTCGGACGAGGGCGTGGTTCTGGTGCACTACCTGCACGTCACCGTGAAAGCGCATGCAGAGGCGCACGCGATTGGCATGTCACACGCCAATAGCGGAATCAATCAATCGCCCGTCGCGCCTCCGCGCCCTATCGGCGGCGGGTTCGGTGGCGTGCACCGCGTGCGGTCGGGCGGGAACATCGTGGAGTCTCCGGACGACATGCCAGGCTGGCAACAACACCAGCTCGCGCCGCAGCAGTTCTACCACGGATCGCAAGGCCATCAGTTCCAGCAGTCACACGCGCATAACGGTTTCCACGGGCACGGGAGCCACGACAACATCGCTGCAGCTGCCGCTCACGAGTACCGCGGGGACGAGAGTTCATGGTTCATCGACAACTTCCATGTTGACGGGATTGAGAATGATGGGTACGAGCCGAAAGACGACGCAGATTTAGACTTCTTCCTGCGGGATGACGGTGGGATGGACATCGGCGACGCAAATGACGCGCACGGCATTCAACGTACGGAGAGCGAAGCGTTTGGGTACGGCATTCTGCGCGACTTCGTGCACCAAGAAGCGATCGCCGGGAATGGGAACGGCAACGGCACACAACGTCGTGTTTCTGAGACCCTATCCCTTCAAGGCGGGGACACGGAGTTTGGCGTCGCAGTGGCCGCCGCGGCTGGCGTGGGCGGCGACGGCGGCGCTTTGAAAACTCTCAACGGTCAGGCGATGGAGCAAAATTTGGGACCGGCGGCGGCGGCGGCGGCGGCGACGGGTCCCGACTTCGGCACGTCGTTTCCCGTGTCCGACGCTATTGAAGCCAAAGTTCTGTCCCGAGGCCCTTCCCGAGGCCCTTCCTCCCAAAACGACTTAAGACTCGTGCAATCCATGGACGGTACAGCCGAAGGCGCGGGGTCTGGGTCAAACCCGCGAGCCGTCAATCAATCAGCGTCGAACGCGAACGTGATTCCCGGAAGCTTCGAGGACGGCGTGCGCACGATGCGCGATTTGGAGTCCAGGGCTGCTGAGTTGCAGCGTAGCCTTACAACGGTCGCCAACGTCACCGCGGACGAAGCTCGTGGACAGCTCTCACGGTTGGAGCAAGACATGAGCGCGCTGGAGCACGGCCACCGCGCCATGGCGCGGGCGGATTTATTTTCCCACCGAGGCCACCGCCGGCGCGAATCCGTGGACCGACGTGTCACCGACCGGCGCCCAGTGCGCTGGGACAACGACGACGACTCTGGGGACGGAGGTGCGGACAAGGAAGACGACGACGGAGACGACGACGATGATGAAGACGCGGAAGGCGTCGACGGGCCGATGTCGTCCCTCGCCAAAGCCGCGGCGGCGACGCGGCGCCCGACAACGGCGCGCGACGGCGGCAGCGCCAACGGAAGAGAACACGCGCGCGCGCACCGCACCGGGTACGCCCCTGGGCCGGATCCAGGTAGAAGCGAGATG
>TARA_B110000977_G_scaffold201462_1_pt1 | contig 24167 bp, 19 predicted proteins | sample TARA_B110000977 | Tara Oceans TARA_B110000977 (sample SAMEA4397798) | marine metagenome | biome: Polar Biome; feature: [SRF] surface water layer (ENVO:00010504); material: water (ENVO:00002006), including particulate matter (ENVO:01000060) such as... | depth 5 m | reverse complement strand
CCGCTACCTTCAGCAACATAGCCCTGTGGATCAAGCAAGAGCGCCTCATCATAACCATCACGATTGGCCTCTTGTAGAGCCAACATAGAGTTAACGTAATGACCATTCACCTTTGCTTTACACATGGTCGAATTGACATGGTGTCGGGTATAAGAAGAAGTTCTCACCTTGATACCTTCTGCTAATTTCTCCTTCCCCATGTACGCACCCCATTCCCAACCTGCCACCATAACGTGAACCTTGAGGTTGTCTGCGCGCAGGCCCATTCCTTCTGAACCATAGAAACACATCGGGCGGATATAACCGAAGCGCACGCCATTTTCTTTAATGACATCAAGATGTGCTTGATTGATCTCATCCTGAGTATAGGGAATCTCCATGCCGATAATTTTTGCAGAGTTAAATAAACGCTGCGTATGATCTTGTAGACGAAAAATAGATGGGCCTTGCTTTGCGTCATACGCACGCACACCTTCAAACACGCCTGTACCATAGTGCAGGGTATGGGTGAGTACATGTGTTTCAGCTGACCGCCAGTCTACTAACTTGCCATCATTCCAAATCACGCCATCTCGATCAGACATCGACATCTTCTAACTCCTAAACTCTTTCATTGTTAATGTAACAAAAACCGTTATTAACTCTACTGCCAATAATTGCTTTATCTAATCTAGATAAGCAGCAAAACACCTCTTCCAATAGACCTGCACCAGTTCACGCTGTGCTAAAAAATCAGCGTCAGCTACGGCACCTATCTGCTGTGCCTGCAAAGCCATACGATGAGAAGCATTACGGTATTGACAGTAAATCTCACCTAAATCCCGCGCCATCTCAGCGGCAATAAAGCCAGCCTCCGCCAGTTTCTCAAGCTGTCGCACGTTATCTGTGTGACGACAAAGCTCTGGTTCTCGATGTGCATTTCCGAGAATCGCGTATTGCACCATAAATTCAATATCAGTGATACCTCCCAGATCGTGCTTCAGGTTAAACCGCAGGGGCCCTGTATTGGCTTTATTTAGGAGCAATTTCTCTCGCATCGCCAGCACTTCCCGCGCTAAGACCTGCTCTTCTCGCGGCTGACTCAGCACCTCCGTTCGAAACTCTTCAAAGGCCTGCAGCAGGCTTGGCTTACCGGCAACACAGCGCGCCCGCACCAACGCCTGTAACTCCCATAGCCATGCTCGGGAACGATAATATTCACGCATCGCCGGGAGTGTAGCGACCAGCGGACCAGCATTACCATCAGGGCGCAGACGCAGATCAACTTCGTACATGCGTCCAGAGACGGTGCGCAAACTCAGCATTCGGCTTAATCCTTGAGCCATTCGCGTCAGCTTTATCATCGCTGGGTCAGTTTGTGAGTGGCCATCTGTCAGATAAACCAAATCCAAATCTGAGCCATAACTCAGCTCCAAACCACCAAGCTTGCCAAAGGCGATCACAGCTAGATTAGGTAAGACGGGCTCATCGGCTAGGCTTGGTTTCTGCTTGTCTTCAAGATAGTGCAGGCAACCCTCAACAACCACTTCAGCAAGCCAACTCAAACGATCACTAACCTCCATTAACGGCAAACCACCTTGCACATCAGCACAGGCAATACCTAATTCAGCCGCGTGCTTGAATAATCTAACTCGCTCTAAAACCTGTTCATCATCGAGCCCTTCCTGAGAGAGGATACTGAGATTAAATTGCTGCTCGAGTTCAGCCTTATGATGCTCATCACTACTCGCTGTAATCAGGTCATCCAAGATAATTGGATTACTACTGATGTGCTTAGCAATCCAAGGACTGCTTGCCACGACTGCAATTAATTTGCGTAGGATGCCAACATTCTCTGTCAATAGAAGCAGGTAAGCTGAGCGTCGTAAAATTGCGAACAATAACGGCAGTAGTCGTGACAATACGACGGCGGCATCATCTCGCTGGCTTAGCTGTTCTAGCAAGATCGGCATGAAATTATGCAGTCGTTCTCTACCACCTTCATCTTGAGTGCGATAAGTGGGGCTATTCAGTAAGGCTTTGAGACGCTTTAAGATCTCATCTTGTTCGAGGAACAACTGCGGCAAACTGACTTCTTCTGGATTAGACTGATCTTCTAATACAAGTAACTCTTGCCAAAAGTCTCTAGCATCATCACTCGTCTGCTGATCGGCGAGTGGTGCCGCAGCAATACTATCAAAGATCAAAGACACCTGATTCTGATAATGCTCTAAGGCTAGCCGAAACGCTGGGGTATCTTCATAGCCCATAGATTGAGCCAATATAGTCAGCTGCTCAGGGGCATGGGGTAACTCGTGTATCTGTCGGTCATCCCACATCTGCAACCTATTTTCAGCGCGCCTTAAAAAATCATAGCTTTGCAGCAGTTGAGTCACTTCCAATGGCGATAAATAAGCCATTTCTTCGATCGACTGCAGCGCCTGATATAACGACTGCGTTTGCAGACTGCCCATTCGACCAGCATGGGTTAGCTGTAAAAGCTGAGTAATAAATTCAATCTCACGAATACCACCAGGCCCAAGTTTAAGGTGATCAATTTGCTGCTTGCGACGCACTTGTTGTGCAATCTTTTGCTTCATTTCTCGCAGTGTCTGCAACACCGTATAGTCAATATACTGGCGATAAACAAAGGGCTTCAAAATATTACTGAGTGCTTTTTTTGCCGTCTTACTCCCGTTTAAGAAACGTGCCTTGACCAAGGCATAACGCTCCCATTCGCGTCCGTGACTTTGGTAATACTCCTGCAGATGGTCAAAGCTAACCACCAGCGGGCCTGAATCACCAAACGGACGCAGCCGGCAATCTACGCGATAGACGAGCTGCGCTCGATCATTCAAAACACGTACCAAGGCCTGCCCTAGCTTCGTGAAGAACTCTTTATTAGGTAAGGCCTTAAGGCCATCACAGTAACCGTTATGATCAAAACAAAACATCACATCAATATCAGATGAGAAATTAAGCTCACGACCACCGAGCTTACCCAAGGCAACAACAATAAATTCTGCCTGTGCCGCTTCAGTGACATCCTCTGCTGGCGTCACGGCGAGTCTTGGTACACCGTATTGTTGATTCAAGCTTTTCTGCAGATGCTGACAGGCGAGTTCTACACAGACATCCGCTAGCTCAGACAATGCTAATAGCACTGTCTGCACATCACAGTCTAAAATCAAATCATGCCAACAGATGGCTAGCATCTGGCGATTGCGGAAACGAGCTAGACACTGGCGCAACTGAGCCTCACCGTCGATACCCTGCAACTCCTTTTCTAGGAGAGGGCGATAGCTCGCTGGCTCCAAGGTCTCTTGCTTAATAATCTGCTGCAAACACTCTGGCTGCTGCCGAATAACCTGCTCGCAGAATCGGCTCTGGGTCAGAAGGCGTTCTATCGATGCGGCTGACAGCAACACTGCTGAAGGAAACACAAAGCCTTGTTGAAGAAGATGCCAACGAGCCACCGCCGATTCATTACTCATAACCTTATTAGTCATATGCACACATACTTAAAATACCAACCTAGAGTGGGCATCACTCGATCGAAATAAGTTATTTGTATGGGCCAAGCCATACTCCTAAAATAGGAATGCATCTCATTTGTGCTACCATCATCGTTCTCTATTTTCGCCGAATTTTTGCTCAGGAAATGCTATGAAATGTAATATCAAATCAATACTTTACATTAGTATGACACTCGTTTGCTCGCAATTTGCACAGGCTGATGACGAAATTAATGTCTACAGTGCGCGCAAAGAGGCTTATATCAAGCCCTTACTAGACCAATTCGGCGAGACGCACAATGTTCGGGTCAACCTGATCACCGCAAAAGCAGACGCCTTAATCCAGCGCTTACTTAAAGAAGGTAAGAACACACCCGCTGATGTCTTTATCACTGTCGATGCTGGTCGCCTGCACCGCGCCAAAGAGGCCGGCCTCTTACAAGCGATCAAGGATCCTGCTGTTCTCAGTCAGGTGCCCTTGCACTATCAGGATGCTGATGCCCATTGGCTTGGACTTTCAGTCCGCGCCCGAACACTAGCGTTCCGACATAAAAACGTTAAAAAAGAAGAGCTTAGTAGCTATGAAGCACTCACAGATAGCCTTTGGAAAAATCGCATCTGCATCCGCTCCTCAAACAATATTTATAACCAATCACTAGTCGCCTCCATGCTCGCCCAGCATGGTGAAGAAATCACTCAGAAATGGGCTAATGGCTTGGTTGCTAATTTCGCCCGCAAGCCACAGGGCGGTGATCGTGACCAGATCAAGGCACTTGCTGCTGGCCAATGTGATTTAGCCATGATCAATACTTATTACTTAGGCAAGATGCTCACAGCAGATGCCAGTCAGCAAGCAGCCGCTGCTGAAGCCAGCCTATTTTGGCTCAATCAAAATGATCGTGGTGTGCATGTTAATGTGAGTGGTGTCGGTATCACCGCGCACGGTAAACATCCAGAATTAGCCAGCAAACTGGTCTCCTTTCTTCTCACTGATGCCGCACAAGCTTGGTATGGTGAAATTAATTTAGAGTACCCTATTCGTGATGATATCAAGGTCAATGACATCCTTCATCAATGGGGGCCTTTCAAAGCGGATCAGCTCAACCTAACACGCTTGGGTGAGTTAAATGCTGAGGCGGTTCGCATTATGGATCGTGCCGGTTGGCCTTAAATCCACCGATGCGCTTAGACAACGTTAAAAGGCTTTGGAAATGAAATGCTGAACCGTATTAAGACTTTGCAGGGTTTCAGCTTCACTCGTCTAGGCTCTGATCAAGGCTGGTTCCTAAGTGTCTTTATTATCGCTGCACTGATTATCCTGCCACTCTTAATTGTGCTGCAGTTTAATCTGCATACGCGCAGTGAAAGTTGGCAACACTTAGTTGATTACCTGCTCTGGGACTATGTCAAAAACTCCCTACTATTGGGTCTCGGCGTCGCTCTTGGCACCTTTATTATTGGCGTACCTGCAGCCTGCATTTGTGCACTCTATCGTTTCCCAGGCAAGGGCTTAGTCGAATTACTCTTACTACTCCCGCTATCTATGCCGGCCTACATTATTGCCTACACTTATACCGGCATGCTTGAGGTGGGAGGCCCTGTGCAACAACAACTACGCACTAGCTTTGATCTTAGTTACGGTGAATATTGGTTCCCTGAGATCCGCTCATTAGGTGGCGCTATTGCGATGTTCTCTTTTGTACTCTATCCCTATGTCTTCTTACTGACACGCTCATCTCTGTTAAATCAGTCAGTAAATATTATCGATGCTGCTCGCTTATTGGGGGCTAATCGTTGGCAGCGTTATTGGTCAGTGATTCTGCCATTGGCACGACCATCGATTGCAGCTGGTATCATTCTTGTTCTAATGGAAACCTTGGCAGATTACGGCACGGTGCAATATTTTGGTGTCAGTACCTTTACTACAGGGATTTTTCGCAGCTGGTTTGGCTATGGTGAAGCGGTCACAGCAGCGCAGCTATCAAGCCTTTTAATGGCGGCTGTTTTCATACTCTTCTTACTCGAAAAACACCTGCGTGGACGGATTCGTTTTAGTGGGAGTAATAGCGCTGAAAAACCACGTGACGTGCTCACACTTAGTGGCAGGTCAGCCTTTGCCGCGATAAGCTTTTGTCTCATCCCCGCACTCTTCGGCTTTATTATTCCACTACTGCAGTTACTCAGCTGGGCAGTAGATACTGCAGATGAAATGCTCGACGCACAATTCTGGCAACTGACATGGAATAGCCTACTATTGGCAACCTCTGCGGCCATTCTTACTCTACTGATTGCCACCATCCTCGCTTATGCAAGACGCATCAGCAAAAGCACGCTACTAAAATCAATGATCGATCTCTGCGCGATGGGCTACGCTGTCCCCGGTACAGTAATCGCTGTGGGGGCCATCATCTTATTAAGTAGTATCGATAATTGGCTGATTGAAACACTCAGAGAGCAGTTTGCTATTGAATCGGGTTTACTGCTGACCGGAACAATCTTTGCGCTAATCTTTGCGCACACAGTGCGTTTCTTATCTTTAGCCTTACAGACTGTAGATGCCAGCCTCAGTAAGATTTCACACTCGGTCGATGAGGCCTCACGTTTATTGGGTAACTCCATCAGCCAAACACTGCGACGCATTCATGTTCCATTGATTCGTGGTGGTTTAGTCAGTGCCGCTTTATTAGTTTTTGTTGAAGTCATGAAGGAACTACCGGCGACTTTAATTATGCGCCCATTCAACTTCAACACCCTCGCCGTGCGCGCCTATGAGCTAGCCTCTGATGAGCGCCTTGCAGACGCCTCAACCGCTGCATTAGCTATCGTAATGACCGGTATAATACCGGTCATTCTATTAAACATTTCGATTCGTAAAAAATAATTGCTATGGCCATTCAATCACCTCCCTTACTAGAGATAACGCAACTCTCGACCTCGCATCGTAAGCAACAGATTCTGCAAGCGATTAATCTGAATATTCAGGCGCAGGACATTGTCTGCTTACTCGGCCCCAGCGGCTGCGGTAAGACTACTCTGCTGCGCTCTATTGCTGGCCTCCACCCTATTGATCAGGGCAGCATACGACTCAACGAAAAGCTTATTGGCTCAAGTCAGTTACAAGCACCACTGCAATCACGGGGTGTTGGCATGATGTTTCAAGATCTCGCCCTGTTTCCACATATGACTATCTTTGACAATGTCGCTTATGGCATTCGTAAGATGGAAAAACCCTACATTGAGAAACAAGTCCGGCATGTCTTAGACTTAGTTGAGATACCCCATAGCGGTGACAGGAAATATCCGCATGAATTATCGGGTGGCCAACAACAGCGTGTCGCACTGGCTAGGTCACTGGCCCCAAAACCATCTCTACTGCTACTTGATGAGCCTTTTTCTAGTCTCGACCCAGAGCTACGTCATCAGCTGGTGTTGGAAGTCCGTAAAATCCTTAAACTAGAAAAAATAACGGCACTCTTAGTCACCCACGACCAAGATGAAGCCTTTTCAATTGCTGACTCCATTGGTGTTATGCAGCAGGGGGCTATGGTGCAGTTCGACTCGCCTTACAATATTTATCACGAACCTAATTCAAGATTTGTTGCTGACTTCGTTGGACTTGGCACCTTTATTCCTGTCGAGATCAATGCCGCAGGTGATGTCGAAACAGTTTTTGGTACCCTGCCTAATAGCAGTGACAATCAATTTACTGTCGGCAGTAAAGTCGACCTCTTAGTTCGACCAGACGATATTCCACATGACGACCATAGTCAGGTCAGTGCCATCGTTGAGGAAAAACGTTTTCTAGGGGCACAGTTTCTTTATACCTTACGCCTCCCGAATGATTACCGTGTGCTTTGCTATGCCCCCAGCCACCATGACCATAGTATTGGCAAGCCTTTGGGTATTCGTCTGGACTTAGAGCATCTGATGTTATTTGAGCGCGAATAAAGGCGGTATTAATAAGCCTTGACCCTATGCACTTTAAGGCCAACAATCAGGCTATATCTGATCTCCGAGAGCGATTACTTGAGCCTTTCAAGACAAATAGCACGACCTCTATTAATAGTCCTTTTCGGACTATTAATCAGTCTGTCAGCAAAGGCAGAGATGTTCACTACAGAACAAATTGTTGCTGCTGTGACCAGTCAGGAAAGTCTCGAACAGATTGAAGTTTTACTGCAGCGTGATGATGTTCAGCAGATGTTATCCAAACATAAAATCACTCTAGCTGATATCCGGCAACGCCTACCTAAGCTAGCTCCTAGTGAACTACATAATCTGGCCAAGCAGATTAAAGATATGCCAGAAACAGATAGCTCTATTTTAGTGGCCTTAGTACCCAGCCCTGTGATCCTACTTTTGGAGCTGACCGGCTACACTGATATTTCGACATCATTCTAAGCTCGATATCATGTTACTTCAGTGCCAACTACGCAGCTTCTCATTAATCGTCAGTAGCCTCCTGCTGAGTGCCTGCACAACACTGGCTGACCATGTCTTACCGAAGCAGCCACAAGATCAGGCCTCCGACATCGTTCTGCAGGTGCCCTTCTTTGATCAAACGGCCTACTACTCTGGCCCCGCCGCCTTATCGATGATTGCTAATTTTTATATCCTGCCACTGCGGCCAGGCCAGTTACATCACTTCAAAAGCAGCCCCAATAAAACCAGCGGCCTGCAATTAGAAATGCTCGCTACGGCACGTGAGATCGGCCTACAGAGCTACCATCATGCTAATGATATCAATAGCCTTTTTAATGCCATTGACCGACAACGTCCGGTGATCGTCTTACAAAACCTAGCCATTGATGCCTACCCAGTGTGGCACTATGCCGTTGTTGTTGGTTATTCAGCAGATAAGGAGTTTCTCTTACTGCACAGTGGCCGCCATGAATATTATCGTGCTGCACGCACAACCTTTGAGAACACTTGGTCACGTGCTGCAAACTGGTCATTAGCGCTATCACCCATTACTGACATTCCTGAGGATGCTGATATTAATAAGGTCATTGCTGCTGCAATTGATCTCGAGCACCTCGGCCATGCGCGTGCTGCACAGATCACCTATAGCGCCATACTCAAGCGTTGGCCTGATCATTTTGCAGCGTATTTAGGTTTGGCTAATAGTCACATGCAGTTGAATGAGCCGTTGGCTGCAAGTCGTGCTTATCGCAAAGCCTTAAACCTCAATCCGTATTCCACTCAGACATTAAATAATTTTGCTTATAGCGCTGCCGCCTTAGGCTGCCATCGCAGTGCAGTAGATGCTGCCAGATGCGCTGTTGAAATGAGTAAGGTGAAAAACAGTACTGTTGAAAACACCTTTAATGAGCTCACTGAAAAATACCCTGATGCAAGAAATGCAGGCCGCTGCCCACAGGTCCAATGCAAAAAGCAGCCCTAATACTATAAAACCACAGAAAATAATCTGTTAACGTAGGGTTTATCAATTTTTGATTTTTTATAGGTCTGGTATGAAAAAAGAACAGTACCCCAGCGTCGCTTTATTTCTTGGCATTACATTACTCGCCGCTGTCACCTTCGGCGCCAAAACCAGCCCTCAGGGGCTCAGTGTTTTACCGCTACTCACCTTGCTACTGATGTCTGAATTTGGCTTCTTTGTTACCGCTGTTGGTGCTTATGCTGGTGCCAGACAATGCCTACAGAGAGTAACCTTGCGCAGACTTGTGGTCAGCATAAGTAATCTCATATTGGCTGTGCTTTTTGCAAGATTAGGCCTCGAACATTGGACGAGCATCACATAAACCATTGGCCAATGCATAACGGTATGTTAAAACACGCCTGTCCTAATTGAACTCAGCTCTACAAGACCAAGAGTCTGATAGCACACCCTATTCAATTGATTACTACTAGAGCTTAGTAATCACGATATAAATTAAGGAGTAATTCGCTTTGTCATCAACATTTAATCGCTGGCGCCCACACCCTTGGCATGGCATCGAAGTAGGCCCAGACGCACCTAGCGTAGTACATGCTTACATCGAAAGTACTCCGTTTGACCACGTCAAATATGAAGTCGACAAACAGACGGGTTACCTACGTGTTGATCGCCCACATCGCACCTCCTCTCTGCCACCGACACTCTATGGCTTTATTCCGCGTACTTATTGTGGCGCTCGTGTTGGCGCATTAATGGGCAGTGATTTACTAGGTGATGAGGATCCGTTGGATATCTGTGTCATCAGTGATCGTCCTGTCGACCGCGCTGAACTGATTTTGAATGCTCGCATTGTCGGTGGCTTACCTATGATCGATGGTGGTGAGGCTGATGATAAAATCTTAGCCGTGCTTGAGGGTGATCATGTCTGGTCAAATATTGAAGATATTTCTGAGTTACCGGGTTCGATTGTTGAGCGATTACGTCATTACTTCCTGACTTACAAGAGCTTGCCAGGCGAAGATTCCAAGGTTCAAGTAGGCTCAGGCTATGGCCGTGATCATGCGATGAAAGTGATTGAGCAATCAATGCTCGACTATGCTGATCTATCCGCTAGCTTGACCGAAGAAAGCTAGACCCACGCAAAGCAGCTAACCATCCACCTGGCATACATTACTTAAATCACTCCAGGTGGACTAAAATAGGCTGAATATCCCCAGCGAAGGCTCGTCCCGATTCGCCGTATTCGGTATAGTAAAGTCTCTTAGGCTCAACCAACCCGCTATAAACTTATGAGTAAAAAACTCCGCACCCATTCTTCGATAGTTGTCGACGGCACTGAGCGCGCGCCCAGCCGTGCGATGCTGCGCGCTGTAGGCTTTAAAGACGCTGACTTTGAAAAACCACAGATCGGTATTGCCTCTACCTGGAGCATGGTGACACCCTGTAATATGCACATTAACACCCTCGCTGAAAAAGCAGCGGCCGGTGCTGATAGCGCAGGTGGTAAGGGCGTCATCTTTAACACCATCACCATTTCAGACGGTATCTCCATGGGTTCAGAGGGCATGAAGTACTCTCTGGTTTCACGTGAGGTGATTGCTGATTCGATTGAAACGGTAAGTGGTTGTGAAGGCTTTGACGGTGTCGTTGCGATTGGTGGCTGTGATAAGAATATGCCGGGCTGCATGATGGCCCTAGCGCGCTTAAACCGGCCTGCAGTATTCGTCTACGGCGGCACCATTATGCCCGGCGTTCATAAAGGCATTAAGGTTGATGTAGTCTCTGTATTTGAAGCGGTTGGCCAACACGCCAAGCAAGAGATAGACGATAAAGAATTAAAACAAATTGAATCAAAAGCTATCCCCGGCCCCGGTTCCTGTGGTGGCATGTATACCGCAAACACCATGGCCTCTGCGATTGAAGCCTTGGGCATGAGCCTACCGGGTAGTTCTGCTCAGGCCGCTATTTCTAAGTCGAAAGAAGACGATTGCCGTCAAGCAGGTAAGGCCGTATTAGACCTCTTAAAGAAAGGCATACGCCCCAGCGATATTATGACGCGTAAGGCATTTTTGAATGCCATTACCCTGATTACAGCCCTCGGCGGCTCCACCAATGCAGTCTTACATATGCTCGCTATGGCGCATTCGATGGGTGTAAAACTATCGATTGATGACTTCACCCGTATCGGTAAAAAAGTCCCTGTGATGGCGGATCTTCGCCCTAGTGGCAAGTACATGATGTCGGAATTAATTGAAGTCGGTGGCATTCTGCCTCTAATGAAGATGTTGCTAAAGAAAGGCTTACTCTACGGTGATTGCCTCACGGTTACTGGCAAGACCATGGCGCAGAACTTAGCCAAGGTGAAGGCCTACCCGAAAGGGCAGGACATCATCCGCCCATTCAGCAACCCGATTAAGAAAGATGGCCATTTAGTCATCCTCTATGGCAACCTCGCACCGGAAGGTGCCGTGGCGAAAATTTCAGGTAAGGAAGGACTCTCTTTCACCGGCAAGGCCAAGGTCTTTGCTTCAGAAGAAGCCGCCTTGAAAAAAATCCTTGATGGCGGCATTAAGAAAGGTGATGTCATCGTCATTCGCTATGAAGGCCCAGTTGGCGGCCCCGGTATGCGCGAAATGCTCTCACCGACCTCGGCTGTTATGGGTAAAGGTCTCGGGAAAGATGTCGCATTAATCACGGATGGCCGTTTTTCTGGGGGTAGTCATGGCTTTGTTGTTGGCCATATCACCCCAGAAGCGGCTGTTGGTGGCCCATTAGCGTTGGTTAAGAATGGTGACAAGATCACTATTGATGCCGAGCGTGGTGAGATGAATTTGCACGTTAGTGCGAGTGAATTAAAGAAGCGGAAAGCCGCGTGGAAAGCGCCTAAAACCCGCTATACACGGGGAGTTCTAGCTAAATATGCCAAGCAAGTTAGCTCCGCCTCAAGCGGTGCTGTTACCGATTAAAACCTAGCTGAAAAACACGGCTTGCTGACGACTTTATAGGGCAAAAATTGATTTTTTATCATATTTGCTTGAAAACGTTGGCAGCTAGCTGCGAATAGTTTACGATTTAGCCCCTTTTTAAGCCCTACTAGTCACTACTTACCAACAGGAGCAGTTGATGTCACTGACACCAGAAGAATTAGAAGCGATCATGGAACGCAAGAACAAAATGCGTCGTGAAGCATACGATCGTCGTAACGCCCAAGACAACAAAGACGAAGTCAGCGCACAAGCCGTTGCTCGTTTCCTTGAGCTACCAGAATACAAGAATGCTCACACTATTATGTGGTATATCGATTGTCGTTCTGAGCTACGTACTAAGCCAGAGCTACTTGCTGAAGTTGCTAAGGGCGAAAAGAAAATCATCGTTCCTTATTGCACTGAAGACGAAAATGGCGACAACAAGCTAGGTCTCTGGTGGATGGAAAGCCTCGAAGAGATGGTTGTTGGTAAGTGGGACATCCTTGAGCCACCTAAAGATATGTGGGGCAACCCAACTAAAGAAGTTGAAGCAGGCGATCTAGACCTAGTTATGGTTCCAGGTGTTGGCTTTGACCGTAACGGTGGCCGTATGGGTAATGGTCAAGGTTACTATGACCGTCTACTTGAAAAAGTACGCGCTGATGCACCACTAATCGCAATGGGCTATGAGTCACAGTTGTTCGACAACGTTCTCGTTGCTCCACACGACGTTTACATGGACAAAGTTGTCACTGAAGACGCTGTTTACGAAGGCCAAGGAAGAGACTAAATGAGTGCGCTAATTGATGATACCTATGCAGAAGCGTTTAAGAGCTTATATGTTGAGTTCTTAATCACTGCCAAAAACCGTAAGTGGGTTGACCACGCGGTAAATGCGGCAGTAGGTAACGGTTCTAGCTCTATTTTATGTGACTGTGAAGCGGGCATGGACCGCTACGTAGGCCCCGGTGGTGATGAGTCATTCATAACCCCTGATGGTCGTCCAGGCGCTATTATTCAAATGCACGTACCACGTTTCTGGAAAGATCGTAATGATCGTATAGAAAAGTCTGCCCTGGTACGTATCAGTCAAAATGTCATGACCTGCCCTACGGCATCATGCTTTAACTTGATTGATTCAGAAGAGTATTTCCACATGGGTCGTAAAGTCGCTTACTTCGGTAACGGCTACCAAAAACGTATCGAACGTTTTGGTCGCAAGATGTGGTGGGTTCCAATCCTTGGTGGTGAGTACATCATGGACCGTCGTTTAGGTCGTGCTGATGGCTTAATGGGTGGCAACCTTTGGTTCTTTGGTAAAGACACTGACTCTGCACTAGAAGCGGCAGAGAAAGGTTGCGAAGCAATCGCACCGGTTGATGGCGTTATCACAACCTTCCCTGGTGGTGTTGCCGGCAGTGGCTCAAAAGCCGGTAGTGACTATGACTTCACTATTGCCAGTACCTTTGAGAAATTCTGTCCTTTGCTACAAGATGACCCCACTGTAGAAAAGGGTCTACCTGAAGGCGTGAACTCGGTCATGGAAATCATCATGAATGGCCGCGACATGGATTGCATCATTAAGGCAACTCAAGCGGCTATTAATGCGTCGAAAGACACAGAAGGTCTGCTTATGATCTCCGCTGGTAACTACGGTGGTCGTTTAGGTAAGAGCTTCATCTACCTGCATCCTGATAAGCAGCCTGCAGCGTAGTTAGTATTGTAAAGTAGTACTTCCTGTGACTGATAACCAAATATTAGTTACAGGAACTTTAATCTTGCTCTAGAGATAGAGCATTCGATATTCCCTTCACATGAGGCTACGGTATTGATCATTGACGGCAAAAAAGTTGCAATCCAACTACGCAATCAGATCAAAGTTCATTTAGCTCAGTTTAGTGACATCCAAATTACTCTGGCCACCGTTTTAGTTGGCGAGAACCCCGCAAGCAAACTCTATGTCGGTATGAAACACCGTGAGGCCAATGCCGCCGGTATTCATTCCAAACACGTTGCTTTGCAAGATAATATTGATCAGGACAGCCTTGAGGCTGAAATTGAAAAATTAGCCCGTGACGACAGCGTCAACGGCATCCTCGTTCAACTCCCTCTACCCAAACATATTAATAAAGACCGCATCTTAGCGAGGATTCCTCCTGAAAAAGATGTTGATGGTCTTACCGATGTGAATATGGGGCGCCTAGTTCAAGGCCAAAACCAGTTAGTCCCCTGCACGCCTCTCGGGGTCATGCGCCTGATCGAGGCTTACAACATCCCGACCGCTGGCAAAACAGCCGTTGTCGTTGGTCGTTCCTCTTTGGTTGGCCTACCTCAGGTGCTGTTACTCGCGGCACGCGGTGCCGATGCCACGGTTACCCTCGCCCACTCGCGCAGTGAAAATCTCATTGAGATCTGTCAGCGTGCTGATATTTTAGTCTCCGCAGTCGGCTCAGCCGGCATGATTACCGCAGCTCACGTGAAGCCCGGCGCGATGGTCTTTGATGTCGGTGTGACGCGCACCGCTGCTGGCATTCTTGGTGATGTTGATTTTGCCGCGGTTGAAAAGGTCGCTGGTGGGGTAACGCCAATGCCTGGCGGCACCGGCCCAATGACAGTGGCCTGTTTGCTAGAAAACACCGTTAAGGCCGCCGGTCTGCAAGGTATTCTCCCAATTTAGCCGAAAACTGCCCTGTAGAGGGGCTATTCCCAAAAACATCCTTGAGAGGGTCTATCCTCTGTGGCATTATGACGAACTTTTCGGATGTTGTTGAAAAAATCGCCAACTCACAATATTGAGATGGCTGGAAAGATCTGTTGCGATTATTTATTCGCACATGCTACTGACGATTAATATTTCGACTTAGCAATAAGATTAAACACATCATTTAAACTCAGTTTCTAAACACTATATAAGGGTCCTTTTATGCCTGGTAAAAAGCTTGCCTTCCCTGGACGCAATTATTTATTTGCTCCTGGTCCTACACATATTCCTAATGAAGTAATGAATGCAATGGTCGTTCCACAGGAAGACCATCGTGCACCAGACCTTCCTGAATTGGTTCTGCCTCTCCTGAAAGATCTAAATAAGATCTTCCAAACCAAGAAAGGTCAAAGTTTCATCTTCCCTGCGACCGGTACAGCGGGTTGGGAAATTGCAATTACTAACACACTAAACCCAGGCGACACGATCTTAACTTCACGTTTTGGTCAATTCAGTCACCTTTGGTATGACATGGCTGTTCGTTTAGGCCTAAATGTAGAGCTAGTTGACGTAGTTTGGGGCCAAGGCGTTCCAGTTGCTGAATTCAAGAAGCGTCTACGTGCTGACAAAAAGCATAATATTAAAGCGATTATCGCTTGTCATAACGAAACTGCGACAGGTGTTACTAGTGACATCGGCGCACTTGGTAAAGCTATTAAAGAAATCGGTCACCCAGCAATCTACATGGTTGACGGCGTAAGCTCAGTAGCTAGCATCGATTTCCGCATGGACGAGTGGAACATTGACGTTGCCGTCAGTGGTTCGCAAAAAGGTTTCATGTTGCCAGCAGGTATGGCTTTGATCGCATTCAGCCAGAAAGCACTTCGCGCTAGCAAAACTGCGACTTGCCCACGTTGTTTCTTAGACATCAAAGATCACATCACAACAAACAAAGACGGTTTCTTCCCTTACACTCCTTCAGTGCCTATGCTGCGCGGTTTACGTGCGTCTATGGACCTACTGTTGGGCGAAGGCCTTGATAACGTATTTGCTCGTCACCACCGCCTTGCGGAAGGTGTGCGTAAAGCCGTTAAAGCATGGGGTCTATCTCCATGTGCAGCATCTCCAAAGCTATGTTCTGACACGGTTACAGCGATTCTTTCTCCAAAGAACGTTAATGCAGCTGAAGTGATTCATATTGCATACCATCGTTACAACATCTCGCTAGGTGCTGGCTTAACTCAAGTTGCTGGTAAGGTTTTCCGTATCGGTCACTTAGGCGACAACAGCGATGTTCGCATGATGTCTGCCCTTGGTGGTGTTGAGATGGCTATGCGCGATGCGGGTATCAAGTTCAAGGCAGGCAGTGGTGTTGGTGCAGCGGTTGAGTATTACCGTTCTACAGCTAAAGCTATCCCAGCCTTCGGCGCAGCTAAGAAAGCAGCGGCTCCAAAGAAGCGCAAAACTACTAAAAAATAGAGGTTTATTTTTATGAGTTTCACTCAATATAAACCTGCAAAGCTCCGTGTACAGCGCTGTGAACTCGCTGTACCTGGTTCTAACCCAAAGATGATCGAAAAGGCTGCAGATTCTGCAGCCGATTACGTATTTTTAGATCTTGAAGACGCCGTTGCTCCGGATGATAAAGTCCAGGCACGCAAAAACGTCATCGAAGCGCTAAATGACATCGACTGGGCAGGTAAAGGTAAAACAGTATCTATCCGAATCAATGGATTAGACACGCATTACATGTACCGTGATGTGGTAGACGTTGTTGAACAGGCCGGTGACAAGTTAGACACCATCTTGATTCCTAAAGTAGGTAACCCTGCAGACGTTTACATGGTCGATGCCATGGTCACTCAAATTGAAGAAGCCAAAGGCTTCAGCAATAAGATTGGCCTCGAGGCTTTAATCGAGACTGCACTTGGCATGGCCAATGTAGAAGCAATCGCGACTTCAAGTCCTCGTATGGAAGCCATGCATTTCGGTGTTGCAGACTATGCCGCTAGTAACCGTGCACGTACTGTCAATATTGGTGGTTTGAACCCAGATTATCCGGGTGATCAATGGCACCATGCTATTTCAAGAATGACAGTGGCTTGTCGTGCTTACGGCTTACGTCCTATTGACGGACCTTTTGGTGATTTCAATGATCCCGATGGCTTCATGCTTGCGGCACGCCGCGGCGCAGCATTAGGTATCGAGGGTAAGTGGGCAATCCACCCATCTCAAATTGAACTCGCTAATGAAGTCTTCTCACCACCAGAAGCTGAGGTCACTAAGGCCCATCGTATTCTTGAGGAGCTTGCAAAAGCTGCTGCTGAAGGTCGTGGTGCTGCCTCTCTTGATGGCAAGATGATTGATGCTGCTTCAGCACGTATGGCAGAGAATGTTGTCCGCGCTGCAGAGGCAATCGCTGAGAAAAACAGCGCTTCCTAGCATACTTTTATGCGATTTGGCACCTTGCGTTCACCTGCAAGGTGCCCATAAAATGCACCGACGCTTTATAAAACCATAGAGTTTTACGCCATAACACCCCAAGCGTTGTTTAGTTAGTACATTTTACTAGTACTTAGCGTTACCAGATTTTGCGTGTGGCTTCGGCCGCTCGCATATTTTTTATTGTAAATCACTTTATATGGGAGGAGATGCCGTGGACATTCACGAGTATCAAGCAAAAGAGCTGCTCTCCAAGTTCGGAGTTAGTATTTCGCAAGGCGGACTAGCTTACAGTCCTGAGCAAGCGGTATATCGCGCCAAAGAAATTGGTGGCGACAAATGGGTCGTAAAGGCACAAATTCACTCGGGTGCCCGCGGCAAAGCCGGTGGCATCAAGTTCTGCACATCTGAAGAAGAAGTGCTGGCTGCAGCGACTGAGTTACTGGGTAAGACACTCGTGACTCATCAAACTGGCCCACAAGGCAAGGTTATCTATCGCCTCTACATTGAAGAAGCGACTGATATTCAGCGTGAACTTTATGTAGGTCTCGTACTTGACCGCGTCAAGCAACGCATCGCCATCATCTCCTCAACTGAAGGTGGTATGGAGATTGAAGAAGTTGCTGATAAGAACCCAGACTCAATTATGCGTACTGAAATTGAACCAACCGTTGGTTTAACTGATTTCCAAGCACGCGAAATTGCATTCAACTTAAACCTAGAGCCAAAACTGATCAGTCAGGCGGTACAAACACTTAAGGGTGCCTACCGTTCTTTCCGTGAATTAGACGCGACTATGGTTGAAATTAACCCATTGGTAGTCACTGGTGGCGGTCACATCCGCGCACTTGACGCTAAAATGACTTTCGACACCAATGCCCTCTTCCGTCGTCCTCAGATTGCTGAACTTCGTGATAAATCACAAGAAGATCCGCGTGAGTCTGCGGCATCGGATTACGGCCTAAGCTATGTTGGCTTAGATGGTGATATCGGCTGCATGATTAACGGTGCTGGTTTAGCTATGGCGTCACTCGATATGCTTAAGCATAAAGGTGGCAACCCCGCTAACTTCCTAGACATTGGTGGCGGTGCATCTCCGGAGCGTGTCGCACGTGCCTTCGAACTAGTATTAGCTGATGAAGGCGTTAAAGCCTTCCTCGTTAATATCTTCGCCGGTATTAACCGTTGTGATTGGATTGCTGAAGGTGTGGTTCAGGCTTACAAGCAAGTCGACGTTAAAGTGCCATTAATCTGTCGCCTATCGGGTACCAATGAAGAGCTAGGTCAAAAGATCATAGCTGACAGTGGCTTACCGATTATCACTGCAAATACTTTAGCGGAAGCTGCCGAAAAAGCAGTTGAAGCCCGTAACAAAGCGGTCGGCGCATAAGTAGGGAGAGACAAATGACTGTATTACTAAATGAAAAAACCCGAGTCATCGTACAGGGTTTCACTGGCAAGATTGGTACCTTCCACGCTCAAGAGATGATGGACTATGGAACTAACCTTGTTGGTGGTGTTACGCCAGGTAAAGGCGGACAAGAACACCTAGGCAAGCCGGTTTTCAACACGGTTAAAGAAGCGGTACAAGAAGCCGGTGCAGAAGCCAGTATTATTTTTGTACCTTCAGCCTTTGCTGCAGATTCAATCATGGAAGCTGCCGATGCTGGCATTAAGTACTGTGTTGCGATTACCGATGGTATTCCTGCACAAGACATGATGACGGTTAAGCGCTACATGTACCGTTACAAGAAAGAAGATCGCATGATCCTAACCGGCCCTAACTGTGCAGGCACCATCAGCCCAGGAAAAGCCATGCTAGGTATTATGCCAGGTCACATTTACATGAAAGGCGAGGTCGGCATTGTTGGTCGTTCTGGCACCCTCGGATACGAGGCAGCGGCACAGATGAAAGCACTGGGCATTGGCATCACGACTTCGGTCGGTATCGGTGGTGATCCAATCAACGGTAGTTCACATCGTGACATCCTTGAGCACTTCGAAAATGATCCAGAAACCAAAGCAGTGATGATGATTGGCGAGATCGGCGGTCCACAAGAAGCGGAAGCAGCTGAATACTTCAAAAATCACATGACTAAGCCATTAGTAGCCTACATTGCCGGTCTAACGGCACCTAAGGGTCGCACCATGGGCCATGCTGGAGCGATTGTTTCTGGTGTTGGTGAAAGTGCTGCTGAAAAAGTGAAATTGCTTGAAGAAGCAGGTGTTATTGTTGCTCCAACTCCATCGGATCTAGGTATTACCATGGAACGAGTACTAAAAGACTTATAGGGATAAATTGATGAGTAAGCCTAAAGTAATCATATCGCGCAAATGGCCTGAGCAAGTTGAAGCTCAGCTAAAAGAACTATATGACGTTCAATTGAACGAAAGTGACGAAGCCATGACGGTTGAGCAGATGCAAGATGCTATGCGTAACTGTGATGCGTTTTGCCCAACAGTCACAGACCCAGTCACTGCTGCAGTACTTGGCACTGATGGCAGCACGGCTAAAATGATTGGTAGTTATGGTGTCGGTTATAACCACATCGATCTAAAGGCAGCAGAAGCTGCTGGCTTGACCGTTAGTAACACACCTGAAGTACTGACTGACTGTACTGCTGACATCGCTATGGGCTTGCTGCTATCAGCAGCGCGTCGTATCGGTGAAGGTGAGCGTCATCTACGTAATGGTGAGTGGAGCGGTTGGCGTCCAACGCATATGATCGCGACTAAAGTAACGGGTAAGACCTTAGGTTGTATCGGTTTTGGTCGTATCGCACAGGCGATGGCACAACGTGCTCACTTTGGTTTTGGCATGAAGATCATCTTTAGCGACCCTTACCCACCGTCACAGGAAGTAATGAATCGTTTTGGTGCTGTTCACATGTCAGCAGAAGAAGTCCTAGCGCAGGCTGATTTCGTTTCTCTACATTGCCCAGGTGGTGAGTCTACTTACCATTTAATCAATGAAGAGCGCATCAAGATGATGAAGCCTACCGCTATTCTAGTGAATTCAGCGCGTGGCGACGTCGTCGACAACCAAGCCCTGATTAGCGCCCTTAAGAACGGCACTATCGCTGGTGCTGGTCTGGATGTCTTTGAAGGTGAGCCTAAGCTAGATCCGGGTTTCCTTGACTGTGAAAATGCTGTGCTACTGCCACATTTAGGCAGTGCCTCGTTGGAAACACGTATTGCTATGGGCGAGCGTGTGTTAGAAAATCTTGCAGCATTCTTTGCCGGCAAGACACCACGTGACAAGCTAGTATAAGCCTGTACTAAATGGCTCTAGGCCAGTGCCTAGAGCCATTTTCTTACTCGCTGTTATATAAAAGGAGGCTTCGCGCCTCCTTTTATATGTCAGGGAACGCAAAATTGAATTAACAGAGTTAGAGCGCAATCTATGTCAAAGCAAAGCAATTCAGTCGGATGGACTGGTTTTTTCAAGGTATCTAATAGTTCAGATATCGCCTCACACACCTCACAATATCGTGAGGAAGTTGCACAGTTACTGTTCAACTGCCTACTTGAGGTCGTGCAAAAACGTTGTCCTGAAATTGAGAACACCCTACTCGGCAAGCAGGAGCTACGTGACTCTAATCAAGATGTCATGACCTATGCGCTGCAAGCCTATGGTATTTGGTTCCAGCTGCTATCGATTGTTGAACAGAACTCCAATGTGCGTCACCTCCGCTCTATCGAATCTGAGATTGGTCATACCGAAGTCCCGGGCACCTTTGCTCAGGTTATTTCACAGGCCGCACGTCAAGGTATCGCCGCTGAAGAACTTCAAGGTGTGCTTGATAACGCCTCGATCAGCCCGGTCATTACAGCGCACCCGACTGAAGCCAAGCGTGTCACCGTGCTTGAGATTCACCGCCGTATCTACCTCTTACTGAAGAAACTAGAGCAAGACCGTTGGACGCCACATGAGCGCACGGTTATCAAGCAAACCATCACCAATGAAATTGATCTACTGTGGTTAACCGGTGAGATTCGCCTAGAAAAGCCTTCGGTACAAAATGAAGTGGAATGGGGTGTTCATTTCTTCAAAGAATCACTTTATCAGGGTGTGAATGAACTTTATGGCGAGCTAGAGCAGGCCTTGAATGATCATTACCCTGAGCATAGCTTCAACGTCCCTGCCTTCTTTAGCTTCGGCTCTTGGATTGGTGGTGACCGTGATGGCAACCCGTTCGTGACTAATGAAGTCACTGAGCATGCGGTTAAAACCACGGCCAAAGCGACCATGGAATACTATGTTACGCAGATCAACTCGATGGGTTCTTACCTAAGTATTTCAAAGAACTTTACCGATCTGCCAGAGAGCTTTAATGAAAAGTTAGAAGCCATTCTTGAGCACAGCAACGAAGCTGATGTGATGAAATCACGTCACCCTGGCGAAGTCTTCCGCCAGTTATGCTACTGCATCGGTAAACGCCTGAATGCCAATCTGGCTAAGCTCAATGGCGATGTCACTGACGCACAGGCTTACGCCTCTGCTGATGAGTTTGCGAATGACCTACGCGTTATCGAAGAAGGCTTAGAAGCGGCACAGTGTCAGTCACTCTGCCTGCAGTATGTCAGCCCTTTCCGCCACACGGTTGAAGCCTTTGGTTTCCACACGGTGAGCTTAGACCTTCGTCAAAACTCAACCATCACCACCTTGGCACTGGAAGAGATTTGGACCGCTCAGCAGAGCGCTGCTGCAACCATGCCGGAGAAAGACTCTGCAGAATGGCGTCAGTGGATATTAGATGCACTGAAAGAACCGCTAGAAGAATTACCTAGCTTCAGTAACTTAAGTGAAAGCAGTGTTGCCATCATGGACCTACTGCGCCTCATCGATACCATTCAAAACACGATTGATCGTGAAGCCTTTGGTGTCTTCATCTTAAGCATGACTCGCTCCAGCGAAGATATCCTTGGTGTTTACCTGCTGGCAAAATATGCCGGACTGTTCACTGATAGCCAAGCTATCGAGTCTTGCCGCATCCAAGTGGTGCCATTATTAGAAACGATTGGTGACCTGCGTAACGGCCCTGAGATTCTAGAAAACTTATTAGATGTGCCGCTGGTACAGCGCACCATTAACCAACTGGGTGGTCATCAAGAAATCATGGTTGGCTACTCTGACTCAAACAAGGATGGCGGTTACGTCTGTTCTACTTGGGAAGTGAGTAAGGCACAGACTAAAATCTATCAAACCGGTCAAACTCACGGCGTGCAGATTTCATTCTTCCACGGTCGTGGTGGTTCGGTTTCTCGCGGTGGTGCACCCGCAGGTCGCGCTATTGCCGCACAGCCAGCATCAACCGTTAACGGTCGCATGCGTGTCACCGAACAGGGTGAAGTGGTCTCTGGCAAATACGCCAACCGTGGTGTTGCCGAGCAGCAGATTGAATTACTTGCCGCCAGTGTTTTATCGCACACACTATTCTCTGCCGGTGAAGACGATGCGCAAAATCGCCCAGCCTATGATGAAGTCATGGAAGCCCTTGCTGGTACCTCCATGGTCGCCTACCGTGGCCTTGTAGATCATCCTGGACTGGTTGATTTCTACTCTTCAGCAAGCCCTGTAGAAGAACTCACATTGATGAAGATTGGATCACGACCTGCACGTCGCTTTGGCGCCGCCAGCTTAGATGATCTACGCGCCATTCCATGGGTCTTCGCATGGACGCAAAACCGTCTCATGATCACCGGTTGGTATGGCTTTGGTTCTGCCATCAATCAGATTATTAGTGTGCGTGGCGAGCAGGGTGAAGCGATCCTCTCTGAGATGTTTGAGAAGAGCCAGATTTTCCGTCTGATTATCGACAACATTGAAAAAACTATGTTCTTGGTCGACCTTGAGATTGCTGCTGAATACGGCACCTTGGTTGCTGACCAGCAAGCTGGTAATGAAATTCTTCAGATGATCACCCAAGAACGTGATCTGACTGAGCAAATGTTACTCCGCATCACCAAAGAAGAAAGTCTCTGTGAGCGCTTCCCTATCTTCCGTAAGAATATGGACGCACGCCTACACGGCATTAAGCAGGTGGGCTTAGAGCAGGTGAAACTAGTGAAACAATTCCGTGCAGATCAAGCGGATGAGACCAAAGACGGTCAAAATACCTTGGTCTCACTCCTACTCTCAATCAACTGCGTTGCCGCTGGTTTAGGTTGGACGGGTTAAATTAGTCGTTAGACGAGCATAAAACCAATGAAAAAATTATTATTCCATTTTGATACAGATCCGATTGCGAGTGTCTTTGACACCGTTGTCGCCTATGACGGCGGTGCCGACCAGCTAACACAGTTAGCTGCAGTCACCCCTGAAAACTGTCACCCCTTAGTTGAAGGTGCGATCTACACCCGCGCGCCAAAAGACAAGAAAAACACCGCCCTCTTTATTGGCGGTAGTGACCTCGCCGCTGGCCAAGAACTACTGGCCGCCGTGCAAAAGATCTTTTTTCAGAAATTCCGCGTCTCAGTGATGCTCGACAGCAACGGTTGCAACACCACCGCAGCCGCCGGCGTTGCCTTGATCACGCGTCATATTGATGTCACTGGCAAGACCGCCGTAGTCCTCGCTGGCACCGGCCCTGTTGGCCAACGTGCCGCAGTGATGCTCGCGATGATGGGCGCTAAGGTGCGCCTGACATCGCGTCAGCTGGATCGTTCCAAGCAGTCGTGTCAGTTGATGAAAGAAAAGTTTGATGTTGATCTAGAGCCAATGGTGGCCTCTGACGATGAGTCTATCGGCGCTGCCCTAGAGGGCGCACACATCGTCTTTGGTGCTGGCAAAACTGGCATCCAATTACTGCGTGCCGATCACTGGCAACAGCACCCGACGCTGGAGGTACTGGCTGACGTCAACACCGCGCCACCACTGGGCTTTGAAGGCATCGACATGATGGATAACAATACTGATCGCTTCGGTAAGAAAATCTTTGGTGGTATCGGCATTGGCGCAATGAAACTACGCCTACACCGTGCCTGCATCGGTCAGCTCTTTGCAAGCAATGATCAAGTACTGGATGCAAAAGAAGTCTTTGCCATTGCGCAGGGTCTAGACTAACGGGCGTAAAGCCGGCTGCTTTAATATCTAGCGATAAATAAGCCGGTAATCAGGGAGTGATTCAGCGCATAACCCAGCTTGCGGTTAGCTCTGGTTA
>TARA_B110000977_G_scaffold194504_1_pt1 | contig 24229 bp, 13 predicted proteins | sample TARA_B110000977 | Tara Oceans TARA_B110000977 (sample SAMEA4397798) | marine metagenome | biome: Polar Biome; feature: [SRF] surface water layer (ENVO:00010504); material: water (ENVO:00002006), including particulate matter (ENVO:01000060) such as... | depth 5 m | reverse complement strand
TTTTTTTTTTTTCAGGATGCTGGTGTCTTGTCTTTCCGTTATTAACCCTTAACCCTTACCCTATAAACAACCCTAAATAACCCTAAACAGGACAAAGATCTGTGGGACGAGCTCGAAGCTGAGGCGAACACGTTGACGGCTGAGACAGAGACTCCGCTGTGGGAAAAGGTGCAGGGAATGCCTGGTTTTACGACTGATGGCGGCAGTGGTGGGTCGGATTTCGATTGGGACGGCGGCGAAGCGTTGGCGGAGAGCTTGTTCGGCGAATCCTCAAACGATGACCGCGCTTCCCTTCAAATCCAAAAAGCAGACTTTACCGTGAACTCGATTATCGACAAAATCAACCGGAACAAGGTTAATCTGAGACCGAGTTACCAACGTGAATACGTGTGGACCGTTAAGACGGCGAGTAAATTGGTTGAAAGTCTCATGTTAAACATCCCGATCCCTACGATGTTTTTCCACGAGGTCAACCACGGCGGTCTAGAGGTGGTGGACGGCAAACAGCGGTTGACTTCAATCTGGAGTTTCATCCAGGGAAAGTTCCCCGATGGGACGAAGTTCAAACTAAAAGGACTTGATGTGTTTTCGGAGCACAACGATAAAACGTTCGACCAGCTTCCGCCCGAAATTCAGGAGCGGATTTTAGACCACCCCCTGAACGTACACACCATAAGCAAACAGTCCCAACCTGACTTTGTGTTTGAGGTTTTCGAAAGGTTGAACATGGGCGCTACTCAGCTCAACGAACAGGAGTTACGGAACTGCATTTATCAGGGGGTGTATACTGATTTGTTGGCAGACTTGGCTATGGACGAAACTTTACTAAAAGTGTGCAGAGCCAAGGCCCCGCACTTACGCATGAAGGACCGCGAGCTCGTGTTACGGTTCTTCGCCATGAGACGAACCGGCCCGCACCAAATGACCTCGCCAATAAAAGCCTGGCTCAACGAAGAAATCAGGGAGAACAAAGACATGACGCCCGGTGAGGCGGAGGATTTGAAAAATGAATTCACCGAAACAATCAACTTGGTCTGGGACGTGTTTGGCGACGCCAGTTTCAGACCAGTCAAATCCGAAAACAAACTGAAAAATAAGGACGAAAAGGACTCACAAACACCGGACGTCTCCGGTATCTTCTACCGCGACTACTTCGAAAACGGCGAAATCAACGTCGCGCTGTGGGACACGGTGATGTTTAGTTTCTCGGGGCGGACAGCGGAAGAGGTGGTGCCAAACAAAGAAAAGATCATGGCTGCGTTTATTAAGCTTGCGGGTTCGAAGTCGTTCAAGAAGTTGCTCGTGTCAAACCCTAAGTGCGTGGTGGCTCGTGCGGAGACGTGGGGTACGATTCTGGACTCTATTTGCGGTCCCAGGGGGGTGAAACGAGGAGCAAAGGCGAGGTGAATGGATAGGGAAATGTAATTGGAAAATAAACAGTGACTTTTGTAAGGACCTACAGTACTCTGCTTTGCATTTAAATCACTAATACCCTCCTCACTGTTCCTTCAGCGCCTTGATCGCTTTCTGCCTCAACCCCTTGACTTTGGTCTTTTCGTTTTTCAAAAAATCAGCGCACTGGGAGTCTGATAAAGCGGCCAACTCCCCGACTGTCCTTACCCCGAACTTCTCGAGCCGCTCAACGCTCTTCGCGCCCACGCCGCGAAGCTTCCCCACGGAACTCTTGTCGGAATTCGAAGCGTCGTTGGAGCTCCAGGAACTGTTCTCTGACGGTTTCGATGACGATACAGAGGAAGCAGGATTCGATGTATCCGGCGAGGATTCCGGTAAGGAATCCACAGTTGTGCTTTTCTTCGCGACTGAGCCTCCACCAAACTTTGTTTGACTCGGCACGCTGATGCGCACGCGCCGTCGGCGAACCGGAACGCGAAGCGGCGGTGCTCCGGATTTTCCAGACTGGTTGGCTGTGGAGGACGAAGAACTTGAAGGAGTAGTGACTGACGCGCGTCGCCGCACACTTGCCGCGCGGTTGGGGGTGCTAGGTTTTCGGGATGTATCCCCGGTATCCCCACTATCCGAGGTACGAACATCCCCAGTGGAACTGTCTCCACTTACCTTCCTTCGCTTGGGTTGTCTCTCTTCCCCATTCACCCTGCGCCACGCGCTTTGTCTCCCGACTCCGGGCTCCAGCGTGATCCCGTACGGCGCCACGTCCGGCAAATTCGAAACGATATCACCATCCAACCGGCTTTTGCGAATGAATTCCTTCTCCTGGCGTTTGGAAAGGTCGTACCCGCCGTCCGAGTATCCCGCCTTCGCGTCGGGTTTACTTTGCAATCGAGGAACGTTTTCGGAATTGCGCAAGCTCTTCGCTTCATCGTCCGGTACCGTCGCGTCTTCCACGATGACCGATCCGGATCGGTTAATACGGACGTTCTGGTTTGGAGAAGAAACAGCCTTCTGGACGTACGCAGCCATCCCGCTGATGGGTTCGTCAGCGTTGCTATTTTGTGACCCTTCCGCTGTGTTCCCTCGAAACGGATCAGACGTGTCGTCGACTCGGCCGCTCATCTTGACTCCACCAGGTACGATGGAAGCATCCTTCACGGTCAACCCCGCCCCGACGTACAACAAGTTAGCCAGGTAATCGCACCGCTCGTCTGTGCTGTAGTCCTCCCTCCACTCGTGCCACGGAAGGCGCAGGACCTGTGATAGGTTGAGAGGGAATGAGAAATAATTGAAAGGGTCAGTCGTGGTTAGAAAAGAAAGAAAAAAACCTCACCAAATCCACTCCGTTTATTCGCTCAGTCTTAGATGTTCTGTTGTTTACCCTTCACGCGTCGTCGCGGTAAGCGAAGGGACGCTCAGCAAAGTATATATCTTGTCGTCAAGGCGAATTGAAGGAGCACGTGAGGAATCCGAAGAGTCATTACCGGAATCCTCATCTGACATCGAATCCTGGTCGGGCTTAGGAGACAGCTCACGGTCACCAAAAACAAAAAAACGCACCTTCCACCCCTTCACCTTTAAAACCTTTTCACGAAGCAGATCGGCGCCCATGTATTCTGAGGGTTTATTCGCGAAAAAGTGAGACGGCCCGTCTACTTCAATGGCGACTCTCCTCCCCCTTAACGCGATATCAAGCGAGAAATTATCATCCGCGAGCATTTCGATTTCGTGCGGGATGCCCATCAACGTAAGGGTTTCGCTGACTTCGCGGTGAAGCGTTGAAATCGTCACTCTGCCGGTACTCGTCTGTTCCCACACCTCCTTCGCGCGCCTCAACAAAGCGCCTTTAAGCAACTGCCGCTTTGCGTTATTTTTTGAATCTTTCGGGGATTCGCTGACGTCGCAATGTAATTCACCAGTGCCTTGATCCTCGACGCAGTGCTCGAAGGCTAACGAGGCTTGGTAGATCTGCACCAAATCAACGCGCGACAGCCCGTCTCCTTTGTCGTCGTTCGCCATCTCTTCAAACCTCTTAGCGTACGCATCGAAGAGTTTAGAACTAGGGTTGTACGCCAGCACGGCCCAGCCCCAGAACGAATTGGCTAACCCTTGCGCAGTGAACTTACCCGTGCTGACCCTTTGTTCGCACTCAGCCACTATCTTCTGTAAAGTCGACAGCGCGGGGGTCATCGCGAGGTTGGCGTACGCAAACACAGTCATCGATAAACTCTGGTCGGTGTAAAGGTCAACGGATTGTTCCACTAGTCCGTCGAATGCGGCCTGTAGCGCCTTACCTGGTTTGTACTTCAAAGCGCTCAACGCCCATAACGTGTTCGAGACGAGATGAGGGGTAATACTCATAGCAGCTTTCTCAATCGTTTCGGAATCGACTTCAAAGCCGTATCCGACGTCTATATTTTTCCCTTTCTGCCGGTCGCCGAATTTTCGCAAACTCTCCGAAGTCTGGTACCCGCGTTCGTCCGCCATGTTTTGGTTTGAAAACGTGATTCTTTGATCGGCGGGACCGGTGAGTTTTTGACCCCCTTTGATCGCGATTTTGCGTAACAGCGTCTGCTCAAGCCGTTGCATCGTCCGCGGCTCGGGGAGCTCCTCGTACTGCGCCATGTGATACATGAAATTAGCGACGTGATTAAACGTTAATTCTTGGCTCTCTTTCTGCGCGTCTTGGTCGCACAAGTCGGCGATTCTTTTGTGCACTGAGTTGAACACCCCCCTTCCCGGGTTCTCTTTCAAAGTGTGCATCGCCCAGAGCATGTTGTTTAATTCGATGATGGAATACGAATCGCCTTTTTGGATCCACGCTCTGCGAATTTCACTGAATAAGCCCTCGCCGGGGTTGTAGTTGCTCCCCGCGAAGCCCCATAAAGTATTTGCGAGGCCTTGTGTCGTGAACTCGCCGAACTTCGAATACGTCATCTTTGCGAGCTTGTCCAGGACTTGCGTGGATAGGGGTACTAAATCAGGGGTGTTGCCTGCCGCCCACAGGATATTGGCGACACTTTGAGTTGAGAACATGTGCGGCGCGTCGTCACAAGCATCGCAGACCGCTTGATTCAAAACATCGCTCACTCCTTCTTTCATCCCAGCTCTACTGGTACTAATAGCCCAGATAATGTTACTCAGCTCCATAGACTTGAATCCATATGCATTCGAATCTAAAATATAATCAGAAAACGCATCCGCGGAGAGTTGAGACAACCCGAAATCCTCGGTCTGTGACTCAACGCCGTCCGATTGGAATGACACATTGCTTTCGTGCTTTTCCAACACGGCGAGCGCCCAAAACGAATTGCTAACGCCTTGAGGTATAAACGCGTCGCCCCTAGGAGGGTTCGTTAATCGATCCGTGATTGCGTTTTTCAACGCGACTGTTGCCTGCCTTACTCTGGATTGGTTCTCAGCCCCTTGTCCCGAAACGTTTTGCCCGCTGTTCCCCGAGTGCATCTTGGCGAGCGCCCAAATCGCGTTCGAGAGATTCTGGCTCGAAAAATCACTCCCCGAGAAAGTCGCCAATCGCTTCAACACGATTGAAAACATAACAGGCGCGTGTCCGCACTCCCGGACGTCTCCAAACTGCTCCGCCGTTCGTCCGCAGTTCGCGAAGCCCCACAACACGCAGCAGATCTCGCGCGTACCCCACGCTCCTCTGAACTCGTTCGGCGTAGGGTGTTTTGAAGTGTCGTCGTCGGCAAATAGAATGAGAGAATCATTCAGAAACGTTTCCAACCTGATGTACCGGGGGTCGTGGATCAGTTTAGCGGCCATTGATGTGCGTCTGCCTCGCGCATTCCTATTCAGCTTCCCTAATTTGTGAATCGCGGTCGAGAAGTTCACCGCGGTGAACATGTGCACGTTCGCGTCGCAGTACTCAAGCACTTCTTCACACTTTTCGGCTTTGGAAATCACGCCCGTGTGCGTTCGCATAGACTGCTTGCGTTTGTTCGCGGCAGCGTCTTTGGCTTCCACATCTTTTTGGTACCCACCGTTCCGCGAGTTGTTAGATCCTCGGTAGGTTCCGTTACCATCGCCTCGGCCTCGTCCGCGTCCGCTGCGAGTACTCGAGTTGTATCCTGGCTGAGCATTGCCACCCGAGTACCCTGCTTGCCCGCCTCCTCGCCCGCCGCCGCGGGCGTTATCTGATCCGCCCTCGTAATTCTCGTTACTAGCACGCCTTCGTCCATCCGAGTTTTGCGCTCTCGAACTGCCGTACGTCCTGTTACCATCGCCCCTTCCCCGTCCCCTGCCTCCCGTTCTGGATTCGTCACCACTCACTCTACCGCCCCTACCCCGTGTCCCCCCCGACCCAGACGCGTTGCCCCTCCAGTAGTCGTTCCGCCCCCCAGTCTCGTTGCCATCCATGGACAGGTTTCCCCCGTACGACGAACCGCCCCCGTTCCCAGGCGGAGTGGCGAACGCGGTGACCCATCGTGGGGCCGACTTGGGGGTGCGACGTCGCAGCTCGAGTCGCGACGGTATCAGTGATTGCTTTGCATGTAACTGTTTCGACCGGGGCGCCTCGCCCCGACTTCCCACAGTCAAAGACACGAACCCCGCTGTGATCCCTGCGAAGACTTGATTGAGAACAAACATGATACCCAATCACGTCGCCGCCTTCCACGTCTCGAACGCGGACCACTCGCCTTCTCCAACGAATCACCCAAGAGCGCGTGAAGTCCCTACCGCCTGTCGCCTAGCCACTGACGCGTCCTGCGCAGTCTGCTCGTTGAACCGACCTCGCCGCTGGTTCTGAGGGCAAACGCCCCGACTCGGCACAGCAGCCGCATTTCTTGTCCGCAAGCCGAAAAAGCGCAAAATATGAAAGATAGGGTTGTGTTTTTGGTTGCAGTTCATTCACAAGTGCCGACGTCTATCATCACTCCTCTCTCACGCGCTTCTCTCTCAGGATACTTGTACGTAGATTCACTTCTTCTACGTGCATCCCCTCTCTTTAGGTTTAGGGCATAGAAACCCTAGAAACCCTAACCTTATTCTCTGACTAACTACCTAGTCACGTCGCTCCAACTACTCGCTCCAACTAGTAGCTCTCCGTGGATTCAACCTCGCGTCTGCAAAGGTAGTACGTAAGCGCGTTCTGTACCAGCTCTTTCATCGAATCGCTCAGCGGCGCGCCCTGATAGGTACAGTAGATGATGTCGTACGCTTTCGGCCCAATGGTGTCGATCTCCGCGGAGATGACGTTCAGGGAAAGGTCCTTCATAGTTCGCACGATGTCCACGAGCAGACCGGGGCGGTCGGTGGTCGTGACGATGACTTTAGATCGAGCGCTGCCTGCTGTTTCGACACTCACAAGCGTCTTGACTTTCGGCTCCACCCGCGCCCCTAGAATCTTCTCATCCGCGTCGTGATCCCCGGGCATGTCGATGTGCTGCCCCTCCACCAAAAAATCCGCCGCCTCGGGGTGGTAGGTGAGCATGTTGTTGATGATGGTCATTCTGATTTGTTCGATCATCTCCGATTTCACGACCTTCTCGGAAGTTGCCGCGTCCGTGATGTAGAACCTGTTGGCGGGGGAACCCTCCGTGACGTCGGCTCTGTTGATGTTCAAGCCTAAACGTCGGAGCGCTTCGCAAGTGTCCAGGAGCTGGCCCAGGACGTTTCCGAAAGAAACAGTCACTACCGTCGCCAAAGGATCAGCCGTGTTGTCGATGAGGACAACAGGCATCCCTTGGTCGCTACCCTGCATCACCTCCTCCATCGACGCGGTGGCCTTGGAGACGAACGGGGTGCGGCCGGTGGGGCATCGAGTAGAGCTGTTGTTTAGGGTTGTGAGGGTTAGGGTTTAGGGTTTTAATCGAGGTTAGTCAGGTATCGCCAGTCGCGTCGCGTCGAGCGCGCGAATCTGAAATACATTAATTTCCAAAAAATATCCCTCTCGGCGCCCCGAAAGGGCCAACCGACACCCGAGCCGCGGACGCTTTAGTCGTGCACGAATTGCGACACGTGTTCGGTTCCGAGGGCGGCGCGGGAGGTGTTGGTCCTCGAAACAATCGAACACAGGGGCATCGAGTAAACCGTAACATGACGCCCAACATCCCCCGTCACGTCCACGCGAACCGCGGTGCGAGACGCACACAGAGTGCGCGTCCCCGAAGGGCATCTCAAAACTCTACTCCGCGCCGTCGAAAAAGCGAATCGGGCGAACGAGCGATCTCGGGCGCACTTACCTTTTGTCGCCGCGCAGCTTCGCGGCGAACTTTGGCGCGCGGAGCGAACAGACTGACGGTCGCGCGAGCGCGGACATGGTTCCTAACCCTGGAACTTGACACGGGGTACACGCACGAGTTGACGCGCGCGTGTTGAAGTGCGTCACGACGAACCCAAAAGCGAACAATCTAGTCAGCTGCCTGCAAAACGGATTTTTTCCCGCGATCGAAGATTTTCTTGTTGAACAAAGTGTTTCTTGTATCTCAAGTACGTCTATTGACGCTTACTATACCTCCTCTCTCACCCATAACGTCCCCCAACCCTCACACGCACGGGCAAAAGTGCTGGCAGTCCGAGTGGCTGTCCTCCTCCGTTGTGCAGGAGGGGGCGCGGTGCATGCTCTGGAAGTAGCACCGGCCGCTTAACGCTACGACCGAGTGCGCGCAGTGCCTTGAAACGTCCTGTTGCAGCACTTGCGCGCATATCGAATCCCGCCCGTCTTCCGGCGCCGTCGCCCCCACCACTGACACGAAATCTCCAAACGATTCAGGCCACTTCTCATCGGAGCATACCTTCTTCTCCCGCGCGCACCGATCAACGCAGCTCTCGAACGTGCCGAACGGAGTGAGGAGCCACTCAACGCCGGCCAGGGAGAATTCGGGGGAATCAGGCTCATTAGCGTGAGTCGCATCGACGTCGCTTGAATCAGTCTCACTGTTCTCAGCCTCAGACTCCCCGCTCGCCGCGGTATGCACATTGGAATCAAGGGTTACATGCGGCATTTGTGCTGCGACGAAACCGGCAGGCACCCCAGCGAGGACCAGATCCGGGGCGTTGAACCCAACACCGGCAACCGCGGAGGTTCGCGTGGCGACAGAAGATGCACTGTATGCCGACGACGTCGGTTGCGCACATCCTCCGATGGCCAACTCCGCACACACGCAAGGCGGGCAAGTCGGTACATTCGGGTCCCCAACGCCTCCGGCTTTGCAAAACCGGCACCCTGTTTTCCCCAAACACCCCAGTCCGCCATCCACGACGCACAGGTTGTCCACCACCTGCGGACCGGCGCCGGCGTCGCACCGCTTGAAGTCGCATGTCCCGGTTTGGATTGCAGAGGTGGTTGTGACTATTTGCTTATCATCCCCTTGCTCCACGCTCCCCTGCACGGCAACCTGGTCCCCTTGCACGGGCGGCTGTTCTCCTCTGCCGCTCCTCGCCTGCCCTTCGATCATCTCCCACCAGCTCCCGTCGTGGCCGTCGCCGTTCAACGTGACGGCTTCGCCGACGGGGGCGGTGAACCCAGGTTGCGCAGTCGCGACGGTAGAAAGAGACTCACCTGACGCCGCGGCGTTCGCCAAAGCCGCCGACGCCGCCATGGCGTACCGGTCCTTCACCTCGCTGTTCGCGGTGCGGTCGGGTTGGGTGGTAGCGGTTTGTGCGGGGTAGGTTTCAGCTGTGGACTGCGTAGGTTGCGTGACGGTTTCGATCGCAGCAGCCGTCGTCTGAATTGGATCCAGCAGCGTCGCCATTCGCTCGAGCTCGGAATCATTCACAGACAAATCCTTCTTCGAAACTCTTCTCTTTCTTTCCCAGCCCTGCGCAACCTTTCGGTCCTTCGCCACGTGTTCATCATCCATCACCCGCTGCGCGTCGTCCAGCCGCTGCATCTCAACCTCAATTGCGTCGTCCACCTCTGTTTGAACAAGGGACTTTGGTTGGGTGGGTTGGGCGGTTTCAATCGGAGCCGCCCTTACCCGCCGTGGATGTTTAATCTCGGCCTCGTACTCCTCCACGTACTCCTGCTCCAGATCTTCCGCATACTCGTCTAACCCAACCGGCTCAGGCTCAATTTCGTCCCCCGAGAGCTCCTCGGCTGCGATTTCCATCAACGAATCGAGGGGGTCGAACAGGGACGACAGGGGATCTGGATGTGTTTTCTTCTTGGATTTCTTCCTCCCTTCAGACGCGCTCCCGAACTCAGCGGCTTCGATTTCCCGAAGGTTCGCATCCAATCTGGGGACGAGCTCAGGAGTTTGAAGATCGGAGAGTACCTGCGCGGAAGCGGCGTCAAGCGGGTCTTCGGAACTCGCCAGCGCCATTAGCGGCGAGTTCGAATCGATGGTGCCGTACGCGGACATCGGTCGCGTGGTCGCCTCCATCGGATCGACATCAGTCGATGCCGACCCGAGCGCGCTGGCGTGCGTCACGAAGTTGCCGCTGTTCATCGCGACCAAGGCAATGCTCCCTGCGGTGCCTACGCACGCCACGAGCAGCGCAACCGCGATCGTGCCCACGAGTCGGTTGGACGTGCCACGATCGTGAACGCCACGTGCAACCCCCACCCCTGAAGTCAATCCTTGCACGAGCTCGTTCGCGAGCAAGGGCGCACCCTCCGCACCAGGTTGATGCGTGCGCTTGGACACCATGTTAATTCACCTCGCCGCGACTGCCGGCGGGAACGTAGCGCGAGCGTACCTCCACTTACTAACGCGACGCGTTGTGGGGGGGACGGCACAGGCACGAACGCCGAAACTTCAGTAGGGTGGTTACGGACTTCGGGTTTTGGCAAAAAATGGAATTCGATTGCTTGAAAGGAGGTATCTCAAGTCTGATCGCAAAATTGAGAGACATGAGAGACTGACCCTAAAATTGAGTTTCAAATGTGAAAGGAATTTATTTTGCAAAAAATCTGGCGCGAATCTCGAAAAGTGCAACCCGAAGACTGGCCGTCAGGATGCCTCGGCTCCCCCTTTCCCTCACTTCCGTCTCCACGCTGCCGCTTTCAAAAGCGGCACTGTGCTGACAAGTCGTTCGCTTCTCGTCTTTTTCCCCATATGACGGTCGGCACGCTTCTCGTGCGTAACCACAACGTGCTCGCGAAGGCGTGCTTAGGGAGCGGGTTCACGTTCGGGTTCCTTTACACGAACAACACTGGAACGTCTCCGATTCGCGACGTCGCCTCGGCTGCGGGTACGTAAGGGGAATATAGTGAGCATCGGTGTCCTTCATCTGAACACCACTCTGACCTACCCAACCTCTTCCCCACGTCAACCCAAACCACTCAAACAACACCCCGTCGCATCCCCCGCCTCGCCTCGATTGCCGACAACGCCATCCCTCAAAATAACGAACAACCCTCTAACCTTTTGCCGCGATTTCTTTTCGTGCCATCCCCCTCTCCAGGCCTCGAGAACGACAAGCAGCACACGCACGTTACGTTTCGCACAAGTCGGGGGAACAACGCGACGTGAAGGTCGGGTTGATGTAAGAGTTGGGAGTCCGGAAGAGTCGTGTGGAGACCACGGCGTTTCCACCGGAGCCACATCGTCGTTGCTTTTGAGGTCCACGTGGAAGTGAGTCAGCACGCGATTCTCATTCGCTGGAAATTTTCAGCCGACTTGGCACTTTGCAGAGTGTAGACGAGTCGGCGTGTATACGATGCGTTGATTGTTTGAACTGTGTATTTGTTGTACTAAAAGACATGCTCGTTACGTGTTGTGTTGTCTGGACATCGTTATCACACTCAAAAGCATCACGTCACACCCTGCCCGTGACTGAATCCGCATGAGCTCCGCGTCTCCTCATCACCATCAAATGAATTTTCCTCCAAGCCCTGAAAATGTACTCGGCCGGATTCCTCTCCCACATCATAACCGCGCACGTCACCCCAAACAGAATCGCGGTGACGCACCAGGAGACGTACCAGAGGTTAGCGCCTAACGCAATAACCGCAACGGACACCACGAGCTGCACGACTTGCATGGGCACTCCGAAGCGAAGGAAATCCGCAAAGACATAACCCCCTGGGCCGTAAACCATTAAATTGGTTTGGTATCCAAATGGGGACATGAATGAAGCGCTCGCGGCTAACATCACGATGAACGATATGCTCATCAAATCGAAACCCGCCTTCTCCGCCGCCTCTGCAGCGATGGGGAACATCAAAGCTGCCGCGGCGTTGTTCGTGACCACGTTTGAGATTAGGAACGTGGCGAAGTAAACCGCGGTGAGTAACCCGACGTCGCCTGTACCGGATTTCTCCGCCAAGTCCACCAAAGTTTTGGCAATGATACCGGCGACGCCCGAGTTCTGAAGCGCCTTACTCATCCCAAACGCAGCGGCAATCGTAACAATCACGTCCCACTTGATCGCATCTCGGGCTTCTTGCTCGGATAACGCGCCGCACGCGATCATAATGGACGCAGCGAAGATAGCGGCGACTAGGAGTTCGGTGACACCAGCTGTATAAACCGCAATCATCGCCACCGCTATGATCAACACCGGGACTAACAGCCGCAATCTTGGAGGCGCTGAATCTTCGAGAACTGACACCAAGGCAAAACCCGACCCACTGTTATTCACCGCCTCGCGGTGAAAGTCAGGCCCAGCGTCTAAAAGTAACACGTCTCCGGGGTGCAATATGACGTCACCGATACGCGCGTGCACTCTTTGACCCTCCCTATGCACCGCTAATACAACGGCGTTGTACCGCGTCCGGAACTTAATCTCGCGAATACTTTTGCCAACCAGCGGCCCAGTCTTCGCCACGACTGCCTGGATCAACCGTCGCTCTTGGCTATTCACATTTGAAAGCTTGTCGACCTGGTCGTTTGAGTACGGCGCTAACCCGGGAATTTTGCGAACCGAGGCGATGCTATTGGCGTTACCCGCGTACCACAAAACGTCGTCTTCCTGTAAAGCGTCGTCGCCCGGATCGACGATGTCAACCTGGTCCGTGGATTGGTTTTCAAACTGTTTATTCAGAGAAGCAGGTTGGTCAGGAATGCTAACCGTCACAGGGACGTGCGGAGCTGTGGCAGGTACTAATTGTACAGCTGTCGACGCACTTCGGTGTCTCTCTATGGACACTAGAAACAACCCAGGCAGTTGCCGCAACCCGGCTTCGTCGGCGGTCTTTTTGATAAACTGCGACCGCGGTTCCACGCGCACCGCTATTAAAAATTCCTTGCCAGCTTCCGTGGTGCCCGTGCCTACGATTTCCAGGTCTCTGTGGGCTTGTCTTATGGCTTGGTTTTTCTTGGTTTCGGTAGTACTCGTGGTCGTTTGAATCGGCGACCGAATGGAATACCCTCGGACGTCTGGGATCGCGACGGAGACTGAGCCATCGGAGTCGGATGTTTCCTTTTCATTTGTGCCATCACCGGTACTGGCAACAGTGGTATCATCGATATCCACCGCTATGGAGCTCTGATCAATTACACCGGCACTCGGTACTCGGCTACGTATAGAATAGCCCCGGGTATCCTCCTTCTTCGCGGACATACCCACCATGCTCCCCACCGACTTCACCGACTTCATCAGTGACGAAGACTTTTGCGGCGACGTGATGACACCGTCGGCGTCGTTCGTACCGTTGTCTGACATAAGATTCAAATCCGAAGGTACCTCCGCTAACAACGGCGAATCTTCGTTGAGTTGAAGCACCAGGGTGTCGCCCTCCTGGAGTTGGACCTGCCCTAGCTTGCCACCGGGCGCTCGTCCGCCTCTTTGCATCGCGACGATCGCCGCTCCATACGTTGAACGAAAGTTAACCTCTGCCGGTGCCCGGCCGACCAACAAGCTCCCCTTGCGCACGCGCACGCGTAACACGTTTTGACCCTTCTCCTTCGTAGCGGCTGAACCTGAGGTTGGGTTCAGAAGTGACTTAATCACGGTTCTGATTTCCTCACGGGTCGTGCTTTCGTCCATGGCTTGAAGTCGCCAAATCGAAACGCTGCGGTTCGCCACGACGGAGGCTTCGCAGTGGAGTAGTTGAACTCTTAAGCGGTTCAGACCCTGGCTTATGTCGTGAAGCAAACCAGGGCGGTCCATCGCGGATACGCCCAACACGGTACGGGCGAATGTTTGCGTTTTAGGAGTATCACCGTCATCCTTGAGTTGTGACTCAGGCGTTGCGACGTCTGGATCAGGTTCCACGGTGACCCTTGGCGGCCCGAGCGCTCGGGCAGCGGCGTCCCTCGCAACTTCTTTGTCCCTCTTTTCTTTCGCGGAAGAATGTTTCCGGGACCCACTGTCTCTCCTTTGTCTGTCATACAGCTTCAGCGCCCGTCGCTCCCCAGGGTCCACCGCCACTGCGGACGCGAACTCGGCGGCGGCGTTGGAGACTCTTCGGCGGCGGCGCCGGAGGTTTTGCGTCTTCGTCGGCGACGCGTTTGACGTGGTGCGTCGGACAGAGGTTGACGGTTCATCTTCTGATTTCCTGCCTCTTGGTTTATCTTGTTCGCTGTCACTGAACGCCCCTCTCGGTGAGGGTCCCTCAAACCCTTCCGACTCGCCGCCAGACGTGGCGCTCGTGTCGCTGTCATAAGTACTCTTCTTAGTCTTTGATTTTTGTTTCGTTGCATTTTGATCCCAACTCCCTTTGACACCCCCAATCGCCTGGCTCCGTGCCATCATCTGGATCTCCATGAGTTCGGACATCTCGGGAACCGCAGTCGGTACGTTGACGTCGCGGTCGGTGGGTTTGGAAGGTTTTTTGGACGAGGGTTTACAAGTGTTCTTTGATGGATCTTTCGAAGCGTCCGATTCCTCTCCCGCTTTTGGGGTTCCGTCTTTTGAACCAGTCACGGACCCGAAGGAATCGGTTTTACCCAAACGCGCGTCATCACCCAAACGCACGTCACCTTCATCCCCAGACCCTTCATCTGAATCATCATCATCCTCTGAGCTCTCATCGTGTTCCGCAGTCATGGCTTCCAGGCCGTGCTCCGCGCACACCGTGCCTAAGTTCTCGACCATCCCCGTGAAATATAACACGTCGCCTTGGGTTAGGACGAACTCCGGGCCCACCGCGCGCATCAAGGTTTCATCGCGTTTCACGGAGACTAGGTAGAGACCAGGGAGGCCGCGTAACCCACTGTTCCCTACTGTTTTGCCAACTGCAGCACTCCAAGGCTGTAACCTAGCTCCAACAATCAGGTCCTCCGCGCCGCCGTTTGCGTTGTCAGCATTGCCATCACTACCTCCTCGGTTGCGGCGACTCGCGGCCTTTCCCTTCGGTAACAATGCTCTCGACGCTAACAGCATGTACGTCATCCCAGTCAGGGCACAAGGTATCCCATACAACCCTAGATCGAACAAACCCATGGTGTGTCTTGTAGTGCTCGTGCCGTCCGCGCCTTTCCACTGTTGTAACATGCCTAAAACGACGAGATTGGTGGACGTCCCGATCAGCGTACACGTCCCCCCAAGAATTGACGCGAAACTCAGGGGAATCATCACTTGTTCCTTCGGGATGTGGATGTTTTCCGCCCATCGTTGGACAATCGGGATCATCACCGCCACGACTGGGGTGTTGTTCAGGAATCCGGAAGTGAGGGCGATGGGGACCATTAAACGGAGCTGCGCGCCGGCTATCGTTCGTGGCTTTCCGAGTAATTTTGACATGTACCAGTCCAAACCACCGGTGGCGCTTATCCCGGCTGCGACAACAAACAAAGTAGCCACCGTCAACAACCCTTCGTTGCTGAACCCTGCTAAGCCCTCTTCTACGCTTACGATGCCGGCTGCCATTAACACCGTGAGCGCTGCAATCATCACGTGATCTGGTTGCACGACGTCCCACAGCAAACAAGCGAACGCGCCCATCACCACGACGACGGTGAACCATCCTTCCCATACTGCGCCCATGGTGGTAGGTGGGGTGGTAGTTATGTTTCAGGTAGTGCGAGGCTGAAATCGCAGGCAATACTCGTCAGCAGCGGAACTCTCCGCGTGCCAAACGTCCCTCTCAAGACGCACAGCACGTTCGGAAGCGATCCAAACGTCCCCTCACCCTCGGTACGTTCGAGGCCGCGGCTGCAAATCTAATCCGCTCGGCACCGTACGGCGGCTGGTCCTTCGATGCCTCCCCCGCACGCCCACGCCACGTTTCGCTCGCGCACGACTTCAGGCGAGGCGCCTCTGAAGTGTCCGCCGAATGTCACTCCGCTGCGGCGTCCTCTGCGCACGCTAGTGGTCCACTCTCGGCAGCCGTCGCTGGTGCCGTTGCGCGTACAGAAAGCCGAGCGAGACTTCACGAGCGGTCCGCCGTGAATTCGTGATCCTGGAATCTCCTTCTCTTTACCATTATTAGAGACTACATACGCTGTGGTACGGTAAAGTTTTGGCGCTTCCGAGAAAAAAAAAACGCTTCTATTTAGAAACGAAAGCTACGACATCACAACACACGCGAACGTCCGCGTGTTGCGAGGTGAGACCGCGAACGCGCACGCGACGACCAGCAACACCACATCCCGCCCCAACCATGACCGCAATCGAGCCCGTCGACCCGGACACGATGGTTGGCACGTACAGATGGGAGATTCCGAATTGGAGCAAGATCACGGAAGAGGACCTTGTCTCTGAGCGGTTCAAAGCCGGTGGGTTTGAATGGCAAATTAGGGTGTACCCCCGTGATGAGGGTGACAAAGACGAGTACGTTGGGATTTACCTCCAAGTGCCAGATCCCAGCACCTTACCTGATGGATGGGAGCGGGTTGCGAGTTACAGCTTTACAGTGGAATGCGCCGCGATGAGCGACGACGAGGACGAGGACACTATAAAGAATCGATCATTTTGCGTGTCCGACTCTGAGCGTAGATTCGCCAAACCAAGTAATAGTTGTGGATATCCTGAGTCCTTTTCTGTGGCGCAAATAACTGACCCGAATGGAGGCTTGATATCATGCGACGATACCGTGGTGATCACAGCAGAGGTGACTGTACGGAGAGTTATTATTGGAGTGACATGCGCGATGGCGGCACGGACGGAAACCTCGAGGCGCTGAAGTTGTTACGAACGAAGGGTGCATCATGGGTTGAGGAGACGTGTTCGGCGGCAGCTGCGGGCGGACACCTCAAGGTTCTGAAATGGGCGCGCAAGAAGGGCTGTCAGTGGGGCACGTGGGCGTGCCCATGAAATCCCACTTCTGAGCAACTTGAAGTAGGGAAATATTACGTTAAGGAACTCGAGCGCATTCCTGAAGCCATCCCGGGCATCCCTCTTGAAGTCGTTATCAAGCAAGTCCTCATGTCGGAAATTTTGGAACCAAGGGATCTCGCACAGCTTCGAGTGGTGAGTCCCGCGATACGCGACGCGGTGGCGGCGACGGGGCGTAAGGTGCAGGAGCCGGTTGACACGGATGATGAGTCGGAACCGGATGATTAGTCGGACGAGTAAGGTGGGTCCTTGAAAAGACACCAAACAGAAGGTGTTTTTCTGTTTGCAAATGCTTTCTTAAACTCGAACATTACCCCCCCCACGCCCTCGGCCTCAACCCCACCAGGTCTTCGTCCTTCTGAACGCTCTCCAAAGTACACCCCCCGCACGCCAACACGTTCGCGATCAGTTCCCCCGCGGTTTCGCTCTCGCCCGCCATGTGCGCGGCGCAAGCGGCGGCGTACGCTACTTGTAAGCGGTCTTTCGCGGCGCCAGGGTCATCGCCTGATGTGTGCGCGCCGTTCCCCGCTCCGCCTTGTTGCGCGATTTGTAAAGCTTTTTGGTACATCTCCCACGCGCGTTTGAACTCTACATGCGCGGAGGCCATGTCCCCCGCGATGCTCACAAAAACCTTCCCGCATTCCACGTAACTTTCTGCGACGCCAATCACAGCGTCGAAATTGTTCTGGTCTATCTTGAGCGCAGAGCCGAAGGCGCCACCATGCGCGTCGATTGCGACGCGCAACGGAAAACAAAGAACGTCCACGAGCGATGACATTCGCGATACCCCGTCTTGGTCAAAAAATATACTAATGTCCAACCCGAATTCCTGCCCGCATCTTACCGTCTCTGCTTTCGTTTGCAACAACTCGCCTCGCGCGGTGAGCGGCCCGCAGTCGCCCTGTGAAAACTCCGCAGCTCTTGTGAGCTTTTCATCCGACCACCGCAACGTTGTTGTGATTTCGGTGAATTTAGAATGGATCGACTTGACATTTATATTTCGATCGAGAGAACCTCCAGACGCGTCCACCGTAACCCCGCTAGACGCGTCTTTCGATCGTAAGTTCAGTATCATCACTTGCGCCTCTTCCAGCAGACTTTGTCCATGTGCCACCCCAACACACCCCCAGTCGTACACCAGCCCCCCTAAATCATCGCCCACGTTTGAATCCGCGCGGCTTGTCGCGGCTTCGAACGCTTCGAACGCTTTGGATCGGTAACGGCTCGCTTCTGCAAACTCGCCTCGACTCCCGTAACACTCCGCGAGTTTTCCCCGCGCATCCCCTAGGTTCCAAAGAGCGTCCAAACACGCGGTAGATGCTCTTACCCGTCGCTGCCCCACTACTGCTAAGTTCTGCTGCTGCAGCGCGACGCTGTGTGTACTCGTCCCTGCACCGTCCCTGGCGTGTTCTGCGAGCAGTTTTTCATACGCCTTGTCCGCTTTGTTAACGCTATTCACCGACTGATCAACCACTGATTCATACGCATGTTCCGCTTTTATCAACACCGGCAACGCCGTGGCGAGCTCGTCGCTTGATACGAAAATATCGCCGAGCGCGGCCAAGGCGTTGGCACGAGCGCCCGCCGCGACGTTAGCGACGTCAACCGCGACGGGCAAGAATTGGGTTTCATTTTTTTGGCCGTTGGATCCGCCGATGCTGAACGCGTTCTGTTGGTACAAGCGTGTTGGTTTCTTTCCGGCAATTGATTTTTGCTCTGCAACGTACTTTTCTCTTAACGTACACAGCGCGGTGAGGACTTCGATGGCTTGGTTGTATAGGGTGACCGCTGTGCGTCGGGCGGCGGCTTCTGAATTTAATAAATCGGGTTTCAATGGACCAACTCGTGATGCGACCAAGGTTGCATCCGCACATTGTACCAGCGTCTCCCCCAGTGCTAAAATCGCGCTGTGCCTCGAGTCCGGGTTCTCAACCCAGTACTTAGCAGACTCCCGTTGGCTGTCCTCCAGCGCGCTTCGTAAATCGTTGGCCACTTCAGTGAACGTGTCTCGGGAAGACAATGCGGCGACCGCTCCAACTCGAGAAAGCTTCCTTTCCGCCGTCTCTTTGCTTTTCAACGCCGCATCTACCACCGCCTCGGCGCCGACGGGAGCATTATTGGTGTTCCCTCGACCGGCACCGGACCTACCTCCCCGGCCTCGCCCCGAAGCTGAAGGGCCCGCGCCGCCGCGCAAATGCGGCGGGACGTAGCCGCCGCCCATGGAGGAGTGACGAGGGGTTTGGAGGACGAGAATAAGTGAATTTGGTTCCGTGAAAAGTGAAACCTGGGAACGAGCCGTTAGATTCCGATGTCAGCATCATTCGCTCGGGCGCTTGGGATGGCGCGGCATGGCCGGTCGCGTTCCGGGGCCGAGTCTGCGGCCGTGTGTAGCACCATTGAGATGCATGTAACACCACGGCGAGGTCGTGCCGGGTACCTCCGCGGCGGTGTCGTCGTCGCGTTCGTCCTGACCTGCATGCTGGCGCACTTTCCCGTGTGTGCATCTTTGGAGCCGCACGACACGGGATGGCACCACCACTCGTATACCGGTACCGCAGTGCCTGAAACCTCACGCATTCACCGCACTACGTTGACGGAAGGACACGAAAGCGCAGTACACGATGTAGTTGATGTCGTCGATGAGAGTATAATAAAACTGCCAGCCTCACCCCCAAGACGAGCTTTGAGACAAAGCAGTGACACGACGACGGTGTCCACGGCAACCGAGTTAATCGCCGCGATAACAAACGACGAGATACTCACGATATCTTTGACAGCAGACCTGATTCTGAGCGTGAATTTACCCCCGATCGAACACGAAAAAGCCATCGTTGGAGCGTGCGGGGCGCGCGGAACGGACGCGTGTGCCCTAAATGCGAACGGCTTCGGGCGAATACTTATAATAGGTTCGGTGGCGAGCGTGACTCTCAATAATCTAATTTTAAAAAACGGAGCCGTGCAATCTGCTGACCCGCCGATGAGTAATGGAGGGGCTTTATTCGTGTTCGGCACGTTAACCGGCCACCGGTTAAGCTTCGAGGGAAACAGAGCCACTGCGGATGGCACGTCTGTGGGCGGTGCCATCGCGGTTTCAGGCGGTACTGTTTTATTAACAGAGTGCTTATTTATTGACAATCAATCGTCGGACGATGGGGGCGCCATTTACGCATCATCAGGGACAGTTGAAGTGAGAAGAAGCACCTTCGAGTCCTGCGTCGCTGGAGGATTGGGCGGCGGCATCGCAGGCGATTCTGCGTCCATCGTAATCCGGTACTGCACGTTTGATGACTTTATCGACGCGCGGGAGTTCGCGAGCAGAGACGCGTACACCGGCGCGACGGGCGCCGTATATTTAGAACCCTTCGCGATTTACTCCGACTATTACGCCGACGACGGGACGCTGTTAATCGACGATTCGGATGCTGAAATCACAGGCGCCACAACCGGGCCTCCAGAGGGATATTCATACAAAGTGGAAGGCGCGGGGCTGGTTTCGTCCGCAGCGTTTGAGCCGCCGCCGCCGGGCATGGGCTTTGCGCCGCCGCCGCCCCTGCCCGGGACTAGTAGTGATACTGGAAACGTCACGCTCGTGGATTCAACAGCCGCTACTACTAGTAGTACCTCTCTTCCCCTTGAGTTCATCGCCGGCGCCGTTGCCGCTTTGTTAGTACTACTCTGGCTACTCGGCCGGTTCTTCAATCAGCAGCACCACAACCACCGCCCTTCGGAACAAACGCTAAAGCACATGCGCGACGCGGACGACGCGATGCTGGAGATGCGGAGATTGGAGGACCAACAAGAGGCGGATGCGTTAAGAGACGCGGCACGAGAGGACCGGGCGCGTCGGTTGGCGGGGAAAAACCGAGTCGAGCGCACGGTGAGCAACCGTCAGTTTAGTAGCATGAAAGTCACCGCGGAGGATGGGTACGATACGGAAGGCGTTAGGTTCGATGACGATGACGACGTGGTCGGAGCTGTGATGGGTTTGAAGCAGCCCACGGAAAAGAAGTCACCTGAGACGAAACAAAGCTTCTCGGACACGAACGGTGCATCAACTCCACCGAACCGAAAAAAGACCCTAGGCCGTGCGCACAGCCGCAAAGCTATTCTTAATGACCACGTGGGTGGCGTGTTTGACGAGTCCGAGGATAACGGGGCGTTTGCGGATGGCGGAGATGACGGAGCTGAAGAACCAAGAGTGTATGAAGACGAAAATATACATAGGGTATCCCATAGATCGTCTGATGCTATGTATGAGCAAACAGTCTCAGATCCCGATACCCAAACACAACTACCTCCGGAAGATCACGTGCTGGCCAACGTGGAGAACCGCTCGAGGTCTGGCAGTTTCGGACGTCAGAGCGACCGAGGTCGCAGTTCTCGCCTCGATCGCATACGAAACTTAAACCTTGAGAATCTGAACGAGAACGACGGAGTGTTTGACGCCACCTCCGAACGTGTCACCGCGGAGACTATTTTCGTCAAAGCATCTTGGCAAGGTGCGGCTGCGGCGGCGAGAGTGGCGCAGAGGCTCAGTAGGGGGGCGTTGGAGAGGCTGGATGGTGGTGGTTCTGGAGGCGGTTCTGACAGGAACACTGAAAGGCCTCCTGGAAGACTGTCTGCATGCACGGACATAGAGCGCACAGATCTGCAACCTGTATCACCTGTATCACGTACCCGAGTAAGGGATATGAACCGCCCACTCTCGTCAATCGCCTCCATCGCGAGCGCGTCATCTGCGACGCGCGCTGTGCTCGCGGCGAGGGGCGTGGGGAACGGAGCTCGTATGGGCAATCAGTCATCAGCGAGGATCGGATCCACCGAAGCGCTTCGTGCGAGAATAGAAGCGGCGAGGCGAGCGGCGGCGAACAGCGGGAACGTTTCTGGGTCTGTGAACCCTCCATCTAGGTCTAATAACCTGGCAACTGCGCCGTCGCCAAGGACCAGTAGCGTCAATTTCGGAGAGGACGAAACGACGGAATAGCGACTGAATATAATAGAATAGAATACTTTTTGTGAGCAGAACGTACGTACTAGAATGTCTCTGTCTGTATTTCGAATGTCTCTGTCGTATACGTTGCATCGTGTATACGTTATAGTACACAAATCATAGGTGTACTTCCTGACGCACCTCCCTAACCCTTGGTGAATCCCCCTTCCGCAGGAATGTCATCATCATGCTCAGCGGCTGTCTTTCTCTGCGTCGCCTTTGCGGACGACGACACCTTTTCTGGATTATCGTCTCTTTTGCTCGTAGCCTCGTGCTTGACAATCAAAAGCGGAACTTTAAGTTGTTTGACCAAGCCTTCACTGACGCTCCCGAGGCCCATCAACCCTAAAAACGAGCCGTGCAGTGCGCCGACGCCTCGGCTACCCACTACGACTAAGTCAGCGCACGTTGATTTGACGTAGTGTTCTAAAACATCGATGATAGTGCCTCCGCCGGCTGACGCGCCGGCTGGCAATACTTCCATGCTCACTCCTTGAACCCCCATCGCGCGCGCATCGTCCACGAACCTGCCGCACGCGGTTTCGCAACGTTTCTTGTCTAAAAGCTCGGCTTGCTTTCGGATATGTTCGTCCCGGTCGGATCGGATGGGGACGCCGTCGACGTACGAGCCGACATCCGGGGGGTGAAGGTTGGCCTTCTTGTACACGCACGCGAAGCTCACCGAGTCGTTGGCACGAGTCACGTTGTCGAGACCGAACCGAACCGCGTTCTCGCTGGAGGTGTGTTTGGGGGGTGTTTAGGTGTTAGATGGTGTCAGTGTGTGGAGCGATAGATGTGATGTGTGTGTAGACGGGTACCCCGCGGTACGACAAGAGTGTACCCTCCAAGTGTACCCTCGAAAAAGCAACGACTTCCGAAAACAGTAACCTTCCTACCTGAAACTCGACGAGTCCACGGCGAAGACGATTTGGCGACCGCGTCCCTGGCCCGGGGGTACCTTGCGCCTCTGCGCTAGGGTGAACGGATTCAACGCTAAACGCACGGCGTCCCAGCCTTGCATGGCGTAAGGTGCGGAGGGAGTCTGGGGAGGGTGAGAGACGTGAAGCACTCTCGTTGTTTTATTTTCGTCGGCAGACTCGAAGCGTTTTCCTCGGAAGCATCGAGAGTGACGGTCTAAATGTAAGGGGATTTGACGAGTTAATGTCGAACTCTCGTACGACGATTTTTTGTATCGATTCGAGTGTAGAGTAAACTCACGTCGCCATCCCGCCGCAGCCCACCACACCCGGCTGCGCCGTCGTCGAACCGTCCCGTTGACGACCTTCTCCGACGACGATGCCGCCCAAAAACATAAAGAAGAATACGACGTACGCGGCGACGGAGTCTACTGAGTCAGAGGCGGATGTGGAAGCTGCTGCGTTCACCACAATCGGTGCGCCCGCCGTAACACCCACCGCCGAGGAAATTAAACCGGCATCGACGAGTCAAAACCCGTGGACCAGTCCGACGAGCGTGATCTTCCTCCTGACGTTAGGCATGGGCGCGTACGTGGCGTGGGTGTACGGCGCGTTTTCGTTCGAGGGCCAGAACAAACCCGAGCCTTCCGTGCCTGCGGCGGCGCCCGTCGCACCGATTACGCACTCCCCGCCCCCTCCCCACCCCACGGAGGCGACTGGTAACATCATGGAGGACATCAAAAACGGCGTGACGAACGCGCCGTTCAACGTGCCCCGGGTTGAGCCTAGCTTCGCGGTGCACGACTTGACTGATTCGAACGAGGGGTACTCTGGCACCGCGGCGCCCGCCACCGCGACTGATGGGTTCACCGCGACGGGCGAGGAAGAGGTGTTGCCAGGTACGCCTGACTACGAAGCGGAGCATCAGGAGGACAACGAGCCGCTCTCCGCTGAAGGCGAAGTCATCGCGAGTGACTACGCTGCCGCCGCGATGGGACGAAAGGAAGGACGCATGGGCGGAGGCTTGGGTCATAGCGGCCACATGGGCAAGGGCAACGGCATGCGCGGACACAACGGCATGCACAGAAACGGCCAGGGCAAGCAACAGAAGATGCCCAAGGAGTTTGTCCTCGCGTCGCTCGGCGCTGCGCAAAACGGGTTTTAAAAATTGAGAAGTCTTTATAAAAAGTTGATTGTATATGAAGAAAAGAACTACTCATTAACCCTAACCCTACTATAGCTCTCCATCTTCCCCTCCATTCGTCCCTTCCTCCTGTGCAAGTCTCTCTGTTAACTTAGTCGGGGTTAGGACTTGAGTAGGTCTCAACGGGAGCTGTTTTCGCTTGCGGTCGTTTTCTGAATAGTCGCGAACTCTGCGAACTTCGCCGACAAACGTGGTCGCGGCTTCCGGCGCGCCTCGATTGGTTCCATGCGTTTCTTGTCCCAGTTCCTTGCCAGCGTCACCCCTGGCGAACGCCAACGCGGCATCGTCAGCACTCCCTCGTAACATAATTGTCCACCCTAACTTCTGTTGTAACAGTTTCTTGTACGGGTAGGTATCCGATAAATCTCCGTCAGGATCCGGGCTCGCCAGTATACACGTCTCCACGCCGAAAATCACATCCCCCCGCCACGTCGCGTTCCGGAACAACCAATACGCGTCGTCGAACATTTGGTCGTAGTAGACCGGGATGTTGTTGGTTAAGAAACCCTCGGCTTCGTTGCGTAAACTCGCGGAGTTGGCGTCGTAGGTGAACTGCGAGACGGTGGTGGCTTTGGTGGG
>TARA_B110000977_G_scaffold184944_2_pt1 | contig 24300 bp, 17 predicted proteins | sample TARA_B110000977 | Tara Oceans TARA_B110000977 (sample SAMEA4397798) | marine metagenome | biome: Polar Biome; feature: [SRF] surface water layer (ENVO:00010504); material: water (ENVO:00002006), including particulate matter (ENVO:01000060) such as... | depth 5 m | reverse complement strand
TCCGTCGCCGCGGTCGCGCAGGTTTTTCGGAGCTCAATGCGCGTGTTGTATCGGACGGAAGCCTTGGCAGCGGCTTCCCTCGCACGACGCGCGTTTCCCAAACCAGTGATTGGATTTTTCGATTTGGTGTCGTCTTTTTCTTTTTCGTCGTCGCGTTCGTCGTCCTTCACCGCCCACTCCGGCAACACCGGCGGTCCCGTGATGGATTCGCGGAACGATATGGAAGCCGTAAGAGTATCATCAACATCCTCGCCGCTGAATCGAGCGAGCTCAGCATCCAAAGACGCGATGTGCGCGCGCCACGAGTTGTCCCCAACGTGCGGTGACCCGAACGGCGACGAATCCATATCGTTGCTATCGTTCTTCAATCCCGACGCCCCCGCTAGCCGCTTCACCAGACTGGCGTCTTCGTACGCCGCGCGTAGAGCTCCTCGCGCGGCGGCAACTGCGGCGGCAAGCGCCAACACCACTCTCCTGCCTTCTCGTTCCGCAACCAAGTCCTCATCACTTGCAGGTTCGATCGCGTCATCATCGTTTGGGGTTATTTCTGAATTTATGGAGTCATTTCTCAACTGTTTCCTTTGGACGGAACGAAACGCGGCATGTTTCTCGCACTCTTGCTTCAGCCGGCAAAGCGACGAATAGTACCTCTCAAGGTCCGCGTACGCTGCATCCGCGGCACGCAACAGCCGCTGCTGAGAAACGACCCGCGCGGCTTCGTTCCCGACGAGAAGGTTCTGAACGCGGTCTCGCGCTTGTTTAAACTCGCGCGTGTTCTCCGCGCGCGCTAACGCAAACGCGTGCACTATATTCCTTTTGACTATCTTTTCTTTTTCGCAGTTCTGATCCACAGCGTTGATCGCAGAACAGATGACATGAGCAGTTTTCAGCCGTTTCAAAGCCAACTGCAACTCCTGTTCCACCAGCAGCAATGTCGCGAGGTGCGTCTCGACGTCGGCTTGCGCTTCCTTCGCAAGTTGTTTTCCCCGCGACGTGTCCGTCGTCCATTTAGCCGTGGTCGCCTTTGCAGTGGCTGCTCTTAAGGAATCCACGAACCCGGTGTACTGCGGTAACAACGAGTTTTCTATTTGCCGCTTTGTTTTCTGGAGTGTATTAGAGGACTCGATTAACGCGGAGGTGGAGGTCGAATTCGGGAGTTGCTCGTCCCGCCGTCCAACGTCGTCATTCAAATCATCATCCTTCACGGGTGACGATGACGATGACCCACCCGCGGCCGCGCGTTCTTTCCGCAAATCCTCCTTCCTCACCGCCTCCTCGGTTTCCCTGATGTATATCGCGGTGGCGCGCAGTTTCGTGAACAGCTCGGTGTGGTCGCGAATAGAGCCTAAATGCGTGCCGTCGCCGGGAACGTGCTTGTGCGCATCTAGATTAGCAGAAACACCTTTGCCTTTCCCACAGCGCCAGCTTCGATTTTCATTGGAAACTGCAGACGCACTGTTAACACCGGAGCTTCCACTGCCAGCCCCTGGCCCCGCGACGCGTCGCGCTTGAATGTGCGACTCCACCCTCGCGCCGTACGCCACCACCCGCTGGCCCACCTCCTCCTCCGCGAAGTTCCGGACGCGCTGCAACGCCGCGACGAACTTGTTCGCGGGAGGCGTCTCGCCCAGATTCGAGTTTGGAGGGTCGGCTTGGGGCCCCGGGGGTCCGGAACCAGGCGAAGTGGAAGGACGACCGCCATAGGGCATGGTAGAGCCTCTACCTTGATTTATAGGGTTCACCGGGAAATGCGCATGCTCGGAGAACAGTGGGGGAGGTGCGCGGCAATATGAACAGATCCACGTGGCGTTTTTCAAGTTGGGTGCTGACTTTTGTTATTTCCCAGATGAAGTGACTTGCAAAAATGTTTTGTTACGTACGTGTATTTCACATAGGTCTAGATACTACATAACAGGGTGGCTTAGATAGTCTCATCGCCACCCCGATAACCCACCTGCTATGGCGGGAAGGGGTTCCCTTCGGTTCCGGTTGTACCCAAAGGGGTTTGTGTTTTGTTTTCGTCCGCCCGAGTAAAAGTTGCTCAAATTTTCACTCGAAGAATTTGCATGCCGCCGCTCCTCGAACGACGGCACCGGCGGGACCGCCCATTTGTTAATGTCAGTTTGATCACTACGTCGACCCGCTTTGGGGGGTTCCCCACGCACTTTGCGCTCGCCGGGCAAAAGCAACGAGGCTAAATCGAATCCGTCGTCTTTTTCCTTCCGCACCAACTCGCGAGCGCGGTCGGCGACGCGTTTCGACGCGGCGTAATCGAAACGCGTATCGGAATACTGCGACTGGTCTCCATACGCATTTCCATCGCGTCGGTCCCGGTCTCCTAGGTCTCCTCTAGTATCATCCCTCCGCTCTTCTCCGAATATATCGTCCGACACGAACGTACGTCGCTGTCCGCTCCGCCGCCCTCTTGACACGACCTGTTCTTCCCGCTTCGACGATTCCGCGAAAGAATCCCGACTAGGTTCCCGGTACCTGTACTCGTTTTGAATGGGAAACAGCACATCGCGCAGTTGGGATTCTCGTTTCACGATTTCACGCTCACGCTGTTGCTTCTCACGGTACTTGTTCACTTGCGCTCGTTGTTGTTCAGCGGCGACTTCCTGTGTTCGCAACGCGTCTCGCTCGTGGCGTTTCTTTTCTCGCGCTTCTCGCGCGTCTTTTTCCAATCGCTCCCTCGCTAATTCCCTCGCTCGTCGCGCGTCCTCCGCACGTTTCCGCTCCTGCGCCTCCCTCTGTTCCCGCTCCGCAAGTAACCGCTGCGCGTTCTCACGCATTCTTCTTGTGTACCGCCGCTCACTGTCGGCGATTTCGTCACTCTGCTTATCAGGCGTCGAAGGGCGCTGATTATTGATCGAGTTTGAAAAACGCTCGTCTTGCTTCCGCAGTTTCGCTTCCTCTCGCGCTTCTTCCAGCCGCGTTTTCCGTCGAACCAAATCGGTGTTTACCTCATTGGAAGCGCTTTTGAATGTTTCAGTGGAATCACTCTCTTTGTTCATTGTATCAGCACTGACCCACCCGTCCATGCCCTGGAAGTACAGGTGGTGCAGTGCTTGTCGCCAGGTTAAACGTTCGCTCGGGTCCAGCTTTAAAGTTTGCTCCATAAATCGCATAGCGCGCTCACCAAGCCGCTGCGCGTACCGGTCCCGGGGGCGCTCGCCAGGCACGGGGTAGGAAGAGGACGTGGAAGAGCCACGGCCTGAATTACTCGCAGCACTTGCCACCATCGCCCGCGCTTTCTTGAGCTTAGGATTCGTTGAGTTATTAAACCCAGACTGTTCCAACACACAAGCAGGCACTTGACCGAGCGCTCGTTGAATAACCCGCAGCTGGTCCAAGTCGCTCGATCCGGGGAACATGGGCTGTCCATCGGCCATCTCGCCCATCAAACACCCAATGGCGAACATATCCACGCTCTCATCGTATGAATTAGAACCTAAAAGCAACTCAGGAGCTCTGTACCATCTTGTCGCGACGTACTCCGTGAGCGCGTCATTCTTTTTCTTTTGAGATCCAATTGTGTTTTGGTTTTGGTTTTCGTCAGCGTGACCTCCGTCTCTCCGCGGCAACACCCGCGCGAACCCAAAGTCGCACAGCTTCAACGTCTCTCCATTTTCACTGATTAGCACGTTCTCTGGCTTCACGTCCCTGTGCGCTACCCTCAACTCGTGGCACCGGCAAATGGCTTTCACGAGCTGCCAGGTGAACAACCGCACCTTCACGGGATGCAAACCGCCGCCGCTTGCGTTTTTTTCAAGAACCTGCAGCAAATTTTTCTCCACGTACTCGAATACCAAGTACAACTTGCCCTTGCGACGGAAAGCTTCCTGTTAGGGGTAGAGTTTTTGAAGTGTATTGTAGGTTGTGTTTAGGTTAGGGTTTACAGTGTAGGGTTTAGGGTTACGAGAGTACTTATCGTAATATGAACACAGCTGTGCGTAGCATTCCATTTTTCCACGAAAGCCGCGGCACTCTTCGGTCAACTGCGCGAATCAACTTGTTCGTTTCGAGGATCTCGGTCGGCGGTGCACATAGGGGCTGTGGGTCGTGTGGTGCTTGTAGCTTGTGTCATAGCGCTATGCACACCAGTCCCATATCGTCCCTATCGAATAATCACACCAGACTAAGTGCTCCTTACCTTGAGGCTCACGATGTTGTCGTGCTTCAGCGCGCGTAGCACTTTGACTTCCCTCAGCGTGGTTTTCCGGACCGCCGCAGCCTCATCTGACTCTTTGAACTTCTTAACCGCGACGGTCTCGCCGGTTTCTTTGTTCCGGCACTTCAGAACCACACCGTACGCCCCCTCACCCACCACCCCCAAGACCTCGTACTTGTTCATATCCGCGCCGACGCCCCCGCAAGTGTTTGAGTGAGCAAGCGGAAAGGCGAGTTGGGAAAACGTTGCAACGGCTTGACGAGCAAAAACTGAAAAATTTGGCGCAAGCGGGCCAAAAAGTTAGGACGCTCTCCAGTCGGAGAAAAACTAGATATTGCGTTTGGGAGTTTTCCGTATGGGCTTTTACTCTCGGTGCAATCCCGGACGCTTCTTTCGGCCTGGTGTCGGCGTTCTAGTCGCTCCGAGCCCGGAATATCATCCCGCTCGCGCCAGGTGTGTTCCCACAAACGATGAGCGAGGGGAAGGGCGAGGCTTTGTCGGAGAGCCTCGCGGGGTTGTCCGTGGCGGAGCCGACCGCGGCTCCGGCGGAGGCGGACACTGGGAGTCTGTCTTCGGAGGCGGCGCCCAAGCCCCACGCCGGGGACAAGATCCAAGGCGTGGTGAACTGGTTCAACGTCGCCAAGGGGTTCGGTACGGCACATCTTTTTTCCAGCGTGGCATGCACCTTTTTATCCTCGCGCGCGATTGGCGGTCGGGACGCAAACTCGGCGGTTTCCCTCGTAACACGGATCGTGCGTGCGTGGTGTCCCACGGACGTGTGTCTACGTCACTCGCTTATCCCGGTAATGAGCCGAAAAATACGGCCTCCACACAATCCACCGTCTCGGCACGCGACATTCAGTTGCGATTGATGCACCCATCGCTCACCTTGTCCCGTTTTACATCACGCCAGGCTTCATCACTCGCGACGACGGCGAGGGCGATGTGTTCGTGCACCAGAGCGACATTTACAGCGAGGGGTTCCGGAGCTTGCGCAACCAGGAACCGGTGGAGTTCGGCCTGGATCCCATCGGAGACGGGAGGTTCAAAGCCGTACACGTGCGTCCCCACCCACCTTCTCTCCGAGTCACACCTTTCGCGCGCCTTCGAAACGGCAACGACACACTATATCGTGTCACAGCCACTTGTGATCACTTGCGTTTACGGTTTTATTGGAGACTGAAGGACGTGTGGGGATGAGCTTTTGTTTTTTTTTGGCAAAAACTCGCAATGCTTTTGATTTTGAGCACACACACTAAGACTTTTGAACTCGAAAAATAAGACTGACCATTCCTCTCCTTCCAACAAAATCCAGGTCACCGGTCCTGACGGCATTTTCGTACAGGGCGCGCTCCCCCGGACCGCGCACAAACGTTCGCCGTACATGACAAGAGGTGTGGACATGAACGCCGGAATGATGCCCCCACCGTTTTACATGAATCCAGGGATGATGAACCAGATGAATCCGATGATGCCGCTCGCGGGGATGGCGCACATGGGGATGCCCTCGGGATATATGGGGATGATCCCTGGGAGTCAAATGGGGATGACTGGGGACAGCACAAATCAATACACCCAACCCTCGATGCCCATGCCCAACCCGCCGATGGCTGCCGATTACGGGCCTGGGGGGGGTAAGCGCGTTGTGGCGCTGAATTTGCCATGGCACGCGAGCTGGCAAGCGCTTAAAATATTCTTTGCCTCGGCGGGGAGCGTGGTACGGGCGGACGTGGTGCTTGACGACGTGGGCCGGTCCAGGGGGTACGGCACCGTGCAGTTCACCACCGAACAAGAGGCGCTGAACGCGATCAAATCCCTGAACGGCGTGGACTTCGAGGGGAGGATATTGACAGTCAGGATGGACAAGTATCAGGAGTGATGATTATAATTTTTGGAGAGCAGATTTTTTGAGATGTATGAAAAGAAAGGCGAGGAGGGTTGAATAACAGCAATTAATGCGAGGAGGGTTAAAACGAAAAAAAGGATATGACAACGTACGAAAGTAGAACAAGACATAGAACAAGATAGGCTAGCAAGACCAGCGTAGGATATGTCCTCGGTGCGTAAGCGCGTAAGTTGCGCAAGTACCGGCGACATAGAATAAACAGAAATTTTCATAAAAGAAAAGTTTCAATCAAATTACATGTACAGTTCGGAGTAGAGGTAATTACATAGAGGTAATTACATCTACTCTGTATCTTCTCACCTCCCTCTATGTGTATATTCCCTTTAAACGTGTACATACCCTCAACCCTACTTTACGCCACCGTGCCAATCAGCGCATCCGGGCTCAGGTACTTCTTCAGCACGTTCGGCGGGTGTAGCATGTTGAACTCCTCCGTGGCGTCCTTCCCGGCAAAGAGCATGATTGCTTTCTTGCCGCCGGGGTGGTCTGGGAGGAAGGACGTTAGGTCATACACCTTGCCCTCGATGACGACCCACAAGTCGCCCTCACTGTTGTGCTTCAGAATCTCAGCCTCAGAGTAGGTTCTGGATCCGCCCGAGGACTTGGCCACCATGGAAGGGGGGGGTGCGGAGACCGCGGAGGTGTTCTGGTATGCCGCCGCGGGGGACGCCTGCACGCCAGAACCACCAGCGCCCGCCCATTGCTGCGCCCTTTGTTGTTGCGCCGCGTCCGGGCTGAAGTGCGCGTTGATGTTCGCCACTCGGTTCAGCGCGGTCTCAGGCCCAGTGCGTTGCCCCGTCCTTAACGCCTTGATTGCGCTGGAGAGCAAGTGCCTCGAAGCGGTGTCCCCCGCGACCCTCCCAAACACCACGCAGTCCAGCAGCGAGTTACCCCCCAAGCGGTTGCGCCCGTGAATGCCACCCGCGACTTCGCCCGCGGCGTACAGGCCGGGTACAGGTATGCCGCCTTCCGAGGTGACTTGCGATTCGTTGTTGATCGCCAAACCCCCCATGGTGTAGTGCACCACCGTGCACACCTGGGCCACGTGGAACGTGGAGTCGGACATGTCAAGCGGCAGGTTGTGGAAAAACTTTTTTCCGTACGGGCACTGGTTCGCCTTCGCAGCCGCGTTGTACTTAGCGAACGTCTCCGCTAATTTAGTCGGAGGTACCCCGAGTTCTTTCGCAACCTCCGCGCCAGACCCAAACCGCTTCATGATCCCCCTGCCCACATAGTGCTTGCAGTGCCATTCGATTTCCTTCGAGGCTTTGCCGTTGAGAATCAAACGGAACGGGCCTTTGCCTTTGTTCATCTCACCTGACACGTAGTCGCGCCGGCCGAGCTCGTCGCAGAACCGCTCGCCGTTCGCGTCGAGAAGGATACCGCCGACGCCTCTTAAGGCTTCAGCGGCGAGAAACTTGACCTTCGCGTCGGGCTCAGATGGGTTGACAAGACCGGTGGGGTGAACCTGTACGCTAGACATGTCAACCGTCCCAGCGCCGACGTCAATCGCCATCTTTATGCCGTCACCCGTGCAATGGTCGCCGTTGGTGGTTGGCATTTTCTGTAACTCAGGTCTGTGCTTAGCTAACAACGAATCAGAGTTGTAATCCGCGCCGAAACCGCCAGTAGCGATGATCACGGGGCCGTACTCGGTTCGGAGCTGGCCGTCTTTACTGAACTCGACGCCGATGACTTGCCCGTGCGCGTCTTTCACCAATCGCTTCGCCTCAGCCTTGGTCACGATCCTCGCCAAATCGCCCCTGCTGTCCTCCATCACCTTCTCTAGAGCCTCCATCAACGCGTACGTGATCGTGAATCCGGGAAAGCGCTCCTTGCCGCGGTGCGTGCGGGGGTAGGAGTGGCCGCCTATTTCAAGGGGGGGGAGGTAGGGAGAAGGTGTCAGGGTTGTCTTGAATCAATAAAAAGAAAAAAAAGGTCCCCGAACACCCTTGAAATGAGATCTTTCGGCTTTCGCCTCAAATTGCTCTCGGATGTTAACTTTAGGGTTACACGCGTTCAACCTACCGAGTTGCGAGACGAGGGACAGGTCGAGGTTAAACTTCTCCATCAGCCAGTTCACAGAGGACCCGGAACCTTGCGCGAGGACCTGGGGGTTTGGTGGAGGTGGGGTGTGGGTGTCAGCGCGCGGGTCGTTCGAGATCTCGAGGGAAAAAGTGACGCGGCTCGGAGGCTGGGAATATCTCAATCCCGACGGTTCGCGGTGTTAACATAAACGTACCTTGGCCAGCGGCACGGTGTGCTCGGGGGGCGTGGTGTGTCCCACGCCCGCGGCGCCTTTGATGATGTCTGCTTCGAACTTATCCGCGGTGTCCATGATGCCCTTCGCGGCTTGCGTGCGCGTGGGCGCGCCGTTGATTCCGCTCGTGGCTTTCGTGGAGTTTCCACCGAGGAAGGGGCATTTATCCAGAAGGAGCACACGCCCACCGTGCTCGAGCACGGTGTGCGCCGCGCTGAGGCCGGCGAGGCCGCCGCCGATGACGATAATCTGCTCGCTCATCGTGGATGTGAGGGAAAAAGTCAGGGACGAGGTGCCCGAAGGTGTGATAGAGGCAGGGGAGAATTGGACGCTTTTATCACAAAAAGCGGCGAAGAACTGAGTCAGCATGAGCCCGCTCGCGAGAAATGAGACCGCTGAAAGGAGACCTTGAAAGTTGGCAGGGTGGATCTTTCACCTTTCATACCGATCAACATATGACCTCTTACCTATCAATCGCGACGACGATGTGTTTTTTTTTCGACATGCCCCGAGAAAACTATTTTCCCAAACGTCTTTCTCCCCGCCGCCCATACCTCTGCGCGTGCGCCTGGGACCTGGGACTCTGACAGCATGGCCAGCGTCGCGGCGTTGCCCTGGTGCGAGAACTGCCAGAGCGAAGTCGAGGCGGAGACGAACGAATCGAACGGCTTCACGTACGTCTAGTAGACCCTGGCTGCCCGACGTAATTGTTGTTTCGGCAATTGTTTCAGCCACAGGACTTGCCGGCAATCCATCCACTCCACATACCCCCACCTCCCACTCGGAGACTCACCTCCCCACCCCCTCCCCCAACCCAACAGGTGCTGCACGCGCTGCGGTAAGATTCTCGATGACAACGTCTTCAGTACCGACCCTACGTTCAGTAAAACCGCGGGGGGCGCGTCACAGGTTGATGGTAATTTCGTCCCCGAATCCGGGGTCAGCGCTGGTGTCGGGAGGGGCACGCGAGGCGGCCGCATTTTCGGCCTTCAAGTGGATTCGCACGAAAAAACAATCAACAAGGGCAAGTATGAGATTTCGCAGGTTGCGGATCGGTTGGGGATTCGGCCGAGGGAGGATATCACAGGCGCCGCGCATCGCTTGTACAAATTAGCGGTGCAACGGAACTTCACGCGCGGCCGACGGACGCAACAAGTCGCGGGTGCGTGTCTGTACATCGTGTGCCGCCAAGAAAGCAGACCGTACATGCTGATTGACTTTTCAGACGTGGTGCAGACGAACGTGTACGTCCTCGGGGCGGTGTTTCTTCAGCTGTGCCGGTTGTTAAGGCTGGAACAACACCCGTTGATTAGTAAACCAATTGATCCGAGTTTATTCATTCACAGGTTCGCGGACAAGCTGAACTTAGGACGACGCATGCACGCTGTGGCGAACACCGCGCTACGTTTAGTCGCTTCTATGAAACGCGACTGGATGCAAACCGGCAGACGACCGTCAGGCGTGTGCGGCGCCGCGCTGTGGGTCGCCGCGCTGTTACACGGGTACGAGCGGAGCAAACGCGACGTTGTCGCCGTGGTGCACGTCGGCGAGGCGACTTTACGCAAGCGCGTGACTGAGTTTGAAAACACAAAGGCGGCTACCCTGTCCGTTGATGAGTTCGATGCCAAAGCGAAGGAGTTCGAGAAAGAGCAAGCCGCGCTAGCAGATGCGCACAGGGGGCGACCTCTGGCGATTGCGAACGGAGGGTCTAATAACTCAGGAGGGGGGAGTGGTTCAGGCATGCACTTAATCATTTCGCACGCCACCTCACTAACCTGCGCGCACAAGGACCACGAAAGCGCGACGCACTTCGCGCATGGCATGTGCCGCGCTTGTTACTTGGAGTACGCACGTGTGTCCGGCGGCGCGATTGGGGGCGAGGACCCGCCCGCGTTCCAGGCTGCGGAGAACAAACGCGCCAAGGAAGCTGCGCAAGTGTTAGGTTTGCCGGCGCCGGCGAGAAACGACTTACTGCCCGCGCCTGCTTTGTTATCCGCGCCTGCTTTATTAGGAAGGGGCAAAAAGAAGCTCACGGCGACGCAGATCGCGGAGGCTATCGCGGCGGCGGCTAGGGCGAACGCGAAGCACCCAGGTGTTGGAAACGCGGTCGGAAACTTACACGACGGGTCGCCCGCCACCGCCGCGTCCGCGCGCGCCGAGGCTTTCCTGGAGGAAGAGATGGAGAAAGCGTTGGACGATTCGACGTCGCACCTCGGCGAGTTCGCGGTGCTGGCTGGTTTGCGGCAGAAGAAAGGGGTCAGCTTGAGCGTTGGATCGGGTGGAAACGACCAAACCGCCGATCAAAACGGCTTTCAACTGAAAGGCGTCGGGCCAGAAATCGCCGACGCCGCTGTTGCTTTGCTAAAGCGATTAGTCGGTGACGCGCACGCTAGTTCTTTCTGCTTGCCTTTGGATAGATTGACGGGCAAAGCCAAAGGGTCTGTCACGGGCAAGCATCTTTCATCCCAACACCCTCACGCGAAACGGGATGCAGTCGGTGTGGGCAAAGGGCAAAGGATTCTGAACACGGATAAGACGCAACTCCACTTTTTGATCTCCGCCGGGTGTTTCGACGCCTCCGCCATGGCCAGGATTCGAAAGTTCTCAAAGCACGACATCGACTACATGGTTCGGACGAGCTTGCCGCTAAGGATACCAAAAAGAGTCACGATCGCGACGGACCCGGTGGCTGAAGCAGCAGTGAAAGCAGCGGCGGCTAAATCAGCCGCCGCATCGAAAGCCGCCGCGGATGAATCGAACGCTAATCACGAAAAGACGCGCAACGCGATTTTGAAGCAAAACGCGCGCGAAGAAAAGGCGGCAAAGCGACGCGCGGATTTGCTCGCGTCGCAGCAATCGCAAGCCCGCCAAGGTGGTTTGAAAGGCGAAGATCATGATTTTGAAACCAAAAAAGAAGAGACTGATAGGAAGAAAGAGAAAGATCCCGATGGCCAGGACCTATCAGAGTTGGACAAGTCGGATAGCGACCTCGAACCGGAAACGTTCAGCGACGTCGACGATGACGAAATTGGCAACTACATCCACACCGAGGAGGAGGTTAAGTTGCGACGCGTGATTTGGAGCGAGCTGAACAAGGAGTACCTCGAAACGCAAGCAGCGAAGGAAGCGTCGACCGGGGGGACGGGCACTGCAGGAGGTGGACAAACACAAACGGGTGATCGAACCGAAGACGGCAACACAAATAACAAAAAGAAACGCAAGCAGTACACGCACACGGTGCCGGCGGAGAGCGCGGCGGAGGCGGCGCACGCCATGTTGTCCTCTAAAAAGATCTCAAGTAAAATCAACTACGATGCGCTGAATGATTTGTTCAAACAAGATTCGTTAGATGCGGCGAAACGTAAGGCGAAGGAGAAAGGGGGTGGCAGTGGTAAGGGTGATGGAGGTAAAGATTTCAACGCCGCTCCGTCTACTTCGGGCCGCCGGGCGAGCATCGGGATTGGCGCCGGGCGTTTGTCTTCCCGCCTCACCGGGTTCAACCCGCACGGCATGAACACCGAAGGTGGGGGGGATACCGAGGCGCGGGAGGTCTCGGCGGAGGCGGGCTGGGCTCGAGGCTCGCCGCGGCGGGCGCGGGCGCGGCGGCGGCGGCGGCGATTGAAAATCCTGCGAAGAAACAAAAAAATGGAAAAGAGGTTGCCAAAAAACCAGAACCCAAAAAACCAAAAGACAAGGAGCCCGCCGGGGAAAAGCGACAGATGTCGGATGCCACGTTGGCCGAGGCGGCCTTGCAAAGCACGGGAAGGCGGACCGGGAAGCGGGGACGGAGCACAAAAGGCGCGGACTGGCTGTCGTAGTGGTTTAGGGTTGTGCAATAGAGAGATAGAGACTCACATAAAAATATGACTATTCGTAGAGCTTCCTCACCAGCTCTGCGATTTCGGCGTCGCTTTTCTTCTCGACCACCGCTTTGTGCAGCGCATCTTTCGTTTTCTTCGCCACCAGTTCCTTGACGCCGCGGAACAGCACGGGGTGGAGTTTCAGCTCCGCGTCCGGTTTGATCAAGTCCTCAGGTACGAACCACCCGAAGCTCTCGTACTCCTCGCTGCACATGTTCATGGAGGCGCGTTCTTGTTCCGTGATCTGCGCAGTCATGATGACGCCGAAATCCGCGGTCCCGTTCCCTTCCGGCGCCTGTTTTCGGAACTGCCACAACATGGTTTGGCAGCACACGAAGGACCACCGTGCTGGTTGAATGTCGATCCCAGTTTCACGTTTGCAGTTCCTCCCAGCAGCCTCCTCAACTGTCTCCCCCGCTTTCATGCGGCCGCCTAAAACCCACCAGTCAGGCTGGGGGTGCACTTTTCGCTTGCCCATAAGCATGATGCCGCGGTCGTCCGTGATAAGCAGATCGGCGCACCCCTTGACGAAGCAATCCAGGGCGCGGCCGTACTCCTCATCATCGAGGAACGTTTTGTTCTTGTTGTACGTGCCGGTTACGAAGTGAGGGAGGTTGCACAGCGGGTTAGGGGCATCAGAGGCCATCGCTGTCAGGGTCGCAGCACGCGAAAGCGCGCGTCTGGGTCTGTTCCGGCCCGGCGGTGTCTCCTTTTCCTGGTTGGTCGGGAGCGCAAGTTTCGAGCCTTTTCCCGCGGCATTTTTCTTGTTGTCAGCAGCTCAAACGAAACGCCTGTGTGTGCAAATATATAAAAAATACATTTTACTTTGGCGACGTATTTCGTCCTTCCCTCACCACCCCTCGTCGTCATCCCCCATGGCTGCGGCGTTAAGCTCTCTCGTGACACTATCCATCAGGTATGTACACCGCGTCGTATCGGTAGTGGGCGCGCACATCAAGTACAGCACGTTACCAAGCGGCCGCGCTTGAACGCTCGCCATGTGTCGCAACCGCTTGACAATTTCCTTCGTCGCGTTGGAGTTGTACCCCCCGCCTGATCCGTCGTCAATCTCCACGGCTAACACGCACCCAATCACGGTGATCCCTTTGACGTTCGGGAGCATGCTCATCACTCGCGCCTGCTCCTCGCACCACAAGTCGCGTAACCGGAGGGAAGCAGGAGAAGGAGTTGACGTGGAGTTCAAATTTGTTGTTTCAGTACTCCCTTCCGAACTCATTTCGATCACGTTTGGGTTCGCGCTCGGGTCTTTGTACAGTCGCATGGCTTCCGTTGCCACGGCGCACCCCACCGGGTACGCGGTGTACGAGTGGCCGTGTAGAAGGCCCTGCGCCTTTGTGTTTCCGCGGAACGCTTCGAACACCTCTTCTGTCGTGACGGTCGCGGCTAACGGCACCAACCCGCCCGTTAACAGCTTGGCGTAACACGAGATATCGGGCGTCTCATTTAGCAGTTCCCAAGCGCCTTCCCGTCCTAAACGCCAAATGCCGGCGAACACCTCGTCCAGGACGATTGGGAGCCCCCGAGCTTTACATGCGCGCATCAGCGTTTGCTGGAATAGCGGGTCGATCAAGTCCATGCCTCCGGCGCCGTGCAGCACGCACTCGGTGACGAGCGCGGCGAGCGGCGGGTGTTTGACCGGGTCTTTCTTTGACGCGCGTTCAGCGGCGTCCAGGACTTTGTCAATCTGCGCTCGGTATTTGGAGGCCAATTCCGTGTCCCCTCTTACCCGTAAATCGAAAGCCTCAGCGCGCGTGTGGAAGCCGACGGTGGATTCTTCCAAATCTGTTGTGGATGTCTCATCGCCGTTTGAAAAGTTGGCTCCATCGCACGCGCAGTCGAAACACTTCTCCAGGCACATTCCTTTATCAGGCTGCTCCACCACCCACTTCCCCTTCCGCATCTGTAACGTTGGCGGGTTCAAAAAGAGGCCCCGCGGCTTGTACCAAGGCGTCTGCATCGGGCCGGTGAACACAGAAGGCGCCTGCATGTCCATAGTGCCTAGCGTGTCACCGTGGTAGGACCCGTCCAGAGCCAATACGCGCACTTGAGGTAGGAGTACTTCTGGGTTAGGATTTGAGTTCGCGATGTCCCCAGGAACGACCAACCCTTCCCGCACGTACCACACCCGCATGGCCATCTTCACCGCAACCTCCATCGCGGTTGACCCGTTATCGGAGTAGAACACCCGAGTGGCCCATGTCTTACCCGCCCCGTTCAACAACTCAGTAGCGGCTTCAAGCGCGCTGTCGTGCGCGTTTTCGGGAAACATGACGTGTCCCCAGCGCCCCGCCGCGTTCGCCGCCGCGCGGTTCAACCGGACTTGCGACTCCTTCGACACGCCTTGCGTCCACCAAGACGCGGCGCCGTCGAACCGCAGTTGAACAGACCCTGGGCCACTCCCTTCCGCATCCTTGACGTATATACCGAAGTCCTCGCCGGACCTTGAGTCGATGACGTTCACGTCCTCCACATCCACTAAATCGTGCTGCGTGAAGGGCCACCACAGATCCTTTTTCGCCCTTTGCGGGGCGTTTTTTAACTTCGCGATTCGATCCGAATGCCACCGCGTCATTTGCGAAAGCGCCGCGACGAACACCTCCGATCCATCATCCAGCCACGTGAATATCTCCTCGCCAGGAGGTTGAAGCGGTTGCTTTTGTGTTAACAACGGGCGCTTGGGTATAGGTGGCAGCGCGTACACAGGCACTGTTGTGCTTTCTTCTCCTCTAGAACTCATCGCTTCGCAGTAATTGCGAATGGCATCGACGTTGCCGTGGCTGCCGTCAGCTAAAATCACGGCGACGACGTCGTACCCCCTACCGTGTAACACGTCAAGCGCCGCGATCGTGGTGCTGATTCCCCCAAGCTCGCCATCTCCGACCAAAACGCACGGCAAGCGCATGGGGCGCATCAAGTCGCACTGCAGCGAGCCGCTCGGCCCGGGTGAACACACGCCACCGGCGGTTTCAACGATCGCAATTCCAGACGTATTCGATTGGTTATCCCCAACTTGGTCCGCGAACTCCTGCAAGTGGTGTGTTATACTACTTAGTAGTGAGGTATCACTCACAGCACGGCCCTCTTCAGACACCGCCTGCTGAGGCCCCGTGGCTTTCCTCCACGCAAAACTAGTGTGCGCCCAGAAAGGAGGCCCGCTCTTGCCGCCCGAGGAGCGCGTGGGGAAATTGGTGCCGTAGTTTGTATGGGTATCATGGGTATTATGACCGGTAACGCCTGTAACGCTTTCACTGCTCCCAAAACCTGCAGCTACTGCGGCGTGCGGCCCCATCGTGGGCACTACCCCGGCGCGCGCCCGCGTGGCTACAAAATCAGCGTCGCTGTCATCCGGAAAGCCAGTCTGCACCGGTTTCAGGTACAGAAAGGGAAGGGCTCTTCGTCGCGCCGCTGCAGCTAGCCCGGCGCTCACTAACGTCTTACCGACCGCGGTGTTCGCGCCCCACACGCAAAACGCGGGGGTTTCCAGGGAAACATTGCCCGTGGCTAGCCCGGGGGTGGTGGTGGATGCGCCCTTGCGGTAACTGCGAAAAGCGACAACCGAAAAAGCGCACAGATCCCTCAATCCACCGTCGAAGGCACCCGGGGTGCCGAAGGTTGTGGACGCTCTGCGCGGCGCCAAAAGACGATGCAGGGCGACGGCGCGACCGGACATGATCCTACCACGATTGGAAACAAACTAAACCCTGTCAACTCGGCTCCCGTATCGCCCCACGCACCCCTTAGCAGTGAGGGACGAACCCTTGGATGCTGCGTCACGTCAGTTGATTTTTTATTGCACTTTTTCAACTTGACTGCCGAAATAACACGACCACTTTTCGATGACGACGGCACGCGCTTTGACGATCCTCCCCCTGGGTGGCGCGACTCGCTTGGCGCGCCGCGCGCCTTCGCGCACCCATAATGTTCGCGCTGCCCGGCGTGGCATCAAAATCGCCGCCTCAGGGGACTCCCTCACCATCACCACCCCCGATGACTGGCACCTTCACGTAAGGGATTCCGAAAAGATCGCGAGCGTGGTTCCATTCACGGCGAAGGTTTTCGGACGCGCGCTGATCATGCCCAACCTAGTTCCGCCCGTTAGGACTGTGGACGATGCCGCGAAGTACAGGGACCAGATCCTAGCAGCCGTGCCGGAGGGCGTTTCTTTCGAACCCCAAATGACCCTATACCTCACGGACAACACCAGTCCGGATGATATTAAAAATGCAGCTGCATCAGGTTTCGTGCGCGGATGCAAGTTGTACCCCGCCGGTGCGACAACAAACAGCGACATGGGGGTGACTGACGTTGCCAAAATTCTACCCGCGTTGCGAGCCATGGCCGACCACAATATAGTCCTCGAAGTGCACGGCGAGGTGACACACGCCTCAGTGGACATGTTCGACAGGGAGAAGATTTTCCTCGAGGAAGTTTTGGGCGGATTGGTGGATGGAAAAAACTCCGTCCCTGGATTGAAAATAGTCATGGAGCACATCACAACAGCCGAGGCAGTGGACTTTTGCAAGTCCGCGCCAGACACAGTAGCGGCAACCATTACTCCTCAACATGTATTATACAACAGAAACGCCATGCTAGTAGGTGGAATTCGCCCGCACCTATACTGCTTGCCTATTTTGAAGCGCGAGAAGCACCGAGCGGCGGTGGCGTCGGCGGCGATGTCAGGAAATTCTAAATTCTTCCTCGGAACAGATTCAGCGCCGCACCCGAAAGGCGCCAAGGAATCAGCGTGCGGGTGTGCCGGGGTGTTTAGCGCACACGCTGCGTTGCCCTTCTACGCCTCCGCGTTCGAAAAAGAGGGTAAGTTGGACAAGTTAGAGGGGTTTTCTTCTCACTTCGGGGCGGACTTTTACGGCGTTCCGAGAAATTCTACAAAAATAACGTTGGAAAAGAAACCATGGACCGTCCCCGAGACGTACGAGTTCGGTGGCGACGTCGTGGTGCCGTTCTTCGCGGGGGAAGAGGTGGAGTGGCAGGTAGTTTGATTAGGATAAGTATTCATAATGCGTTGAATATGTCTGTGCGTATGAGTGTTTACTCGGTATTATTCTTCACTGTGTATTTAGTCTAAAAGCGTCACCCATTACATCTCGGCAAACGCGTTCTTGGGCGACCCGTTTTCTTTGCAAAACTCCAAACTCAGCGCCCAGAGTTTTTCGTTCGCGTCTTTTGATTTGGCTTTGGGCGCGCACTTGTCAGGCCCGAAGCCGTGGCAGATTCGCGTCAAAAACGGCATACCAAGGTCGTACGCAACCTTCTTCGAGAACCCAAAGAGCTTTGACATCTTAATCGAGAAGGGCATGTATAAAGTGCCACGTTTGATGTTTGCATCCGAAGCACACCGCACACTCGTCATCGCGCCCTCCTCCGTGTTCAGCGCGAGCGCGCCGGCCACTGTGCGAAACACGACGTTGTAGTTCCTCCACACGTCCGAGGCGACGAACCCCGGGTCCGCGGCCACGAACTTGACGTTGTTTTCGGGGGTCACGAGGTCCAGCTTTTCCTGTGCGGTGATTGTGAATGCGAGGCAGGCTAACTTGGAAGCGGCGTAGTTGCCTTTGGTTTTACTCACACCCTTGACGAAATGCTGGTACTTGTTTGACGCGAACCAGGTTGTGACGCTCGACAGCTGTACTATACGCGCGTCGTCTGACTTTAACAAACAAGGCATCAAAAGACTCGTTAACAGAAAGTGCCCGAAATAGTTCGTGCCCATGCATATTTCGTACCCCTGTTTCGTAACCGTAGGGCCTTTGTACCCGCCTGTGGTGTTCAAACCAGCGTTGTTGATGAGGATATCACACACGTCGTGTTTCTTACCGAATGCGGTCGCAAATTGCTTGATCGTCGGCGCGTCGCTCAGGTCGAGTACCATGACCTCGGCGGAACCTCCGTTTGAGGTAACTTCTTTCAGTGCTGGTTTGGCTCTTTCAGCACTCCGGCACGCCATCACCACGTGCGCGCCCGCGTCGCACAGCATCTTCGCGGTTTGCAGCCCGATGCCGGTGTTGCACCCGGTCACGATGGCGACTCTGCCGGTCAAGTCGGTGGAGACTCCGGTAGTGATGCCCATCGTTGCGGTGAGGTGAGGTAAGAACACGGAAGGAGAACCGATTAAGGTTGGCGACCGCGGGCATCCACGGGTCGTGCGCGACAGCGAGTGGCGCGTGCGGGAACGTGCGGAGGCAATACACGAAGGCTGCTCGGTGCCCAGATCGTGGCGAAAATCCGAGGCCACGAATCGTCGAGCTCGTGATGAAGTCAAAAAGAAGGTTTTTGACCGCACCCCCACCGATCTCGCCACAGTGTCCTTGCACGGACACAAGTCAACAAGTTGGTCGACACGCCTTTTCGGTCCACTAGGATTCGATCGTGTGGACAAGCGACGTTTTCGTTTTCGCATCGAGCGACAACACATTAAGTGCGTTTCTCAAGGCTGAATCGTTGAGATCTATCTAATCGACGCGTCGGCGGTGGGTGAATTTTGGGAAAAGCAGATCACGGGCGAGGGCAACGCGTCAATCCACGATGGGTAAGCTCCAGCTTTCGTTCCCCGCGAACATCGCATCAGTACGCGTGCGTAAGAAACGGTTCAACGTGTTTGGTAGAGGGTTGTGGCACGTCCCGTTTCTGTTGGCGTACGTATTCGCGTTGCGGGCGTGTTTCGAAACGAGCGGCAATCCGTACAAAGAAGCGCTGGCGCACCACCAGGCCAGAGGGTACGACCCTGAGGTGTTCAACGGTGGTGCTTCTGGGATCGCAGGTGGTAGTTCCAAGAAACCAGCAACTGTAGTGGATGACTGGGGAGGCAGTGCGGAAGACGACGGGTGGGGCAACCTGGAGGCGGATGACGACGCGAGCAACGCAGAGAGCATTGCGAACGCTCAAGCGGCGGCGACGGATGCCGCGACGAAAGCATCCTCCGATTCTCCCGCCTCCGACACCGAGATCACATACGAGACCCCTCCCACGCTCCCTGCCAGCTGGCTCCCCGAGTTTTGGGCCGTGGCGTGGTTCAGCGCGCTCGCCACCGCGCATGTCCTAACGATGTTTGCGCAGCACTGGAGTGTCAAGTTCAAAGCTTTTGTGAACTATACACCATGCGATGCCATTGATTCAACTAAGTTCCTAATGTTCGTCCCGCAGCCGCACCAGGGCAAAGCGGAGATTGTTGGTATGAATAGCCTTGAGATTGCTGATTCTAGTAGCTCAAGCGGCACGCGACAAATGCTGTGGACTGTTTTCCAGCGCCAGCGGTTTGAGTTTGTCGTTGTCGAGTCTGACTCAAACGGTTCTCCAATCAAAGCCGAGGTGAGGGAAGTCAAGACGCCGGTGGATTTGCCCCTACAAGCGTACGCCAAGCCCACCCGAGGTCTGTCCCCAGGACAGGTATCATCCGCAATCAGCCAGTACGGCGACAACTCGCTAAAAGTCCCTTTGCCCACGTTCTGGAAAGCATACAAGGAGCAACTCATGGGCCCGGTGACCGTGTTTCAGATTTTTACTACATTACTTTGGTTGCTGGACGAGTACTGGAAGTACGCGTTGTTTTCCGCTTTATCCTTGATGATGTTCGAAGCCACCACGGCGTTTTCGAAAATCAAAAACGTCAGGACGTTGCGGGGGATGGGACAAGCCGCGACGAAAGTGCTTGTGCTACGCGAGGGGAGGTGGGAGGAACGGAGCAGCGAAAGTTTGGTACCGGGCGACGTCGTGTCAATCGCGCGCCCACCCGGGGGGGGGGATATGCCCATTCCGTGTGACTGCTTGGTGCTACGAGGCAGCGCGGTGGTGAACGAAGCCAGTTTGACTGGTGAATCGGTGCCTCAAATGAAGGACAGCCTGTCAGGAGAGGCGGTGGCATCCGGACCTACCACGCCGCTTGACATCGCCGGCGACCACAAGGTGAACGTTTTATACAGCGGAACGACGCTGATGCAGCAGAGTTGCGGAGAGGTTGATTCAGGCGCATCCCAATCACTCCCCAGAACGCCCGACAGCGGGTGCCTGTGCTACGTGTTACAGACAGGCTTTTCAAGTACTCAAGGAAAGTTGATGCGGATGATGGAGTTTTCTTCGGAACAAGTCACGGGCGATACGTACGAGACTTTAATTTTGCTTTTCATTCTGCTGATCTTCGCGCTGCTCGCGTCTGGGAACGTGTTCATCAACGGCATGAAGGATGGCAAAAGAAGCCAGTACGAGCTAGTGTTGAGGTGTGTATTGATTTTAACGAGTGTTGTGCCTCCTGAGCTTCCCATGCAGACTGCAATGGCAGTCAACACCGCCCTAATCGCGTTGATGCGCGCGAGTGTGTTTTGCACCGAACCCTTCCGGGTGCCGATTTCAGGGAAGGTGGATACGTGTCTGTTTGACAAGACAGGGACGCTGACGAGCGATAAGTTGGTCGCGACGGGGGTAGTGACGCCGAATGCTGGTACTGACAGTACCGTAACCGGCTATTCTGATCTCACTGCCTGCCCCTCCGCTCCGAAGAACGCCTCGCTAGTCATCGCCGGATGCCACTCCCTCGTCCAGATCGACGGCAAAACTTTCGGCGACCCGCTGGAGCAAGCCGCGCTGATGGGCGTGAAGTGGCGGTTTAATCCGCGGACGCAGACTAGCTTGCCTACGGAAGACTTCAAAGATCCTGCCAGGGACAAAGCATTGCAGGACGCTGAAGTGAGACGTGCTGAGATCATCGCCCGTCTACTCCCTGGTAAGCCCCACCCTCCGCCGGTGCCGAAGCCGACGCCGCCGAAACGAACGTGGAAGGGTTCGCCGAGCGTCAAAATCCTAGTCAGGAACCACTTCAGTTCCGCGCTGCAGAGGATGTCAACCGTCGCGAAAATCACGGCTACCACCGGTTCACCTTCTGAGAACTGGGTCTGTATGAAGGGTTCGCCTGAGATGGTGGCTACTTTGTTACAAGAAAAGCCCAAGGGGTACGACGCGGCGTACCGATCGCTGGCAGAGGAGGGCATGCGGATCATCGCGTTGGCGCACCGCGTGTTGAGCGAACCCGAATCCGCGCGCATCAAAGACCCTAAAAACCCGTTGACCCGTGATGAGATGGAGCGCGGTTTAGTTTTCGACGGGTTCCTGGCGTTCGCGTGCGCCATTCGTGTTGACACGCCTGACGTCGTGAAAGCGTTGTTAGCGTCGTCGCACACGGTGATGATGGCCACCGGTGACAGCGCGCTTACTGGGCTGCACGTGGCGAACGAAGTGGGCATCGCCAGGGGCGGGCTTCAGCAGGCGCTGATGCTGGTCAAGGACGATGAAGCTGACACTAAATTAGCCTGGGTAAGCGCGAAGACTGACCCTAAAACGGACAAGCCCATGTTGAAAGTCCCGTACGTGTGCGACGGCAAGTCAATCGTTGAGTTATCGAAAAAATATTCCTTGTGTGTGACAGGTGACACGCTTAACGCAGCGTTGAACGACTCAACCGACGGCGGTCTGTGGGATTTCCTAGACTCCGTGGTGATTTTCGCCCGGATGTCCCCGGACGACAAGGAACGCGTCCTGAAGCGCTTGAAGCAACAAGGAAGACACACGTTCATGTGCGGCGATGGTGCGAACGACGTCGGGGCGCTTAAACAGGCGCACGTCGGAGTCGCGCTTCTCTCCGGGTTTGGCGGCGCGAACACAAAAAAAATCCCCGGGGTTGATTCCAATTCGCAAAACTCCACTCCCGGCACTGTCACCAACCCCGACGGCACGGTTGTCGAGGCTAAAGCAGAGACGTTCGCGGAGAAGATGAAGCGGGTTCAGGATCAACAAAAGAAGATGAAGGAGGACAAGGCGAAGGAAGCCGCTGCGCGCAAGAGGGACCAAGCCGAGTTGATGGTTTTGCAGAAACAGTGGTTCGAGGAAGAGCTTGCTTTAAGGGAAGCGGCGGGTGACAAGTGGGCGCAGTTCGGCGCGATGAAAGCCGCGACGAGTCGGATGGTCGGGGAGACGAAAAGACGGGCGGCGGAGCGGCAAAGAGCAAGGGGCGGTGCCATGCAGACCCCCGGGTTTGCGCAGATGATGCAGGAGATGGAAGGCGCCGAGGACATGGAGACGCCGCAGGTGAAGCTCGGGGACGCGTCGATGGCAGCGCCGTTCACGTCGCGCATCCCCTCGGTAAGGTCCGCGGTTGACATTATTCGCCAAGGCCGGTGCACGTTAGTGTCAGCGATTCAAATGCAGCAAGTCCTGGTGCTGAGCTGCTTGATTTCCGCGTACTCCTTGTCAGTGCTGTACCTGGACGGCATCCGATCGAGCGACAACCAGATGATCGCGTCTGGGTCTGCGCTCACTGCGGCGTCGCTGGCGTTTTCGTACGCAACGCCCGTGCACACTTTAAGCCCAGTCCGACCCTTACGTTCGATCTTCCACCCTGCAAACTTCATCAGCTTAATCGGCCAGTTAATAATCCACATCGGGTGCATGGTGTTTGCAGTTCGTATGGTGAAGCGGTCCACCGGTGAAGAGGCGGATTTTCCCGAGAACGTTCCGGTCGCGAAGGTTCCGGAGGCGATGCTGAAAAACGCCACAGAGGAGCAGCGGAGCATTTGGGACCAAGGGCCGCCGTTCACGCCGTCGTTACTCAACACAGTTGTGTTTCTTGTGGAAACCGTGCAACGCGTCTGCGTCATGCTCGTCAACTACAAAGGCCGGCCGCACATGATGGGCGCTGTGGAGAACAAAACATTATTAATAAGTTTGGCGAGCATGGTCTGCGGCGCGTTTGTCTGCGCCTTCGAAGTGTCGCCGTGGCTGAACAACTGGTTACAGTTGGTGCCGCTGCCTGATGACACTTTTCGGTACAAGATTCTCGCGACGCTTGCCATTAGCGTGCTCGGCACGATCGCTTGGGACCAAATCATGCTGCTGATCTTCGCGCCCTCCATTCTGTTCACTGCGTACCGAGACACAATCCGGGCGTTGCCGACTCCGAAAGATTTGGCCAAGCCTATGAAAAAGTTTTTATTCGGAGCGGTGGTGGCGTACCTGTACTTCGTGCACCCCGCCACGAAAGACAACGGGTTCGTCCTAGTGGGGGCGTTCTACATGAGCAAGGTGATTTTGAAGTAGTCAGGGTTGTGTGAAGGATGGATAATAAGAGGATGAATAATAAGACATTACATTGTAGTGATAACAAGAGACTTGCGCTATTCCTTTTGCCTCAAGTACTCAGCGCGCCTCTACCGTGCGAGCTACTCACTCCCGAGCTCCCGCTTCCCTTTTTCCGCTTCTTCGGTTTCTTCCCCTTGATCATCCGCCTCATATCCCGTCTCACTTCCTTGTACGTCTTCCGCACTTCTTTCCGCACTTCAGGCGACGCCGCGCACGCTACGCCCAGCAACATCCCGGCCACGAGGCTCATGTAAAACAGCGACCGGAATAAATCGCCAATCGGTCCGAGACCTATTCCTCCTCCTCGCCCCCTCCCACCGCCTCCGTCGTAGTCCCGTTTCCACTGGTCAGGCATGGGCCGGTCTCCGAACGGTCGTTTCATTTTCTTCTCAATAAGCTCCGCTGCGATTTCAGGACGCATCACGTCCACCTCCTCTGGTTTGAATTCAAGCTCATCGACGAGCGTCGCGCGCATCGCGTTGGTTATCATGAACTGAAGTTGAGCACTCATGGTGGATGTGTTGAGGGTTTAAGGTTCTATTTGAAGGGTAACGCCGTCTCACGTGTGTGTGTGGAAACGCGCCACAACAGTCTGAGCCACGCGGACGAGTGGTACGCAGCGGCGCGCGCGCGACTGGCGGCGGTGATAGGTTTCAGCAATTGGAATGTGCTTCTCGGACGCCAAAATCGAAAATCGTGTGCTTCAAATTCGTCCCTTCCAAGACCGTCGTCATTGCCCCCGCACCATGGCTCCCAGCGTGGGCAGCCGGAGCGAGCACTCGCACCACTCGGGTTATGGCGACGACGCTTCGATGATGGAGGATGCGATGGACCGCGCGGACCGCGCGACGAACCGACTGGAGGTGCGTCAGGACGCGTTTGTTCATTTTCGTGCAACACACGTAACACCACGTCCCCCCGCTATCCCCATTGGCTTCGA
>TARA_B110000977_G_scaffold70405_1_pt1 | contig 24425 bp, 20 predicted proteins | sample TARA_B110000977 | Tara Oceans TARA_B110000977 (sample SAMEA4397798) | marine metagenome | biome: Polar Biome; feature: [SRF] surface water layer (ENVO:00010504); material: water (ENVO:00002006), including particulate matter (ENVO:01000060) such as... | depth 5 m | reverse complement strand
AAAAATGAGAACCGCATTGGCGATCAGCGCTTTGCTTTTCCCATTTGGTCTTGGCGCGCAAAACGTGCAGTTGAACGCGCCTGACGCCGATGAAAGCCTGCGCACGACCCTCACGGTGGCGTCCCTGACCCTATCTTTGGCGGAAGACGGGGCAGACGCACCACAAGATTATGTGGCCGCCGCGCGCGCCGACTATCGCCGTCTTTTAACGGGCCTTTATGCGCAGGGTTTTTATGGCGGCACGATTTCCATCCTCGTTGACGGTGTCGAAGCCTCTAGCATTGATCCCTTGATGCCGCGCGCCTCGGTGGGGTCGGTCGTGTTGTCCGTTGATCCTGGGCCACGGTTCACGTTCGGGCGCACGGACATCACCCCGCTTGCCCGTGGCACCAGCCTGCCTGACGCCTTTGCAACGGGACAGATTGCAGAATCCGGTGTTGTGGGGGACGCTGCTGACGCCGCGGTTGAAGGGTGGCGCAACAACAGCCGCCCCCTCGCGCAAACAGCGGGGCAATCCATCACCGCACGCCATCCCGATCAGGCTTTGGACGTCAGAATTATTGTTGACCCCGGACCTGAATTGCGGTTCGGCATTGTCAGTGTTGAGAGCAATGAAAACGTGCGCACAGATCGTATCCGCGCGATTGCGGGACTGACCGACGGGCCATTTGACCCCGCAATGATTGAGCGCGCAGAAGAAAACCTGCGCCGTACGGGTGCATTTTCCTCAGCCACGGTGATCGAGGCGGATGCGGCAACGGGTGACAACCTCCCGCTGACGATTGCTGTCGTGGAACAAGCACCGCGCCGTGTCGGGTTCGGGGCTGAATTTTCATCCGTCTCCGGTCTGACGCTGTCTGGGTTCTGGATGCACCGCAATTTGCTGGGCGGGGCTGAACGGTTCCGTGTTGAAGGCGAGGTCACGGGGCTATCCGGCGGGACCGGTGGCATTGATTACACACTTGGTGTGTCATTCGTACGCCCTGCCACGTTCCGCCAAGACAACGATCTTTATGCAGAAGCGCTGTTCACCCAACTGGATGAACCGTCGTTCTTTGAACGCGATGCAAGCATCGAAGTCGGCGTGATCCGCCGCTTGCGTGATGATTTCGTGGGTGAATTCGGGATCGGGTTTGCCGCGGGTGAAGTGACAGACAATTTTGGCACACGCACCTACAGCCTAATAAGCTTGCCGGTTAAGTGCACCGTTGATCGGCGCGATGACGCGTTCAACCCCGAAAGTGGATATTACGCCGATCTGTCAATTGCACCTTTTGTCGGGCTTGGTGATACGGGGACCGGGGTCCGCGTTCTCGGGGATGGCAGGGTCTACCGCAGCTTTGGCACCGATGATCGCGTGACGCTGGCCGCACGTGGCCAAATCGGTTCTGTGATCGGGGCGAGCGCGAACGAAGTTCCATCCAGTTATCTTTTCTTTTCTGGTGGCGGGGGCAGTGTGCGGGGCCAACCCTATCAATCGCTCGCCGTGGATTTGGGCGGCGGCAATGAGATCGGGGGCACATCCTTTGTTGCCACCCAGCTTGAGGCGCGCGTCGACATCAATGACACGTTCGGCGTGGTTGGCTTTTATGATGCAGGATTTGTCGGTGCGGACAGTGTGCCGTTTTCGAACGGCGATTGGCATGCGGGCGCAGGTGTTGGCGTGCGCTACAATACGGGCATCGGGCCGATCCGTCTTGACCTTGCGACCCCGGCAAACGGGGACAACGCAGGCCGTAGCTTGGAAGTTTACATCGGCATCGGGCAAGCATTTTGATGAGGCTGCTTTTCACCCTGATTGTTGTTGTCTGGGCGGGCGTTGCGTCTGCACAAACCACAGAAGACGACCGCGATTTCATCACAGGTTTGATTGAAGACACGATCAACAACGACGATCTGATCGTCAGACTGATAAATTTCCAAGGCGCCCTGAGCTCTGAGGCCACCGCAGATGCGATCACCATCGCGGACCGTGACGGGATTTGGCTGCGGCTTGACGGTTTGGTAATCGATTGGAACCGCTCTGCGTTGTTATCAGGCCAGGTTGAGATCGAAACCCTAAGCGCGGAGCGGATTGAGCTGATCCGCCTGCCCCTTCCGTCAGAAGACGACGCTTTGCCAAGTGCCGAAGCCACGCCATTTACGTTGCCGGATCTTCCTGTGTCAGTAGACATCGGCAATGTATCCGCCGATGAGGTAATCTTGACCGAGGCCCTGCTTGGCGAACCTGTAACAGCGCGGTTTGAAGGCGCGCTATCCTTGATTGAAGGCACGGGCACGACCCGCATTTTGCTGGAACGCACGGACAGCAAACAAGGTCGGTTTGACATTGATGCGTCCTATGTCGACGACACACGGCAATTGGCGTTGTTTTTGCTGGCAGAAGAAGGCCAAAACGGCATTGCAGCGCGCCTTCTTGATCTGCCGGACCGCCCGTCCGTCCGCTTGGACATCGCAGGTGATGCGCCTTTGGATGATTTTATCGGCGACATTGCCTTAGCCACAGACGACGTGGATCGCATCACCGGAACAGTGCGTCTGTCGCGCCCGTCCGGCACGCTGGATCAGGCATTTTTTGTCGATCTGGCGGGTGATTTGCGCCCGATGCTAGCATCCCAGTATGACACGTTCTTTGGCGAAAACACCGTTCTTCGCGTTGAAGGCACATCCTTTGGGATCGGCGGATTGCGCCTGTCCAATTTGGTCATCGCGGCGGATCAACTGGTGTTGCGCGGGTCTGCTGCGTTTGACGCGCAAGGCTGGCCCGAAACAATCGATCTGCGCGGACGCCTTGGATCGGGCGGGACCAATCGCGTGCTACTGCCCATCGGCGGGGCCCCGACCGAAGTCAGCGGCATGTCCTTGAACGTCCAATATGATGCCGCCCAAGACGCCGCGTGGACGGGCGCGTTTGATATCACATCTTTGGGCCGCGACGGCGTGTCCCTTGACGCTTTGGCAGTGTCAGGCGGCGGCATTATTCTTCCCGGTGCAGGCGGGAAAGAAGGCCAGTTCACAGCCGATTTGAATTACGCCGCACGCGGTCTTGATCTTGAAGACGACACCCTATCGGACGTGGTCGGGCGCGACATTGAGGGCACACTGACCGTCAGCCGCGTTGAGGGAGAGCCCCTTTTGATCCGCGAATTAACCGTTGCAGGCGCAGGCCTGCTTGCGCAAGGAAACGCGCGCATTGAAGGACCCGATGATCGGTTTTTGACCACAGCAGAATTAACAATCGACGCAGAAAATTTGTCCCGTTTTGCCGCCATCAGCACGCTTGATCTGTCTGGATCAGGGACCCTGCGCCTGCGCGGCGATGTGCAGCCCTTTGACGGCATCTTTGATATTTTCCTTGCGGCGCGCACGACCGACTTGGCGCTTGGCATCGACCAGCTTGATCCTCTCTTGGTGGGCGATGCCGTCGTTTCGCTGCGGGCGGACCGTGATGAAACAGGTATTCGCATTCAGCGGGTCAGGCTCGCCAGCGGGGAAATTATTGGTGAAGGCCGCGGTGAAATCATCGGCCAAGAAGCCTCTGCGACGTTTTCGGGTGAATTGAACAATTTGGGCATTTTGACGCCGTCCTTATCGGGGCCTGCAACACTGAGCGCTGATATTTCGACGGATGCGAAAGGCAATGTCACGCTGGACACATCTCTCACGGCGCCCAGCGCGACAGCGACTGTGATCGGCGTCGCCACCCCAAGCGAGGGCGGCTATATTTTACGCGGCGACGGGGCCGTCGATATCGACGAATTGCGCGCCTACGGTGATCTGGTGGGCCAGCAAATCGGTGGCGGGCTCGCGGTTGATCTTGACGGGTCATTTATCACAACGACAGGTGTGATGAATGCCGACGTCGCTGCGCGCACTCGTGATCTTCAGGCAGGATCGGCAGTGCTGAACAAGATCCTCGCTGGGCTGGGGCGGATCAATGCAAACGTCAGCTTGTCAGAAGCAGGGCGCCTGCGATTGGACGCGCTTGATGTGGTATTTCCAAACCTGACAGCCTCCGGTGCTGTTGCGTCATCGGGCAACGATACGACCGCCAACTTGGCCATGCGGTTGCGCGATGTCGCATTACTGGTGTCTGATTTTTCCGGCCCGCTTGTGGCAGATATTTCCGCCCGCCAAGACGCCGCTGGTTGGCAAGTCAGCGGGGACGCCAGCGGGCCTGTCCAAACCTCGGCGATAGTTAGCGGGCGCGTTTCAAACTCAGGTCAGCTTGATCTGTCGTTGAACGGCTCCGCCCCACTCGCGTTGGCGAACCTTTATATTGCGCCACGACAAGTTCGTGGATTGGCCAGCTTTGATCTTGCAATTCAGGGGCCGGCGGCACTGAATTCCGTGCGCGGCCCGATCCGCATCAGTGATGCACGGCTGTCCGCCCCGACCCTGCAACAAGCGCTCGAAGAGGTGTCCGGCACCATTGTTCTCGCGGGTGGAACGGCGCGCATTGACCTTGGCGGAACAAGTGCCGCGGGTGGCACCCTGACGCTCGGTGGCCCCGTGGCGCTGACCCCACCATTTCGCAGTGACCTGACGATCGCATTGAACAACATCGTCCTGCGCGATCCTGCGCTGTACCGCACCACGGCACAAGGCCAAGTGCTGGTGTCAGGACCACTGGCAGGGGGTGCCGCGATAACTGGACGGATCGATCTGGGCACGGTGGATGTGCAAGTGCCGTCAACGGGTGTTAGCGTCTTGGGCAGCCTTCCCGCAGTGACGCATCTTGGCATCCCCACCCGCGTGGCCCAAACCTTGGCGCGCGCGGATATCGGAACAACCCCGGACGCGGCGGGTGGAACGTCATCCTCTGGGCCCGCCTATCCGATTGATCTGACCGTCAACGCACCGTCGCGTATTTTTGTACGTGGTCGCGGCCTTGATGCAGAACTTGGCGGGCAATTGCGCCTGACGGGAACCACCAACGCGATCATTCCCATCGGGCGGTTCGACCTTGTACGCGGGCGGCTCAGTATTTTGGGTCAGCGGTTTGACCTCGACGAAGGGTATGCGCAATTGCAGGGGGATTTCTCACCGTTCCTGCGGCTCGTGGCGACAACAGAAACAAGCAATGGAACGCTGGTCAGCATCGTGGTCGAAGGCCCCGCCGACGATATCGAAGTGCGTTTTGAATCCACGCCGGAACTGCCGCAAGACGAAGTTCTGGCGCAGTTGTTGTTCGGCCGTGATTTGTCGTCCATCAGCCCGTTGCAAGCCGTGCAATTGGCATCTGCTGTGGCCACCCTTGCAGGGTCCAGCGGCGGTGGCGTTGTGGATCGTTTGCGCCAAGGGCTTGACCTTGATGATCTGGATTTCGTCACCGATGAGGATGGAAATGCGGCGGTGCGTGCGGGCAAGTATATCTCTGATCGGGTCTACACGGACATTACAGTTGGTGTCGGTGGCACGTCTGAAATCAACCTCAACATCGATATTGATCGCAACATCACCGCCCGTGGATCTGTTGCGTCAGACGGTGAAACCAGCGTCGGTATTTTCTTTGAGCGCGACTACTAAGCGCCCGGCAAACCGCCAATTTTGCGCGCCAGCGCTGCAACCTCTTCCACACCTTTGCCGTGGCGCAACGCACAGAACACAAACGGGCGGCCTGCGCGCATCTTTGTGGCGTCACGTTCCATAACCGACAGATCGGCGCCGACATGGGGTGCAAGATCGGTTTTGTTGATGATCAAAACATCCGACTTCGTGATCGCAGGCCCGCCTTTGCGCGGGATTTCTTCGCCCGCCGCAACGTCGATGACATAAAGGGTAATATCCGCGAGCTCGGGTGAAAATGTAGCCGAAAGGTTATCGCCGCCGGATTCTATCAACACCACATCAAGGTCAGGATGGCGCGCGTTCATCTGCGCGATGGCCGCCAGATTAATCGACGCATCTTCGCGGATCGCCGTGTGCGGACAGCCCCCCGTTTCCACACCGATGATCCGGTCAGACGGCAGGATCTGCATGCGAACCAAAGCCTCCGCGTCTTCTTGCGTGTAGATGTCGTTGGTGATGACACCGACGGACAATGTGGGTGACCACAGCTTGGCCAGTTCAGCTGTCAGGGTTGTTTTTCCTGCACCGACGGGTCCACCGATGCCGATGCGAAGGGGTCCATTTTTGCTCATGTGCGGAAAACTCTCGATGTTAGGGTTTCGTGGCGCATCGCGGCCACGTCGCTTAGGAATGCAGTGCTGGACAGGTCTGCCAAATCGCCCGATTGCGCCAGTGCGGCGATGTCGGTGCACATCGGGGACAGCGCTGCGATGATGCGGTGGCCGTCTGTCTGCCCGATCGGGATCAGGCGAATACCCACCGACACGAGCGAACTGACGAAGGCCTGCAAAAACATCGAAACCGTCAACGGTAGCGGAAGCGCGGTTAGCTGTGCCGCGCGCCCGACAGCAACGGGATACAGATACCCGCCAAGATCATGACCCGTCAGGTCCGCAGCGATTTTACCAAAAGCAGCCCCTTGTAAATTCGCCTCGCTCAGGCGTTCTTTAGACGCGGCAAACGCGCGGGCGTAGGCATCCACCTGCGCAGCGTCACCGCCATAGGCCGCCGCCAGAAACACCGCATCATTCCAACCGGACCCATAGCGCAGGGCGGTTTCAACCCAATCCGACAAGGTTGCAGCATCCGTGATTTGCCCGTCCGAAATTGCCTGTTCCACCCCATGCGAATAGGCGAATGCGCCAATCGGGAAGCTAGGCGAAAACCACTGCGCAAGCGTCAGGACGGGATCAGTGTGCATGGCCATGCGTCCGCCCATGCCCGTATGCCCCGCCTTCTGGCGTAAAGGGGGCCGTAACATTTTCAGTCGACGCGCCAAGTTTTTCGAGCATGTCCTGCATCACATGGTTTGTCTGGATCAACAGGCGGTCGGGTTCAATTTGGCAGGGCGTATGCCGGTTCCCGATGTGCCAAGCCAACCGCACCAGATCACCACCCGAGATCGCGATCAACGCTTCGTTCGCTGCGCAGATTTCGATGCAGCGGCCATCCTCAAGCACCAACGCATCACCGTGACCCAGCGATACTGTGTGTTCAAAATCCACCAAAACATCGTGCCCACCAGCAGTTTGCACGACCTTGCGGCGTAAAAACCGTTCATCATAGGTCATCACACAGCGATCAATCGCCGCCGTCCATTGCCCCGCGTGCAGGTGCGATTGTGCTGTAAAATCTACCATCAGAACATGAAATACCGCTGCGCCATTGGCAGGGTATCGGCGGGCTGACAGGTCAACAATTCACCGTCGGCGCGCACATCGTAGGTTTCTGGATTTACCTCAACCTTTGGCATCGCATCGTTGAGGATCAGATCCTTCTTGCCGATGTTGCGGGTGTTTTTCACCGCGATGGTTTGCTTGGCCAGTCCAAGATGGTCGCGCAGACCTGCGTCTTGCGCCGCACCAGAAATAAAACTGACCGAAGTTTGCGCCAACGCCCCGCCAAAGCTGCCGAACATGGGCCGCGTGTAGACAGGTTGCGGCGTGGGGATGGACGCATTCGGATCGCCCATTTGCGCCACGACAATCGTGCCCGCCATCAACACCATTTCCGGCTTCACCCCGAAAAACGCAGGGTTCCAGAACACCAGATCGGCGCGTTTGCCTTCTTGGATGGACCCGATGTGCTGCGAAATCCCATGGGCAATCGCGGGGTTGATCGTGTATTTCGCGATGTAGCGGCGGACGCGGAAATTGTCGTTTTCGCCGGTTTCCTCGGCCAGCCGCCCGCGCTGCTTTTTCATCTTGTCGGCCGTTTGCCATGTGCGGATCAACACCTCCCCGATGCGCCCCATCGCCTGACTATCGGACGCAATAATTGAAAACGCGCCCATATCGTGCAGAATGTCTTCAGCGGCAATGGTTTCCCGGCGAATGCGGGATTCAGCGAACGCCACGTCCTCAGGAATCGATTTGTCGAGGTGGTGACACACCATCAACATGTCCAGATGTTCCTCGAGCGTGTTGACTGTGAACGGGCGCGTCGGATTCGTCGAACTTGGCAGTACATTGGCATCGCCACAGATTTTGATAATGTCAGGCGCGTGACCGCCCCCCGCGCCTTCAGTGTGGAACGCGTGGATCGTGCGACCTTTGATGGCCGCGACTGTATTTTCGACAAAGCCGGATTCGTTCAGCGTATCCGTGTGGATCATCACCTGCACATCCATGTCATCGGCCACAGACAGGCAGCAATCAATAGCACCCGGTGTGGTGCCCCAATCTTCGTGCAGTTTCAAAGAACACGCCCCCGCATTCACCATTTCCAGGAGGGCGGCAGGTTGGGACGCATTGCCCTTGCCTGACAGACCGATGTTCATCGCGATACCATCAAAAGATTGCAACATCCGCCCGATATGCCAAGGACCCGGTGTGCAGGTCGTCGCCAATGTCCCGTGCGCGGGGCCGGTGCCACCGCCAAAACAGGTGGTGACGCCAGAATGCAGGCTGTCCTCCATCTGTTGCGGGCAGATAAAGTGGATGTGGCTGTCCATGCCGCCCGCCGTCAGGATGCGCCCCTCACCTGCAATCGCCTCAGTGCCGGGGCCAATGATGATGTCCACGCCGCTTTGCGTATCCGGATTTCCCGCCTTGCCGATCTTGTGGATCAGCCCGTCGCGCAGGCCGACATCGGCCTTATAAATTCCTGTGTGATCAACGATCAACGCATTGGTAATGACAGTATCCACAGCCCCCTCAGCGCGGGTCGCTTGGGATTGGCCCATGCCGTCGCGGATGACCTTACCACCGCCGAATTTGACCTCTTCGCCGTAGATCGTCAGGTCGCGTTCAACCTCAATGATCAGGTCAGTGTCGGCAAGGCGCACCTTGTCGCCCGTGGTCGGGCCAAACATTGCAGCATAGTCGGATCGGGAAATTTTGGTGGCCATGGGCAGTCCTTCGGTTCAGCTATTCGTTAAGTGCGCCAAGACGCATCAGGTCTTTAACGCGGTGACCCGTCAGGCGATCCAGACAGAAATAATGCTCAAAATTTATTGCAGGCAGTTCTAGCGGCGGGCCAGCCTCGGACAGACAAGCCAGATCACGAAACTGCACCCAGCTGCGTTGCGCCGCGCGCAGCCGTTCAATGTGAACACCCGCGCTTTCGCCAACGGGGGCATCAATTTCCAATACGGCGCCATAGACGATGTTGAGCTCCTCGTCGCGGGCCTCAAATATTCCAATCACACAATCCGCTTCTTCGCCCTCTGCCAGTTTGAAACAGGCACCCATCCCTTGACCGTTCTCATCGAAACTTTGGGCGAAGACAGGCAATGCCAGAGACATCGCCAGCGCGCTAAACGGGGCGATTGATTTCATTATAAATCGCCCATGACGTGCTGATTGAACCCGAACACACGGCGCGCGCCGCCCAGCGGGATCAGGTTCACTTCGCGCCGCTGACCCGGTTCAAACCGCACAGCCGTTCCCGCCGCGATGTCCAGCCGCATCCCGCGCACGGCAGCGCGGTCAAAATCAAGCGCCGCGTTGCTTTCGGCAAAATGATAGTGCGATCCGATTTGAACGGGCCGATCCCCTGTATTCGCGACCATGATCGTCACGGCATCCTTGCCCTCGTTAAGGATCAGATCACCCTGCGCAGTTATTATTTCTCCCGGTATCATGGCCGCCCCTTATCTAATCGGATTGTGAACAGTGACGAGCTTCGTTCCGTCAGGAAAGGTCGCTTCAACCTGTACGTCGTGGATCATCTCGGCGATGCCATCCATGCATTGATCCCGAGTTATAACCTGCGCGCCGGCCTCCATCATGTCGGCCACAGACCGCCCGTCGCGCGCGCCTTCAACCACGGCGTCGGTGATCAGTGCAATCGCCTCGGGGTGGTTCAATTTCACACCGCGCGACAGGCGTTTACGCGCCACTTCAGCGGCCATTGAAATCAGCAGTTTATCTTTTTCACGGGGGGTCAGTTGCATGTCAAATCATCCAAGCCTTGGGAAGGGAAGCCGCGCTGAGCGTTTCAAGCACGGGAATAAGGGCGGTGCGCAGATCAAAGCTGTCAGGCGCAAGAATACGAATATGCAAAACATCGCGCCCGATCAGGGTGGCCCCCGCAGCAACGGGTAAAGCATTGCGAATATTGGCAAGATGGGTCGGTGCTTCAGGGGCGACATACACCACAGACGCCATGGCGCGCGCGCCGTTGCCCGTGGCCGCGCGCGCAAAATGGGCAAGCGCATCCCCGTTCAGCGTCACGGCGTCACAAAACAGCGGGACGCCATCGCGGTATATTTCGACACGGTCGTTAAATGCGATATCGGTCAGGGTTTCGCCCATGGCCGTACGCCCAAACACAAGGGGTTCGACAAACAACAGCTGCCCATCCGCCGCCAAATCCGCGCGCAAAGTTCGGCAATAGCGGCTTTGATCAAACAAAATAGTTTCTTGGGGTAGCCATTGCAAACGCGCGCCCGCGCCGATTTTTAATGTTGTGGTCAGTTGGCCGGTTTCGTTCGCTTGCGCACCATAGGCCCGTTCAGCCGCTTGGGTCGTCAGCGTCAGGGACGTATTTGCACCTGCTTCAAATGACATATCAAAACGGTCACCCCCCGTGATGCCGCCTGCCGTGTTCACCAAGACCGCCTGCAAACTATCGTCACCGCTGCGCGGAAACACCAATTTCGCCGACCCCGCCTGATGTAGATCCCCAATCACCGATCCGCGCGGGCCGACCTTGGACGTCAAACGCGCAACGCCCCGCGCGCGCGGCTGCACGGCCTCGGCCTGTTGATCGGCAATTTCGGTTAGCAAAGTAATAGCAGTCTCCGGTCTTTTGGTTGGGATAGTTTAGCCGCGCGCGACAGACGTTCACCAGCAATTGCGCACCATGTCATGTGCAAAAAATTGCGTTTGCCCGTTTTTTGGGCACCCCATGAAATCGCGAACATCCTAGACACGGGCGGGGCATTGGGTTTGAATCGCGCAGATGCCCCAAACCGGACCTAATTTTCAAATGATGCCATGTCGTACCCGCCCCCAACTGCCACAGGCCCCAAAGTGATTGCGGCGGGCCTTGATCTGGGCGGCACGAAGATTGAAATGCAGTTGTTTAATGCCGATTGGCAGACGCTGACAAAACAGCGGATTGCCACACCGGACAGCTACCCCGAATTGGTCGCGGCGATTGCGGAGTTGATTTCACAAAATGTTGCGGCAGATGTCCCCGTCGGGATCGGGGCCGCAGGGTTGATTGATCCTCAAAACGGGAAGGTGTTGGCCGCCAATTTCTGCGCCACGGGCCACACATTGCCCGATGACATTAACGCCGCCACGAACCTTGACGTTACCTATATCAATGACTGCCGTGCGCTGGCCCTGTCAGAAGCAGTTTTTGGTGCGGGCAAAGGGCATAAAACCGTCGCCAGCGTGATCCTTGGCACAGGCGTGGGCGGCGGGGTTGCGGTGAATGGCGTGTTGCCCGTTGGCCCGACGGGAACGGGGGGCGAATTCGGGCATTGCGCGGCCTCTGCCGCGATTGTCGCGCACTATGGCTTGCCCGTGTTCCCGTGCGGATGCGGGCGAACAGGGTGCGTCGAGACCTACATTTCAGGCCCTGGTTTGGAACGCCTTGCACTCGCGCTGACGGGGCGGGCAATGACATCACATGACATTGCCACAGCCCGATCCACGGATACGGCACAGGTTTGGGGAGCATGGTGCGCGCTGACCGCCGATGCCCTGCGCAACCTCATCCTGACGCTGGACCCCGATGTGATCGTTTTGGGCGGTGGATTATCCAATATCGACGGCATGATTGATGATGTTCTGGCCGCCACCAAGTCAGCCCAGATCGGTGATTTCGCAATTCCGCCCATCGTGCTGGCCCAAGGGGGCGACAGCAGCGGTGCGCGCGGTGCGGCGTGGATGGCTGCGCAATGACGTGGTTCGCCCCGGACACCCTGTTTGACGGGGCCGCGTTGCGCGCAGAGGCGATGGTTGAAATCACGCACGGCGTCATCACACAAATCGCCACGCGGCAGGGCGATGCGGCGGCGATCAAAGGCACGCTTTCAGCGGGTTTCGTGGATTTGCAGGTCAACGGCGGCGGCGGAGTGATGGTGAATACGACGCCCGCAACCGATGGATTGCGCCAGATTGCGCAGGCCCACCACGCACTTGGAACAGTCGCGATTTTGCCGACTGTTATTACCGATCATCCTGACGTTCTTGATGCAGCCGCTGATGCGGTGATTGCCGTGAAAGACGCGGCGATTTTGGGGCTTCATATTGAAGGGCCCCATATTGCAGTGACGCGACGCGGCACGCACGCCGCCGACTTTATACGTCGCCTCGATCAGCGCACGTTGGATGCTGTAAAACGTATTCGCGCCCATGGCCTTGCGGTGATGATCACGATCGCCCCAGAAGCGGCCACGCCGGACCAAATCCGTGCCCTCACCGCGATGGGGGCCTGTGTGTCGCTTGGCCATACCGATGCCACCGCAGACCAGATACACACGGCGATTGCGGCTGGCGCGCGCTGCGGCACACATCTGTTTAATGCTATGTCGCAAATGACGGGGCGTGCGGCGGGCACCGTGGGCGCGCTGATCAATTCGCACTGCCATATCGGGATAATCTGCGACGGGCACCATGTGGGCGATGATATGATTGCCCTCGCGATCCGCGCACGCCCTGCCCCCGATTTGATGTTTCTTGTGTCTGATGCAATGGCGACCGTTGGCGGGCCAGATACGTTTGATTTGTATGGCCAGACGATCACGTTGAAGGACGGCAAACTGGTGAACGCAGACGAGAACCTTGCTGGCGCCCACGTGAGCCAAGCCATGGGCGTCAAGCGCTTGGTGAACCACGTCGGGATCACACTAGAAGCTGCCCTGCGCATGGCAATTACGACTCCCGCGGTGTGTATCGGACGCCCCGACCTTGCCAATCTGGTGGGTCGCAGTGTCCTCGATGTCATCGTGCTGGATAACACTTTTGACGCGTCCCCCCTCAGCCAGATCGTTTGACCCTGCTTCATCCTTAATGTAGAACAAAGTGTGAACATTAGGGAATCGGTGCGTCGTGTATGCGGTCTTTACGTCTTCAGAAAAATCCAAACGGTCAGGCGGATGGTCGGGCACATCAAACGGATGTCGCCGCCCCAACGCTGTCGGAAGTTTTTCCCGACACGGCGCAGGACGCGGCTGCCGTGGGCTATATGCTGTCGCGCCTTCCCAAGACAGATGCGCCTATTTTATGGGTACAAGACCGCCTGTCGCGTCGCGAAAGTGGCAAGCCGTACCTCGCGGGGATTGGCACACAACACCCGATCATCATGGTCGACCTGTCGCGCGCCACGGACGTTTTGTGGGCGATGGAAGACGGATTGCGATGCCGTGCATTGGCCGCCGTCATCGGCGAGGTCTGGGGCGACCCGCCTGTGTTGGATTTTACGGCGACCAAACGCCTCACTATGCGGAGCGAAGCCGCGTCCGTGCCGTGCTGGTTGATCCGGCGCGCGGCCGCCACCAACCTGAGTGCGGCGCGCAATCGCTGGCGCGCGTCCTCGCGCCCCTCCGCGCCCAACCCGCACGACGCACAAGCACCGGGTTTGCCACGCTGGTCGCTGGATCTGTTCCGCTCACGTCACCTCAAACCCGGATCGTGGGTGGCGGAATATGACCGCGCGTCGGATCGTCTCTATTATGATGCCGCACCTCAGCATGGAACGCTGGACGGTGGTGATGGAACGCAACGGGACCGCGCCGCCGGATGATGTGCCCGTGGTGCTGGCGCGCGACGGACAACACGGGCCTGTCGTGCATGCCACCAATCGTGCGGCCCGCATCCTTGGCGTCAACGCAGGGGCGCGGATCGTCGATATGAAGGCGATCTGCCCTGAACTTCAGATAGAATACGCAGACATTGGCGGGGATCGCCGCGCGCTTGATAACCTTGTGCTGTGGGCGCGGCGGTGGTGCCCGTGGTCTGTGCGCGACGGCGACGATGGCTTGATCCTCGACACCACGGGGTCGGACCACCTGATGGGCGGCGAAGCGGCGATGCTGCGCGAGATGGAGACGCAATTGTCCCTGCTTGGCCTCACGTCCCGCCTTGCCGTGGCACCGACATGGGGGGCTGCGTGGGCCTTGGCACGGTTTGGCCCCGTGCGTTCTGTTTATGGGCTAGATGAAACGCCATGGAAGCTCGGCGCGTTGCCCGTCGCCGGATTGCGTTTGAACGGGGAAACGCTGTTGCTGCTGCGCCGTTTGGGGTTGAAAACCATTGGCGCTGTGATGGACGTGCCGCGCCTGTCCCTGACGCGCCGCTTTGTCAAAGCGGCCTTGCACGCCAACCCACTGATGCGGCTGGATCAGGCCCTTGGCAAAACGCCCGAACCCGTCGCGAGCATCGACGCGCCGCCGCGCATTCATGTGCAAACCAAACTGCCCGAACCCATCCAGGACCCAACATCCCACCTGCCCGAGCTGTGCGAAGATCTGTGCGAACAATTGTCCCACACAGGCCAAGGTTGCCGACAGTTGCACCTGACCGTCTACAAAACCGACGGGGAGGTGAGCAGCATCACCGTCGCCACATCTGCAACAACCCGCGATCCCAACCACTTGCACGCTTTGTTTCGCGACAAGGTAGAAAAGATCAATCCGGGCTTTGGTTTTGATCTGATCACCCTGACGGCAGGCGGGGTTGAGCCGCTGCAATTGGTGCAAAATTCATTGGACGGTGGATCGGATGATGACCTGCATCTTGCCCGTTTGGTGGATCGCCTGAGCGCGCGGTTCGGGGCCAAAACCGTGACCCGCCCCGTGCTGAACCAAAGCCACATCCCAGAACGCGCCGAAGGGCAGATCGCGGCCCTTGCCGTGATGGACCGCCCACAAATCGCGACGCCCAAAGAACGCCCCATCCGCCTGTTCGATCACCCCGAAGAAGTCCGCGTTCTTTATGCCGTCCCCGAAGGCCCGCCCGCGCAATTCATCTGGCGGCGCCAGACCTACAAAGTCGCGCGTTACACAGGCCCCGAACGCATTGCGCCCGAATGGTGGAAAGATCGCGCAGGCGCACGGTTGCGCGATTACTTTAAGGTTGAAGACGCACAGGGGCGGCGCATTTGGCTTTACCGTGAAGGGCTGTTTGAAGACGGGCGCGGCGGTGATCCGCGTTGGTTCGTGCACGGGTGTTTCGCATGATGTGCATCCATGCCTGAAAACGATCACGCGATCCCGCGCCGCACGCTCGATGATGCCTTCACGCGTAACGCAGCGTCCGATTTTGTAGAACTCGGCGTCACGACCTGCTTTTCGTTTCTGCGCGGCGCGTCTGATGCGATTGATCTGGCAAGTGCGGCAAATGACCTTGGTTATCACGCGCTTGGCTGCGCTGATCTGAACACGATGGCGGGGGTGGTGCGCCTGCATGCAGCGGCGTTAGCAGCACACGTGACGCCCGTGATCGGGTGTCGATTAGAACTGATAAGCGGTGAACAATTCCTCGCCTATCCACGAAACCGCGCCGCGTATGGACGGCTGTGTGCGTTGTTATCCAAAGGAAAAATGCGCCAGATCGACGGGGTATGGCAAGATAAAGGGGCCTGCGATATCACCCTTGATGATTTGGTGACCCATGCACAAGACGTGCAGCTGATCGCCCTGCCCGGACCGGACGTGCGCCATTTTTCCGCCGGGTTCAAACGGATCAAACGCGCCCTGCCAACCCTCAAACATATCGCCGCCAGTTACCTTTATCGCGGGGATGATCGCGGGCGGATCAACCAGCTCGACGCGCTGGCAAAATCACACGGCTTGTCCATTGTGGCCACCAATGACGTGCACTACCACGCGCCAGACCGCCGACCCTTACAGGATGTTATGACCTGTATTTTGCACAAAACCACGATTGCGAACGCTGGGTTATTACTGGATGCGAACGCTGAACGCCACCTGAAATCCCCCGCGCAGATGAAAGCCCTATTTGCCGACTGGCCCCACGCGATCCGCGCCACGCGCGACGTTGCCGATGCCTGCAATTTTGATCTGCGCGAATTGTCATACGAATACCCCAGCGAAACGGTTCCAAAGGGCATGAGCGCGCAAGCACACCTCGAGGATGAGACATGGAAAGGGGCGGCATGGCGATACCCCGACGGAATTCCAGACGACATACGCGCGACGCTGAACAAAGAACTCGCCCTGATCAAAAAGATGAAATTGCCACAGTATTTTCTGACGATCCACCAGATCGTCAATTTTGCGCGCTACGATTGCACGCCTGCGATTCTGTGCCAAGGGCGCGGGTCGGCGGCCAATTCGGCGGTCTGTTATGTGCTGGGGATCACCGCCGTGGACCCCGCCACGAATGATCTGTTGTTCGAACGATTTATATCCGAGGAACGCAAAGAACCGCCCGACATTGACGTAGATTTCGAACACGAACGCCGCGAAGAAGTCATCCAGCATATCTATGAAAAATACGGCCGTGGCCGCGCAGCACTCTGCGCCACCGTGATCCATTACCGCCCCCGCATGGCCGTGCGCGAAGTCGGCAAAGTCATGGGCCTGTCCGAAGACGTGACGACCGCATTGTCCAAAACCATCTGGGGATCATGGGGCCGCGAGGTCGGCGCGCGCGAAGCGGCTGAGGCGGGCCTTGATCTGTCTGACCAGCTGATGGCGCGCACCATCAAACTGGCCGATCAAATGATCGGAATGCCACGCCATTTGGGCCAGCATGTGGGCGGATTTATCCTGACGGAAACGCCCCTGACCCAAACCGTGCCGATCGGAAATGGCGCCATGCCCGACCGCAGTTTTATTGAATGGGACAAGGACGACATTGATGAATTACGCATTCTCAAGGTCGATATTCTGGCGCTGGGGATGCTGACCTGTATCCGCAAAGCGTTCGATTTGATCCACGCACATTACGGCAAAACTTGTACGCTGGCGAATGTCCCGCAGGACGACAAAGCGACCTATGACATGTTGTGCAAGGGCGACAGCCTTGGCGTGTTTCAGGTCGAAAGCCGCGCGCAAATGAATATGTTGCCGCGCCTGAAACCGCGCGAATTTTATGATCTGGTGATTCAGGTCGCCATTGTGCGGCCCGGCCCGATCCAGGGCGATATGGTGCATCCGTATTTGCGCCGTCGCAGCGGGATCGAGGTTGAAGAATATCCATCCCCCGCCCCGCCACATGATCCGCAAGAGCTGCAAAAAGTCCTCAAACGCACCAAAGGCGTACCGATTTTTCAAGAACAGGCGATGAAGGTCGCCATGGTCGCGGCGGAATTTTCACCCGATGAGGCCAACCAGTTGCGCAAGGCCATGGCGACGTTTCGATCCCGTGGGACCATTGGCATGTTGGAAGAAAAGATGGTCGGGCGGATGATCCGGCGCGGCTATGATCCCGAATTTTCCAACCGTTGCTTTCATCAGATCAAAGGCTTCGGCGATTACGGATTTCCCGAAAGCCACGCGGCCAGTTTCGCGCATCTTGTCTATGTGTCGTCTTGGATCAAATGCCACTACCCCGATGTGTTTTGCGCAGCCCTACTGAACTCCCAACCGATGGGGTTTTATGCCCCAGCCCAGATCGTGCGTGATGTGCGTGAACACGGCGAAATCGTGCGCGCGGCGGATGTGAATTATTCGGATTGGGACACCACGCTGGAACCCGTCGCGCGCGGGGTATTTGCCGTGCGTCTTGGTCTGCGTCAGATCGACGGGATGCGCGCCGATATGGGCCAGCGGATCATGAAGGCGCGCACGGCCCCGTTCACGAATTTAGAGGATTTGAAAACACGCGCGCGGCTGGACGCAGGCACCATGCGCAAACTGGCCGCTGCGGATGCCATGCGATCAATGACACTGGATCGCCGTCAGGCGTTGTGGGATGCGCGTGCGTTGCGCGATGCCCCTGATCTGCCGCTGTTTGCCGATAAACAGGATGAGGGGGCCGAGTTGCGCTTTGACCTTCCACAGATGCCGATTTGCGAACATGTGGTGTCGGATTATCAAACGACGCGCTTGTCCTTAAAGGCGCATCCGATGTCATTTTTGCGCAAAAGCATGGCCAAGCAGGGGTATGTTCCCGCACGCGCGCTGGCCGATATACGCGATGGTACACACATCAAATTGGCGGGAATTATGTTGATCCGCCAACGCCCCGGCAGCGCGAAAGGTGTGTGTTTTATCACGTTGGAGGATGAGACAGGCGTCGCCAATCTGGTCGTGTGGCCCAAGATGATGGAGGCATTTCGCAAGGTCATCATGCAATCGCGTGTCATTGATGTACAAGGTGTGGTCCAGCGATCCGAGGACGTGATCCACGTTGTCGCCCATCACTTAAAGGATCGCAGCGATGCGTTGGATCGTTTGTCGCAAGACCCGATGGAAGTGCCTTTGGCGCGCGCTGATGAGGTCAAAAAACCTGTGCCGCACGGATCACGCGGTGGCCATCCACGCAATGCCCGTATCATCCCGAAATCACGCGACTTTCATTAAATCGGCAGGCATTAAACCAACTTCAATTAAACAAGCGGGCGCAACGTGCCACGTTCGACCACGTGACAGGCGAACACGCGAGATTCCAATGTCGGTTTGTCATCCGTCAGCATGGCGGCAACGACATCAACGGACGCCGCCACAATATCCTTGATCGGGTTGTGGATCGTGGTGAGGTTGATGTTCTCCCAACCCGCCATTTCCATATCATTGAGACCGAGCAAACCGATGTCATCGGGCACATCCAAATCACGCGATTGAATGGCCGACAGCGCGCCAATAGAAAGCACGTCATCACCACAAAAATACGCTTCGGCGGGTGACCCATCCAGCAGGCGCAACATCTCAAGGCGGCCAGCGTCGAACGAATACTTTTCGGCAAAACTGGATGTGACGCGGACCTGCGGATGCAGCGCCATTTCATCAATGAAGCCCTTGTAACGGTCTTGGGTCGATGTCGCACGTTCCGGCCCCCCCATAAACCCGATGTGCTGGTAACCGCGGGCGACCAGCGTTTGCGCCGCCAATTGCCCCGCCTGAATGTTATTGATCCCAAGGACATTCACCGTCGGGTTTTCGACCTGCCGCCCGAAGGAATGCACCACAGGCACACCTGCATCGCGAAACCCTTGCGCGAAACTTTGGGGCAGTGTGGAAGACGCGACGATCACAGCATCCACCGAATAGGCCCGCAACATACGCACGGAGTTTTCAGGATCTACTTCATCGGTGAGGTTCACAAGTAGCGGGCGCAATCCACGTTCTTGCAACCCCTTGGTGAACTGATCGAACACCTGCAAAAAGATCGGATTGTGAAAGTTGTTGGACACGAGGCCAATCAACTTGGTGCGCCCCGTGGTCAGCGATGACGCCAGCACATTAGGGCTGTACCCCAATTCCTTAGCGGCCTTTTCAATTCTGCGACGTGTGGCTTTGGCGACGGACGCGCCGCCCGTGTAAGACCGTGATACCGCAGAACGCGATACCCCCGCCCGTTCCGCCACATCCTTGAGTGTCACCGCCACTGTCGTCTACTCCTCGCGCGCGTCTTTGGCGTCTTTTTCAACGGACGCCCAATCTGCGATGTAAAACCGCCAGCCCGCTATAGCGCCCATCCCGACAAAGATCATCCCCCAGAATGTAGCACCCGACGACATCTCAAAAAGGCCCCAACAGACGGCGATTGCGACAACCACAACACGCCGCCAGAGGGGGAGGAAAAATGGCACATCTACATCAAACAGGCCTTTGCGTTTCGGGACCTGTTTGCGCGCATCTGCCACCCTATGCAGCGCCTTCAAATTCAGCACCGGTTTTTGCACCTGTGATGTAGGACACCACATCTTCGCCGTTTGTGTCTTCCTTGCGCAGGTTCGCGACCATACGGCCACGGCGAAACACGATGATGCGATCCACCAGTTCAAACACCTGACGCATGTTGTGGGACACAAGGATCAGGCTTTCACCCTGTTCTTTCAGCGTGCGGATGATGTTTTCCACCTGCGCCGTTTCCTGAACACCCAAGGCCGCTGTCGGTTCGTCCATGATTGTCAGTTTGGACGCAAACGTCGCTGTGCGGGCAATCGCAACGCACTGGCGCTGACCGCCTGACATATTGGCAATGCTGTTCTTGATGTTGGGGATTTTCACACCTGTCTTCACCAAACCCGCCATCGTGTCTTCGCGCATGGATTTGTAATCCAGAAGGCGAAACGGGCCCAGCCAGTTGAACTTGGTCTTTTCGCGACCCAAGAATAAATTATCAGGCACATTCAGATGGTCCGCCAAGGCAAGCGTTTGAAACACCGTTTCAATCCCCGCCTCGCGCGCGTCCAGAGGTCCTACAAAGTTCACGGGCGCACCATCAAAGATAACATCGCCGCGTGTGCGTTGTTCAACACCAGTGATCTGGCGCACGAATGTGGATTTACCCGCACCGTTGTCACCCATGATCGCCACGTGTTCCCCGCGCTCAAGCGTGAAGTTCGCGTCAACAAGGGCATGCACACCACCATAGTGTTTGGTCAGGCCTTTGGTTTCCAGAATATATTCCGACATAATCTCAGCCCTCCCTTATGACCGCGCTGCGGCGCGTTTTTGTTGCCATTGATCAAGTGCAACCGCACCAACGATGATCATACCCAGAACCATTTCCTGATAGAACGCGCCAAGGCGCAAGAACGTGAAACCCGATGTGATAACGCCAATAATCAGCGCACCAATCACAGTGCCGATGATCGACCCGCGCCCACCAAACAGGGACACGCCACCGATCACGGCCATGGCAATCGCCTCAAGCTCGTACGACAACCCCATGCCCGACTGCGCGGTCAGGTTCTTGGATGTCAGGATAACGGCGGCCAAACCAGCCAGCGCACCGGCAATCATATAGACCAGCATCAAATGGCGCGGCACGTTGATGCCAGACATCCGAGCGGCGGCCTCGTTTGAACCAATCGCGTAGGTGTGTTTGCCGTACACGGTATAGTTCATGATAAAATGAAACAGGAGCGCAAGGCCGAGGAAGATGAACACAGGGTTCATGCCGGACCCGATTACCGCGTAAGCATCAGTGGGGAACGACACAGGGTTGCCCAGCGACCACCACTGTGCGACGCCACGCGCAAACAGCATCATGCCAAGGGTCGCAATGAACGGTGGAATACGTGAATACGCCACAAGTAGGCCGTTGATCGCACCCGCCGTCAAACCCACGCCAAGGCCGACCAGCACGGGTATAATCACTGGCAGATCAAGCGCCCAGTCGCCAAAGATTGCCTTTGGGTTCGGGTTGCCGCTGACTTCGGCGACTTGTGCAAAGCTCATCGCGATCATCGCTGTGGCACCCACAACCGATCCCGATGACAGATCAATACCTGCCGTGATGATCACTTGGGTGACCCCAATGGCAATGATGCCGATGATGGCGACCTGAATAATAATGATACGAAGACGGGCTTCGTTGAAGATTGAATCAAACCGGTCGCGGCTATCAAACAACAAAGACTGCTGCATGAAGATCGCGCCGAGGATTTCGAAAATGACGATGATCAGGATCAACGCTGCGAGGACATTCAACTCATTTGGCCACTGTCGCTTGGACTTGTCGTACGACAATCCGCCTGTGCCTTCGCTCGTGTCTGACATCTGTCAGATCCTCCGTAATTTAGGGATATGGTAGAGTGTGTGCAGGGCGCCACATGACGCCCTACACAAAGACTTTCAGCTTACTGAATGAAGTCGCTCAGGTTCGCTGGAGTAACCAGCTTGAACGGGATGAAGACCGTACGGTCGACTTCTTCGCCATTGATCAGCGCGATTGCTGTGTCGATGGAACCAGCACCCTGACCGGCAAGGTCTTGGAACACTGTGACGTCCATTTCGCCAGCCTGCATGGAAAGCAGAGCGTCGGCTGTCGCGTCAACACCGCCAACGACAACGTCGTCCATGGAAATGCCAGCCGCTTTCATCGCCTGGATCGCGCCCAGTGCCATTTCGTCGTTGTTACCGAACACCGCGTCAAATTCGTCGCCGTTGGAAATCCAGTTTGTCATCAGGTCGTTGGCTTCGTCGCGTGACCAGTTCGCAGTCTGCTTGTCGATGATTGTGATGAAGTTACACATGTCCATGCCGATGACGTCATCAAAGTCCTTTGTACGCTGAACCGCAGCTTGGTTGGACAGCTGACCCATCAGAACATACGCAGTCGCGCCACCGGATTTGCCTTCAGCACGAAGCTGCTGACACATCTGGAATGCGGCCAAAGTACCGGATTCGATTTCGTTGGATGCAACGAACGCCTGCCCGTCTGGCAGTGTATCCATGTTGACGGGCTGACGGTTGACGTAAACCAGTGGAACGCCAGCAGCCGCAGCCGCGTTGGACATCGCTTCGGTTGCGTTTGTGTCAACTGCGTTCACGATGATCGCATCAACGCCGGACGCGATGAAGTTGTTGATCTGGTCAAGCTGCTTTGCAACATCGTCGGTCGCGTCTTCGATCTGCAAGGACACACCGTCCAGCATTTCTTCGTGCGCTGTCATGCCGTTGCGCATGACTGTCAGGCCGTTGTCGTCAAAACGCGCAACGGACACACCGATTTGCTGCGCCATAACGGACGTCGTGCCCATCAAAGTTACAAGGCCAGCGGCCATAAGAATCTTGTTCATTTAGTTTCCTCCCAGAAACGTGCCCGGCGCACATTTGATTAATGCCGGGATGCCCACTTAGGGGCAATTATTTCATCTCAACGGAGTCACGCCGCACGCGCCATGACTTCGTTTTCGATGAAGGTGATAGACCGCGAAAGCGACGCTTTGCGATCAATGTCTGCGTGCACGACGGGGCTGAACGCCTCGAACGAAAATGGGCCGCAATAGCCCCCACGCAACAATTCTGAAATTTGGGCGACATTGCCCAAGCGGTCGGCCCTATCCACCAGAACGCGGTGATGATCGCACATGTCGCCGCTGTCTAACGCGCTGTCGGTCACGCCTGAAATATGAACGACTTTGGTGTGCATCGGATACACAGACGCCTCACCTGCAAGGTGGTGGTGGAACGTATCGTGGATCAGGCCGAACTGCGCAGACATGTCCAATTCATTGATGAGGTCGACGACCAGCGACTTGAACCGCAATGTGCTGCTTTCAAACCCGATGGGTTCAATCAGCCCGACCAAACCACGCGCTTCTAATTGTGGGCCAAGTGCGGTCATTGCCGCCCGTAAACCATTCGGCGAAATCGGATCGCCGCCAACCTGCGGAATGAGAGCAATTGCTGTTGCACCGCAGGCCCCCGCCTGATTCATCAAAGCAACCGCCGCGTCAAAAACGCTGTCATCAAATGCGTTGAAGGCCTTCACTTCGGCAAGCGCCAAGATGTTAAGGTCCGCCGCCATATCGGGATTTGGGTCCTGTCCGTCAAACATTGGGGTCGCGAGATCATTGCGCAGTTCAACACCGGACATGCCAAGATCACGGGCAAGCCCGAAGGCCTGCGTCATGGTCAAAGACGGAACTGTCATATGGTTTAGCGCGAAAGACATCATCTGCGTCCATACCCCCCTAGATCGAACAATACGATCAGACTAACGCGAACGAATTATATTGCAACCGGTTGCATACATGTTCGGTAATTTTACTATAAAATGATATTTATATTATATAATAACAAGATATTACGCCGAATACGTGTAGTATGAATTCGCGTGAAAACACCTTGGTTTACGGTGCTATGTGCAAAGAATCTCGGCCCACTTACGACTCATCACTTGGCTAAGCCCCCACAGCATGGGGAATTGGCCAACACCACGATGGTCTGGACAACCCATCCAACAGCCAATCAAGTCCACGCCGCAACGACGAGGATTTTCCCTAGTCTTCAATAGCGCCTTGGATCAAATTTTCGCGCATCAAACGCTGCTCTAACGTGCCGCGCGCTACGCTGATCGCGTCAAGGTATTCAGACTTTTCCGCCTGATACAGCCTCGTGGCGTCAACAGCGTCTTGCGCCGTCACAGATACAAACCGCACGATTTGACCCGCGCGCATTTGCGCCAACCGATCCGTGTCACATGAAATCACCGTCGCAATTTTTGGATACCCACCGGTGGTCTGATGATCGGCCAACAAGACCGTGGGCACGCCGTCCCCCGACACTTGAACCGACCCGCGCACAATGGGTTCAGACGGAATGGACAGCGCCCCGTCAGGCTTAAAAGATGGCCCATTCAGGCGCATCCCCATCCGGTCGTACGCATCCGTGACCTTAAAAGGATCAGACACAAAGCGATCTAATACCTGAGACCCAAAATGTTGATCTTGCGGGCCCATCACCACGCGGATCGCGCCGTCAGAATTGAAATCTGCCAACGGAATTTCGCCCTCACGATCCTGACGCGTCA
>TARA_B110000977_G_scaffold32241_1_pt1 | contig 24446 bp, 23 predicted proteins | sample TARA_B110000977 | Tara Oceans TARA_B110000977 (sample SAMEA4397798) | marine metagenome | biome: Polar Biome; feature: [SRF] surface water layer (ENVO:00010504); material: water (ENVO:00002006), including particulate matter (ENVO:01000060) such as... | depth 5 m | reverse complement strand
ATTCCTGAGACAACTGTTTCAGATAATTGGGTTAGTGACTTTGTTAAAATCTAGTACCAATTACTAGGCCGTATGATAAAGGAGCCGTTTTACGAGTTTCAAATTTTTCAATAGGTAATCCATATTTTTCTATAGTTGGTTGGATGTATAAATTCAAATTATTATTATTCCTGAAAAATTCATAACCAACTCCAAGTTGTAACGAAAAATTAAAAACTCTATAAATGTTTTCATCTTGTTTGAAACGATTAGATCTTCCAACCAAAATTATTTCATTGGAAAAATTTATTATTCCACTTATTCCACTATTAAAAAAAAATCCACTTTTATATGTCTTACGAAATTGAAATGGAATTTGTATATTATGGTGTGATGAAAAAGTATTTATAGTATTCCAATAATTATTATTTGCTTTTGACCATTCTATAAAACTTGAAGAGTTTGATTCTCGATAATCAGAATAAGCAAATGATTTACGTTCTCCTATGTTACAGTAGCCAATACCTGTAGATATGCTAATCTCATTGTTAAGTTTGTAATAGATTTTAAAAAAACCATTCAATGAAAATTTTGAATTTTCTAATACTGGATATCCGTTTTCTATAATCCTATTAGGAAAAAGTTCTATTCCAAAACTCCACTTTTTTTTAATAATTGAATCTTGAGCTTTAAGATTTAATGTTGTTGAAACAAGAAGAAGTAAAAGAAATATTCTTTTCATAAACTGATAGCTATTACTCTATAAATATACAATAAAATAATTGTATATCAACTAATTGCAAATTGAATTTATTTCTTACTCACTTTCACAATAGTATGATAAGTCAATTTATCAGAAATAATTTCAAAATCATAATGCTTGTAGTCTCCAAAGCTTTTGGGTTTACTGGTTATAAAATAACAAGAATCTTGTTGGGAGATGAAAGACAAAATTTCATCAGTTCTATCAGTGAAAGGAATGTTGTATTTCTTCAAGAAATAAGGAATTCCAAAACCTTCGCAACCCACAACTTTTACTGGAAGAGGATTGTTTGTGTAAATTTCTTTAAAGTTTTTCATGTCAATAAGTGGCTGATAACGAAACGTATGAAACTGACGATACAGACTGTGAGAACGATCGGCAGTTTCAATATCATTTAAAGTTTGTTTCTGGATAGTAGAAACTTCAAACACAAACATTGCAAAGCAGTAAATGATTATTCCAAATACAAACGCTTTGTCATACTTTCCTTCCTTAAATATATAGGAGTAGCAAAGTGTGACACTGAGCGCTAAGAACAATGCAAAGAATGGCATAGAAACCACAAAAACTCTTATTGGAGGATCGTCACCTCTCAAGTAAGGAATAAAAAACGGAAGAATAACAAGAGCTGCAAATATCAAAAGATAAGCTCGCCATTCTTTTTTGAAAAAGTTCATCAAAACCAAAGCTCCAATAGAAGTAGCAATGAGTAAAGTCTTACCAGAAAAGCCTCCTTCAAACACATGAGAAAAGTAAAAGTCTAGTTTCCAAAATTCGAAAGCAGGACCTCTCACATTCACATATTCGTTATTGAATACTTGATCAAAAACAGGAATAAATAAAAGTAAAGCAATTCCAATTCCTGCAAGAATGGAATACATGATTTTGGTGTGACTAGAAACAAAAAGGAGTTTGAATTTTTTGTTTTTTATAGAGTTAGTTAGAGCAATAATTCCAAGAATAAATAAGGAGCAAGCTATATAATAAACATTAGAAGGAATGGTATAAAATAGGAGGGAAGTAAAGAGTGTAATTGCAGCTAAGTAACTTATTTTGTTGTTTCTTAAGAACGAAAAGCTATAATAAGTAAGTGCTGTGAGAAACAAAGTACTTAGCCCGTATCCTCTTATTTGTAAAGAATAACTAAAGAAAGGAATGGTAGTAACAAGAATTGCAGCAGCAATTATCCCCACATTTTTTGAAAAGAATTTTAGACCAATTTTATAAGTAAAAACAAGAGTAAAAAATGAATAGATTAACGGAAGTATTCTTAATTTCCAAGGGGATTCTATTAATTCATTGAGAGAACCAATTCCAATTAATTTGAGGTAAATATTATTTATTAAATTGAAGAGCACATGGTTGTTTGGCACGTGATAATCTGAGAAAGTTTGTGAGATGGACACGAAAGTAAATTGATCTAACGTATACAATTCGTCATTCCATAAATCAGTATTGAGTAAGATGGATTGAACCATACAAAATCCAATAAAAACAAGAATTTCTGGAGTAAATTCTTTAATGAATTGAGTAATTTTATTTCCAGAATGATTATTCATTTAATCCTTTAATTATTAATCCGAAGGTAAGTATTTTATTTAATTCAAACCAATGCGGTATAGTTCTTGGCTAAAGTTATTAGCAAAGAAATAAAGAATGAAATCAAAGTGATTTGCTGTCTGTTCTATTTTTAACAGAATAAGAGTATCTTTGCGAAGTAAAACAATTATATGACATTTAAAGATCTGGGTTTATCCGATTCCCTTCTCAAAGCAATTGAGGAAAAAGGATACACAAAGCCTTCACCTATTCAGGAGAAAGCAATACCAAAAGTATTAGAAGGAAGAGACATGCTGGCTTCAGCACAAACAGGAACTGGTAAGACAGCAGGATTTGTCCTGCCTATTTTACAATTACTGGAAAATGGAGTGGTTTACAGAAAGCGTCCAATCCGTACCTTAATACTAACTCCTACAAGAGAATTAGCCGCACAAATCCACCAAAACGTAAAAGAATACGGAAAACACATGGATTTGAAATCTATGGTGATGTTTGGAGGAGTAAAGCAAAAGCCACAAGTTGCACAATTAAGAGATGGAGTAGATATTTTGATAGCTACACCAGGAAGATTAATTGACTTGAACAACCAAGGATTTGTTAACCTTAAGAAAATTGAGATATTAGTATTGGATGAAGCTGATAGAATGCTAGACATGGGATTCTTGAGAGATATTCAAAGAATAATGACTTTGTTGCCAGAAAGAAGACAAAATTTATTGTTTTCAGCAACATTCTCTAAAGACATAAAAAAATTAGCTACAGGAATTTTATCAAATCCAGTATCGGTAACTGCAACTCCAGAAAATACTACAGTAGAAGTTATAAAACAAAGGATTATCCGAATGGATAAACCTAGAAAGACTTCTTTTACAATAAAAATGATTGAAGAAGGAGATTGGCAACAGGTTTTGATTTTTACAAGAACAAAACATGGAGCTAATAAGTTGTGCGAGAAATTAAACAACAAAAAGATAACGGCAATGGCTATTCATGGGAATAAAAGCCAGAACCACAGAACAAAAGCTTTAGCGCAATTCAAAAAAGGAGAAGTGAGAGTATTGGTTGCAACAGATATTGCTGCCCGTGGGATTGATATTCCATTATTACCCCACGTTATTAATTTTGAGATTCCTAATATCTCAGAAGATTATGTTCACAGAATTGGAAGAACAGGAAGAGCAGGAGCAAATGGTGTAGCTATATCTTTAGTAGACAATGAGGAATTGGCTTACATCAGAGATATTGAAAAATTGACTAAGCAAAAATTCGACAAAGAAATTATTGAAGGATATGAACCGCCATATATTGCTGAAAAAGATATAAAAGCACCAAAAGGGAACGGAGCACAAAGCAGAGGAAGAGGAGGTTCTAAAAACTCTAACAGTAAGCCAGGAAACAAAAAGCACTACCACACAGGAAACTCCAATAAAGGAGGAGGAAATAGAGGAGGTGGTAACTCTGGGAATAGATAGTTTGCTAAGTCATTTTCTTCAATCGTGTTGCAAACAATCCTATCATTATTAGGGTAAAGGAGACTGTGATATAATCGGATCTAAATCTTTCTATGTAAATAAATAAAGTGATTAGCATTGCGATATTAGCAGTAACATAAATGAAGAATCCAGTTCGTTTCATTCTGTAAATTAGAATTGCCGAAATCAAGGATATTCCATGAATAAAGGAATAAGTAAAACAAAATTCTTGGTTGAAATCTTTGAGTAACTCATTGTTGGAAAAACTCTGGCTCTCCATAAGAAAGAGAAGTCCACTTCCTGCCATGTAAACAGCAATTAATGTATCCCATATAATCGTAAACCAACACAAAACTCTTAAAATAGGAGTTGGTTTATGTTTTCCAAGAATTAGATATTTTGCAATTTTTACTGTTTTTTTTGTTTCCACTATTCCTTTGTGTTAAATGAATCCAATGCTTTTATTATTCTTGATCCGTACCAAGAATATAATTCTCCATCCACTAATTCAATAGTCGCATTTGGCACCAATTTACTTAGTTCTATAATGTGTTTTTCTTTAAACGGAAAAGGCTCAGAAGACAGTAAAATAATCTCAGGATTTAGTTTTTTTATCTGTTCTTCGTTTAGTTCAGGATATCGAGTGTATTCTTTTGAATTACAAAGATTAGAATAACCATTTAAGCTCATCATTTCATTGATGTAATTGTTGTTTCCGGCAGCCATGTAAGGATTTTTCCAAATAAGATACAAAGCTTTTTGTTTTACTCTATTTTGTTCGAGAAGTAAATTCCTTTTGTTGTTAATCTCTTTCCAGAGATGATTTGCTTTTTCTTCGCTATCAGTAATTTTTCCAATAGATAGAATCATATCTAAAGCATCCCATATAGTATAAATATCACTCATCCAAATAGGAAAATCTTGTTCTAATTTTTCAATTCCTTCTTTGTAATTCTCCTCTTTATTCCCAATTATCAAATCAGGTTTAAGAGCTTTTATTTTTTCAAAATTAAAATTTTTAGTTCCTCCAATGATAGTTTTTTCTTGTTTTAGACCTTTCGGGTGAATACAAAATTTTGTGACTCCAACTATTCTATCTGCAAGACCTAAATCTACCAAAAGCTCAGTTTGAGAGGGAACTAAGGAAATAATTCGCTTAGGGTTTTTAGGAATTGATACGGTTCTATTTAGTTGGTCGGTTACTTTCATTTATGAATATAAAAAAAGGGAATCAAAATTAATTGATTCCCTTTTACTATTTTGAAACGAATAAAATTACATTTCACCTTCGTTCTGCCATTTTATCTTGTAATGGTAATGAATTTAGGTTAAATTTTATATCAGCTGTTTGCCTCAATAATAATTTTAGCAATTTTCTTAGTCTTCAGTTTTAGGTTCTTTTTTAGCTGCTGCCTTTTTAGGAGCTGCCTTTTTAGCTGCTTCTTTCTTAGGAGCCGCTTTTTTAGCTGCTTCTTTCTTAGGAGCCGCCTTTTTAGCTGCTTCTTTCTTAGGAGTCGCCTTTTTAGCTGCTTCTTCTTTAGGAGCTTCCGCTTCTGTTACAACTTCAACAGCCTCTACTACTTCTTCAACTTTAGCAGTTTCCTTTTTAGGAGCCGTTTTTTTAGTTGTTTTCTTAGCAGTTTTTTTCTTAGTAGATGCAGGAGCAATACTGTTCTTGTCAGTTCTTGGTCTGTGAACCCCCCAAGTTTTAGTTATTCTTTTTCCTTTTTTGGATTTTTTGTCTCCCTTTCCCATAATATTATATAAAGTTGGTTTATTTATTCTAATTAAGTTGCAAATATAAGGATTCCAATAATTCTTATAATGTTATTTCCCTTTTTTTTATGCTAATCCTTGTGTTTTTTAATTATTTGTAATTTTTCTTAAATTCCTTAGCTAGTTTTTTTCCCTGTTTGATGGAATGTTTGTACCATTTTATCAGCACTTTATTTTGTTCTTCTTGAGTTAGTTTCCAATCAATACTCGATTCTCTTACTCGTTTAGAAATTTCTGATAAACAAAGAGCTGCAGAAACTGAGATGTTAAAACTCTCTGTAAATCCATACATTGGAATCGTAATAAATTCATCCGCTTCTTGCTTGGCAATATCAGATATTCCGTACAACTCATTCCCAAAAACTATCGCTACTTTTTCATCTATATTAAAATCAAATAATGAAGGGTGATGCTGAAGAGGTGAAGTAGCCACAATTTTGTATCCTTTCTTTTTTAATGAATCAAAACAAGCTTTTGTGTTATTCTCTTCTTCGTTATATTTGTTGATGTTAAGCCAATTGGAAGAGCCTAACGTGATATCTTTGTATACATTAAATTCATTAGTATTTTCAATTACATGCACATTTTGAATTCCAAAACAATCGCAAGTTCTAATTGCGGCACTCGTGTTTTGAGCTTGGTAAATGTCTTCTAGAATCAAAGTAACATGATTGGTTCTTTGTTGAATCTTTTCATTAAATAATTCTACTCTATTCTCATGAGCAAATTGGGATAAATATTCAATTAGTTCTTCTTCCATTACTGCTTGTTTATTACTTTTTTGTACAATTTCACATATTTATCCACCACTTCATTTACATTAAACTTCTTTGCTTGAGCAACAGCATTTTTCTTAAAAGTAGCTAGCCTGTCTTTATCTTCCAATAAGTATAGAGCATTTTTTGCCATATCTTCCACATCTCCTACATTACTTGTGTAGCCAGAAAAACCAGCTATATTTACTTCAGGAATTCCACCTGTATTTGTCGAAATCACTGGTACTCCAACTGCCATAGCTTCTAAGGCTGCCAATCCAAAACTTTCTGTTTCTGAAGGAAGTAAAAATAGATCTGCGATAGATAAAATTTCTGCTGTATTGTTTAATGTCCCTGTGAATAAAGTGTGATCGCAAGTTTCTAATTCTCTGCAAAGCATTTCCATATTATCTCTTTCAGGTCCATCACCCACCAATATTAATTTACAATTCACTGTTTCACGAACTTTGGCAAATGTCCTAATCACATCTTGTACTCTTTTTACTTTTCTAAAGTTGGAAACATGACATAAAATGAATTCATCATCTTTTGCATATAATTCTCTTTTTATGCTAAACATTTTATCCTCAACACAAATGAAATTTGGGATAACATCTATTCCATTTTTAATGTTAAAATATTTGTAAGTATCTTTTTTCAAACTTTCAGAAACCGTAGTTACAGCATCCGATTGATTGATAGAATAAGTAATAATTGGTTTAAAGAAAGGATCTCTTCCAACTAGCGTAATGTCAGTTCCGTGAAGAGTGGTGATAAATGGAATGTAAATTCCTTCCTCTTGTAAAATTTGTTGTGCCATGTGAGCCGCAGAAGCATGAGGAATAGCATAATGCAAATGCAATACATCTAGTTTTTCAAATCGTATTACATCTACTAATTTACTTGTAAGTGCAGATTCATAAGGAGGATATTTAAATAGAGGATAACTATTTACTCGTACCTCATGATAAAAAATGTTTTTATCGTGCACATCCAGTCTTACAGGAAAACTATAAGAGATGAAATGTATTTGGTGTCCCAATTTGGCAAGAGATTTTCCTAGTTCGGTGGCTACAACACCACTTCCTCCATATGTTGGATATAATACAATTCCTATTTTCATGTTTTTTCTTTATTAAGACTATTTACCTCTCACAAACTTACAGATTTTTGATATGAAAAGTAGTTCAAATAACATTTCCTTGTTGAAAAAATAAATGCACGAGAATCTTAAAACTATTCACTCTCGCCTATTCACTAAATCATCCTTCGTTATGATACGGTTGATTTTTAATAATTGACATTCCTCTATAAATTTGTTCCAGCAAGAAAGTTCGTATCATTTGGTGAGAAAAAGTCATCTTTGATAAACTCAATTTAGAATTGTATTCCTGATAAATTTCATCAGAAAAACCAAAAGCACCTCCAATAATAAAAACTAAATCTTTGGTTCCCTGGTTCATTTTTTGTTGTAGAAAATCGGCAAACTCTAACGAAGTTTTGTGTTTTCCCTTTTCATCCATTAGCCAAACAATGTCGGTAGGATTTAGGTGTTTTTGAATCAATTCGCCTTCCTTATTTTTTATCTCATCTACCGATAAATTTTTTGTCTTCTTTAGTTCGGGAATTACAATGTAATTTACTTTAATGTAATGTTTCAGCCGTTTCAAATATTCTTCTTCAGCTTCAGTAAAATAAGATTTTACAGTTTTTCCAACTACAATTAATTTAATATTCATTCCTAGTTATTTTGGAGTGATAAAAGCTTGTTTAACTTCTTCCGTAATTCTTGCAGGACGATGGGTGGCTAATTCCAAAACAACAAAAGTAACTTCTGCTTCGGCAATTACTACTCCAGTTTTTTTATTAGTCATTATTTGATCCACAGTCATACTCGAGTTTCCCATTCTTTTCATCTTCACTTCAAACGTAATAATATCGCCATTATGAGCAGGTTTTTTGTAAGAAATATTGATGTTTACTACAGCAAATCCCCAGTTGTGTTCGGTCAAATAATCCTGAAAATGAGTGGCGTCAATATACTGCCATCTAGACTCTTCCATCAATTCTAAATACCTAGCGTTATTCATGTGGCCAAATACATCAATGTGGTAACCTCTTATTCTTATGTCAGTAGAAAAATCCATTTATTCTCTTTTTATTTTGTGATTTTCAAAGGTACTTATTTATTATTTTCTTTTCAAAGAATCTCATCTCTTGAGACTTTGTGTTGAGCATTGCTGAATTAGGGGATAAAGGTGTGTTTTGTCTTTATTCAATTTGTTTTTTTTCTTAACGTAAATTTAAAAAGATCGAGAGAATTATTTTTTCAAAGAATCTCTCTTATTGAGAGGGTATAAAGGGGGTGTTTTTCTATCTTTGTAAGAAGTAATAAATACTTTTATGTCTGAAATATACGATTATGCTGTTGTTGGAGGAGGAATAGTTGGACTTTCTACAGCCTATAAACTGACTTTGAAATTCCCTCAAGCTAAAGTTCTTGTGATTGAAAAAGAAATTGAATTATCTGCTCACCAAACGGGTAATAATTCAGGTGTAATTCACTCTGGGTTGTATTATGCTCCTGGTTCTTTGAAAGCAGAAAATTGCAAAACAGGAAGACTAGAATTAGTTGCATTTGCTCAAAAACACAACATTCCTCATGATGTATGCGGAAAAGTAATTGTGGCTACAGATGAAAAAGAGCTTCCGTTCATGGAAAACATTTTTAACAATGGAATTGCTAACGAAACCGAAGGGATTACAAAAATAAATGCAGAAGAGGTAAAACAAATTGAACCGTATGTAGAATCGATAGGAGGAATTCATGTTCCTTGTACAGGAATTATAGATTACAGAGCTACAGTTCATAAATTGGCAGATATTATTACTGCAAGTTCTAATCCTGCTGTAATAAAACTAGGGGAAGAAGTAACAGTAATTAATCAGGGAGAAATATCTGAATTGGTAACTACCAAAGAAAGTTACAAAGCCAAGAAAATGATTTTTTGTGGAGGACTTCAAGCCGATAGATTAGCAAAAAAAGATCACGTAGATTTAAAAGAAAAAGTGGTTCCTTTCCGTGGAGATTATTATGAATTAACAGAGAAAGCGAAACACAAAGTAAAGAATTTGATTTATCCTGTCCCCAATCCAGATTTTCCTTTCTTAGGAGTGCATTTCACAAGAATGACAGATGGAGAAATAGAATGCGGACCCAATGCTGTTTTTTCTTTTAAAAGGGAAGGATACAGCCGTACTTCATTTAGTTTGAAAGATACTTGGGATGCATTGAGTTACAAAGGAACTTGGAGTTTACTAACTCAAAACCCTAAATATGCTTTGATGGAATACCGAAGAGCATTTTCTAAGCAGTTATTTTTAGAGACGCTACAAAGAATGATTCCTTCGTTAGAACTAGACGACTTGAAAAAGGGGAGAAGTGGAGTGAGAGCTCAATTATTGGGAGTAAGCGGAGAAACTCGGGATGATTTCAGAATAGAATATAAAGGGAACAGCATTCACGTACTTAATGCTCCTTCGCCTGCTGCCACAGCAGGATTGGCAATTGGGCAGAAGATAGTTGATATGATTGATGAGTAACAATTAACTATATATATTGGTTAATTATTCTTAAATGTATTGATTTTCAAAATAAAACGAATTATTATTTAAATAAATAAGACACAAAAAAAACCTCCTGAGAAATTCTCAAGAGGTTTTTTTTAAAGTTAAATTTCTACTTAGAACATTTCGCTAGCAGAAAAGTGAAAAGCTGCTTCAATTTGAGCATTTTCATCACTGTCACTTCCATGACATGCATTTTTTGCTTTAGATTCAGCATAAGCTTTTCTTATAGTTCCTTCAGCTGCTTCAGCAGGATCAGTTGCTCCTATCAAAGTTCTGAAATCTTCTACTGCATTGTCTTTTTCAAGAATTGCCGCTACGATTGGTCCTTCGCTCATGTAGTCAACTAATTCCCCGTAAAAAGGTCTTTCATTGTGTACTGCGTAAAATTCTCCCGCTTCTTCTTTAGATAATTGTTTCAATTTCATAGCTTTAATTGTAAAGCCGTTTGAGATTATCATATCGATAATTTTCCCCATAGAACCATTAGCTACTGCTTCTGGTTTGATCATTGTAAATGTGATGTTATTTGCCATTTTATATTAAATTTTTGGCAAAATTAAGCAAAGTTTATTCAAAAAGCTAAAATCTCCTTTTTTTAATGCAATTTATTTGATGTTTAGTCAGTTGTAGAGTGTCAATTTGTCGGTTTATTTAAATAATAGTAAAGTTTTCAATAACACTCTATTGATTACTCTTATTTCGGAATGAATTTTGAACGCTTATTTGTAGTTAATTAGTACTATAATTATAATACCAATGAAAAAAATATTTATTTTAATAATTCTATTCCTCACTTTTGGGCTTCAATCTTTTACTCAAGATAGGAAAGTAGAAGTGTTGGAATTGTTATACAAACAAAAGAATTACAGAGCTCTTTTGCGTAAAACGGAAAAGCTAATTAATAAAAAAGGCTACGAAGACAATGAATTAGTTCATTTGTTCCAAGCAGTTGCTTTTGCAAAATTATCGGAAGATAAACGGTATTTGAGTTCCCACCCCGAGGTATTATTAAAATCAACAGTTGCTTATGAAAACTATTATGAGTTGGATAAGGAGTTTGGTTTTTTACAAAAAAAATCAGTTTTAATCACAGACTTAGGTGTGATTTATAAAAAAGCAAAAAAAGTTTCTATACAATCAGACGCTTATATTTATGTAATGCAGCAGTCCAATGTGCCACAAGTAATCCAAAAAGAGCAAATGATTATTGTAAAGAATGAGCCAGGAAAAAAAGTTGATTATCCTAAGGTTTTTAAAGGTTCAGAAGTAGATACAGTTTGCGAAATCCCTTATTTCTCGGAGGAAGATAAAATGATTACTTACGCCAAAAAATTTATTGGAGTTCCTTACATATATGGAGGGATAGGAGATGGAGGATTTGATTGTTCGGGTTATACGCAATATATATTGAATAAATATGGGCATGAATTACCAAGAACTGCAAGGACACAACATGGAGATATTGAATCAATAAAAGTAAAACATGCCAAAAAAGGGGATTTAGTATTCTTTTCGAAGAATAGAAAGAAAAGCAACATTACTCACGTAGGAATTGTAATTTCCGAAGAAGGAGAGAACCTAACTATGATTCACGCATCCTCTAGCCGTGGAATTATGATTACAGATGTTTCTACCAATACGTATTGGAAACCAAGAATGGTAGCTGCAGGAAGACCAAAAAAAGAAGAAAATGTTAATTGATAAGCTAAACAACTATAATCTAATTCTTGCTTCCAAGTCGCCAAGAAGACAGGAGTTATTGAAAGGATTGGGACTTACTTTTGAAATAAAAACAAAAGAAATAGAAGAGATTTTTCCACCCGCTTTATTCAAAGAAGAAATTCCTGTTTATTTAGCCAATTTAAAAGCAAAAGCATTTCAAGAAGAGCTTCAAGAAAATGAGTTAGTTATTACCTCAGATACGATTGTGTGGATTGATAATAAGCAACTTGGCAAACCTAAAGATAAGAGTGAAGCTATAGAAATGCTAAAAAGATTGTCTGGAAAAAGCCATGAAGTGATTACAGCAGTTACGCTAATGAGCAAAGCCAAGACACATAGTTTTTATGAAACAACTAAAGTGTTTTTTAAAGAATTGGCACAAGAAGAAATAGAATACTACATAGATAATTACCAACCTTACGACAAGGCTGGATCTTACGGAATTCAGGAATGGATTGGCTTTGTGGGAATAAGTAAAATTGAAGGAGATTATTTTAATGTAGTCGGATTGCCACTTTTTAGATTGAACGAAGAGTTGGCAAAATTTTAACCATTTTTTGAAGGAATCGTAGACATTGCTTTTTCTGCAATAGCTGTAATGGACAAGGAAGGATTTACCCCAGGATTTGCCGAAATCATAGAACCGTCAATTATCATCATGTTGTCATACCCAAAGACTTGATTGTTTTTGTCAATTACTCCTTCGTTTCTCGTTTCTCCCATTACTGCTCCCCCCAAAATGTGTGCAGTAGAAGGAATTCCTGCTAAAGTTTCAATAGCAAAAGAAGTGCTTACTCCATTAATTGCTTTGCTGTAAGAATCTACTAATTTTTTAGATTCGGGAATGAAAGGAGAAGGTTTTTTACCCGAACTCATGCTAGAGTTCATACCTCCAAACCTGTTTCTTTTAAATTTAAGGGTGCTGTCTAGTGTCTGCATGAATAATAGAACAACCGTTTTTTTTGACCAATGATTCAAGACATAAATTCTAAAGTACTTTATGGGAGAGGTAATTATTTTTCCAAATATTTTAAGGATTCTAACTATAAAGTTATTGCCAGTTACATAAGGAAAGTGAACTAGTTTCCAGGCACTTGATCCTTCGCCATACCTGCAAATTTCCAAATGGCTGTTGTCGTCTGTGTTCAAAATACTTCCTATTGCTACTCCTTTCGAAAAGTTTTTGTCTTTTTCAAGACTAGAAACACTCACTAAAGTTTCATTATTGGTTCTTATTTCTTCGCCTAGTTTATGAGAAATATTAGGAAGTGATTTTTCCTTCAATTTCAATAATAACTTAATTGTTCCTAGAACTCCACCAGAAAAAATAACTCCTTTTGTTGTGATTGTTTTTCTTTTTTTGAAAAACTTGGTACTTGATTTTAGATGTACTTTGTAACCATTTTTTGATTCTAGCGGCTTTACATCAATCACTTCATTTTCTGCTAATATTATCGCTCCAAGTTGCTGAGCCAAATATAAATAGTTCTTATCTAGTGTGTTTTTAGAGTTATTTCTGCATCCCGTCATACAGGCTCCACAAAAATTACAGCCAGTTCTATCGGGACCTTTACCTTCAAAATAAGGATCTTTTTTAGTTACGTTTTCTTCTCCAAAATAAACTGCTACGTTCGTAGTTTCAAATTTATCTTCAATCTCCATCTCTTGTGAAACCTTTTTTAATCCTTCGTCTCCGGCAAATAGTTTTGGGTTTTTTACTGCTCCCAACATCCTAAGTGCTTCTTTGTAATGAGGTTTTAACTCGGTTTCCCAATCGTTTAAATCTTTCCAACTTCCAGTTTTAAAAAAAGTTGATTTTGGAATAGGTAATGTATTTGCATAAACCAAAGAACCCCCTCCAACACCAGTTCCAGAAATTATTCCAACATGTTTAAAAATGGTTACTTTCATTATGCCAAAAAACTTAAGTTTGGGCATCCAAAGCCATTTTCTTAAGTTCCAATTTGTTTTAGGAAAATCCTTAGATTTATACCATTTTCCTTTCTCTATGACCAAAACTTTATATCCTTTTTGCGATAAACGCAAAGCACTAACAGAACCTCCAAATCCACTACCAATAATTATATAATCGTATTCCATTTGTGCTGTAATATTTATTTAAATATAGTAATTTCTAAAATACCTTACGCAGCATAGAATTAGTTTTTTAATTTCAAATTTTAGTTCGCAGGCATTAGATGGTTTTTTATTTAATTAAATGTAAAGTGATGTTTACTGAATGTAAATAGGGAAATAGATATCCTTAAAACACAAAACAAAATTTTAGTACGTTAGTATAAAAAGTAATACCTTACAGATATGAATTCAAAAGAAGAAATAATAAAAAATTGGTTGCCTAGGTACACGGGAATCCAATTAGAGGAATTTGGTGAATATATTTTACTTACAAATTTCAAAAACTACGTCAATCTCTTTGCAGAAATGACAGGAGCCGAAATAAAAGGAACTACCAGTGCAATGCCAAATTCTACAGCAAATGGAATAACCATAATAAATTTTGGGATGGGAAGTGCAAATGCAGCTACCATCATGGATTTGTTGGGAGCAATTTCGCCCAAAGCAGTTTTATTTCTTGGTAAATGTGGTGGGCTTAAAAAGAAAAACAAATTGGGTGATATCATTTTGCCCATTGCTGCCATAAGAGGAGAGGGAGCATCAGATGATTATTTTCCACCAGAAGTACCCGCTTTACCTTCGTTTAATTTACAAAGAGCGGCCTCACACGTTACTCGTGAAGCCGGTTTGGATTATTGGACAGGAACAGTGTATACTACAAATAGGAGAGTGTGGGAACACGACAATGATTTTAAAGAATACTTAAGAGAAATTAGAGCCATGGCAATTGATATGGAAACTGCAACTGTATTTAGTGTAGGTTTTGCCAATCATATTCCTTGTGGTGCTTTGTTGTTGGTTTCGGATCAGCCAATGACACCAGATGGTGTAAAAACAGATAAAAGCGATACGGCTGTTACAGCTAATTTTGTAAAAAAACACATGGAAATAGGAATTGATACTTTGATGGAGTTACAGAAAAAAGGAAATTCTGTGCGTCATTTACGATTTGATTAAAATTTTCTAACCTAATAATTAATTTTTAATTTTCAAATGTATTAAGTTTGCGAACTAATTTTAAAAAAGTAATATGCCTAAGATTTCTGACAAAGCGATTCAAATGCCTGAATCACCTATTCGTAAGTTGGTTCCATTTGCAGAAGGAGCAAAAGAGAGAGGAGTCAATGTATTTCATTTAAATATTGGTCAGCCCGATATTAAAACACCAGAAGTGGTGATGGAAGCGTTAAGTAAAATTGACCGTACCGTAATTGAATACAGTCATTCTGCTGGATACGAATCTTACAGAAAAAAACTGGCTAAGTATTACCAAGGAATAGGATTGGATGTGAATTCAGAGGATATTTTAATTACAACTGGAGGGTCAGAAGCCTTAATGTTTAGTATGCAAGTTTGTCTTAACCCAGAAGATGAAGTCATTATTCCTGAACCTTTTTATGCTAATTACAATGGTTTTGCCAAATCATCCGGAGTGAATGTAGTTCCTGTAACTTCAAAAATAGAAGATGGTTTTGCTTTGCCTTCAATGGTTGAATTTGAAAAATTGATTACCGAAAGAACCAAAGCAATTGTTATTTGTAATCCTGCAAACCCAACTGGGTATGTATATTCCAAAGAAGAATTACAAGTGCTAAGAGATTTGGTAAAGAAATACGATTTATTTTTGTTTGCGGATGAAGTTTACAGAGAGTTTTGTTACGAAGGTTCTCCATTTTCTGTATTGAGTTTAAAAGGCATAGAACAAAATGTGGTAATGATAGATTCTGTATCGAAAAGATACAGCATGTGTGGAGCAAGAATTGGAGCAATTGTTTCTAAAAATCAAGATTTAATTAAAAATGCATTAAAATTTGGACAAGCAAGATTAAGCCCGCCAACCTTGGGTCAAATTGCAGGAGAAGCTGCTTTGGATACCCCTCAATCTTATTTTGATGAAGTACAAGTAGAATACCAAAAAAGAAGAGATGTTGTGGTGGCTAGATTAAATAATATAGAAGGAGTTATTTGTCCTATGCCAAAAGGAGCTTTTTATGCTATAGCGCAATTGCCTGTAGATGATGCAGAGAAATTTTGCCAATGGTTACTAGAAGAGTTTTCTCACGAAGGAAGTACGGTTATGTTTGCACCCGCAGCAGGTTTTTATTCATCTCCAAACATGGGAATGAAAGAAATAAGAATTGCTTATGTACTAAATGAAGTGGACTTGAATAAAGCAATGGATTGCTTGGAAGTTGCTTTGAAAGAATATAATAAATAAGAGTTAGATTTATCAAAGTTTAAAAGCCATATTGAAAAGTATGGCTTTTTTTTGTTTTGTAAGAATTGTATTCGAATTCCGTTATAAAAAATAAAACAAACCTATGATAGAGAAATTAACAGCATTTTTTAAAAGACCAGCTTCAGAAACTAAAAACGAATCACCAGATGCAGTTTGTCCCAACTGTTGGGGAAGTCAAGAGTACGATTCGGTAATAAGAGAATTGTACCAAGACAACCAAATAGATGTGAATAACGGACAAGCCAATCTTAATTTTATCCAAAATGTGGTAGTGAATAAAATTGAAGGAATAAAATTGAAAAAAGGAAATTCTGGATTAGTATGTCCTTCTTGTAAAGTAACTTATTAAGTTATAATTTCCATTTTTTTAGCTGAGGTATAGCGTGGTGAGCTGTCATATCAAATTGTACGGGAACAACAGAAACAAAACCATTTTTAATAGCAGACATATCGGTATCGTCTGCACCTTCTTGGTCTTTAAATTCGCCAGTAAGCCAATAATATTTTTTACCAAGAGGATCTTTTCTCTCATCAAACCTATCTTCCCAAAAAGCCATAGCTTGTCGGCAAATTTTTACTCCTTTTAGGGTTTTTAGGGGCAGTTTAGGAACATTCACATTAAGACAAGTAGAAATAGGAAAATCATTGGACAAAGCTTTTTTCATTATGAGTTTTGCAAAATGTTTTGTGGGCTCAAAATCTGCATCATGGTCAAAATCATCCAGAGAAAAACCAATAGAAGGAATGTTCTCCATGGCACCCTCCACAGCAGCCGACATTGTTCCCGAATAAATAACATTGGTAGCCGCATTGGAACCGTGATTTATTCCAGATACAATCAAATCGGGTTTTCTTTTTAGGATATGAAAAATCCCGACTTTCACACAATCTACTGGAGTTCCAGAACAGGTAAAAGCTTTTATTTCTCTAAACACCTCGCTTTTATCAATTCTTATGGGATTATTTACTGTAATTGCGTGTCCCATTCCCGATTGTGGGCTATCTGGAGCAATTACTACAACCTCACCCAATTGGGAAGCGACTTCTACCAAGGCTTTTACTCCAGGAGCCGTTATCCCATCATCATTGGTTACTAATATTAGAGGCTTTTTCATACTGTTGAAATATTGTTTGTTAATAATCGTTAAGAGCTATTCAATATCACCTAACTATTTTTACTTTTATAAAAATCAAGAAATAAATTCAAAATAACCTTATGAAACACTTAAAACTTTCGTTAATTTTTCTTTTAGCCCTTGCGCAATTTTCATTTTCACAAACAGAAATTATATCTCGAGTAAAGGAAGCTACTTTGTTTTCTAACAAAGCACAAATAAATAGAGTAGAATCCGTAAAATTAATACAAGGCGATAATTTAGTTCAGTTTACTGGATTAGAGTCTAGTATAGATAATAATTCGGTACAAATTTCAGGAACTAATGGAATTACAATTATTGCCAATTATTTTCAAATGACCAACACCAAAAAAGAGTCTCAATCTTTTGCAATAAGAAAATTATTGGATAGTCTAGATTTTTTGAAAAGAGAAGAGCAGTTGGGAAGATTGAATGTTCAGAATTTGAATGCAGAGAAAAACATGATTTTGTACAACAAAAGTGCAAATGGAGTAAATAGCGGCTTCAATTTGGATAACATGCTCGATATGGCTGAATTTTACAGAAATAACCTAGGAAAAATTGATTCCTTGGTGTATGATGAAAACATTAGAGTAACTGAATTGAGAGAGCAATCTAGAAAAATTAATGTAACGCTAAAAGAATTAGGGTATAAAAACAGAGCTAACTCTTTGTTTGTAACAGTTTTTTCTGAAAAAGCTCAAACAGTTTATTTAAAATTAATTTATATGGTTAACAACATTGGTTGGACTCCGTTCTACGAAATTAAATCGGAGGGAATAGGAAGCAAAGTAAATGCGATTTGCAAAGCATCTATTCACCAAAACTCACAAGTAGATTGGAACCAGGTTCAGTTAACTTTATCTACAAGTAACCCTATGAATTATGGAGTTTTACCAATAATTCATCCGTGGGTGTTGAGGTTCCAAAGTGATGTCAAAAAGTTTAAATCATTGTCCTACAATCAAGGTTCAATTTCTAATCGCCAATTGAATAGCGCTTACGCACCAGCACAAGAAAAAAGGTATGACTCAAAATCGGGAGCGAGTTATACAACAGCTACTGACAACATGGTGAATCGTGAGTTTAATATCTCTAAACCTTATTCTATAAAAGGTGCAAATGGTAAAGCTGTAGTAACTTTAGAAGATTACAATTTTGATGTAGATTACGTTTATTATGCTGCTCCAAAATACAGTTGTGATGTATTTTTAATTGCTCACATTGACGATTGGGAACAATATAACTTGTTGCCAGGAGCTGCCAATTTATTTTTAGAAGGAACTTTTGTAGGAACAACAATGATAAACCCAAATGCAATTTCTGATACCATGAGTTTAGTTCTTGGTAAAGACAAGAGAATTGTAGCAAAAAGAGAAAAGATAAAAGATGTAGCTAGAAATTCAATTTTGGGAGGTAATAAGAAAGTAGAAATGGGAATCCAGATTACTGTTAAGAACAACAAATCAAAAGATATTGAAATCATTTTAGAAGATCAAGTTCCTACAACCAGTAACGAGAAAATTGAGATTATAATTAAAGATATTTCAGGTGCAAAGAAAAAAGATATAACCGGAAAATTAACTTGGAAATATACGCTTAAAGCTGGTGAAACTAAAATTCATAAAATAAAATATGAAGTGAAGCACCCTAAGAATAAACCTTTATCTAATTTTTAACAAACTTGAAAGTAGCGGAATTAAATCTGCCGAACTATCAGGCAAAGATTCAAAAGAAAGAAGGGAATTATTTCATTTATGATGAAATACGGAAAGGATATTTTGTACTCACCCCAGAAGAGTGGGTGAGGCAAAATTTCATTCATTTTTTAATTAATCATCATAGTTACTCTAAGAATTATTTTAAAGTTGAAAAACAATTCAAAGTAAACGAAAGGGTAAAAAGATTTGACGTTTTAATTTATGATAAAAATGCGGCACCATTTTTATTGATAGAATGCAAAGCTCCTGAAGTGAAAATTTCGCAAGCTACATTTGCACAAATTGCAACTTATAATATGGAATTAAAAGTCCCTTATTTAATAGTAACGAATGGACTTACTCATTTTATTTGTGAAATAGATTTTGAGAATAAAACCTACAATTATTTACAAGAGATTCCAGTTTTCAAGTAATAATGCTTTGTTATTCAGCAACTATAGAGAAATAGAGTTTTAATTATTTCACCAAGTTTACGTGACCAAATAGTTCTGTTTTAGAAGTATTTACATCTGAATATACAATTCGCCAAACGTATGTGTCAATTTTGCAAATCTCACCTTTATGAGAGCCATCCCAACCTTTGTTTATGTCTTTTGATTCATACAAAATTTCACCCCATCTATTAAATATCATGATTTCGAATTGAATAATGTCTTCAGCATTAATTATAAAAACATCATTTAATTCATCTCCATTAGGACTAAAAGTATTAGGTATGTACAAACTACCGTCCAGTGAAATCGTTACAGAATCTGTGACAGAACAACCATAAGCATCTAATAAATTTGCGATATAAGTTGTCGTGTTACTGGGTTGTGCTGAGGTAGATTTATTTATTGTGCTCGCCAATGTTAAATGAGGATTCCAAGAAAAAGTACCTGCAGATGAAATTGCATTTAAAAATGCTGTTTGACCATAATTTATTACTTGGTTTTTTCCAGCATCAAGGGTAGGTATTGGAGAAAAGCTAATTGATGTAAAAGCAGTATCTGTACATCCAATAGCATCAGTCACAATGACTCTAAAAACTGTTGGAATAAGAGGGTTTACTTCCGTAGTGTCATTTGTGGGTTGAGTTACATAGGTGATTGGAGACCAAGAATAAGAAATACCTCCGGATGCCCAAATCAAAACAGATTTATTAAAACAAATTGTGTCATCAGGTGAAGAAAATACTTGAGGAACCACAACTATAACCGTAACACTATCAATCAATGTTGCACATTGATTTGTAAAACCTACGTAATATGTAGTTGTATTTGCCGGATTTGCTGTAACTGTTGTTCCCGTATTTGTAGAAAGTGAAATACTTGGTGTCCATAAATAAGAATCTGCCCCAGAGGCATTAAGAATAATTTGGTCTCCATAACAAATAGAGTCATCATCTGAAAGAACTGGATTTGGAATGTCTATTACTGTAATTAAAACAGAATCAATCGCATTACATCCTTCTGGCGTCAAAATATTTACATAATAATTTGTGGTTGCAGTTGGAAAAATTGAAGGTGTAGAAGAAGTAGAATTTAAAACCGTAGCAGAAGGACTCCAACTATAAGTGCCACCACCCGAAGCAAATAATAGAACTGTATCACCCGAGCATACTGTTGTGTCGTTACTTGTTTTGGTAACTATAGAATTGAAAGTGACATTTATATAATTTGTATCTATCCCGCAAATATTTGACACAATAACTCTGTAGGTTGTAGGTCCAGTTGGTGTAGCAATAGGATTTGCAATGGTATCGTTACTCAAAGTAGCAGAAGGGCTCCATAAATAAGATGTTCCTCCGGTTGCAAATAGTTGCACTGAAGTATTTGGACAAATTGCAGTATCTGGTGTAGTCAAAGCTGCTGCAGGGTCAAATACATTAATTATTATAGTAGATGAATCAGGCTTTATACAGCCTGTAGAATCATAAACTAATAAAGTTGCAGTATAGGTTCCGGCCGCTCCGTAAAAATGAGTGGGAGCATAAGCTGTACTTGTATTTCCGTCACCAAAGTCCCATAAATAAGCATTACCATTGGTGCTGTTATTACTAAAGAAAGCAGCATTTGGGTAGCAAATCACTACAGTTGGAATACTTGCAATTGCTTGTATTTCATTAATATTAAATTTAAAAACGGCAAGGTTACAATTTGAACTTCCATTTGTTGTAGAATAAGAACCTGTAGTAGAAGGGAAATTACTATTTCCTCCACACCCAGCACAAACTGCTTGGTAAACATTCCCTTTTTTATCAAATCTACTCGTTCCCCCATCTACATGTTCAGCTGCAGATGTACCACCAAAAAAAGTTGCGTAATTAAGAGCAACTGCATTTTGTTCCAATACCATCAAATAGAAATCACTACCATCAGTTGTAGGTTGATAAGCAGCAGAAGTACCCGTAGAAACTGGCATTCCAGAAGTTGATCCAATCCCATTTACAGTTCCTCCCCAACCACTCATATAAATCAATCCACAATCATTCACTAAAAATGCTGAAGGAGAAATATTTATAGTTGTACTGGAAGAACCAAAAATTGTACTGAATTCAAGAGTTGCAAGATTGTTACTGTACTTTTGAATAAATTGATGACTTCCAAGATTGGAATATTTTCCTGTTGTTACTGGCATATTTCCTAAAGACTGTCCATAAATATATACAGAGTCTGAAATGTCTAATTGCACAAAAAAGCACTGGTCATACAAATTTGTTCCTATATACCTTGAGTTAAGTAAATTATTTGTGGGGCTATATTTAGTTAAAAATCCATCCACACCCCCAGAATTAGTGTTTTGTGCGGAATCGATATTTGTACTTTTTGTTCCTCCAGCTATAAATGTATTTCCTGCTGCATCTTGTTGAATTCCATAAGCCGCATCATCACTTAGTCCTCCAAAATGTGTACTCCATAATAATGTAGTAAGTGTAGGATTAAATTTAAACACAACAGCATCAGATCCCCCGCCTTGATTTCCCATACCCCCTACAACAGGAAAATTTGTAGAATTTGTTGCAGTCGCTATGTAGCAATTGTTTAAATTGTCAACAATAATTTCTCCTCTAAATTCATCTCCGTAATTAAAAGCCATTCCAGTAGCAATATTAATGCCGTCATTTCCAGTTCCTCCAATAAATGTAGAGCCAATCAAACCGGTTCCGCTAGCATTAAATTTTGTTATAAAAATATCACAGCCAGAACTGTAGATAACTCCAGAGCCATTTGGATTAATGCTAGTTCCTCCACCAAAAGTATTGTCATAACAACCAGAAGTTCTAGGGTAGTTACTAGAGCCAGTTGTCCCAAAAACATACAATTCTCCCGCATCATTAGTTACTAAGCTATGTGGCGCTTCTCCCCCAGAACCACCAATATAAGTTGAGTAAAGTAAAACAGATCCATTTGCATTATACTTACTGATTGCAACATCTACGGTTGTTATAGATGTTGGTCCAGGATTATATGTTCTATCATAAGCTCCAATAGTAGTTGGATAACCAGTTCCGAAAATAATTCCAGCACCATAAGTTTGTCCCAAAGTATCGTATGTAGCTGTAAATCCAAAATTATCAGCAGTAGATCCTGAATAAGAACTAAAGATTAAGACGGGGTCAATAATTAGTTCTTTGGTTTTGTCATATCCATTTGGTAAACTAAATTTCAAAATATTTTTTTGCAATTTGAAATTACATTTTACTTTAATCTTTTCTCCATCTATAATTTGATAAGCATAGGGTTTATTCTCAATAATATCAGTTATTGTTGTTTTTACATACAACACCCCATTTTCAATGTATAAATTATCAGCTCCTTGATATTCTATTTCAATGTTTTTGTAATTTCCTCCAGGCGAAACAATGAAATCATATTTCATGTTGGATTGTGATTCGTATATATTGAAATCAATGTTGGAATAGACATTGGAATAGGTTACTTCATTAAATACTCTAACTTCAGATGCCCATTTGGATTTATCATTTCCAAGGAAATAGTTTTCATAGTAAGGTGATTTTCTTGTAGAAGAAATTAAAGGATTTTGGTTAGATCCTTTGAAATTAACCTTTACAACATGTCCTTTTTTACTAATTGGTTCCTTTATTGGTCTTTTTGATAGGTGAGACTCTCTTATAAATGTTTTGTCTTCAAAATGATAAGTTATCCCTTGATTCTCAAGAAACATAGCTCCATCATTTAATTCGGCTTTAAATTGGATTTTAGAATTCCATTGACCTTTATTTTGTTTAAAAAAATAACGGTTAGAGAGTTTTTCATTACTATATTGAGAAAAAGTTAACAAACTAAAAATCAAACCCATAAGAGTAATTAGAAATTTATATGTTATACTTTTTATCATAAAAGTTATTTATATGTGATAAAAATACGTTTGGATACTTTAATAGATGCTATAAATAGCCAAAAAAAAGTAGTATTTTTATGCAATCCTTAAAAATACAAAAAATTTGATTGCCATCGAAAAGAATAAATCTATCAAGAAGTATACCACTTTTGGTGTACCCGTTTTAGCCAAGTATTTTACTCAATTTTCTGATTTAAAAGAATTAAAAAGCGTGTTGAGTGATAAAAAATTAATGGAAGAAGAGCTATTAATTTTGGGTGGAGGAAGTAATCTATTATTTACCAAAAATTTTGAGGGTTTGGTATTGAAAAATAATATAAAAGGAATTTCTATAGAGGAAGAGAATGATAGCGAAGTTTTAATAAGGTCAGGAGCTGGAGAAAACTGGCATGAATTTGTAATGTATTGTGTCGACAATGACTTTGCTGGAGTAGAAAATTTATCACTAATCCCTGGAAATGTTGGAGCTAGCCCTATGCAAAATATAGGTGCATATGGTGTAGAAATTAAAGATGTATTTCATAGTCTAGAAGCGATAGAAATAAAAACAGGAAAACTTAGAGTGTTCGACAAAGAAGAATGTAATTTTGGTTATAGAGAAAGTGTATTTAAAAACAGTCAAAAAAACGAATTTATTATTACTTCTGTTGTTTTTAAATTATATAAAACACCAACCTTTAATGTCTCTTATGGAGCGATAGGGAGTGAGTTAAAGAAGATGAAAGTCGAAAACATTACTATTAAAGCCATAAGTGATGCAGTAATTAATATTAGACAAAGGAAATTACCTGATCCAAAAAAAATAGGAAACGCAGGAAGTTTTTTCAAAAACCCAGTAATTTCTGCAGAACAATTTGAAGATTTGAAGCTGAGGTTTCCACAAATGTCTTATTATAAATTACCTAGCGGAGAGATGAAAATTGCAGCAGGTTGGTTAATAGATTACCTGGGGTGGAAAGGGACAAGAAAGGGCGATTATGGAGTTCATAAAAACCAAGCTCTGGTTCTTGTCAATTATGGAGAAAGTGAGGGGAAAGATATTTATGATTTATCTTCATTAATAATGAAATCTGTATTAAAAAATTTCCAAATCACCTTAGAAAGAGAAGTGAATATTTTCTAGGTTAAGAAGAATTTTGAATCGTTCATGAAAAAAAAGCATAGTTTCATGAAGAAAACAATAAATAAGTAGAATAAGAGGTGTAAATAATCA
>TARA_B110000977_G_scaffold88302_1_pt1 | contig 24541 bp, 15 predicted proteins | sample TARA_B110000977 | Tara Oceans TARA_B110000977 (sample SAMEA4397798) | marine metagenome | biome: Polar Biome; feature: [SRF] surface water layer (ENVO:00010504); material: water (ENVO:00002006), including particulate matter (ENVO:01000060) such as... | depth 5 m | reverse complement strand
GAAATAATATATGTAATAGACCGGAGTGTAATCATAAGAGATGAAGACGGAAAAGCAATTCGTATGGTTGGAGCTATGACCGATACCTCAGAACAGAAACAATTGGATCTTAAATTAAGCGATGTTAACGAAGCACTTCAACGACATATGATTGAGCTAGAACGTTCTAATGAAGAATTAGAACAATTTGCTTTTGTTGCTTCTCATGATTTACAAGAGCCACTAAGAATGGTCTCTAGCTTTATGGATCTATTGAAACGAAAATACGGAGATCAATTTGATGAAAAAGGGCATCAGTATATTCATTTTGCAACAGATGGGGCAAAAAAAATGAAACAAATAATTTTGGATTTGTTGGATTATTCGAGAGCCGGAAAAGTGATCGAAGAGCCTATAACCTTTGATTTAAATAAAACTCTAGAAGAGTATAAAATCTTAAGAAGAAAAATAATTGAAGAAAAAAAGGTAATCATTTTGAATGAACCACTTCCATTGGTTACAACCTATAAAGTACCGCTAACCCAAGCTATTCATTCCATTCTGGATAATGCAATTAAATACTCTAAAGAAGATGTCCAACCAAAGATTGAAATTTGTGTTAAAGAAAATGACAAGGATTGGATTATTGAAGTGAAAGATAATGGAATAGGTATAGATAAACATTTTTTTAAAAAAATATTTATCATCTTTCAGAGATTGCATGACAAGGATAAATATGAGGGAACAGGAATCGGCCTATCTATAGCAAAGAAGAATATTGAGTCCTGTAATGGAAAAATATGGGTGGAAAGTACCGTCAATAAAGGAAGTACATTTTCCTTTACCATCAATAAAATCAAATCATGAAAGAACTACATATTTTATTAGTAGAAGACAATGAAGGAGATGTTATTTTGACGCTTGAGGCTTTTGAGGAAAGCGAGATTAAAACTAAAATAAGTGTCGCTAAAAACGGTAAAGATGCACTTGACTTTCTTTTTAAGAGAGAGAGTTTTAAAGATGTAGAAAAACCAGACCTAGTCTTACTAGATTTAAATATTCCCATATTCAGTGGCATGGAGGTTTTAAAGGAAGTAAGACAACATCCCATATTGAAAAAAATGCCTATAATTATTTTAACAACCTCTTCAAATCCAATTGAAATCAATAAGGCAAACGAATATCAGGCTAATAGTTTTGTAACCAAACCAATCGATATGACTGAAATTCTTAAAACTATTCTTTCTTTAGAAGAGTTTTAGTTAAAAATTTATAAATTATCAGACAACTAGTAAAATGAAAACAGTTATTACTTCATCCGCTCCATTAACTATTTTAGTTATTGAAGATAATCCAGGAGATTTTTTTCTTATTGAAGAATACATTGAAGAAATGTTTTTTAATTCGACAGTTACTCATGCGGTTAATTATTCGGAGGCGTATAATCTCTTATCAAAACAAGATTCTATATTTGATTCGATTTTATTAGACGCTACACTTCCAGATAATCAAGGCTTAAAGCTTATTTCAGATGTATTGCTACTGGCAGGTCAATCTCCAGTACTTATGCTAACTGGATATGCAAATTTGGATTTTAGTATTCAGTCTCTTTCTCTCGGGGTATCAGGATATCTTTTGAAAGATGAATTAAGTGCTCAGCTACTTCACAAAAGTATTTTGTTCAGTATTGAAACAAAAAAGTTTAGTCAAAGCATTGAAGAATCAGAAAAAAAGTACAGTGATTTATTTCTCCTAAGTCCAATTCCAATGTGGGTATATGAAATATCAACCCTTCAAATATTGAAAGTAAATCCTGCTGCAATTAAACATTATGGGTTTTCAGAATCAGAATTTTTGGATCTATCTATTTCGCATTTAATTCCTAAAAGCGAGTATAAGAAAATGAGTAAGTTATATAGCGAACCATCCATTGAATCTGCTCAAAATACGCGTCATAAATTAAAAGACGGAAAGATAATTCAAGTTAAAATTGAGCAAAACTATTTAACACTAGATGACCGTAAATGCTGTATCTTGTTATCAAATGACATCACTGAACTGATAGAGAGTCAAGATTCATTACGCATGGCATATAAAAACATTATAGAAATTGAAGAAAAAGAAAAAGAGAAGTTTGCAGCAGAATTACACGATGGTCTTTCTCAAAATATAGTTGCTGCTAAAATGATTTTTTCTTATTTGAAAAAACAATTGCCCCAATTAGCAGCTGAACCAAGAGCAGCTCTATTAAACCAAGCCTTACAAGATTCTTTGGATGAGTGTTCTCAAATGATTAGAGAAATCAGACCAAAAAGAATAATTGAAAATGGATTTTATACTGAAATACAGGCATTAATTGAGACAATTAAAGCTACTGGAGATATAGAAGTCTTGCTTCTAAATAAGGCGGATATGGATAATCTATTTGGTTATTTCGATTTAATGCATATTTATAGAATTACACAAGAATTATTTAATAACTCATTAAAATACTCTTCAGCTCGTCAATTTGAATTGAATTTTTCAAATCAGGGCAATGAAATCCAACTACTTTATAAAGATGACGGGAAGGGGATCACAAAAAAAATCTTGAATGCTAAAAGTAGCTTCATCAGTTTAAAAAGAAGGATACAAGTTTTAAGTGGCTCTATGGAGGTTAAAAGCACCTTAAATAAAGGGGCGGTTTTCCATATTAATATTCCATTAAAAAGATAAAGTAAGTACTCTTCCTGACTCTATTTTCTTTATAATTAATAATATTATAGCTCAGGATTATCACTATTCCAAAATTGATACATGAGAACCAAGATTTCCATAATTATTTTTAAAAGATCTACTAAATTATTTTTTTTTAGAATGATTTAAGAGGGTTAAAGGTATATTTTCTAGTATATCGATTAATTGTTTACGAAAGGTAATGAGTGTTTTTTTTATCTTTAAGGCTGATTTTGTGAATAAGAAGACTCATTATATATAATCAAGGAAAGAGATTAATTTTCATCCTAAATTACAGCATAAAAATGGATAAAAAAGATAAAATAAAACAACTTACTTTAAAATACAATGATATTTTATTGGAATCAATAAGAATCGCTTTGTCCGAAGACTTGATTAATCTTATTGTTGTAAATCAAGAGGATCAAGATTTTGGTTTGGTTGAATTTATGAGTAAAAAAAAAGAATTTAAAAACTTTGTACTGACTGAGTTTCTGAAAAACAATAGTAATCCTGTGATTAAAGAACTAGCAGAAATGGAAGAAAGGCAGTTTAAATTTAAAAAGAAGATAAAAAAATAAAGTTTTTATTTACTGAAACAAATTCACTCTCACTGCAAATCCTACATTTTGATTCATTGTAGGGAATGAAGTAGAAATAAATGGATTTGTCATAACACGATCGTAATAAAATCTCAATGTAAATTGTTTAGTCAACACATAGTTTGCAGATGCTTTTATAGCTATATATCTTTGTCCAGCAGTAATTTGATTTTGTTCTTGATCTATCTTTCTAATAATTGTCTTATTGTTTCTTAGAGAGAAATCAATTTGTGCATCAATATCACTTATAGGTTGTTTTTTACCAATCTTAATAGGGAATTTAACATTCTGGAATCTGTACCCAGCACCAATTGTAATTTCAGTTCCTTTCAGTTCAGTAATTTGATTGTTGGTAAGACTCAATCCAATATTTCTATTTGATCTGTATTCAAAATTTGTTTTAAGACTGTTATTCCAAGTCATGTTAATCTTAATAAGCGGATTAAATTGCTCAGTAATTGATACAGCCATTACTTGATTCTCTGGCCTTATATTGTTAGAAGCATCCCTTCCAAAGTCTTTTCCATCTATGTCGGTTACAGCTTCTAAATCGGTATTGAAATTCGCCACAGTAAAGGTAGAGTTATAGGCATGTGTTATCACAATGTTTTTAAACATTTTTTTAATTGCAGGAATTCTGTTCAACCCATCAATAGTTAATCTCCAGTTTAAAGCAGGAATTGCACTAAGTGGATTAAGAGTTTTTTTAGTTAATGCTTTTCCAGAGTAGGCAGCAATAAATGAAGACATAATAACTTGGGATTGGTTATTTCCATAACCGTCATAAAATCCGTTACTGTCTAGCGCAGCAGTAGAGTAAGGATTGTCATCGTGCAACAAGGTAGAAGCTTGTTTTCTGTAATTCAATAAATCATCAAATAATTTTGAGTTTCCATTACTATCCGTTTTTTGAAAAGCTGTTCTTATCGAGTTGAAAGAATAACTGTAATTTCCAGAACGCATTGTATTAAAATTATCATATCCAAGTGGTAATCCTGTAATTGCATCTCTCGTCCAAATAAAATTCTCATTCATATTTTCGGAGTAAATATAATTGGCAGATAGTTCTAATCGTATTCCTTTAAAAGGTTCAAGTGTTGCTCTTGAAGAGAAGTTTTTACTGTGACTGGTAGTTCTTTGCGCATTGATGTATTGACTTGCTTCTCCAACAAGCCATCCATTTTGTGCAGCTTTTGTTGCAAAATCATTATTTGTTTCTCTTCCAAAGAAGTCTCTTTCTTGCTCTCCTCCAAATACAAAGCCAAGGCCAGGTGCAGAAAAATTGTTTCCTAATCCAAATACATCCGTTTTTGGAGTATAACCAGGTAAAAACTGTCCATCAATAGTAGAATAAGTAAAAGAAACAGTTTGTAATGACATCAGTACTTTTGCAAATCCATCTACAAGAGTAATTTTGTTTGGATCTTTTTCTTTTTTCTTTTTCGCCTTATCTTTATCATCTCCTTTTGTATCAACAGGTGCTCCTTTTTGAGTTTCAAATCTAGATCTTGAATTTCTAGATTTTCTCCCTTTTTGATTCACTTTTTTGAAATATGGAACTTTGTTATACAAATTCTTCATATCAAAATTACCTGTCCAGCTTATATTTCTAGAGTTTTGGATTGTGTTACCCAATGAATCTTGAGATAAAGGAGCTCTTTGCCAATCGTAAGTTGTTTGGTACTTAGTTGTAAGGTTTACAAAATCCAAGACAGGAATTTTCTTAAATGGCCATGTATAAGTTAAATCAGCCGATTGTAAGTAATGGTTATTTTCTCCTAAGTTTTTAAAACTTTCAAGAACACTGTCTCTGTTCATTTCAAATTCATCTGGATATAAAGTTTTATCAACTTTCAAATCTCCAGGCTCACGAATCAAAGCTTGGTTATTTGCGCTATAATTTAATTGGAGTCCTTGCATTAACTTCCAGTTCATATTATAAACTCTATCCCAAGTAAATGTTTTACTAAACTGAGGAATAATTAACGCGTTTCCAGTAATATCTCTTGCGCTAGTTTCTGAGTAAGTTCTATCAATATTAGTGGTAAAAGCAAATTGTTCTGGAAGTGGTTTGATATTTATATCGCGTACAATTCTAAACCATTTATTAGACCTCAATAGCTTGTTATTTCTAAAAGGGGAATAAGGTTTTAATTTCGTTTGATACGTATATGTTAATGCTCCGTTATATTCCCTAGTTGTGTTATAAGCCGTTTGAATATCTCTTCGGTACAGCTCATTGTAAGAATAGGTGAATCCAAAGTTTTTAATATCCCAAGGAAATGATTTGGTTGATTTCTTTTTGGGAGAAATCCTCACATTTGTGAAATTGATACTTCTTCGTACTGTAATATCTCTGGCGGCTTTTATTCTTTCCTGTTGTTCTTCAATTGAAGCATCTTCAAGTGATTTTTCAAATTCAATGTCAGGATTCAATGGATCAAACATGGGGTCAATTACACCCTGAGAAAATCCTAAATATAAGGGAAGCTGAACTCCTGCATCCTTGCCAAAAAACTTTCCTAATTGAATACTGGTTGTTGCATCTACTTGCTTTATTGTTTCTCTTTGTCTTTCACTTACTCTGTCTTCAATTCCTCCAAAACCGGGCGTACTAATAGACCCTGCCAATGAAATTGTTGCAAAATCTGCCAAGTTTGCTTGTACACGAGATTGTGCAGCCCATCCTCCTGAGTTTTCAAAATCACTCATTCTTAATTCATTCACCCATATTTTTACACATTTTTCATCTCCAATATCTGGTTTCCAAGGATGGTCTTTTTTCTTATTTGGGTTTCTTATCCCAATCATGATTGTTTTAAGATCAGCTAAATTTGGATTACCAATAACCTTAATCATATGCTTTGCATTCCTAGGAGAAGCTTGTTCAAATATAGATAGGAAAGAAGAAGAAGTGGAACCTAAAGCATTGTTACGCATTATTTTTAATCGCTTAAGCTCTTCAAGTACAATTTCTAAATTGTTTTCTTCAGGCCAAATGTCTTCAGGGCTTGATGCTCCATAATCTGTCATTTTTATTGGCATCTCATATTCGTAGTAATTATACTTGAAATCTGTTCCTAACCTTACAAAGATTGTAACGTCTTCATCTCCTAAGGTGTTGGTACTACTTGTATGTTGTTCCCCGTGTACATACATTTTAATTTTTTTATAATTCAATACATCAAAATTAATACTTCTGAATGCAGCTTTAGCAATTCCGTCTTCCAATCCACAAACTTCCATTTCTAAGGATTGCTCATTTAAATTAGCTTGAACAGCAGAGTTTGGATTTATTTCTCTAATAACTCCAGGAGGAATAGCATATTTGATTGGAACTCTACTTCCATTTTCTTCAATATTTACAGCAGAAATATTAAAGATTGTTCCCGAAGGATCACTCTGAATTATTTCTCCTTCATCCACTATATCTTGGTCATATCTTCTCCAGGTTCCTCTTAATAATTCTAATCGAGCAAACCTTAGTATAATAGGTTTATCAAAGTTTTTCATGAAGATTCTCATAAATCGAATAGACCTAAAATCTTGTATTCCGTTTACAGTTTTAGTAGGTTGTTTTACAGGGATCCTATATTGATACCAAGTCACTGGTTTTTGAGAAGCATCATGAATTCTTTCTATTTTATCTACAATAAAGTTTTTTCCAACCTCCATTTGTCCAGGACCGATATTAATTTTGTATTGGAAGTAACTTTCGGTTTCGTTTAGGTTATTATCTCTATTTATATCTTCCACATCTGGGCTTGTGGTTTTTGAAGTAGGGTAAGAAGCTGCATTCAAAGACTGAGATTGCTCATCTGTGGCAGAGTTTCCTTCCAGTCCATTGTAGCGTTTGTAACGCTCAATAATTGTTGCATTTGCATTGTCATAATTATCATCTCTGTAAAATGTATAATCATCTGCAGAAGGATCACTCAATAACTTAGTTTTTGCTGCTGCTGTCAATCCTGATGTATTTACCCAGGCAACCCAAGTAGAGAAAAAAGCAGATTCATCCGTGTTAGAAAGTCCGTCTAGTCCAACATCTTGAAATTTTCTAGTAGCTGGATTATTATCAAATGCTGTAATAATTTGTTGTGTGGTTGGAATTCTTCCCCAAGCAGTAGTGGAAAGAGTAGAAGCATTGTAGATTCCATCTGTCGGTAATCCATTTTCATAAGATTTAGTTCCATCTCTTAATATATCTTCAGAAACATTTCCTAGATTAAAGTATAATTCACCTCCAGTTCCATTTGGCGCATCATCATTTGTTCCTCCACCAACAGAAGAATTAAGTGGATCCATTACCCAAAACTGAATGTATTCTATGTTAGCATTTTCAAAATCATTGGTTTGGAGTTGCCTCATTATTCCTCCCCATCTAGTTTTAGGACTATTTAAATTTCCATTCACATCCAATCCAGCAGAAATAGCTGAAGGATTAGCATCAAAGTTATAAGGCCCTCTTTCAGAAGGAAAATAAGCTAAGTTAAACATAGCAATTCTATCAATTTGTCCAGCAGTAGGATCAATAGAACGATTAAATAATTCAGTTTCTTGAACCAATCTCATCATATGATTAAATTGAATTGCATCTGCATCTACATAACTAGGAACTAACCCTCTTTCTTCATAAAAAACGGAAGGATCGTAAACGTTCCAGTTAAATAAAGCTCTATTTTTCCCGTAGTTTCTATTGTCGATAAGAGAAGCTTCAGGAAATAAATCAGGTTGTCCTTGTGGAGTACTGGCTAATACCCACGTATTAAATGAACGAATATCAATGGAAGATTGGCTCCCTTCAAAATCATCAATAAAAGATTGTCCTTCATCTCCAATAGCTTTATTGTGTCCAGGTATAAGGTAAGCTGCCTCTACAGAAGCAGTAATGGTAGACTTTTCTTTTGTATTAATAAAGGGTATATTATCTACTAATTTTGTTAAAAACGGAGCCTCACTTTGGAAGTTACTGTTTATCCCTAGCATAGTATTGACAACTGGCTCATCTCCAATATTCACTTTTTGTGTCATTGGTTTTTCAGAAAGCCTCAATACGGTTGCACCAACATTGAAGTTTTTATTAAATTCATAATCAAAATGAGTTCCTAATAACGTTTTCTGAATTGAAGTAAAGAGCGAATTACTTTCTAAGGATATTTTAATTGGAGTCCCAGAATTCATTACTCCATCATTCAATATTTTTACTCTACCTATGTTGTAATTTACTGTATAATCTTGATTTTCGATAAGTTTTACACCTCCAGCAGTTACTGTTACAGAACCTTGAGGAATGTTAAACGCATTAAGAGAAATCTCAGAACTATTGGCAGACTCGTAGGTTCCTTTTATAGTAAACCTATTTAATTCTGGCGATTGAAGTGCTAGTGTTTTTGTACTGTCATACAATTGAGGGTAGGCAATTGTGTTTACAATTGTAGGTGACAATCCTGCAGTCAGTAATTGTTGTTCCAAGTAAGAACCAAAAGGTTCTACTTTGCTAAAAATAATTCTCCCGTTCTGTGGATTTATTGTCCCTCCATTCTCAACTTTATTACCATTATACTGCAAAGGAATAAAATCAAAAATACCATCAGGATATGCTTGTTGTTGCTTATTGATAATATCAGAACCAACAAGTTGAAGGACTGTTTTTGTATCAACTCCAGTTTGTGGGACATAATTAATTTCAACTCCAGTTTTTGGATTATTGTACCAAATATCCAATTTAAAATTCTCTGCATTTATTTGATAAGCTCCAATGGAATAAATGTTTTTCATCATCAAATCCCACACTTTATTTTTAGGAGAGTTTACCGTTCCTTTCAGTAATTTAAGAAAGAGCGCATCATTTCCTTTGATACCATCTGTAGAAAATTCACCAACTTGGTAAGTTTTTCCTTGATAAGTATATTGGTATGAAACTCCCAATATCTCATCATTATTTAGTGGCTGATTTAACGAAATATATCCTAATATAGAATTATAGTTATATTCTGAAACAGATAAAAGTCTTGCATTTTCTAATTTTTCATAGTGCTTACTTTGAAGAAAAGGACCTGGAGAAGAACTTCTTGAAGCTAAAATAGAAGTGGAAGTGGTTAAATTTCTAGTTCCTGCAGTCGTGTTTAAGTAATTGTAAAGACCATTCACATCATTGTAAGGAACGCTTGATTGAGGAACAGTCACGCCCGGATTCCCCTCCAAAATTTTTGCTTCACCTAAATCAGAAAAGGCAATAATATTTCTGGTATCATCCACATCATTTACCCTGTTTGTTACCCATACCTCCATTTTTGTAATTCTTACCTGAGAAGAAACATTAGGCAAGGATGACATTGCTCTATCATAGTTATCCCTGTGATAATGATTTATAAAATAATGTTTGTTTTCTTCGTAATTATTTATCGGTAATTCATACTCCTTTTGTTGAGCTCCGTTTTTAATGTTTATTTCTTTACGTTCCCCTCTGTTTTGCGAAATTACATTTGAAATTCTTAATTTACCAAACTTTAAATCAGCACGTAAACCAAATAAACTTTGACTCCCTTGGATTAAAGAATTTTGAGAAGGAAAGGTAACATTACCAGCTTCTATTTTTTGCAGTATTTGATCTTCGTTTCCTTCATACGCTAGTTTTGTTTGATTTTCAAAATCGAAAGTTGCTTCAGTATTGTAATTAAAATTCAGTTTAAATTTATCGCAAATACTTCCTTGGACATTCAACTGAATTTGTTGATCAAAATCAAAAGTAGTTAACTGTCTTTGTTTTACTGGAATTGCTGGATTTTCAGTCCTAGTGGTATTCAGGCCAAATTTTAATTCAGCAGATCCTTGTGGCTGAATATCTATTAATTTTCCTTCACAAATATCTCCAAATTCTCTATTTTTTGCTGCTAAAGCCGGAGCAAAATCTCCAGAGTTGGTACTGTTGTCTTCTGCGATTTTCTGTTTCCAATAATCATCTTTAGCTTTTTCTTGTTCATACTTTCGGTATTCTTCAAGAGTCATGTAAAACGGATCTCTATATTGGTTGCTGTCTCCAATAGAAGAGATGAATTCATACTTCCCAGTAGTAGAATTATACCTTATTTTTCTCTTAATGTTAAGAGGTTCTTCAAGGTTTACAATACTATTCTTAGACTTATTAGGATCGGTTGAGTTTGTAAACGGATATTTTAGCTTTACATCTGGACTATCAATCAAAACATTTATTTCAGGAATTTCACTCTCGTGACTCCAAAATATAGGTTCAGAAATAGTATTTTTTTTCTTTGAAAACCCAAAGAAAAAAACACAAGTAAATCCTAGAAAAAGGAAGGCACGGTATAATATTTTTGATTTGTTTTTCAAGCTATATTAAAATGATTTCAAACTTTTTTTAATTAATTCTTGCACATCAGTGATTTGAGGCTCAGCATGAGTAATTTGATTGATCACTTTCTCGGCCATTTTTTTGTCAAATCCTAGCACTACAAGAGCAGATAACGCTTCGTTTTTAATTGTATTGTTCATCATGGCAGAATTGTTGTCCGTATTGTTACCCGCCTTCAGAATTTTATCTTTCAAATCCAATACAATTCTTTGAGCTGTTTTTGCTCCTATCCCTTTTATACTAGTAATAGAAGTAATATTACTGGATGCAATGGAAGAGACTAACTCGCTAGAAGTCATAGAAGATAACATCATTCTTGCTGTGTTAGTACCTACGCCAGAAACTGAAATTAATTGCTTAAATAGTTCTCTTTCTTGACTTTCTGCAAAACCATACAAAGTATGAGAATCTTCTTTTACCGATAAATAAGTGAAAATTTTACAATTTTCTTCATTGCCCAATTGAGAATAAGTTTGAAGTGAGATGTTGACAAAATAACCCACTCCACCCGCTTCTATAATAAGATACGAAGGGTTTTTTTCTACTAATTTTCCATTAAGGTGTGTAATCATTTATTACAGGATTTTTGAGCAAGCAAATATAATAATTTCATGTTGAATAGGCTAAGTTATAAAAGTAAATCAAAAAAAAAGAGAGATGAATTATTCATCTCTCTTTTAAAACGTGTTTTAATTTCTAATTATTTAGTAATAACAATTTTTGATGTTCTGATTGATTTGTTATTAGATGTTACCGATACAAAGTATACTCCAGGTAATAAGTTTGAAGTGTTAACTCTTAGTTGAGAATTGTTTTCTACAAGAGTATTTGAGTATACAACCTTTCCTAATAAATCAATTATTTGAATATTTTTATTTACCTCGTTAGAAGTAATGGCCACATTCACATAATTAGTTGCTGGGTTTGGAAATATTTTAATAGATGTCTCTTTTTTTAATTCTTCTATTCCTACAGCATTTGGATTTCTTATGTCAAAAGTTACATCTACCCAAGCACTGTCATTAGGATTTGTTACATCATACCATACGTATTTAAAAACAGTTGTTCCTGCTTTTAACCTTGGATAAACGTGTCCAGAAAATATTACTTTTTGATTTAAGTTCATTGGAACTTGATCTGTTGTATCTAGAGGTTTTGTTCCCCATAATATATTGATTGTACAAACACCCCAGCAAATCGCATTCTCAGAGAGAGGTGAAGTTGTCGTAAGCTCATATCTTTTTACTTTGATATTTGTTGAACTAGAAAATTTACTAGTTGCATCAATTTCTACTGCTATATCTTGGTTGTTGTCGTTTTCCAAAGTATCTACAAGTGTAATTGCAGTACTATTTATTAGCGCAGTACCATTGTGATTTCTAAGTTCAATATTTTGAGCCATTGAGCTAGAAAAACAAGCTATTACGGCTACAGAAAGTAATTTTTTAATCATTATGTTTGGTTATAGAATAGTTAATATAATATTTGTAGTGAAACTTGGCATGGTTATTACTACATTCACACTGTGTAAATTTACAAAAAAAAAATTAACAAAATGAGCAAAACAATCAAATTTTCAATCTTATTAGCCCTTACGGCTTTCGTTTTTTCTTTTACTAGAGGCAATAATAAAACTGTTCCTTCAGTGAATGTTAAAACTCTTCAAGGGAAAACAATCAATACTTCTACTTTTAAAAATGATGGAAAACCTATGGTTATCAGTTTTTGGGCAACTTGGTGTAGTCCTTGTAAAAAAGAATTGAATAATATCTCTGAGGTATATGAAGATTGGCAAGAAGAAACAGGTGTGAAACTTATTGCAATTTCAATTGATGACTCAAGAAACAAGCACAAAGTAAAGCCATATGTAGATTCTAAAGGTTGGGAGTACGAAGTTTACATTGACGCAAATCAAGATCTTAAAAGAGCAATGAATGTAAATAATGTTCCTTACACTTTCTTAATAGATGGAGAGGGAAAAATAGTTTATGAACACAATAATTACGTTCCTGGAGATGAAGATGAATTATACAAACAAATAAAAATGTTGACGAAATAAGTTGGACTCAAAATATTTCGAATAAAAAAGTGAAGTAAAAGACTTCACTTTTTTTTTGTGTTTAGTTTATTACTACATTTGTAATAATAAATAGAAAATATTATGAACTCAGTTGTTTTATTAGGTATGATTGGTGGGCCACAAATTATTTTGATAGTTGTGGTTGTACTATTAATATTTGGAGGAAAAAAAATTCCAGAATTAATGAGAGGTTTAGGAAGTGGAATCAAAGAATTTAAGGATGCATCAAAAGGAGACGAAAAAGACTCCAAGTCTAAGGATTCTGTTGATAATGTATTAGAAGATAAATAAAAACTCCTGTCTTGTTTTCAAGTTATTCTGAATTAAAAAAGAAATTGAACAGCAACAGCACAAATTGTGTTGAGGTTGTACAAAATTATATTGCAAAAATTGAAGAGAAAAAGCACCTCAATGCCTTTCTCGAAGTTTTTGAAGAATCTGCTCTTGCTCAAGCAAAATTGGTAGATGAAAAATTAGCTAACCAAACAGCAGGTAAACTAGCTGGTTTTGTAATTGGTATTAAAGATAATATTTGTTACGAAGGACATAAAGTTTCTTCAGCATCAAAAATTCTTGAGGGTTTTGAATCCTTATATTCCTCTACGGCAGTAGAAAGATTATTGGCAGAAGATGCTATAATTATTGGAAGATTAAATTGTGACGAATTTGCAATGGGAAGTTCCAACGAAAATTCATCCAAAGGAAACGTACTAAATCCAATACAAGAAGATAGAGTCCCAGGAGGTTCATCTGGTGGTTCAGCAGCAGCAGTTGCAGCAGGATTGTGTATTGCAACTTTAGGATCTGATACGGGAGGCTCTATCCGTCAGCCTGCTTCATTTTGTGGAGTAGTAGGATTTAAACCAACTTACGGACGAATTTCTAGATGGGGGTTGTTAGCTTACGCTTCTTCCTTTGATCAAATTGGACCTTTTACAACAAACATAGAAGATGCAGCCTTGCTTACTCAAGTAATGGCAGGTAAAGATGAGTTTGATAGCACTGTTTCTGCTCTTGAAGTAGGTAATTATGTAGAATCACTCTCGTCTGATAAAAAATTAAAAATTGGAATACCAAGACAAGTAATAGAAAGCAAAGGATTAAGCCCTGAGATAAAAACTACAATTTTTGATTTGGTTACAAAACTAAAATCAAAAGGACATAAAGTTGAAGAGTTTGATTTTCCTTACTTGGATTATATGGTTCCTACTTATTATGTATTGACCACAGCTGAAGCTTCTTCTAACTATTCTCGTTATGATGGTGTTCATTTTGGGTACAGAAGTCCCAATGCTCACGACATAGAATCTACTTATGTTTTATCTAGAACCGAAGGTTTTGGAGAAGAAGTGAAACGAAGAATAATGTTGGGTACTTTTGTATTAAGCTCAGGATATTATGACGCTTATTACACCAAGGCAATGAAAGTAAGAAGATTGATTCAAGACAAAACAAAAGAGGTTTTAACTGAATTTGATGTGATTCTTGGGCCAACAACACCAGATACTGCTTTTAAAATTGGAGAAAATGTAAAAGATCCAATTACTATGTATTTACAAGACATCTTTACGGTTCACGCTAATTTAAGTGGAAATCCCGCTATCTCATTACCGTTAGGAAATCACTCTAATGGCATGCCGTTTGGAGTACAAGTAATGGCAAAACCGTTTGCAGAAAAGGAATTATTTGCTTTTTCTCAAGAGTTGATGGAGATTTAGGATTTTATAAATCTTCAAAAGCATCTACAGGAACAGAAACTCCCTTATACCAAATTTGAAATTGAAACATAGTGTCTTTCACAATTCCTATTTTAGTTCCGCGACTTAGTTCGTCTCCAACTTTAGGAGAAACATCTGTGAAATTTTGATATACACTCACAATATTATTTTGATGCTGAAGCACAAGTGAATTATCAGATTTTGAAATAACGGTTCCTTCCATTGCGGTTCTTACTTTCGATTTGTAAGGAGCTTCAAATTTAGCTTGATGTAATGCCCCAGTTTTACGTCCAATAATTTTTCCTTCGTGTGGTTTTTCATATTTAAGAATACTCACAAGAATACTTCTCACAATAGAATTTTTATTTGAGCTGTTGTATTCAACTACTTTCTTTCTTAAAGCAGAGTCTTCTTTTATTCTCTCAAAAACTACTTTTTTGTAATCGAATGTAGAATCCTTTATTAAAGTATCGTTTATATCTTTCAGTAAGATAGAATCTTCTTCATTCAAGATGTTTTGCAAATTAGTAATCCACAATTCTCGATTTTTGTTTTTGGTATCTAGCTTATTTATTTTAATTTGATTGTTTTTATCAATCTCATATAATTCAGAAGCATTTTTTGGAAATCCAGGGATAAATCTTTTCAAAGAAGTATAAGAAATAACTAAATAAAAAATAAACCCAAATAGTAAGGTAAATACAATCCCAACAAGAATGGAGTTTCTGTTGTTTATAGAAAGTGCAAACTTTTCTTCATAGGTTTTAGGGTTCAGAAGAATAAGTTTATTTTTTCTGTTTAGATATGCTTTTAATTGTTTAAACTTTTGTTTCATAAAACTATAAGTCGACTTTTGTAGCGATTTAGTTGATTAAAGATAAAATATTTTAATTTATTATTAGTTATAGTGGCAGTTTATTGATTAATTTTTACATTTACTGATTGATAAAAAGCAGAATACTGCTAATTTATTTTATGACAAAACATACTTCATACATACTCTATTTACTTATTTTAGTTTTTGCAATTAGTTGTTCTACTGAAAAGGATAAACGATTAAATAGATTTTATCACAATACCACTGCTTACTACAATGGTTATTTCAATGCTAGAGAAATAATTAAAGTAACAAATAAAGATTTTTCAAGAAATGTTGTGGAGGACTTTTCTGTTTTGATCACAGTAAATAGATATCCTAACGAGGAACAATCCAAAGCGTATTTTCCTGAAATGAATAGAGCAATTGATAAAACATCAGTTGTGATTACTAAGCATGCTATGCCTAATGAGAAAAAGGGGAGAAGGGCGAAGGATGAATATGGACAATGGATGGATGAAAATTGGCTAACAATGGGAATTAGCTATTTTTATAAAAGAGAATATCCTGCTGCGATAGAAAAATTTGAGTACATCATAAAAATGTATGAAAAGAATGAGACAAAATACTATGCAAAACTTTGGCTAGCGAAGTCTTACATAGAAATGGGAAACTATCCTAAAGCATTGAGTTACTTAAATGAAATAAAAGTAGAAAAAGAAGCTAAAGAATTAAGTGACGAAAAAAACTCAAAAAAAAGCGGAAAGAAATACTCTAAAAGACAAAAGAAAAGGGTAAGAAAAAGATCCAAAGTAAGAGTCACTAAAAAAAGAGAAGAAAGAAAAGAAGAGCGTTCTTTTCTTGTAGAGTTTCCAGAAAAAATGGCTTCAGATTATTTTGCAACTCTTGCCGATTATTATTTGAGAAAAGAAGAATACAAAGAATCAATTCAACTTTTGGATAGTGCGTTAAATTATGTGAAGTCTAAAAAATCAAAAGTCCGTTACAAATTTATACAAGCACAATTGAACCAAAAGCTTGGAAGTAATTCCAATTCAACTGAACTGTATTCTTATGTGATAAAAAAGAGCAACAATTATCAAATGGGGTTTTATTCCAGGATAAATAGAGCTTTGCTTGCAAGTAGCTCTAATAGAGGTGCTCTTAAGAGAGAACTTGAGAAGTTGGCAAAAGATGTAAAGTATATTGAATTTAGAGATCAAATTTTTTATGCTCTTGCCGATATCGAATTGCAACAAGCTAACAAAGAAACAGGCGTAGATTATTTGGAGCAATCGGCTAGTTATCCTCCTTCTAATAAGACTCAAAAAGGAAAAACTTTTTTAAGATTGGCAGACTTGTATTTTGATAATAAAGAATATGTACCAGCTCAAAAATACTACGACAGTACATTAACGGAGTTAGACAAAGAAAGTGAAAGATACACTCAGATAAAGGATAAAAATGAAAGTTTGACAAGATTGGTGGGGTATATCAACAATATTATTCTTAAAGATAGTTTGGTGCAGATTGGTCTATTGCCAGAGAAACAAAGAAGAGATAGAGTAGAGGATATTTTGTACAAAGAAAAAATCCAAAAACTAGAAGAACAAAGGTTAAAAGAAGAAGCTAGTAATGCAATAGTAATTATAGAGGCTGGTTTACCAGGGAATACTATTGGTCAAAAAGGGAGCTTTTGGATTTACAATGAAAAGGTGAAAGCACAAGGAATTAAATCATTTAAAGCTGTTTGGGGAAGTGCCAAGCTTGAAGATAATTGGAGGAGGTCAAACAAAAGTCAGATGGGTGATGGTGAAATGGTGGATATAAATAATTCCCCTGTAGTTGGCGATAAGGAAATAGAAGAGTATTTATCAAAAGTTCCTGTAACCAAAGAAGCAATTGCAGAGGCACAAATGTCTATTATTAATTCCAATTATCTTTCTGGTCTTATTTATGTGAATGTATTGGATAATAATCCAGAAGCAATTAAATCTTTTAAAGACAACAAGAAAAGATACCATCCTAATATAAAAATTGCACCATCTCTTTACCAACTTTACGTCCTGTATCAAGATATAAACCAAAATGAAGATTTAGTAGCAGTTAAGAACTTTATTCTTTCCAATTACCCAGAATCTAAAGAAGCAAAAATTATTTTGGACCCTAATTACGCTTCTAAAATGAATAAAGGAGAGAAAAAATATGAAAATGCCTACGTGATTGCCTACAATCTTGTAATGAATGGAAAAAGTAACGAAGCAGTTTCTCACATTGATAAAATTTTGGCAGAGGAAGATCTAAATCCTTATGAGTGTAGACTGTTGTTTTTGAAAGCGAGAGCATACTCTAATTCTAATGATAAGAAGAATTTAGAAAAATCATTAGCTGCAGTTGTAGAAAAGTGTCCTAACACTGAAGTAGGTTCAATTGCTGAAAAAGCTTTGGGAAAACTGAGAAATGAAATAAATAAAGGAGAAGACATCCAAAAAGTTGATTTTACTGTGGATGAAAAATCTGTTCATTATTTTGCAATAGTAGTGCCTTTGAATGCGAACATAAATAAATTAAAAATTGCTTTAAGTAATTTCAATAGTTCATCATTTGATGAGAAGGGACTTAAAATTTCGGCAATAGGACTTAACAAGACTCACCAAACAATTTTGGTGAAACAATTAGATACTAAAATAGAGGCTCACAGCTATTATGTAGCTTTTAAAGTAAATCCAAAAATGAAGAATTTTATTACCAAGTATGAATATTTCACTATTACACCAAAAAATTATTCTACTCTATTTCAGAATAAAGACTTGAAAAAATACCAAGAGTTTTACAACATCAATTACTTATAAGAATGAGCCCTCATTGTGGAGAGTTTTTTTTGAAAAACTCCTCTGATATGAATAGAATTAAGAGTTATAGTTGCAAACCAATCCTCCATTATATGCAGAAGATAAATTATTTAATTGTTCTAGTATTAATCATATTTCTGATTTCTTGTTCGGAAAAAAGTAAATTGAATGTAGATGTTTCTAATCAAGAAATAGACCTTTCAATTTCACGGTTAGATAAAGAGTTATTTGAAGCCGATTTGTATAAATTAAGAGAATTAAATTCTAAATGGGTAAATGATTATGGGTATTTATACGAAACTTTCATTTCTCAAATGATGAATATGGGACTTCCACAAGACCCAATGATTACTTACAGGTTAGAGAAATTTTTAACAGATTCTACTGTCAATTTTATAAAACAAGAATTGGATAAATCATATTCCGATTTTAGTTCTTATGAACAGGAGTTAGAAGATGCTTTTAAGCATTACTCCTATTATTTTCCTGAGAAAACGATTCCAAAAATTGTAACTTTTTATTCTAATTTTAGCGGAGCAAAATCATTTCCTTATGCCGATACTTTAGGAATAGGATTGGATATGTTTATTGGAAGAAATAGTGATGTAGTAAAGTTTCTGCCAGGCGACAAATATTTTCAATATGGGAAAGAGGATATGGATCCAGAGAACATGGTTTCAGAATCGGTTAAAAGCTGGATTTACTATAATTTTTCTGATCGAATGGAATTTATAAATAATTCTAATTATGCGTTACGCAAAGATTTTCTTTCTTCTATTATTTACCATGGAAAAATGATGTTAGTGTTAGACGCTATGATGCCAAGAAAATCTATTGCTACTAAATTTCAATACACCCAAGTAGAAATGGAATGGTGTGAAAGAAGTGAGAAACAATTGTATGAGAACTTGATTGAATTTAAGCTCATATACTCTAAAAGCGGCAAAGAAATAGCCTCTTATATCAATCCAGGGAGTTTTACTCCAGGATTGCCTCCAGAGTCACCAGGAGGAATAGGTAAATGGATTGGTTACCGAATGGTAAAGCAATACTACGAAGAAAATGACATCCCACTTCAAGAATTGCTTACAGCTAAAGGGGATGAAAGGAAGATATTGAGTTTTTATAGCTTGTAATGATTTCTACTCTCTACTTTAATCCATATTCCTTTATCTTGCGGTAAAGTGTTCTTTCAGAAATCCCTAATTCATTAGCCGCATACTTTCTTTTTCCTCTGTGTTTGTCAAGTGCTTTGGTTATCATTTCCTTCTCTTTTTCTTCCAAAGAAAGAATTTCTTCCACTTCTTCGTGTTCATGCATTTGCTGAGATTGGTAAGAAATCGAAGGTTTTGAAGAATAATTACTATTGTAATTTTCCTTCACATCCTTGTTCATTTTATTGATGATTTCAATGTCATTTTCTGGAAAATCTGTGTTTACATCTCCATTGCTTTGAACAAGATCTACAATAATTTTTTTCAATTCTGTAATGTCTTTCTTCATATCAAAAAGCACTTTATGCAAAATATCTCTTTCACTCATTCCAGAGTGTGATTCCCCATCATTGGGCAACAAAACAGGTAAATTATTTTGGTAAACAGCCGGTAAATAAGTTGCCAATTTATCGGCATTTATCTCTCTTTTGTTTTCAATAACAGAGATTTGTTCCGTGATATTTTTTAATTGTCTAATGTTTCCCTTCCAGTCGTAATGTACTAGCATTTCTTTAGCTTCTGGAGTTAAGCTAATGGTTGGCATTCTATATTTCTCTGCAAAATCCGAAGCAAATTTCCTGAATAACAAATGAATGTCGTCCCTTCTTTCTCTCAATGGAGGTAATTTAATTGGAACAGTACTCAATCTATAATACAAATCCTCTCTAAATTTCCCTTTTTGAATCGCCTCTTCCAATTTTGCATTGGTAGCAGCAATAACTCTCACATCTGTTTTTTGAACTTTAGAAGAACCTACTTTAAAAAACTCTCCGGCTTCCAAAACCCTCAGTAATCTGGCCTGTGTAGAAAGAGGTAATTCTCCTAATTCATCCAAAAATATAGTTCCTCCGTCTGCTTGCTCAAAATATCCCTTTCGTTTTTCGTGTGCTCCAGTAAATGAACCTTTTTCATGTCCAAACAACTCAGAATCTATTGTTCCTTCGGGAATCGCTCCACAGTTTACTGCAATGTATTCGGCATGTTTTCTTTTACTGTATTGATGAATTAATTGTGGAATCGTTTCTTTTCCTGTTCCACTTTCACCAGTTATTAATACCGAAATATCAGTAGGAGCAACCTGCATGCCAACTTCAAGAGCTCGGTTAAGCCCAATTGAATTTCCTATTATTCCAAACCTTTGTTTTACTGATTGTAAATCCATTCTATTAAATTAATTCGCCTCTCATAGAAGCTTTTGTGCAACTTGTAATTTTCACGTTCACGTATTCTCCAACCTTGTGATTTCCTTTAGGGAATATAATCGAAGAGCTATGTTCATTCCTTCCCATATACTCTTCGTCCGATTTTTTTGATACTTTTTCAATCAAAACTTCAAATTCCCTTCCTATTTGTTTCTCAAAATAAGCTAATTGATTTTCATGTTGTACTTTAATTATTTCGGTTAACCTTCTTTGTTTTATTTCTTCTGGAATATCATCTTCGTATTTTCTTTCGGCCAGTGTTTTTGGTCTTTCCGAGTATTTATACATAAAGGCAGCTGAGAATTTTACTTCTTTTATCAAACTCAAAGTGTCTTGATGCTGCTCTTCCGTTTCTCCACAAAATCCGGTAATAATATCCGTAGAAATTGTAGCATTGGGTAAGATTCTATGTATTGCAGCAATTCTATTCAAATACCATTCTCGGGTATATCCTCGATTCATTTTTTTAAGCAAATCACTATTTCCTGATTGAACAGGAAGGTGAATGTAATTACAAATATTAGCGTGTTTCGCAATAGTTTCAATTACATCATTACCCATATCTTTTGGATGCGAAGTAGAAAATCTAACTCTCATTAATGGACTAACCAAAGCCACCATTTCCATCAATTGTGCAAAGTTGGTAGTTGGGATTGTCTCGTCTTTTATTTCACCTTTAGAACTCATGTTCCATCTGTAACTATCTACATTTTGTCCCAAAAGAGTTACTTCTCTGTACCCTCTTTCATATAAATCTCTTGCTTCGGCAACTATTGTTAAAGGATTTCTACTTCTTTCTCTACCTCTAGTAAAAGGAACTACACAAAAAGAACACATATTATCGCAACCCCTTGTGATTGATACAAAAGCAGTAACACCTGTATTATCTAATCTCACAGGAGAAATATCAGCATAAGTTTCTTCTCTAGAAAGCAATACATTTACAGATTTTTGACCTCCTTCTGTTATCTGTAATAAATTAGGTAAATCACGGTAAGCATCAGGGCCTACAACCAAGTCAACTAATTTTTCTTCTTCCAATAAAGCAGTTTTTAATCGTTCTGCCATGCATCCCAAAACTCCAACCATCAGGCTAGGTTTTGCTTTTTTCATTTTTTTGAAAGTGGTTAGCCTTTTTCTTACTGTCTGTTCAGCCTTGTCTCTAATTGAGCAGGTATTCAAGAGAATTAAGTCCGATTCTTCTATATTTCTTGTCGTAGAATATCCATTTTTACTCAGTATAGAAGCAACCACTTCACTGTCCGAAAAATTCATAGCACACCCATAACTTTCTAAATACAGTTTTTTACTGTTTTTGGCAGTATTTGTATCAAGAATTAAAGCCTCTCCCTGCTTGCTTTCGTCTATTTTCTTTTCTGTTGTTTGCATTTACTCTAATCTATTCAATTTCTATGCAAAGATAAAATAAACTGACATAATTGCAGTGTTTCGCAAAGAGAATTGTATTTAATTCTTTTCAAAAGGATTCTCCTTTTCTTCTCGTCCAAATAAAAAAAGAGGTTAGTTTTACCTCTAATCATTCAAATTGACCATTGGCAATAATTGTTTAATTCATCAGGTGTTAATTTTGTAAAATTGGATAATAAAAAATATAGAATCATGAAAAAGTTAAGTTTAATAGTGCTAAGTTTTATATGTGTCACTTCATTTTCTCAAAATAAGGAAGGTCAAATTACATACATTGAAAGTTTAGATATGACAGAAAAAATTGAAGAAATGAATGAGGGAATGGATAGCCTAAAAAAGTCTAACCCTGAACGTGCTGCCATGATGGGTGGAAGAACAAAATACATTGAGGAGTTCATGAAAAGTTTTGAGAGAACAGAAACTGTCTTGTACTTCAAAAATAACGAAACTATTTACAAAGAAAAATCAGCAGAACTTACAGAAAGTGAAGTTAATCAAGAAGCTAATTATATGATGGCTTTTAAGCCAAAAGCAGATATTATTTATTACAATAAGAAGGAAAATAAAAACTACATTCAAAAAGACTTTATGGGGAGTGAATTTCTTGTAAAGCAACCATTAATAGATTACAAATGGAAAATTGTAATGGAGCAAAAAATGATAAAGGGATATCCTTGTATGAAGGCTCAAAAAGAAGATTCATTGTATGTAGTTGAAGCTTGGTTCTCGTCTCAAATCCCAGTTTCTTCTGGGCCAAAAGGATTGTATGGATTGCCAGGAATGATTTTAGAAGCAAAATTCATCAAAATCAAAAAGGAAGGAGAAGTGAAGAAAAAAGGACGAAAAATGATGATGATGCAAGATTTTGCAATGGATGTTATAATTACTGCAGACGTAATAGAAATAAAAGAAGTGAATGATAGAATGGTGAAAGCACCCAGTAAGGGAACAGAAGTGAAAAGTGAGCAAGCTTACAATAAGCTGATAAAAGAGAGGGTGAAAAAATGGCAAAAAGGGGGAGGTCGAGGAAGAGGAGGCAAAGGGAGATAGTCACCTATTTTATTAGTTAAAATATACTTTATGAAAACATTAGTTTTATCCATCATAATTAGTTTTTCTTTTTTTGGTGCAATTAGCCAAGATTTAAATTCCTATACAATTCAAGGTTCGGTTGTGGACTCTATAAACACACCTTTACCCTATACCACTGTGGTCATTTTATCGGATAAAGATTCGTCCTTAATCAATTATGCAGTTTCCAATGGAATAGGAGATTTTGAAATTAAAAATGTAAAACCCAATTCTTACACTCTACAGCTGTCTTTTATGGGCTACCGAACTTTTAGTAAAAAAATTGAGGTGGGAGGAGCAAATGAAATTATCGATTTAGATATTTTAAAACTATCCAATAACGATAAATATTTGAAAGAGGTCTCAATAGAAGGGGAATATATTCCTATTGTTTTTAGAAATGATACCGTGGAATATAATGCGAGTTCTTTCAAAACTCAAAAAGGGGCAAATGTAGAAAAGCTATTAGAGAAAATGCCTGGAATTGAGGTAGATTCTGACGGGGAGATAACTGCTCATGGTGAAGTGGTAAATAAAATTTATGTCGATGGGAAGGAGTTTTTTGGAGATGATCCAAAAATTGCAACTAAGAATATTCCTGCTGATGCAATTGATAAGGTTCAGGTTTTTGATAAGAAATCTGAATTAGCTGAATTTACAGGTGTAGATGACGGGGAGACGAGTAGAACGATAAATATTACCTTGAAAAAAGACAGAAAAAAAGGATTGTTTGGAGAAGTCAGTGCTGGAGGGGGTCTTGAAAATAGATACAAAGGAAAATTAAATTTGAATAGATTTTCTCAAAAGGCACAATTTACCACTTTAGTAATGGCAAATAATGTGAATGAACAAGGTTTTTCTTACAGAGATTATTTCAACTTTATGGGAGGGATTAGCAATGTAATGAAAACAGGAAAATCTAATTTTGACCCTTCTTCAACTGGAGTTCCAATAAATGTTCCTGGAGTAAATAACGGAATAGCTTCTTCTCTTGCTGGAGGAATAAATTACAACCAAGACATCGGAAAATCGACTCACATTATATCTTCTTTTTTCGTCAATAATTCTAATTCTGATATCAATAGAATAACAAATAGTGTGAATTACTTAGCTAACTCTTCTTTTAAATCAAACAATACAAATGATCAAAATCAAGATTTACAAAATTACAGATTGAATGCTAAATTACAACATGAATTTAATGCTCAAAACAGATTGGATTTAAGTTTAGTTGGAATTTATACCGCATCCAAAACGAACGAGATATCCAATGAGAACCAATTGTTTTCTGATGCTACAAATAACACCTCTACTAGTAGCTCATATGCTACCGGAAATGGATTAAATACGACTCTCGGTATAGATTATAAGAAGAAATTTAATAAGTCAGGAAGGTCATTAAATTTTTTAGGAGATTTTTACTATTTGAATAATGTGAGTAAGACTCAATTAGAAACAGATAGAAGTATCAATTTAAGAGATGGCTCTAAT
>TARA_B110000977_G_scaffold200653_1_pt1 | contig 24573 bp, 8 predicted proteins | sample TARA_B110000977 | Tara Oceans TARA_B110000977 (sample SAMEA4397798) | marine metagenome | biome: Polar Biome; feature: [SRF] surface water layer (ENVO:00010504); material: water (ENVO:00002006), including particulate matter (ENVO:01000060) such as... | depth 5 m | reverse complement strand
GTTAATATCGTGACGCAAGACGAACAATCCGATGATGACGCCAACCCAAGCATCAAGAAAGCGCGGTTAGCCCTGGACCCCGTGGCTGTGACTGCAACGGTCGAGCGAGTACTCGACGTGACTAACACCACTAGCACTAGCCCCAGTACCACTCAAAACACCGTGGTGCGCGCCGCGTTAGCCCCCGCGCGCCTGGAGCTTTCCTCTGCGGATTTCAAGCGACTCGCGGGGTGTTTTGAGGCGAACTCTATGGAACGCGCGGCGCGGATCGCGACTCCCCGAAATCCCGTCAAGACAAAGTCGATGTTGCGGAAAAGCGGCGTTGATACACCGGTTCAATCACCGGACGGGAAAACCACGGCTACGGCGTCGAACGAAAAAACTACCACGGATGACGATAACGTTTCCACACAAGATCACCAAGGTAGCGATACCATCACCGCTCGTTTTTTGTTCGCCGCGGAGCTCGCCGAGCTCGTCGTGTTTCGCGGCGACGCGCGACGGGAAGAGCTAGCGTGTCTGTCGTTGGGCGAGTTTACAATCGACGCTGCGGTTACTTCACAAGGCGCGACGCTGGCGGACGTGTCGGTGGGGACATTTTCGCTGGAAGACCGACGATCCGGACGACGTCGTCCAGTCGCAGGTGGAGGTGTACCCCTTGACACGGCGGACGACGAATTCAAACTAGCGCTTCCTTTGTTACGCGCGCGATACGCGTCGTCCGCATCGACCAACACAAACGTCACGGCGACGTTGCAGCGGTTCACGCTCACCGTGGACCCAACGTTTTTACTAGACGTGGGCCGGGTGTTCGTCCCGTCCCTGGCGGGCGGGGGGGGCGAGTCACCGGAGGACGTGTTACCGAAAGATGTACACCTTTTGAATGGAGAAGTGTACTATGTTCCTCCCGGGGATACGTTAAACCTGGACCCGACACATCGGCTACTGGCGGATTCTTTTGACGGCGGCGTGTACGAATTGGACGGAAACGGTAGCGTTCTTTTTGTCGAAAAAGTTGATCACAACGCGCCTTTGATTTTCGTGGGCCCCAATTCGGAGTTGCGGATTCGAAACGTAATCGTGGAAATCGAAGCGTCGTGTGACGAAGACGCGGTCGCGGCATGGGCGATCATCACACGTCTCGCCCCGGGTGCGCGACTCACCACTGATGCTCAGGATGGCGTGCGTATCGTACCCGTCGCGTCCCGCGTTACGCGCGGACAGCGTACAAAAGCGCCTCGCGACGAAAAAAGCAAACCTTCTTCCAAAACGCAAAACACAAAGTCTTCCTATTCCTTGCGCGCCGTGCGACTGGAGCTAAGGGTACTGGGCGACGACGTTGACACTGGTGGTGGTGGCGTGGATAAACTGGAGCTCGATTTCGGCATCGACGCACGCGCTGATTTGGAAACCTCGCCCGACGGCACGTCCACGGAGACGCAGGCCCGGTTAGTGCGTCTCAGCGCAAACGTCAACGGCGCGCCCACGCTCGCGCCGCTGGACGTGCTCGGGTTGTACGTGTCGAGAACCGATTCACACAGTACGCAGTGCGAAGACGCCAGGGTCACCCTGGCAGCCTCACCCGTTGCCGTCGCGCTGTCCATTGACAGGCTCGCGACCGTGCAGAGGGTCACCTCACGGCTCGCCGCCGCCGCCGCGCGCGCGCCGACGATACAGTGCGTCGCGTTTCGGCAAACCTGGAGTTCGGTGCGTGATGGAAAATCTGCCGGTAGCTCTCCCACGCATCCCGTTCCCTTCGAAAGCGGTGCGTCCGGCACAGGCGCTGGAGCCGCAGCGTGGAGCACGTGGCGGCCGCATCCTCCACCGGGGTATGCCTCGCTAGGTGACGTGGTGGGCGACGGAGGCCACGACGTTCCGCCGTCGGCGCCATCGCTTGTGATTCGCGACTCGCCCGCGTTCACGGCGCCGCCGGTTGGGTTTGAAAAAGTTGATTTTGTTTCGCACGATGGTCCTGTCGTTTGGCGTCCTGTGGCTCCCCCCGGTTTCGTCGCCCTCGGCGTGGTGTGCGGCTCTATAGATACAGGGGTTCCGTCGCTAGATGTGATGCGGTGTGTGCGAAAAGAACTCGTTGCCGCCGCGGTGGGTGTTGCCGGGCGCGCCAGCGCCGGTGAGGGTGCGCCGCCGCTCTGGGTGGTGGACAACGCCGGGCGGACGGTGGTGCCGTCGGTTGTTGCCGTAGATGGTCACGACACACCGGCTGCACCGCCGGTGTTGGATCTGCGCATGCCGACTGGTCTTCTCGGCGACCCTGCGTCCAACAAGCGAAGAGCGGATTTCGACGGTACCGAGGGAGACGGTACAGTTGGCGGAGGGTCAGAACACGCCGACTACGTTCAATCTTCGCAAACTTCAACAAACTCGTTGTTCACGAAAACCGTAGTCGACTTTGACCGGGTGTGGTGGAGTTACAACAGCGGCGCCACTTCTGAGTGCAGCGTGTGGCGGCCGCGCTTGCCTATTGGGTGGCACTCACTGGGTGACGTTGCAGTTAACGCGCTCGAGCCTCCCCCGAGCACGGTGATTTTCAAAGCGACAGAAGTAGAGAGCAACACCTTATCTCCGCTTTCCCATCCCGTCGCGTACGAGCGCGTGTGGCGCGACACAGGGTGGCGCGCGCGCGGGAAGCGAAAGGGAACTGTGAGTTTCTGGAGACCCGTGCCAAGGAAGGGATACGTCTTCTGTGGCCACGTCTGTAACAACACACACGCGCCTCCGCCAATAACCGTGGTAATGTGTCTACGCCACGACTTGGCGTTTAAAGTTCCGCTCACAGCGATGGGGTCGGCGGGGTACACGATCGGCGGGCGCGGATTTCGCGGTCGAAGGAAAAATCGGCAACGGCCCCCGAGCGATTCGTTTTGGACCGCAGACGGCGCCGGGTTCAAGCTGGGCCGAGAGCTGCTCCAGATTTGGAAACCCAGAGCGCCTTTTCTGCTTTTCCCAGGCGAAGACGACCCTGATGAGCACGGTTGGCTCGCCACCGGGGGGTTCCACGCCGTGGCTGGGGATGCCGCGTCCGACGACGCCGCGCCCGCAGCGTTTGCGCCGCGGGCGAGCGCGCCTTTTTCGTTTCAATCTGGAATTGCACAAAACTCAACGTCTACCCCGAAAAACGGAACGCAACTCGTGGCGCGTTTGGAACAGATCGATACGACTCTTTTGGTAGAAGAAGGTGTGTGTTCTGATTCCAAAACGCAATCAGCCCACCCATTAGCGAAACTTGCGTTGCGTCGCGTGTCCGTTGACGCGCGGTCTGGAGAGAATAGTGAAACCAGCGCAACGTTGCTCGCCACTTTACACGCGTCGCACCGCAACAAACGCGTTGGGGAGTGGGAACCAATTGTTGAACCGTGGGAGGTTGCGGCGCGGTACGAAAACACGGGTGTTAATAACTCATCAGCGCTATCGTCTACTACGCTACCTTCATCACACGTGAGTGAGTCACGACCAATTGGCTCGACGTTTCGCGTGGAAGGCGCGACGCCGCTGCGCGTAGTGGCGACCAGAGCGTTCGCGGAAGATTTGGTAGCGTCGATCACGAAACCGAAATTCGAGACGAAAAATAAGACCACAAGTAAGGACATGAACAAAGAAATCAGCGGCGTGGTGAACCGCCTTGGAGTGCCTGTTTTCGTGCGCCTCGGTGACGGGGGTTCTGTGTTGAAAACGCGCCCCGGCGATATGTTGCCGCACGTCGGTTTCGACGGATCGGGTGATGGGAGTGGAGGAGGAGATTTGATGAGCGAAAACGGATCTACGTCTGAATCGACAAAAGTAAAAAAGTCCGTCGACGACACGGAAGAACCGACGTACTTGTTGGTGGATGTTTTGGAGACGCGAAATGGAAATATGTTTGACGTGGTGAGCGTCGCACTAGAGGATGATCGAAGCGACGCATCGTCAGTCTCCATTCCTATGAGCATTCACCCTGGTAAAACCACCGGGTCGTTGTTACTCGACGTCGGGGAGTGGCGTACTTCTGTTCGCAGAAATGGGCGCGATAAATCAAATCTTTCGTTGCGGGTTGGATTGGCGCTGAGTCTTGGTGATTTGTATGGGTTTACGACTCAAGAAGGGGACTCGACGAGCGGGAATATACTCACGATTCCCGCCATTGATTTGTTCCAAGTCTCCGTGCGTTCCCAAGGTTGGTACCCGCACGGGGAAGGGGTTTGGGTGGGTAGCGGAGACGGAGACAAAAACGAAAACGAAAACAAACGAGTTCGCGTTCGAGTAAGGCTGGTGGAAGGCTTGAACTTAAGAGCGCTGCGTGCGACGAACACGAACACGGGCGATGATACGGAAGCATCGAACACAACGGACGTAGAATGGGCATCAAGTGAAATGCAAGCCGAACTGAGCTCTATGACTAAACAGAAAGACACTCGTTTACGTCTGCGTCGCGTGCGGGGTTTGGAGCTAGCGTGGTGGTCGAAAAACAGCGGCGCGGCGGATTTTTCCGCCTGGCGACCTTCATGTCCTCCCGGGTACGCCATGCTAGGTTCCACAGTCGTCGCGTCGTTATCCGCCCCAGAAGAGGCGCTTGTAGCCCCGGCGCCGTGGCTACTTGAGCGCACGAGTACCGATGAGGGTGAATATTTGACCGGTAAATCCAACCTATCAACAGACGGTTTGAAACCAAGCACCGCGCCCGCCACTACGTTCCACCCTGTTTTCAAAGACGGCGGGTCGCGATTAAAAAAGAACCCGACCACTGGGACCCTTGCGATTTGGCGAGTCATTGCTCCGGAAGGGTACATCGCGGTGGGGTACGTAGTGACTGGCAGTCACACGATGCCTGACCCCCAAACCGTCGCGTGCATCCGCTCTGACCTCACCACTCTGTCCACCCCTGCGCCCGCGCCGTTGTGGACCACGGAGGGCGGCGAGAGTAAGTTGGGAGGTGGTAAAACGCAAGTATACCGCACGGGCGTGGCGGCGGGTGCGGGGTGGCTCGTGGTTTCCGGGAGCAACGTGTCAGTCTTCACGGATGCGTGTGAGTTGCGATGGGACGCCGAGAGCGGCGCGATTGTGTTGGATGAAACGAGCGTGTCTTCTTTGAACGGCGACGGCTCTTCAAACTCGTCTTCGAAAACCGAAACAAACGCGCCTTGCGTCGCGCTTTCCGAAACTGGGCCTTGGACGCCCGTTTCGGTGCACGCACTGGGCGGCGCCGGGAGCGCGGCAACTGTTATAGGGGGTGGCGGGTCCGTGGTGGTGGTCGATCGCACTTACGGGTGTTTGCGAGCACCCGTGGTGGTCGTCACAAGGGACGTGCCGTTCAATTTACAGGCGCGTCTCGTCAGAGTCGGACAAAACCGAGACTCGTCGCTTTCCTTTTCGGAGAGTAATGCTGCAGCTGCGGCGGCATCTTTCGCAACCAATAAAATCTCCCCACTCGTGGAGGTGTACGAAAGCGAGCGGTTCTTCCCCATCGCGGGGTGGCTGCCTCCGAAGTCCCCGTTCGACGAGTTCTTCACTGCTAGGTACGGGGACGTCAAAGGATCGGGCTCCACCTCGCACTTCGCGGACGTCGCGTTACCGCAAGGGTACCGGTGGGTCGGGCCGTGGCAAGTGGACCGGGACCACGACGTTGACGACAAGGGGTGGGCGTACGGCGTGAACTGGGTCACGCGGTGGCCCCCTCCGCGGGGGAGCCACAAACGCGGGCTAAACGCGACAAGACGACGACGCTGGGTGCGACGAAGAGCGTTGATTGGCGACCCGGTTTCGGGTTCTTTGAAAAATCTGGAGTTTGAAGATGACGTCACGAGTTGGCGCGGAGAGCTGAATGGCGACTCTTCGAAATCCTCTTCTCTCGCTTTGCCTCTCGGGTGCGGCGACTCGCTGGCGGGAGGGTCTTCAGACTTAGCGCTTGACATTCGCATCGCAGGCAGTGACGCTGACGAAGCAACTTGGGCGTTTGAGTACGACGTGAGCAATGAATCCGCCGGCGTGCTGCCTCCCACCGCGGCGTGGCCCGTCCCGGTTGGGCGTTTGGGAAGCGCCGCGGGGAAAGGCCCGTGGCTCGCGTCGTGTTTGACGAACGACACGTTGCGATTTGCGACCGTCGCCGCGGAATTGGACAGTGCAGTATCGTCCGTGGTTGCTGTGGACGCGCTTCGCGAATTGAGCGCATATAGGCTAGTGGTGCGTGCACCGGTTGTGGTCACGAACGCGCTTCCGTGCGCTTTGCAGTTTTCGATCGTTCGCGATGCAGACGGCGTCGTCGCGGCTCAAGGCGTCGCGTCGCCCGGCGTCCCGGTTTCAATTTTCGACGCCGACCCCCGGGTGCCGTCGAGATTAGAACTGGTGCCGGTTGATTCGTCGGGAACGCCAACAGGCGCATGCGTGAAAGCCATCAGGCTGTTCGGCGACGCGCTTGACGCGTTGCGAAACAAAGACGTGCCGACGATGCCGTCTGAAGTGCTGGTGCAGACGTTTGCTGAAGGTTCTGAAAATTCACAATCACAACCTACGCCACTTCGCTTCTCCGTCGCAGTGGACCGCGCCGATTCCACGCGAAGCGGCGTTGGAAGACCGGGCGCGCCAGCGTCACTGGTGGTGGATGTGAGAGCATATTTAGTCGTGGCGAACGGAACGCCGTTCGACCTTTGTGTTTCTTCATTTGCGGTTGAGAACGTCGGGAGCGTTACGATAAAACCGGGCGCGCAACAAATCGCGGCGACGCCCGAGACCGAGTTGGCAAAGAAAAAGCCGTCAGGGAAGAGTTCCGACGACGCGCTCGGTTACGGATTTAATAGCTCGCCAATGACACCGCGACTGATGTGGATCGGCGTACCTGGTGGACCTCAAAGCAAAGTGTCCGTGGAACCCGGTGCGCCTCCCGTCAAATTCGCAATCACGACGGAGACGAACTCAATCGTCGAGCTCTTCGCAAACGCGGCGGCGTGGGCTCCAACCGGAGTCAGCGCCGCTGCGCCGCGCCCCACGCTGCGCGTTTGCGTTTTCCCAACGCTCGCGATTTTGAATTTGAGCACGGTTCCAGTTGCAGTTTGCGCATCAGACCGAGAGGTCGGGGCGGTGCCGCAGGTGTTAAACCCTGGGTCGGGACCCACACCGGTGCATCGCGGGTTTCAAGTCAAAGATAAAAGAAACAAAGCTGTTTCTACAAAAGACGACTCCGGGAACGATTTGTCGCTTTGTTTTTCCTTCGGTAGCGAGGACTTTCCCTCGACCCCGGGCATCTCGATTCACGACATCGCAAGCAGCGCAGGCGGGGTGTTGATTTCCCTGCCTGGCGAGGGAACTGATGGGTTAGACACTCTAAACCCTAAACACACTGCTGTGCTTCGCGCCTCCGTGGAAAGCACGGGCGAGGGGTGCCGTCTCCTGGTGCTTCGCGGCGGTGACGGCGCGGCGGCGGCGGCGGCGGCGAACGTTCGCGTTGAAAACAAATCCGGTGAACGTGTCTGGGTGCGCCAGACGCGACGGGAGACCTCCACTGACTCTGCGACTTCCAAATCCTGGACCCCAACCAGTGTGTGGGTTGAAGTGACAAAAGGTGCGTGCGTTCCATGGACTTTGGAGGACCCGGCGCGGTTCGAGGCGGAGCAAAAATCTCCCGACGCGACGGTTTCGCGTCAAAAGTCGGCGGAGCGCTCTGCGGCGAAGTTCGCGGGCGAAGATGTCGAAGACGAAAACCACGAGGAAGAGGAGGAGAATGCTACGTTTGAAGTTAATGCTGACAGTGGGCTCACTACATCAGAACCTGCTTTTGTGGAAGTTTGTGTAGGGGACGATCCGACGAGCGCTTCCGCGCACGCGGTCGTGTCCGTGCCCGCGGATGTCGCTCGCGGCGAAAACAAACACAAAAAATCCCAGAAGGTTTTTGGCGACGTTGGCGACAACACGTGTGTTGCTCTTTTGGAGTCAACCGCGGTACGCCGGCGGTACGAAGCCAACGGGGTTTGTCTGGAAATGGTACCCGCGTCGCGCGCCGTGATTGAGGGATACAACGCGCCGACCGACGCGCTTGATAAATCAACCTCGTGTGTCCTTCCAGCAGAGTCAACTCTGGAGCTCTCCTTGCCTAACGCGAGTTTAAGCCTGGTCGACGGTTCGGATGAAATTTTGTTCATGTCACTGGACGGGGTTGAGTTGCGAAGTTCGCAAGGTCTCGGGTTGGATGGTGGAAGTAACTCCCTTGAGGTTATAATAGCCGGGGCGCAGGTTGACGATCCGCACCCGAAACGCGCGTTTCCCATCGTCGCCTGGCACGACCCCAAACGCGGACCTTTGCTCAGAGCGACGTTGACGTCAATAGCACCGACCGGTTCGGATAACGGTCAGAAGGGTGTCACCCCCGACGACATGAACCTCACGAGAGAACTGCGGTACCCCGCGATGTGCGTAACCGCCGCCCCGGGTGGCATTCACTTCAAAGTACACGAATCGTTTCTGTGGCGGCTGGTTGGGTTTTCCGGGGCGTTTTCGAGCAGTGATATGGACAGAAAGCACAGTGACTCTGGTGCTATCCATGATGTATCTGCTAATGTTCAAACCAGTAAAAATGCAAAATCCAACGACCTGTCAATGAGGGTGGATCTGTTTCGCGTCTCGCCGTTGGTCGCCAGGCTGACGTTCAAGCCCTCGAGTGGGCGGCGGCCGCCAAGCGTCGGACCAGGCTTGGCCGCCACGCTCAGCATGCTCCACCTCGACCGGCTAAAGTTCGAGGTCGGCGAGTACCGCAAGGGAAGCCGGCGGATTCGCGGTTCGCAGCTCGTCACCGATGTAACGCAACACGTGAAATCGGAGGCCACGAAACAGGCGCTTGCAGTGTTGGCATCGGTGAACCACCTGTCCAACGTAGCGGGAACTTTAGAACGCGCGGGGGAAACGATTCGCGGTCTTTCTGGAGGGAACAACGCTTCGCAGAACTCCAAGGTTGGTGACTCAAGCGACGACGATTTGGAGAGTAACCCCCGACGAAGTGCGATGGGCGACGCGATGGACGAGTTGACAGGAGGAAGAAAAAACGTCGTCACCGGTGCGCTGGTCGGGGGTGGCGAGCTAGTTGGCGGAGTGCTAGGCGGCGTCGGCGGGATATTCACGAAAAGTATCGCCGGGTTCAAAAAGAGCGGACTGCAAGGGTTGGTGGATGGCGCGGCGCGAGGCGTGGTCGGGGCGGCGACCTCAACTGCTGCTGGGGCTGTTGGATTCGCGGCTAGAGTGGTTGAGGGCGTCGAAGCAACCGTAGGTGGAGTGCAGGACGGAATGGAGGGTGTGCTCAGCGCCACGGACGCGGCGGCGTTCGCGGCGGCGCGACCGAGACGCGCGCCGCTCGCCGTGCGAGGCGACGGCGTCGTGCGGGTCTTCTCGGAGCGCGACGCGGAGGGCGCTAGGTTGTTAAGGGTAGCGTCAAATTCACAAGGTGGCATCACCGCACAGGGCGTCGTCGACACGTTGAACCCTTTGAACCTGGGGAACACGCTTCAGAACGTCAACGCGGCTGCGAAACGGCCGTTCGCTGGAGGAAGGTTCGAAGACGTTTTGGTTTTGCAAGACTCGGGAAAGATATTACTGCTCTCGCACCGGCACGTCGGAATTGTGGTGCGTTCCGAGGAGCGCGTGGAGTGGATTCTTGGCTGGTGTGAAATCTGCTCCATGAGGATCGACGGAAGCGATGCCTCGAAAGTTACAGTGCAGGCGAGGGATAGTACTAAAGACAACTCCAAGGGTAGTGGCTCCACTACTTGGAAAACTGTCGATGCGGGTTCGTCTGAAAAAGCGCTGGAAGCGTTTCGAACGATGGAACGGGTTTGGACGGCGTCAAGAGCGGCAGCGGCGAGGCGAGGAGGAGGGGCAGGAGGCGTGGCACGTGGAGGAGGCGTGTTTTAGGGTTTAGGTTTTAGGGCTTTGTGTAGTAGTCTTGATTACATCTGTTATTCTCATCACACTGCGGCGTATCCATTATTTCTGTTCCCATACATCCTGTTCCCACTCGGGTTCTGTACCACCGCCCCTGCGGGCGCGGCTTTCTGGTTAACCTCCTCGAACACCTGGTGAAATTCCGCATGGTGTACCATGTTGCTGTCTTTGTCCATGGCATAGCATAGGAACACAGCGTCCACGACGTTGAGCATGATCATCACGAAGAACATCAGGACGACAAAGGCGACGAGGCCGGAGAGGACACCTACTAGGATCGCGTATAAGCCGGCGTTGGACGTTGCGCTCACCACAAAAGTAGCGTAGCTCAGCAACCACGTCGTGACGCCAAACCCGCCCGCTAAAATAAACGCGGTGCCTTGCAGAATCATACCCGGGAACGCGTACGTGCCGTACGCTGCGAGGAAGTTTCTGCTGAGTAGATCGCTTACACTCGCGGCGGCGTCGCAGAAAGCAGCCCCAGTCATCGCCGCTTGGAGCGTGGCGAATTTTGAAATGTACTCGATGATGGCGTAGACGCACTCCAGGCAGGTGACGACGAGACAGACGAGAATGTTGCCTCTGTTGTCCTCATCTCTGCGCATGCGTTCCGCGGCTTGCTTCGCGAGCTCAACCATCGTTAACACAAAACTCCCAAAGCAAATCGTCCCGAAAGAAGGACCCAACGCGTTTTTCAGCGAGTCGCCGACTAAACCCGAAAATTGCGTCGTCCCCGCCGGCGCGAAGTACCACTGGCACATCGTGCCTCCGATGACGTACAGCCGTGTTTCTAAACACGTGCTCGTGACCCAGATCAGCGAGATCGTAGCAAGCGTGGTGTAGAAAGGGACCCAGGCATCTACCTGCCAGGCGCAGCAATCCGTGGGGGTACCGGCGAAGTTTAGGCAAGAATCAGCCGCTTTTGAGACGGCCTCGGAAGATACCGCTACTCCTCCATTCTCAAACGCGAACAACATCGCGTACACGACGGGAAAAATGTAGACTAAACTTCCAAAGGATAAACCCACCGTGGTGGTGATGATGTGAGGGTTGTCTTTCAAACCTTGTGTTGATACGCTTAATAAACTCGCTACTAGGTTCAACTCGTCCGTCCAAAGGTAAAAGCAAAACGCCGATAGTAGCGTGAGGAGGGTGAAGATTATTCCAGGAATCAGGTTGCCCATCGCCAGGAACGCGATGGACAACGCCGCCATGACCCCTACCTTTAGGTACACCACAGTCCACACCATGGTATGCGCGCACTGGCGGAACAAAGTGAGCATCCCGAGGCCTAGGAAGAAACTCGCGGCTAGGGAGACGCACAGCCACGGGATGGCGCCGTCCTGAAACTCCTGCGCGTTGAACGGCGCGTCGGGGTCGACGTTATCGGCGGCATCAGCTGGAGATTGTCCTAGCTGCGGTTCATCGCCTTTGACTGATTTCGCCCGGTACCGCGCTTCGTTCGCCGCTAACACATCATTGAAGTGGAAGGAAGGCGCGCTGCACGACGCGCCGCTACTCATCATCGCTGCGTCTGGCGTTTCACTCTTGTTACTGTAAGCGAGGAAACCTCCCGCCGCGGTCGCCAGGATCACCACTAGTAAGACCCAACTCCAAACGGCGTCTTGCTTTTTTCTGTGTTAAGAGGGGACGGGATGGGTCAGGGGGATGGGTCAGGGGTGGGTGGTGATGCGTGCGGCTGAGGGACCGGGAGGGGCGTCGCGTTCGGAGGGTCTTGACATTCAGACTAAAATACCGAGGTAACCACCCTGCGAAAACAATCCACGTGGCGAGTAGGGAGGCTAGGAAAGGACGTGGACGACGTACCTCGGGCCATGGTTGTAGACGCCCTCGGGCACGCCCAAGGGTGCGTACGCAGTGGACATCGTGTCGGGTGAGACACGAGACTGCGCGGCGCGAGACTGAGCGGAGGTCGACTCGTCGCGGCGTCAGAGATCAACGACGAAGGAGATCGATCCTGAGACGATTTTTCTTTCGGCTCGCAGCGCGAGTCGAGGTTTGGAGATCGACTAGAAATGACAAGTTAATAAACCATCACATCGTTCGATGCTTGATCACGTAGGGTTTGATTGACGTCTCAACATCGACGCGGTCGTGAAGGCCTGCGCGTCTCACCGCCCGCCACACTCGCTCGAGCGGTCCACCCTCGCGGTCGACGTTCACGTCCCTCACACTTAGTGTAGGACACTCGTGAAGCGTCGTCACCGCACGCGTTCAGCCGGCGCGCGTCGCGTCGCACGTCCCCGTGTAGCGCATCGCTTTCTTATCGATAAGCGACGATGTCGTGCGCGTGCACTTCCACCTCTATGGCGACCGCTGCAAGAGCGTTAACCAGCAGGCGCGCGGCGAGTTCCAAACAGATCAGGACTGCTGCGATCGGTAAGAACACCAGACGCCCCGTGCGCACCTCCGCGACGACGACCAAAGCCGGTTCCCTGGGCGACCCCCCCGTCCCGGTCGCGGTGAGGACCGCGCAAGGCCAGATGATCGATTGCTTCAGCGCGTTGATGATGAACAGGATCATCTTCATCGGCGACCGTATTGACGAGGACGTCGCCACGCGGGTGTGCGCAGAACTCCTCGCACTGCAGTACGACGACCCCACGAAAGACATACGGATCTTCCTCAACTGCACGAACGGCACGCAGTACTGCGTGACGACTATTCTGGACATGATGGAGTACATTTCGTGTGACATTTCCGTCGTGGCGCTTGGGTGCGTTGCCGGGCCACCTGCTATGATTTTAGCAGGCGCGACGAAGGGCAAGCGCATGGCCTACCCCAGCGCGAGGATCATCCTCTCACAGCCCCTGGGAGGCCTCTCAGGAACTTCATATGAAGTAAGAATCCAGGCGAAGGAATTATCGCGAAACGCCCGAACGCAAGTTGCGTTTTTCTCGAAATTCACCGAGAAGCCGTTTGAGGAAATCGGCGAGTATTTAGTGCGAGACTCGTACATGAGTCCCACAGAGGCGATCGAGCTCAATCTGATTGACAGCATCCTGTCGGTTAATGAAGAAAAAATCGAAAGGGGCGCCAAAGGGGGCAAGGCGCGTTAGGAGTTGACGGCGAATGGAAACCATTTTTTAGGCAAAGGAGTGTAGCCAACTTTTCATACCAAGGTATCATCACAACACATAAATACACACTCCCTACTCTCTACCCTCAGCATTTACACCGTCAAGTCCTGTATTTGCGGTTTCTCCGCCAGGGCTATCGCTAAAGGCGCGGGCAGTGACTCGCCCCGCACGTTTGCGCGCGCGATCGTTTCTGCCGCCGCCTTCCGCGCCGCTTCCAGGAGGTACAAATCAGTCTGCACCGAGGCGTGGAAAAGATCCAGGGTGCCTCCGGATTGCCTGGTACCCAACAAATCACCAGCCCCTCGAAGTCGCAAATCGGATTCAGCAACATGGAAACCGTTGTTCGTCTTTTCTAAAACCTTTAACCTGTCCACCGCGGGGCCACCCGCTTCCTTTCCTACCAGTAAAAAACACGAGCTTTGTTTCTGGCCTCGCCCTACCCTGCCCCTTAATTGGTGCAGCGTGGACACCCCGTGCCTGTCCGCGTCCTCGATGATGATCACCGACGCGTTCGGTACATCGACGCCTACTTCCACCACTGAGGTGGCGACTAATACTTGTGTCTCCCCGCTAGTGAACTTATCGAGCGCGACGTTTTTCTCCTCCGAGCTCATTTTCCCGTGAAGCATCCCGAACTTGACATCGCGGTATAGACTTTCCAATCTTGTAAACTCCTCCTCCGCGCTCTTGAACCGCTCAAACGTCTCCGCCGTGCTGTTCTGCACAAGTGGCGTGATGATGTAGCACTGGCCGCCGGATTTCACTTCGTTTACCATAGCGGAGTATGCCTCTTCATGTGACTTGCCGCGTAGAAGCTTGGTGTGAATGGGCAGGCGCCCCGCTGGTTTCTCGTCGATGCTCGACAGCGCCATCTCGCCGTGCTTGCACATTGCCAGCGTGCGCGGGATAGGCGTCGCGCTCATCGCAAGCATGTGGGGGGCGTGGCGCCAGGTAACCATGTCTTCAGAGGAGGTGTCGGAGGAGTCAGATGGGGTATCAGGTGTCTCTGAGGTCACGGTCTTTGCAGCCTTTTTAGTCTGCTTTGTGTCTTCCACAGGTACTCCGCGTCCATCGTCCTCTCCTGCTGCGGCCCATGCGGCGGCGTCCGCAGCGTCGCCGTCCTCTTCCTGTTCCTTCCGCGCCGCGTCGCTCTCCCCTTTGACAATCGCAGAGGCGTGGTCCATCATGGCTTCCGACTTTTGGACGTACCCCCCGATGGGCCCTTTCGACGCCAGCGCAGCTCTCTGCTCAACCCCGAACCGGTGTTGTTCATCCACCACCGCGATGCCCAAACTTTTAAACTGAACCGAGTCGGAAATCAACGAGTGCGTGCCGACGATTATCTGCGCGGCGCCGGATTCGATTTGAGAAAGAGCGGCGTCCCGTAACTTTTTAGTCATGCTGCCTGTGAGGAGGATCACGGTTGGCGGATCAGGTAGTCGTCCTAATAGCTTCGTCAAAGTTTTGCAGTGCTGCTGCGCCAAGACCTCAGTGGGCGCCATGAACGCGCCTTGGTGCCCGGCTTCCACCGCTGATAAAATAGCCAGCGCGGCGACGATTGTCTTCCCACACCCGACGTCGCCTTGTAACATCCGCAACATGGGTTTCGTGCCCGCCATGTCGTGGAAGATCTCCTCCAACGCGTTTTCCTGGCCCCGGGTGAGAGAGAAATCAAGCACGTTCCGCAAAGCGTCGCACAGCGCCGTGGACACGACGGAAACCCCCTCGCCCCCCGCGTTTTGCGCGCGCTCGCGTTCGATTAGTAACGACGTTTGTAAAAGCACGAGCTCTTCGAACGCGAGGCGCTCTCTTGCATCACAAACCCTTTCCACGGAATCCGGGCGGTGGATGTGTTTCATCGCGTCCACGTGTGACATGAGTTTTAGCTCAGGGAGAACCGTCGACTCGAGGCCTAACGAAACGGTCATCGGGTCTGCTGGTAGTTTCGATTTCAGCGCCTCCAACGCGGCGTGTTGCACGTCGGGCCACTTTTCAGGCGCCACGTCGTGCTTCTTCGGGTACGTTGGGACGACTTCCACGAGGGCGTCTTGAGTGACGTGCATCGCCAAAGCGGGCTTCTCAAGCGTGATGTACCCCCTAGGGGTCTTGCCGGACAGGATGCCTCTGACGCATACTACAGATCCGGGCGTGAGTTGGCGCTCGACGTCCACCGGGACGTACTCCCAGATTTTCATCTCAAACGTTTCAAAGGAGGTTTGAGAGGAGGTTTGAGCCTGATTTTGAGCCATTCCATCGACCGATTCATCACGTTTATCCACTTCCACGTCGATGAGCAGCGTGGCGGGGGTTTTGTGCCCCCAGCCTTTCCGTGACGGCGGCGCTTTCAGGAACGACCCTACCGTTCCTATCACCAAAACTGCCGTGCCGTTTTGCATCCCCGGATTGAATCGCGCGAACTCCTGGTACTTCCGCGGGTAACACCGCAACACCTTCTCCACGGTGGTGACTTCAGACTTTTTTAGCACGTTGATCATCCGTGTGCTTATGCCGTGGTCCTTCAGGATGTCAACGGGGATTTGGGACCAGCTTCCGTGATCCTTTCGGAGCTTGGCGTGCAACTCCGCGAGCGCCGGGTCGACCGTGTTGGAGTCCGTCTTAGATGTCGTCCCTTCGTTTTTGTTCGCATCTGACGTCGCCGCTCTCCCAGCCGCGGTCAAATCGCTCGCCTCGGTCATCCGCGCAAAGTCCATCGTCTCCGGAACAAACCCGTTGATCGGGTCCGCGGCGATCCAGAACGGTTTTCGCGTAGGTTTGGGGTTATCAACGACCGCTTGCGTTTGCGTCATGTTCGATTCGTCACCGTCGTCCTCGTCCTCGTCCTCGGACAAGTCGTCCAACTCAGCGGCGGCAATACCTCCCGAGTTCAACACGTCAATCTCGCCCCGGTCCGAGGTTACGATTGGAGTGGCTCCAAAGCTAGGTGCGACTGATGCACTGGACGCACCATAGATGGACGATCTCGACGCCACCGGCGTTACCGACCTGCGCATTACGTTTTTCGACGGGTCGCCCAGGGAAAACGAGTGCGCCGACATCGCCGCAACGGCTTCCGTGAGCTTTTCAGAGTCGCCCCGGCTTTTGACAATCTCGGATGAACCCGGGCCTGTCGTGCCCTCCAGGCTCACCCCCAACACACCCTCCAGCACGTCCCCGAGCATCCGCGCGTCCGCCTGCGCTCGGTGCGCGACTTCCCCCTCATTTGGCCCGCATTGAAAGTGCTGCGCAAGGGTTTCCAACTTGAAGCTGCCCACGGTGTTTTTATCCAACCGTTTCCGAGCCAACGGCAACGTGTCCACGAACCGCCAGTCATCAGGCAACTCCTTGCCCAATCTTCGATACTCAGCTTGAAGGAACCCGGCGTCGAACTGCCGTGCGTTATGTGCCGCTAAAATAACGGAAGCGCCGCCTCCTTGTTCCCGAGCGTTATTCACGTACTCTTCCAGTAGCTCAGCGGCTCGCGCGAACGAAGGCACCGACGGCGCGCTGACCATGCTATTCGTAATCCCCGTGAGCTGCGTGATGTGCGGCGGGATGTTGAACCGCCCGGGGTTGATCAACGTGGACATCGGCTCCTGGGTTTTGTCCGACACATTAACAGCGGCGATTTCAATAATACGGTTCTTGTCCTTTGAAAGACCGGTGGTTTCCAAGTCAAACGCGATGACGATTGGAATCTCATGTGACTGTTTGCTCACGGTGGAGGACATCTTGCTTGCGTTTGTGGCACTACCAATGGTGGGCATTTTGATCGGGCTGACCGGGGTGCCTCCCGTGGGTTGCGCTTGGAAAGTTGAAGCAGACGAAGTTGAAGAGGAAGCTCCACCCCCCGCGTCACTCCACGCCGACGTTTGCTTGGTATCCGTGGCGGGCGATTGTCCCCGTCGCTGCGTGCCGCTGTTCGCTCGCTGGCGCTGGTCAGGCACAACAGAACCCTGACTCTGCGCGGGAGGGCGCCACGCTTGCGGCGGTGGTTGTTGTTGTTGTTGTTGTTGAGTTATAGATCCTGGTTGTGCCGCCTGCTGCTCGTGGCGGTACAGCGCCGAGCCCAGTCTTCGCAGCAAGTCGTCTCGTCCCCGAACATCCATGGCGCCGTACGACACCGCGTCTTGGCGAATCGCCGCGAGCGTGCTGGCGAGCTCAGCAACTAGAGGGGTTATTCCTCCGTTATTCCCCACCAACGCCCCCTCCAGCTCCCCTAAATGGTTACAAAGGAACTGCTGGAAATCCACAAACGCCTTGCCTTTCGCGTTCGGGCACCCTTTGCTGAGTTCGTAATCCAAGCCTGCGCGAAGGCGCTTGGCTAGGCCGGCGGGGTCACTTAACGAAGAACCTGCCGCGGGATCCTGGGTCGGTGTTGTGGTTGCGATTCCCCTGCGGTTCGCATCCAACGGCCCCGGAGGACCCGCGACCGCCCCTCGGAGTAACGTGGCGCCTCTTGATGCATTTTTCACGTGTTTCCCGAGGGCGCTTTCCGAGGGAACTGCATCATGGTGTTTTGCGAACGACCCGCGTGTCGCCGAAACACCCGCGTGGCGTCGCAGGGCAACGAGCCCGGCGCGGCGTAAAGAATGCATGTGACTCGCGTTCGTTCTCACGGAAGAGGCACTCGTCGCCATCTCAGCGAGCCATCCGCGCGCACCGGAGTGGTCGACTGACGCTTGCCAAGAAAAGCGGGAAACGAAACTTAAAACTCAATGGCGCGCAGCACGTCCACATCAAACATTCCATTGAGTTATAGACCCTTGATTGTCTCAATGATTTGGACTCACTTTTTCTGGAAACGAAGAAAGTGGATAGACTTGATTACTTGTCGAGACTCCGCCCGCCTCCCGTGTGCTCCATATACGCACGCGCAGTCGAGTACGCCTATACCTCCATTGAACAATGGCTTCCATGACCGCCGCGGCGCTCGCCCCAGTCGTCTCCAAGACCACCACCTCCAGGTGCGCGTTGTTTGACACGAGCTTTGCGATCTCCTTTTCACCAATCGTCTCGACCGATAACGATGGTTCACGAACATCTACTACCCTCCGATACCTCCGCTGACCAATCAAATCCACCTTTACCCTATCAAACACCAACACAGGAGGTCCACCGTACGTGTCAACGCCGCCCCCAGGTACGCGGCCTACGCCGTCGCCCCCGCGAAGAAGGCGTTCTTCTTCCCCGGCCAAGGCGCGCAGTCCGTGGGAATGGCGAAAGAGCTTTGCGAGGAGTGCCCCGCGGCGCTTGAGTTGTTCACGAAGGCTTCTGCGATTTTGGGGTACGACCTGCTGGATGTGTGCGTCAACGGCCCCGCGGAGCGCTTGAACTCCACGGAAGTGAGCCAGCCCGCGATTTACGTCGCCAGTTTAGCGGCGCTTGAAAAGATGAAAAGCACTGAGGAAGGCGCCGCCGAAATCGAAGCCGTCGACGTCTGCGCCGGATTATCGCTAGGCGAGTACACCGCGTTGACGTTCGCAGGTGCGATTTCGTTCGAGGACGGGGTGAAGCTTGTTAAGTTAAGGGGCGAATCCATGCAAGCCGCGGCGGACGCCACGCCGTCGGCTATGGCTTCGGTCATCGGCCTGTCGTCCGAGAAAGTCGACGAGCTGTGCGCGGCGGCGAGCGAGCAGTGCGAAGAGGGCAGCGTGCGCATCGCCAACTACTTGTGCAACGGCAACTACGCCGTCAGCGGTTCGGTTTCCGCGATCGACAAGGTCGCGGAGATCGCCAAGCCTGAATTCAAGGCGCGAATGGTCGTCAAGCTCGCAGTGGCGGGGGCGTTCCACACCGACTTCATGGCCCCAGCGGCTGAAGCCTTAAAAGCCGGCCTCGAGTCCACACCAATTGAAACGCCCAAGATCCCGGTGATTTCAAATGTTGACGTCGAGCCGCACACGGACGCGGATTCCATTCGCGCGACGTTGGCGAAACAACTCACCTCCCCCGTGCAGTGGGAAACTACCATGACCACGCTGCTCGCGGGCGGGATGGAAAAATCCACCGAAGTCGGGCCGGGGAAGGTCATCAGCGGGATCATGAAGCGCGTGGATAAAAAAGCGGTGTGCGAAAACTTCACCGTGTAAGGGAAGGTTGGTTTAAAATAAAAGTGGTGAACGAAGTAGTACACGTTCGAATGATAATATATCAGTATCAATGATAATATAACGACATACACACACTGCTACAATATAATCAATTATACATCGTTATATACGACCGCGGGAGGGGCTGCCATCGGCGCATCACCGCCCATGGGCGCGTCACCTCCTCCCCCGCCCCCGCGCTCTTCCCTCATTTTCTCTTCCCTTTTCTTTTTCAGTTTCTCCCGCAAATCCCCGACGCCGCCGTCGTCGTCGAACGCGCGCATACCCCCGCCCCCTCTTCGCCGTTTTCCTCCCCGTCGTCCCCCGTCACGGTCGTCTCGCTGATACGGGTGGTACCCGTCGTTTCGGTCGTTTCGTTCTCTGTCAGGACCTCGGTTATCACGTCCGTAACCATCGTCCCTTCCATCCCTTCCTCTGCGCCGCTTGCCTTGTCCCCTTCCGCCTCTGCCACCCTTCCCCATCCACAGCTGCCTGCTTTTTATCTTGCCGTGCGGCTTGATGTCATCCTCGGTGGCGAGGCGAAATGACAGGTTCAACGTGTGTCCCTTCGTGGTGAATTGCGGCCCTGAGTGCCACAGCATCTCCGATTCCAACCCTTCCGGCAACGCGGCTTTGCCATCCGGGTTCGCGAACGCGCCCATGGTTTGGCCTTTCATTCGAATCGCGCGTCGCGCGGCGTGCTCGTCTGAAAAAACAACGTTGCAGCTCGAATCGTTGATCCACTCGCAAAACACCGGGCCGTACTCGCCGAAGTACCCCATGCACTCCTGCGTCGTCATGTGGTCCACGCCGTACAGGTGCACAGCGTCGTTTCGCCACACGGCGTCGAGCTCGGGGTCCACGCGTTCCTCGAGAATGTCAGGCTTTTTTTGTTCCGCAGCGTCCATAGATTCGTCGCCATCATTCATCGCGTCGCCAGTTTGATTCTGCTCAGCTCTTTTCGCGTCTCGTTCAAGCCTTTCAACTTCCGCCTTCTCCCGCAGCGCTTTCTGCTCCGGGGTCAGGTCCAGCATAGCGCCGAACTTCGCAGCGCGCGCCAATCTCTTTTCTTCCTCTTGAGGGTCGAACAAATCGATGCCGGTGATGAATTGACCGCCGCGTTTTGCTTTCTTCTCAGCCGCTTCCCTTCGGACTGCTAACACTTCCTTGCGTGAAAGCAACCCGTTCGCCCCCGCTAACGTCTTCGCACTCGGAGCTTTGTACTCGCCTCCGAAGCGCTCAGCCCTGGCCTTGGCTTTTTCGCGCTCCGCCTCTAAGACATCCGCGTTCCTGCCAGACGCCTCGTGCTCCGCCTCAACTTCCGCCGCCCAATCGCCGGAAGGTGCGCCTCCGAAAGGCGCGAGGGGAGCGGACGCAGGGTCCTCGCCCATTTGCGCATCGCCCGCGCCGCTCATCGTGACGGAGTTTCTGTGAAGCGACCGGTCGTGAGTGCGTGCCGTTCGATGTGTCCCCACCCACGATCGGGGAAACGATCTAAGCAATTGATCAATTTCTCGCGGTCGCGGGAAAAAAAAGTTGCCAAGTGCATTTCTTTACTTCGCCAGCCACGAGCGCGCATCCGCGCTGCGTGTGCCATCCACGAGCATGGCGTCCCTGTTCACGCTGCGGGTTTGTCTTCCCGATGGCGATGACGACGGAGGGACGAGTGATTTGACTGCAGGCGAGCCGGGTGACTCGGGTGGGACGAGATCCGGAACGCAAACAAAAGGCATTGATACCATCGACACCGCCCCGTGGCGACCTCTCGCCTTTTCCGCGGGAAACCCATGCGCGGAGATCCTTCACGGCGAGCTCCATTTGTTCCGAGACACGTTGAGTTGTTGTGATGAGGGTCCTCAGGGTCCCACGGGGACAACAATGAACGGAGGAGACGACTCTACCCTTCCCAAAGGACGACATCCTTTGGTGTGCGTTTTAGCGGTTCCGTCGTCGCTGAGCGTGGGCGACTTTTGCCGGTTCGCCGCCGCGCTCCTGCCGAAAGTCGTGGAGATGCGCATGGTAGCCAGAGGGCATGAAAGCATTGATACGGGTACTGATGAGACTACTGGCAACCCTAACGAACTCAATAATAACTCAAGAATAACCTCCGGATCCTACAGCGTTATTCTTCGGTTCACGGACCAGGCAGCGGCGGATGAGTTCGCGTTGAACTACCACGACAAAAAATTCAACGCCTTCGCGGAAGAGACTTGCAAGGTGCTGTTCGTTAAAAAAGTGGAGGTGTTTATGGGGATAGAAGGTAGTGCAGGCGTGCCTTCTGTAGGCACGTCACAACAAACTGACTCTACTGAAAACACCGGGTTAATCGAGCTCCCATCGTGCCCCGTGTGCCTTGACCGCTTGGACTCGGAGATCAGCGGCGTCGTTACCACCGTCTGTTCGCACGCGTTTCACGCGAGCTGCATTCAGAACTGGGAGGACAACTCGTGTCCTGTGTGCCGGTACACCACGGATGAGGACACGGTACCCCGGTGCGGACACCCAGACTGTCTACGTAGAGGTGTAGACAGAAGTAATAGCGAAACAAATAATCTATGGGCGTGTTTGATTTGCGGAAGTGTCGGGTGCGGCCGGTACGACGACGGGAAGCACGCACTTGCTCATTTTCACGAAACCAACCACTGCTACGCCATAGAGCTACGCACACAACGAGTGTGGGATTATGTGCGGGACGGGTTTGTCCATCGGCTGATTCAAAGCAAAACAGGGCTGGTGGAGCTAGCGCCAGGTGCAGGGGGCAACGGAGATGGAGAATCGAGGATGTTTGCCAGTCCTGTTAGAAACCGACCGACGTCTTCGGTGGATACCACCGGCACCGGCTCTTCCAAAGGTAACAACGGAAACGGTTTGAACAACGGTGTCTCCTTGGACCACGGCCTTGGTGAGTACGACTCGGATTACCCGCTCGATCCTGGGTTAGAAGAAGCGTTGGTGAGCTCCAAATTATCACACATTCACCAGGAGTACAGCGAGCTACTCACCAACCAGTTGGACGAACAGCGACGGTACTTTGAAGGCGTCGTCGCGGCGGCGATGGAGGAGAAAGAGGGGGCCCTGAGTGCTGCTGCAGCGGCGTTCAAGCAGGCAGAGATCATTGCGAGTGCTGTACGAGACGCAAGAGAAGCTCGAGCCGAATTAAAGTCAACGAAAGAAGAACTCGAACGATATAAAATAAAAGTATCGAATTTAGAAAAGGAGAAAGAGTTTCTCACCTCGGTGAATGAACAAATGACATTGAACCAGAGGACTCTTTCCACAAACGCTTCCAAGGAAATAGAAAGCGCCTCGTCAACAGCTGAGGCGAATTATTTGCGGATCAAAGATCTGGAGGAACAGGTCCGGGATTTGATGGTGTTCCTTGACGCGCGGGAGTTTAGCGGAGGGGGGGAAGGAGCCAGCGGGAGTCAATCGTCTCAATCGATCCAAGGGGGCGACGTGTTGGGCATCGCGCCGCCCCGAGAAGCGGACGGCGTGGACGACGCGCCGAGCAGATCGGACGTGCACGCGCGGCTCCAGAAGAAACTGCAACAAAGGAAGCAGAAGAGGGGAGGATAGGTAGTAACTTGTAATATCATAGTTTGATCAAAGTACATCATTGGTAAATTTACAACACGGGTGTCTATTTTTCATACAGTTGGTAGTAGTAGTACAACACAGGTCCTCTACATAGACATTTCAAGTTTCGGTTGCTGTCGCAGGAGGTGCGCCGAGGTGATCGAGGCGATGCACATCGACGCGCGCGCGGCGGTGACCATCTCGAAGGCTGATGCGGTCTCGCCCGCGGCGGCGGCGACTGTCGATGAAACAGCAGCTGCGGCGATTGTTGACGAATCGGCAGAGATATTCGCCTTCCTATCAGCGAGCACCGCATCCACGGCGTGCTGAACCGACCCCGCGAACGCAACCCCACAAACCGTGTGCCACGCCCACATCAGGTTCCCATCCCCAGGGACGTACTCGCCGTCGATCCAGCGGTTGATTTCGCCGTGGCCGTCGCCGCCGCCATTGTTGCCATTGCCGCCATTCCAGTTGCTACCGCCAGACCCTTCGTCTCCATTGCTTCCGCCGTCCATCCCATCGCCTGACCCGTCCCCCGAATCAGGCTCGTGTGACGAGTTGTGAAACTCGTGGTAGTCGGATGGGCTCGCCGGATCAGCGTTCTCGTCGTTCCCCCGTGGGCCTTTCCTTCGTCTTAACTTGCCCGCTTTGGTCGGCGCGAAAACCTCCGTCTCCGTCCACGTCACGTGCCGAACAATCGGAGGCGAACTCTTGGGGGGGGGGGCGATGAAGGCGTAGCACGGCAGTGAGCAATTAGTCACCGATGAAGTGCTACGAATCCCACCAGTCAACACGTTTCGCAAACGTTTCTTGTCACGAGCCGTGGAGGAGTTGCGAGGGGACGCGCAGTGCGACGCGGATTGCTGGAAAGCCTGTGAAAAAGGAGTGTCGCGTCAGCGTAAAGCTCTTGAGTTATTAGACCGTAAAAGGGGCAATGGCCAAATAGCCCCGTGGCAAAAAACAACGGCGCGATTTCTAAAAGGTCAATTCACGTCCCCGGGAAAGGTCGTGTCCCCGTTGGGTTTGTATGACGTACCTTGCTTCCTGCTTTCCCCACCGCGTTCACGCACGTCGCCGCGTTCTGGACGATCGCCTGGAGCGTCATTGGAAGTGAGTGTCCTATGCGTAACCGGGTCCTTCAATGCAGCGGACCCTTAGGGATCTCAACTTTTCAAACCCCCGCGCCTCTTGTCGCGACGAGTACTGCGCGCAAGTATCGCGACCCTCGGTCGTTCACTTTTCTGCGGCTGTCGTTACGTGCGTCGCGAGACGACTACAAAACGCTGGGTGGATTCTTCACCGGTGTCAGCTGGTGAGCTGGACACGCGCAGCGAGGAATGTCGAAGGAGCGCGGTTGCCCTTTGGCAAAGAACCAGTCACGTCCCGCGCGAAAACTGGATTCTGATTGGCCGCGAGATCGACTAGAAAAAGAGACTGTTTGCGGGTGGCACAGAATCCAGTTTGGCGCGCCAAAATCAGAAGAGAATCGAAGACAAATAAAATATCAAGTGTAGACTTTAAAAATCTAGACCGCGTTTTCGCTCCCCTTCAGGATCCCCTCCATCTCCCGCATGGACATCACGGTTTCCTTTTGTATCGTCGCCTCGTTATTGATAGTTCTTAGAAACGTCCTCAAATTATTTCCAAACCCTTTATCGAACGGGTTGGTGAACTTGCCGTTCGCGTCCCTTAAGTAATGGTACCGGTGCGCGTTTGCCAGTTCGTTCGTCGTGATGTTTCGCCCCACCTGGCCTATTTGCGCGGCTGTTAAAAACAACACTGGAAGTAAAACGCACCCGTCGAACACCATGAACATGGTGATATAGGTTACGGCGTATGGCCCTGGTGTGGGGCCGCCTTGGTGCAGCCTAGCTACCGCGACCAAAAACGCG